>Ga0315272_10000371_pt1 | contig 22341 bp, 21 predicted proteins | sample C3_middle_MG_FD_203918 | JGI IMG/M metagenome (GOLD analysis project Ga0315272, IMG submission 203918) | Sediment microbial communities from Yellowstone Lake, YNP, Wyoming, USA - C3_middle | ecosystem: Environmental > Aquatic > Freshwater > Lake > Sediment | place: USA: Wyoming | collected...
GCAGAACAATTGCTGTCATTTTGCGCAGACTTTCGTCATCCTCGGCAAGCAGAATAGTCTCGGTTCCCCCCTTGAGCGGAACGGGCGCCTGCGCGACGGGTTCCCGCACTTCTTCCGCGGAACGCACAAGAGGGAGATAGATATGAAAGACGGTTCCCTTGCCCGGCTCGGAATACACATTGATGAATCCTTCATGCGTCTTGACGATGCCGTACACGGTCGCCAGACCAAGACCGGTCCCTTTTCCCTGCTCCTTCGTGGTGAAAAAAGGCTCGAAGATCTTCCGCTGTGTAACCTCGTCCATCCCGATGCCGGTGTCCGATACCGATATCATAGCATACTCCCCCGGCCTGCCGTATCCGTGGGCGCTCACAAAGGTTTCATCCAGGACCTCAAGCCTTGTTTCCATGGTCAACCGTCCTTTTGCCGGCATGGCGTCCCGCGCGTTCGTGACGAGATTCATGATCACCTGCTCGATCTGGCCGCGGTCCGCCACGATCGTCAGCTCTTCTTCTGAATACCGCATTTTCATCTCGATATCCTCCCGGAGCAGGCGAACGAGGAATTTCTCGAAATTGCAGATCACGCTGTTCAGTTTGACAGGCTCCTTTTTCACCAGCTGCTTCCTGCTGAAGGTAAGCAGACTTTGCGTCAGGGCCGTCGCGCGCTCGGAAGACTGGAGTATCTGCTCGATATAGTGTCTGATCGGATCGTTCTCAGGCAGCTTCATCAGGGAAAGATGGCCGTAGCCGATGATCGCCGAAAGGATGTTGTTGAAGTCGTGGGCCACGCCGCCGGCAAGTTGCCCGATCGCCTCCATCTTCTGCGCCTGGCGGTACTGGTCCTCCAGCTTCCGGTGCTCCGTGATGTCGATGAACGTCACGACGGCGCCGATCGTTTTCCCGTCTCTTTGTATGGGATGGGCCCAGTATTCCGCGAGAAAACCGCTCCCGTCCGCGCGCCACAGGACCTCCTTGTCGCTGTGCACATACTCGCCGTTGCTCAGCACTTTGATGGCCAGACTCAGGTCTTTCGGATACGGTGTTCCGTTCGCTCTCGTATGATGCATGAGGTCGTGGATGTTCTTTCCCAGGAGGTCCTGCTCGCTGCGGTACCCCAGCATCCCGACGCCCGCTGCGTTGCAGAACGTACAGCTTCCCGCCTGGTCAAAGCCATAGATGCCTTCCTCCGTGGAATTCAGGATAAGGCTGATTCGTTCCTCACTCTCGCGCAGCGCCTGCTCCGATTTCTTGCGCTCGGTGATGACATCGAAGACCGCGACAAAGCAGCCCTCCTGCGGACGGTAGACCGAGATGGAGAACCACATGTCGAGCGGCGCGACATACTGCTCGCGCTGTGCGGGCTCACCGGTTGATACCGTCCTGCCGTACATCTCGAACAGCTCGGGGTTCGCCTCGCGAATGCCGGGTATTACATCGGTCACCTTCCTGCCCACAACGTTCTTCAGACCGGTGAGTCTTTCAAATGCGCCGTTCACCTCAAGATAGACAAAGTCAACGGGCACTCCGTTCTCAAAAAGCATCCTGCAGTATGCGAAGCCGTTCAGCATGCTGTCGAACAGCGACCGGAACCGCACATCGCTCTCCCGCAGCGCCTGCTCCGCGTGCTTGCGGTCGGTGATATCTTGAAAGGTACCCTTCACCTTGGCGACCTTGTCGCCTTCCATAATCGGAAAACCAACGGTTCGCACCCATTTATGCGCGCCCTGCGCGGTCACCATTTCCAGCTCCAGGTCATAGGGCCTTGCTGATCCTATGGCCTCTTGTATCCCCCTGCTGATCATTATGCGCGACTCCGGCGTATAGAAACTCAGGCCGAGCTCGACGTTTGTTTCCTGCTCCGGCGGGAGCTCGTGGATCCTGGCGATCTCATCGGTCCACGTTCCCTTCATCGTTGCCACATCAAACTCCCAACCGCCGACCTTTGCCATCTCGCTGGTCATGCGCAGCAGCTCGTCCTTTTGACGCAGGACATCCTCGGCTTTTTTATGCCGGAAGATAAGAACCGCGACAGAGCCCATTGCCGCAAGAAGTGCGATAATGATTGAGCGCATGTAGATTTCGTGCGGAGAAGGGGAAAACGCCAGGGACCGGAACATGCCCTCCTGGAAAATAAAAGCATCCGTGGCGGAATCAAAGAGCCAGTATGCAACAGCTCCCAGTAAAGCAATTGCTATCAGTTTTCCGGTAGTCATATTTTTTTCTCAGGCAACACCGCAGCTGACACTATAATTGCGCCTCAGTCCACATTCCGGTCGAATACGTCCTCGAAGAGCTGCCGGTTCTCGGAAAACGCGGCAAGCACAACGGGATCGAAATGCTCCGGCTTCGTCCGTCCGTCACCCTCGGTGATGATCCTGCATGCCGTCTCATGGTCGAACGGCCCCTTGTAGGGCCTGCGGCTTCTGAGCGCGTCGTACTGATCAACGATGTTCACGATCCTGCCTTCGATCGGGATGTCCTCTCCCTTGAGCCCGCGCGGATACCCGCCGCCGTCCCATCGTTCGTGGTGCGTCAGCGCGATTTTCTCGGCCAGTTCAAGCAGCTCCGAGCCGCTTCCCTTCAGGATCCTCGCTCCGATCAGCGTATGCGTCTTCATCAGGGCGAACTCCTCAGTGTTGAGCCGCGCGGGCTTCAGGATGATGTCAGAAGGAATACCCACCTTTCCTATATCGTGCATCGGGCTGGCATGAGTGATCAATTCAACGGCATCTTCCGCCCAGCCGAGCTTCTTTGCCAGGACCGAGCAGTAGTACGATATCCGCTTGATATGAGCGCCCGTGTCCTCGTCCTTGAACTCCGCGACCACGGTCAGCCGCTGGATGGTGTCGATGTAGCTCTTCTTCAGGGCGTCATGCGTCTTTGTGAGCTCTTCCGTCCTTTTCCTGACCGTGGCATCGAGGATTTCGGTATGCTGCTTCAGAAAATCCTCGTATTCCTTCACCTTCATGAGATTCTTAGTCCGAACGAGAAGCTCCGAAGTGTCCACAGGCTTGGTGATGAAATCGTTCGCCCCGACCTCCAGGCACCGGAGGCGTGTTTCACGGTCAGCCATGGCCGTCACCATCACGATCGGTATGTGCTGGGTTACGGGATCGGACTTGAGCCTCCGGCATGCCTCGAACCCGTCCATCTCCGGCATCATGATGTCGAGGAAGATCATGTCGGGCATGTACACCCGGGCCTTTTCAACACCTTCTTTTCCGTTTACGGCGGTTTCATACGCATACCCGTAATTGTCGAGCATGAACGACAGGACCTTGCGGTTCATTTCTTCGTCATCGACGATCAAGACTTTTCGTTTGGATGATTCCTGCATGGCGTTTCTCCTTGTGCTTGGAAGAACAGGGGACAAGGAATACAACCTCTTGCTCCGTGCTCCTTCGATCCCTGCTACTTCGCTGCTTGCGCCTCTGATGGCGCACGTCTGACCGGAATGAGAAAGCGGAACGTGCTGCCCTTCCCCAGTTCGCTCTCCACCCATATTCTTCCGCCATGAAGTTCGACGAACCGCCTGCAGAGGCTCAGTCCCAGCCCGGTGCCCGCATGCTTCCGGGTAAGGCTGGAATCGATCTGCATGAACGGCTGGAACAGCTTCCGCTGATGTTCCGGTTCGATGCCGTAACCGCTGTCGGAAACGCTGAACTCGATGAAATCACCCCCCCTATCCCCCCTTGGCAAGTGGGGACTGAAGGGGGGTATGTCCGCACTCGTCCGTCGCGCAGCGACGATCACTTTCCCCCCATCCGACGTAAATTTGAACGCGTTCGACAAGAGATTCACCAGCACCTGTTTCAGCTTCCTCCGGTCGGCGACGAGCTGCGGGACCGCCGGATCAATGAACGTTTCCATCTTGATGGAATGCTTCAACGCCTTTTCCTTGAACATCATGAGCGAGCCGCTGATAAGCTCCCCGACAATGACCTGCCCAAGCTCCAGCTCCATCTTGCCCGCCTCCACCTTGGACAGGTCCAGGATATCGTTGATCATGCTGAGCAAATGGTTGCCGCTCTTCGAGATATCGCCCAGAAACTCCCGCTGTTTGTCGGAGACCGGACCGGCCATGTCCATGAGCATGATCTCGGAGAACCCCATGATCGCGTTCAGCGGGGTCCGCAGTTCATGGGACATGTTTGCCAGGAAATCCGTCTTGGACCGGCTCGCCGCGTCCGCCTCCTCCCGCCGCAGGACCAGCTCCTTGTTCACGGTCTGGAGTTCCGTGTTCGTGTCCTCCAAAGCCCGGGTCCGTTCGAAAACCTTAGTTTCGAGACCCGCCACAAGCCGGGCATTATCAATGGCGACCGCTGCCTGGTTCGCGAAGATCTGCGTGAGACGCATGCTGTCCAGGGAGAATGAGTCCTCCCCGCTGTAGAAGTTCAGAGCCCCGATGCACGTTCCATTCTGCGCCTGGAGCGGGACCGCCATCGACGACCGGTACCCGTGTTTCATCGCCTCATCCCTCCAGGGCGCGAACAGGACGTCATCCACTCGAGTCATCACGGGCTTTCCCGTTCGTATGGCCTCTCCTGTCGGACCCCGGCCTGTCAGCGAGTCGTCCCAGGTCACGGTAATGGTATCGAGATATCCGGCAGCCTCTCCGGCATGTGCCACGGGACGCACGAGGTAACTTCCCTCCTCGATGATGCCGAGCCACACCATTTTGACATCGAATACGGTAATAATGATATCACAGATCTTCTGATAGATATCCGCGAGGCTCGTGCTTGCCATAAGGCTGTTGGAGGCCGTGTTCAGGGCAGTGAGCTGCTTGTTGTAGCGTTCGATGGCATCCTCGGCTTTTTTCTTCTCCGTGATGTCGCGGACAACATGGATCAGGCCGATCAGTTTTCCCTCGCTGTCGAAGCGTGGGATCGCCCGGATCTCGATGAACATGCCCAGGTGTGGTTCGAAGATCTCGAACGATGCCGAAACGCCGGTCTGAAGACAGCCGCAGCTCGGACATCCCTCGGGCGCGTGGTTCGTCCCGTGATAGTACGCGAAGCATTTCCGTTCCTTCATCTTCTCCAGGATCGGCAGGTTCAGGATCTTCTCCGCCGCCTTGTTGGCAAGAATAATGTTATAGTCAGCGTCATGAACCGTGACCATGTCCGTGATGCTGTTGAATGTGTACTCCCAGTCCTGTGTGGCGCGAAATATCTGCTCCTCAAGTTTTTTGCGTTCGGTGAAATCCTGCAGCGTCTCAACGGCAGCGATGATCTTTCCGCTACCGTCGCGAATGGGAGCGGCATCGAACACGATATAGCGATCCCTGTTGTTCAGGTTCTTGAACCACCCCTCCGCATGAATCCCGTCCTGGGTAAGCGTCGACAGCGAGAAGGATTCATAGAACGAAGACAGTTTCTCCGGTTCTTGTCCCAACACGATGTCCGCCAGGACCGGCCGCTCGTGCTCGTAGAAGGCCTTCCACTGGTCCTTTGTTCCGATTATCGCTAGGGCAGGGATGCCCGTCAGTTCCTCGCACGCCTTGTTCCAAATCAGCACCTTGTGCGAAGCGTCCAGCACAAACGTGGCTATCGCCGAATTCATGATGAGGTTCTCGGTAAACCGCTGCTGCTCCCGCAGGGACTCTTCGGCCCTTCTGCGCTCCGTAATATTGTGCACGACCTCGATACCCGCGATGATATTCCCTTTTGAATCCCGCAAGGGAGAAGCGGTAATTTCAGCATACAGTAAGCCCTTGTCCGTGAGCGCGCTCCGCTCCACGACATGCGTGCCGCCGTCCTTGAATACCTGCGCCACGCCGCACCCCTCGCACTTTTGGTCCCTCTTCTCATACGCCATGTAACACAGCTCGCCGACATGGTCTCCTATCATATTTTTTGCCGCCTGATTCTGATACAGTATTTTGAAATCCCTGTCCTGAATGGTGATGCCGTCGCCGATGCCGGCAATGATGCTCTCCGTTTTGGCCTTTTCATCCTCGGCCCGGACAACAGCGGCCTTGAGCGTGTCCTCCAGCTGCTTGCGGTCCGTGATCTCCTGCAATATATGCACGGCGGCCTGCAGCGCTCCGGTCTCGTCCACGATCGGGTCCGCCGAGGCCTCGAACCATCGCCCGCCTTGTTTGAATACCACTGCCTCCCGCTTCAGCGTTTTTTTGCTTTTGAGGAACGGACACCCCTCCCGGCTTCCGCCAAAACAGGCGCACATCTCCGCGCAGGCCTGGCCGACGATCTCGGAGAACGGTTTTTTCATGAGCAGTGCCATTGCTCTATTGCACCGCATGATCCTGCCGTCAGCATCCAGGAGCGCAACCCCCTCGGTCATTGCGTCGAAGGTGTCGCGCCACTCGTCGGCCGCATGCCGAATGGTCTTTTCCAGCCGTGTTCGCTCAGTAACATCGTTTGCCAGGATCAGTTTCGCGCGTTGTCCCGAGAATTCGAGGGCGTGCGAGGAGATCTCCACGTCGATGATCGTTCCGTCTTTTTTCCGGTGCTTCCAGACACCAACGGCGTCAAAACCGTCAGCTGCGGCAGACACCCGGCTGATCAGTTTTTGCACATCCTCCGGACGGCGGATGTCCTTGATGGTCATGGCGAGGAATTCTTCACGGGAAAAGCCATAGGAGATGATCGCCGCGTCATTCACTGCAAGAAAGGCAAGCGTCTCAAGCGCGTACACCCACATGGGCTGCGGGTTGTTCTCAAAAAGGCCGCGGTAAGCGACTTCACTTTTCTGGATCTCTTTTTTGGTCCGCTCCAGGTCGCGCGTCACACGCTCAAACTGCTCCACCTTTTCTTCGAGCGCGGTCGCCACGACCCGGGAGTATTCCCGCGCGAACTCGGAATCGTTCCCGCTCAATGCGGGCTTAGTGCGCGCTGCGGCCTTCCAGCCAGCTGTCACATCGCGAATTGCCTGCAAGATCGCGTCAGGCGTCTGCGGCTTGACGAGGAACGCATCAGCGCCCAGGGAGCGCGCAAGGTCCTGCTCGCGTTGTCCGGTATACACTGATGAATGAAAGATAAAGGGAATGGAGGAAAGAGCGGGCTCCTTCCTCAGGGCCTGAAGCAGTTGAAAACCATCCATCAAGGGCATGAGGCCGTCGCAAATGATCGCATCAGGCCTTTGCTCCCGCGCCCTGTCAAGGCCTTCCTGTCCATTGACCGCCTCGCGCACGGCATGGCCCTGCTCCCTGAGAAGCTGCATCAGGACACCGCGAACGTCTTGACTGTCGTCTACGATCAGAATGTTCATGGTGCGGCTCCCTGTTTTTCCTCATTGCTTATTTTCTTATCGGCATTCGGCGCTACAATCTTAATTGCCTCAAGCTGCTCCCGGACCGCGGGAAGAAGCTGCGCCTGAAGATTTCGTTTCGGCACGTAGGCATATGCGCCGGCTTCCCTCGCTTCCCGAAGATAGCGCTCTTCTTCATGGATGGACATGATGACGAACCTGAACCCCGGATGCCGCGCCGTGAGCAGGCGGGCGGCTTCTATGCCGCTGATGCCGGGCAGACCGATGTCCATCACCGCGAGCGAAATCGGGACCGCGCCGGCGCGTTTCAGCGCCTCCTCGCCCGAGGCAGCCTCAAGAACGCGGCACTCCGGAAGCTCCGTCGACAGCCACTCGCGCAAAAGTCCGCGGAGGATCGCATTGTCCTCCACAATCAGGATGTTTATCATGTGAAATTACCCTCATGCACAATTACCCTGTTTTATTCAGGTCACGCAGCCTGTCCAGAAGGACCGCTGAAAGAATAAATCCGAACCCTTCCTCGGCTTTCACGGATTTGTAGAAATCGCACTGAGAGCAATTGTGATACTTTTGCGCGAACGACCCCTGGACCTCTCCCTTGCAATACGTTCCCGCGATAAGCCAGCAGCTCCTGCCGCTTTTCACCCCTCCATGCACATTGTCCAGCCTTGCCTCCTGTGCGGCGGGGCAGACGCCCAACTCATGCACTCGCGCGCCCCGCGGCTCCCGGCCGCATTTCTTGAATTCCCAGCAATTCTGTTTTTTCATCTCCACCCTCCTTCTGCAGGGTCCGCCTGCCCGCTATGCGCATATCATGGCACGCGGCGAAGTAGTTGTCTGTAGGGAGAGTATGACAAAATCGGGTGATGAACGAAAAAATCCGCTCCTCGTACAGCTGCCAAGAGCGGAATATGAACGGGTCTGGAAGATCTGGGGCCTTCCCTCGTTGGAACAACTCGAAGTACCTGAGGCCGCTGCTTCTACGCGTTGTTTACCGCCATCCCGGAGGAGGCGGGGAGGACCGCCACCACGGATCATACCAGCCGCCATAATAGGGATACGGGTAGTTGTAGTAATAGGGATAGGCCTGCATCATGTAGTAATCTCTTTGCTCCTCCCAGAGATAGATCTGCTTGATCTCGAAAACCGGGAAGGTGTACTCCATCTCGTCGATCTTGCCCTGCCGATTCTCAATAAAAGTCCCGGCAAGCGTGATTTCTCTGCCCTTTTTATAGATAATCGGATCGAGCATTCCGCTCGTCCGCGGGTACAGCGCCAGGAACCTTCCCCCGTACTGCTCCAGACCCCCCAGATAGCCCAGAGCGTTCACCGGAACAGAGAGCGCCTCGATCTGCGAACCTTTGTCCGTGACCCTCGTATCAACGATCACCCCGCCAAAAATGAACAGCTTGCCTTGATAGGCGTCGGGATGCTCCCTGATCTGGGATAGGGGAACATTCCTCGCTCCCTCGCGCATCAGCTCCCGGTTCAGGACGGGCGTGCAGGCGGAGAGCAGCAGAGCTCCGATCAGTATGATATATATCTTCTTCATGATATTATTGTGACACCGGCCGTTCATTCTGTCAAGCTGTCCGGGCCGCCATCAGCGATGCTCTTGACCGTGGCAAGGCGCTGTTGCTCATTTCTCCTCAACTAAATCCGGGTACAGCCTTTTCGCGCAATCCGGGCAGATGCCGTGACTGAACTCCGCATCAGTGCGCTGCTGGATGAATACCTCGACGTGGCTCCAGAAGCCCTTGTCGTCGCGGATCTTTTTACATGACGCGCAGATCGGCACCAGACCCTTGAGCGTCTTGATGTTGTTCAGGGCCTTCTCATAGGCAAGAATGAGCTGCGACCGCTCCTGTTCCAGTTCTTTCTGAATGCTGATGTCGCGAAAGGCGATCACGGCGGAAGTGACTTTTCCCTCTTCCCATATGGGGCTGGTCACGACCGAGATAGGAAAAACCGTGCCATCCTTCCGCACGAACACCTCATCAACAGACGTATAGTTCTTCCCGCTCGTGAGCACATTGTACATCCCGCAGACCTCGAACGGCAGAAGCTTCCCATCGGCTTTACGATAATGAACAAGCCCATGGGCGCCCCGCTCGTTCAGCTCATCCCTGGTCCAGCCCAGAAGACGCTCCGCATCAGGATTCATGAACGTGATCTTCCCCTGTTGATCGAGCACATATATGCCTTCAGCCAGATTTGAAGTAATGCTCCGCAGCTTCCTTTCACCTGCCAGGAGAGCGTCCTCGACCAGCATCCGCGTCTCGGCCATCCGGTTGAAGGTCACAGCCAGCCGCCCCAGCTCGTCATTCGAGCGGACGGCGACCCGGGCATGCATATCTCCGCGCTCCAGGGCCTGCGCCGCGATTGAAAGCTGATGAAGCGGTTTTGTCACTGATGAGCCGAACAGGATCGCCACGACGCTTCCTGCGAGAAAGAGCATTGCAATGGCGCCAATGATCATGGCCATGATGTCTTTGATGTCCTGGTCCACCGACGCCTGCGATATCCCCAGATGCAGGGTCCCGGCTCCGCCATTCAACAGAGGCACAATGAATTCGTGGACCTCTCCGCGCTCGGTGCTCAGATACCGGATGGAATACTGTCCATTACTACGCGTGTCTTCGGGTTCTGTCTTTTGCAGGTCAACGGGAAACCCGTTCTCAAAGGTATGCGCCACGACCTCGCCGCGTGCGTTCCGGATATAGCCATACTCGATATCCGCTTCCCCGCTTTTTTCATCCCTGAGCATCAGCGCAAGCTCAAGATATTTCTCGGTCAGCATGGGATTGACACTATCGCGCGCAATGTTCCTGGCAAGGGAGAGCCCCCGCTTTTCCAGTGTCACCTGCAGCTTGTCATGGAGGACTGTCCTGGTGAATACCACCAGCGACGCCCCCGTCACGAGCACCATCACCAGGAGAGCCAGAATGAATTTTATGCGCAACGTGATATTTCGCATGGGCGTTATTCTTTGTGCTTCCCCTGTGCAGCCTGTTTGTCCATAAATGACTTCATTTCCCGTATCGAATCATAGGCATGGTCGTCAAGCAGTACGAACTTTTCGATCATCATATGTTTCAGGATCTCCCTGCCTTTTGCATCCTTATGCGCGTTCAAAAAAATGGCCCTGAGCCTTCCCTTCAACTGCGGGTCCATGCCGGGGCGAACGACGACCGGCGGGATCCCGTAGGGCGGGGATTTTTCAATGATCTTCGTCTTCACCGTAAATGCCGGGTTGTTGAGATTGTCATATTCCCAGATAAGGCTGTCTACAGCAGCGCCGTCGATGAGTTTCTCGGCAACCGCCTTGATGGACTTGTCGTGCGAATTCGTATAGATGACCTTGTTGAAGAAGCTTTTGGGCGACTGGCCCGCTCTGGCGAGCATGTAGGTGGGCACCAGTTTCCCGCTGTTCGACAAGGGATCGGTGAACGCGAAGCTCTTTCCCCGGAGGTCCTGGAAGCTTTTCAGGGGGCTGTCCGCAGACACGATGATATACGAGTAATAGACCGTGCCGTTATAGGCCTGGGGTGCGGCCAGCAGTTCCATGCCAAATGCTGCATGGCCGTCCACATAAGGGCCGCCGCAGACGAATGCAACATCGACCTTGCCGGATTTCACCAGCGCATTGATCTCGGCGTAATTTTCGCGGTCCACAAAATCCACCCCCCTGCCGAGTTTTTCACCAATATAGTCAAGGAATTGCTTATAGTATCCAAAACCCTCCTTGGGCGTGATCATGCCGCCCACTGCGATCCGGATATGGTCGGCATGTTCCTCCACCGCCTTGACCGTATTTACTTCTTTTTTTTCAAGGCTCACTTTACGTGGTTCGTCAGAGCGGGTGCAGCTCGCAAGCCCGACAGAAAGGGCGAAAATAAGCATAAGATGAACCAGATTACGGGCCATGGGTACACCTCCGTCGGAACGTTTCCCTTTGCGCAAAACAACGTATTTAAGTATAGCAGAGCTGCTGCGATAGTGGCCTTTTGCTTCAATTTTATTTGCACGCTTCCGTCCGGCGTGTTATACTGTGCTCCACCATCGGGGAGGCGCTCATGGCATCCATCAAGCTATACACGCTCAGCACCTGTTCACACTGCGCGCGGACCAAGCGGTTCTTCCAGGACAACGATATCGAGATGGAGTTCGTTGACGTGGACCTCCTGTCCGGCGCTGAACGGGAACGGGTCATGGATGAAGTGAGGAAGCTCAACCCGGAATGCAGCTTTCCCACCATCTGCATCAACGATACGGTCATCGTGGGCTTCAACGAAGAGAAGCTGAAAAAGGCCTTGAAACTGTCATGACACCTGATACGCTGTACACTATTTTATCCCGGTATGCCGAATCGCAGGGCATACGCCTGAACAAGGATAAACCCTTTGTGATGGATATCCTGCAGGGACTGCTTACGAACGAAGGCCGCTACGGCTATCGCTCCTGCCCCTGCAGGCTTGCCTTCGGAGTAAAGGACAAGGACGCGGACATCGTCTGCCCCTGTGTATACCGCGACCCGGACATCGCGGAGTACGGAAGCTGCTTCTGCGGGCTCTACGTTTCCGTTGCATGGAACGAAGGGAAGATCGAGCGCCAACAGGTGCCGGAACGGCGGCCGAAAGAAAAGCGGGTGATGTAAAATCAAACAAGATGCAGGAATCAGAATACAAGATAAGGAAGAAGCGATGAAAAAACGTCAAAAAGAAAAAGCGAAAAAAGCCGATATGCCTGAATTCCTTTTCAAGGAGTTCACGCCTGAGGAAGACAAGATCTACGAAGAAGCGGTGAATAAATACCGCGAGGCCATGGCCGCGGGAAAGACCCTGCGCCAGGCCTACGAGAGCCACAGCATTGTTGACAAGGAACTGGAAACGGTGATCCAGGCGGATTTCCTGAAAATCATGATCGCCGACCTGCACTTCGGCAAAGGGAAGTCGCTTGCGGAAGTGGCGGGCGCGCTCTCCGTGCCGAACGACCTGATCCAGGATACGAAGAACCGGATGCTGCAGGAGGCCGGTGTGACCGCCGGGAACGAGTTTGGCAAGACCTACGGCAGCGTGATGCCGAAGACGGACGACTGAGAAGTAGCTCTCGAAAAGAAGCTCTGGTCAGGAAGTTTGATATCAAAGGGGCAGCCTTATTAGGCTGCCCCTTTTTTGTATTTGGCAGGAGAAGAGAGAATCCTTAACGAGACAGTTGGACGCGGATGAACGCGGATTTTCGCGGATAGGACCAGGCAGTCAACATGACGAAAAAAGACTGTTAAACAAAGACTCTAATTCGTATCGAAAAAAGTTTTTTATCCTAAAAAAGCATTTGACACGGAAGGGGCGGATTAACGTCTGATAAGATCGGATAAATTCCAAAGCAAGGCATTCATCTTTTGGGTGTAGCTTTTAAAAAAGAATTATCCGCCGTTATCCGGCACTTATCCGATTTTATCCGTGTCCAAATGCCTTTTTCAGGTTTATCTGTTTTATCCGCGTTCATCCGCGTTAATCCGCGTCCAAATGTCCTTCGGGTTACAACCGGATCAGGTCCTGATGATCGTCCTCATGGGGATTGACATGGATCATGACGTCCCCGACGTTCAGAAAGTGTTCAAAAATGAGCTGCTTGACGGAGGTGGCAATGGCGTGGGACTCCCGCACGGTCATCTCGGGGTCCATATCGAGCTTCAGGTCCACGATCAGGTACTGGCCTGAGCGGCGGCACCGGATCTCATGAACATGCTCGACGCCGGCCACGCCTTCGGCAAGCGTCCTGATGCCATCGATGCAATCGTCGGCAGGCTTGCCGTCCATGAGGTCATGCGCCGCGCCCACAAAAGTCTCATACCCGATGTGAAAAATGAATAACGACGTGATCCCCGCGGCAATGGGATCCAGCACGGTGAGTCCGAAGAAGGCGCCGGTGACGCCCACGAGCGTGCTGATGGAGGTAACGGCGTCTTTCCGGTGGTCCTTGGCCACCGCGAGGATGGCCGGGCTTCCCAGTTCCGTGCCGGCCTTGACCGAATAGCGATACAATGCTTCCTTGATGATGATGGTGAGGAAGGCCGCGGCCACTGCCATGGCTGCCGGAACCTGGTACGCCCCGTCGATGATAGCATGTGTTGACCGGACAAGGATCCATCCGCCGGTTGAGAAGATGACCAGGGACACGATGATGGCTGAGATGCTCTCGGCCTTGCCGTGTCCGTAAGGGTGCGCTTCGTCAAAGGGCCGGCTGCCGATGCTCAGGGCGATCATGCTCGACCCCAAAGCGATGAAATCCGCCGCGCTCTCCATGCCGTCGGCAAAGACCGCTTCCGATTTGCCGAAATAACCTGCAAGTAGTTTCATGATCATGAGCCCTGCGTTCACCCAGAACCCGATCTTGATGACCCTGCCTGCGTACCCGAACCGTTCGTTGCGTTCCATCTGAATTTCCCCTGTTCATGCCTGCACGATGGACCAGCACTGCCTCAAAACATACCCTTTGAGCGCTGCGCCACGTTCCTGTTAAAAAGGGAGAGTACAATAATTGGACATAAATGGCAAGAAATTAGAGCGGCCCCTTTGTAGCTGCGCTAAAAAACTGCGACACCCTGCCCCTTGCCACTTGCCCCTTGCTACTTGCCCCTTGCCACTTGATTCTGGATTTTCCGCAGTTCCGCCTTGACACCTCCGGGCATTAATGATACTTTTCGGCATGTTTGTTTACCTGAATGGAAGTTTTGTACGGAAAGAAAAAGCTCTTGTTTCGGCGTTTGACCATGGCTTTCTGTACGGCGACGGCATCTATGAAACAATGCGAGCTTACAACGGGACCATCTTTCTGCTCCGTAAGCATCTCAGCCGTTTGAAACACTCTGCTGCTGCCATATCACTAAAACTTCCTCTGCCGATCGAAGCGATCGCTGACGCGTTGAACCAATCCGTTCACATCAACAAGCTTCGGGACGCATATATCAGGCTCCATATCTCCCGCGGGCCGGGCGAGATCGGGCTGGACCCGGCATTGTGCAGCGCTCCGACCATGGTCATCGTGGCCAAACCGTTTCACGACTATCCCGTGGAAAACTACAGCCGCGGCGTCAGAGTTGCTTTCGTGAAAACCCGCCGCAACCATCCGCTGGCCATTGACCCCTCCATCAAGAGCACGAACTTCCTGAACAACATTCAAGCCAAGATCGAAGCGATCAAGGCAGGCGCGTATGAAGGCATTATGCTGAACTGGGAGGGCTTTGTTGCCGAAGGGACCATCAGCAACATCGGTATGGTCAAAAAAGGCGTTTTGTACACGCCACACTTGAAGACCGGCATACTCAAGGGCGTAACGCGCGACCTGGTGCTCAGCCTTGCAAAAAAGAAACATATTCCGGTTAAAGAAACCCTGCTCAAGCCGCGGGATTTTCTGACTGCTGATGAATGTTTTATCACCAATACGACCATGGAGCTCATGCCCGTAACCAGGATCGATCGCACAGCCATCGGAAACGGCAAACCCGGGCCGATCACCGCAATGCTGAGCCAGGCCTATACCAGGGAGGTCCGGAGATGTATACCGATGCAAGCCAGCTAGCCCAGCTCATCGACCACACCCTGGTGAGGCCCGAGGCAACGCTCGGCGACCTCGAACGGACTTGCGCAGAAGCCAAAAAGTACGGGTTCACCTGCGTTGTGGTGAACAGCTCGTACGTGGCCCGCGCCAAGGAGCTGCTGAACAACACGCTCATTAAAGTGTGTGCCGTCGTCGGGTTCCCGCACGGCGCATGTACCACGACAGTCAAGATCGTTGAAGGCATGGAGGCGATGAAAAACGGCGCGTCCGAACTCGACATTGTCGCGAACATCGGCATGATAAAATCGGGCAAGTTCGACTTTGTCGAGATCGACATCAAGAACGTCCTCGCACTCACCCCCCAGAAGGTCCATAAGATCATCCTCGAGACCGGTCTGCTCACGCCTGAAGAAATAACCCGCACCTGCCAGATCGCGGCAGCAGCCGGAGCCGAGTTCGTCAAGACCTCCACAGGCTTCGGCACGCGCGGCGCGACGGTTGAGGACCTGCTGCTCATGCGCAAAGCCGTAGGCTCTCAGTGCCGCATCAAAGCCTCGGGCGGGATCAGGGACCTGGCAACGCTGACCGCGCTCGTTGAGGCGGGAGCTGAACGCATCGGCACGAGCGCGGGCGCTGCGATCATGGAAGAGTACTTGAAAAGCAGGTAAGTTCAATTTAAGAATGATCGACAGCTTTTGCTGTCCTCGCGTACCTTCGCGCCCTGGCGGTGAAGATGTAAAGTTTTAAAGAAGTAACAACGACATTTTACCGCGAGGACGCGAGGGTACGCGAGGAAACCTAGAAAAACCGTAACTATTCAGCTCGTTTTTTTAGCTTTAGCGAGTCAAATTCAACTGCGTTTTTCGCGCGGAGACGCGGCGACGCTGAGAGGGCAACAGCCCTAATTGCTCTTTTCAAAACGAAAAATAATAAACAGACCTTCTCCTGTTTGATGATTTCTCTGCGACTCTGCGACTCTGCGGGAGACGCCTTGCTTTTGATCTGAATAGTTACGAAAAACCTTATTCCAAGATGACCACCTCTATCAATAAATACCACTCTCCTGAATTGCGCTGGAAGTCATTTACTCTTCTCGCTGTCATAGCCATCTGCGCTATCCTGCTCGGCTTGCAGGTCAACCGCTGGATCATAGCATCCCGCACCGTGACGCAGGTGCAGATCGAAGCAGGATGGAAAACAGCGGGCCTGGAGCTCGCCACGCATACCATGGCACGGAAGGAAAATTTCTGGAGGGTTGCAAAACAATACCAGGTAAACATCGACACGATCATCGGCGCGAACCAGGGCCTGGCAAAACTGAGCGCTGCCGCAGGCCAGAAGATCCGCGTCCCCAACCAGCGGGGCGTTGTTCATCGGATAGAAACCGGAGACAGCACACAGACGATCGCCGCGCTCTATAGCGTGCCAATCGCATCCATTGCTGCGCTGAACAACCTCCAGCCAAAGCACATCCTCGTGCCCGGTCTCGAGCTTTTCATCCCAAGAGCGAAACCCGTCAGACTGAGTGAAGATATGACAGCGCAGTACAGCCTGCGCGGCATTTTCGGCTCACCCCTGCCCGGCAGGATCACGTCAGGCATGGGCATGCGCAAACATCCGGTGGGCGGTTTCCGCGGCAAACACACGGGCATTGACCTTGCCGCATCTCCGGGAACGCGCATTGACGCTGCGGCAGCTGGCACCGTGCTCCAGACCGGCGAAGGCGAGTACATCGGCAAGTTCGTCATCCTGAGCCATAAGGATTCATACACCACGCTCTACGGACACTGCTCCCAGATCCTTACGACTGTGGGAAAGGCCGTAAAAAAGGGACAGCTCATCGCGAAGGTCGGCAATACCGGCCGCACGACCGGCCCCCACCTCCACTTCGAGATTCGGAAGAACGGTGTTCCCCAGAACCCCCTCAGCTACTTGTGGTAAGCTTGTCAGCAAACGCGATTTAACACCCGACAGTCCTTCGCGAGAGCCGGAACGATCAGCATTTTGTCTTTGCCTTTTTCAGAAATGTCTCAAAAAGTTCACAGGTCCTTTCAAAATCCTTCAAATCCCTCTCCGTCATACCTTCGTAGTCGTCGGGCAGCATACCGCCTGTTTCGACAGATTTCAGGAGCTTCTTACGCGGGGCGATCTTATATTCTTCGTATAGCGAAACCTCTTTAATAATCGACCCGCCCAAAAGCCAGGTGTTGTCGATATGGTTTTTCAGCGTCTTCCGGGACAGGTCCTGTTTGATAAGGTCGCCCAGGAACTCTTCCAGGTACGGCAGCAGCTTCTTCCCGTACACCAAATCTTCCTTTACCCCCATCCAGCGTTCCGGCCATTCGTCGAAATCGGGCGATAGTTCGCGCAGAGTCATTGCGTGCTCCTTGATATAGATATAGATGCCCTCTCCCCTCCGCGGGAGAGGGTTGGGTGAGGGGGAATCCTACTTCACTTCATACACCTTCAACACTTCATCCCCATAATGGTTAATGACCTTCACCGCGATCTTTCCGGTCTTGGGCTGATCGAAGGGTTGGCTGACGGTCGAATAGAGCATAGACCAGGCGGCTTCGTCCACTTCAGCGCGGAGGGCGCGTTTAAGTCTCTCATACGGTTCATCAGCACCAGTGAAGTAAGCATGACGGACGAAGAAGCTTTATGGGCCTCCTGTTAGCGCGTCCGCGTCGTTCTGTAAATCGCCTGCCGTTCCCGAGCAATGAACCCGATTTTCTTTTCCTTTGGTTCCGGCTCCTGCATAAGTTGCCGGATGGCAGTGACAAGCGAACGGATGGCGCTATCATGCGACTCCGATTTCCGCTCAAGTTCGGCCAGCTTGTGTGCCAATTCCTTGTTCATCAGAAGCATTTGTCGAAGTCGTACAAACGCTCGAACGACATAAACGCTTACTTCAACTGCGCGCTTCGTATTCAACACGCTCGCCACCATAAGCGCGCCGTGTTCGGTAAAAACGTAGGGAAGCACTGGAGAAAATTTAAGCTTTGAAAGGTGGTCACAATTTGTGACCACCTCCTGCTTTTCGTTCCTGGTTAATTGGAACATAAAATCATCAGGAAACCGACCGCGGTTGCGTTTTATCGCCTGGTTTAACGCCTTCGTAGTCGTGCCATACAGTTCCGACAAGTCCGCATCGAGCATTACCTTTTGGCCACGGATCAGCATGATCTTTTGTTCAATCCCTTCCATCTGCACAATCGCCTTCATCAGGCCTCCTCTTCCAACGTCTAAGGCAACGCGATTTCATTATTGTGCCAAGTAAATCAACTTTAAGGTCACAAATTGTGACCTTAAAGTTTCGTGTTCTTCCTCGTCCAATTGGAGCATTAAATCTACGATGAAATGCTCTTTCCACTTGCACAAAGTGTCTTTTCGGCTATGCTTATTTTTCCGTTTCCCTCAATCTTGCTCGTATCTCATTCTTCGCATTCCACGGGTCCGTAATTTCGATGTGAGGCCCACCTGCCGAAACTGCCATGATTATTGATAGCCGGTATCCAGAGCGTATTAGCGGTAGATGCCTTTGCTGCTTTGTCTTTCTTGTGTTCGCCGGTGACTTCGACGATGAGGTTGAGTTCCCCCGCGAGAGAAGCTATTCCCCCCTCACCTTTATCCTCTCCCGCCAGGGGAGAGGACAAAGCCGAAGTTTTAATGCGAACAATGAAATCAGGATAATAATTCTTTTCCTCGCCGTTCATGGTATAGGGAATGAAAAAGCCCAGGTTATAGTTCTTGGCGTAACTGATGACTTCATCCATGTCTTCAAGAGAGCTCGCCATCTTCTGTTCCCATGAGATTGTATCGGCAACCACGTGCGAGATATGGCACTTGTCCGGTCTGGTTGAATATATGCCGGCCTCGTGGTATCAAAGTTCACGCGGCAGGAACGTCCGATGGGCTCGTAGGGTTGATGATGGGCTTTTCAATGACGACCTGTTTCACGAAAAGCGCTCCTTTGATTGCCTACAACTCTGTGTACTTCCTGCTGGACCCCTTTGCCTTTTCAACAGGGTACTTCGCTTCATTAACCGCAATCTTCTTCTCCACTTCCTTCAACAAGTCGATCTTATATTCCTCGCCGAGATAAGTGAGGAATATAAAGATGTCCGCCAGTTCTTCTTTTACGTTCTTGAGTTCTTCAGGTGAGAGATTGCGGGACTGCTCGGTTGTCTTCCAAAGGAAGTTTTCAAGCAGCTCCCCCGCTTCAATGGAGAGGGCTTCGGCGAGGTTCTTGGGATCGTGGAATTGCGCCCAGTCGCGCTCATTCCGGAATGAAATGATCTTTTTCTGGATGGATGCTAAATCCACTTCATCCCCCTTGGACGATATTTAGTTTACACCACGGACTTTACTATAAGTAGCCGTTAAGGGCAAGAAAAGAAATGGGATTTTTACAATGACGAGGTTTTCACCGGGCCGGAACTCAAAAAAACCGACGATCATGAATGAACGTCGGCTTTAACTTATTCTTGGCCTGTTATTACAGCATGGACGAAGGACCGGCTTTCCGTGTCTGCGGGTAAAGCCGAGTTGACTAAAACGAATAATGTACACCCACGGCAATATTTATGATAGCAGAATGGTCGAACATTACCATATCTGATCTGCCGCCCCAGCGATCCACTACCGTGGCATAGGCAGCTGGTACCCCGCTTGAATAATTTGCTTCCACATCTAGCGTGATTATTTTGAATACTATGTTTAAGCCGAGTCCTGCTCGACCAGTCATATATGATGTTTCCGTTCTCGACTGAGAAATGATCTCGTATGGGTCATTAGCACGTACGCTATAGTGAACTGTTCCACTCAGAACACCGAAGATTAGATAGGGATTCACACGACGTCTTTCGGGCGGTTTGACTCGTATACCAAGAACAGCCGCTTCGTACGCATATGAAGAAACAATTTCTGCGCCGCCCGGTCGGTGTTTAGATGAAGCCTTCTCACCACCAATGAACAGATCGAACAACTCGCCGTCATGAAGAAAAATATTCAAATCCGTGCGTTGAAATGACAATCCCCATTCGCTGCCACCAGAGTCATCTCCAAAGCCCTCCTGTAACTGAACGCCCAGCGCGTCGGCATTTTGGGCTGAGGTAATACATGCGCACATCACTGCCACACCAATCAGCAAAGACTTAGGAATAAACAATTTACTTGCAGCTTGGCACGCCCGCCTGCACAACGTTTTAATTTTCAATTAGCCCTCCCATTATCGGCCATACATTAAAGCTCGATGAGTGTTAGCGGTGTAAGCAACTTGTGCATGATAAAATATTATTCATTGCCAACAACTATTGAGTGAGATGACATTTGCAAATAGCGGCTCGGCGGAGGGGCGCGTTTTTCGCGGCCCTCTCGAATGGTTAGAAACAGCACGATGATTTACTGCAATTTTTTTTGCGGATTGCCAATTTCGACGTGTGGAACAAAAGAGAAACCGACATGGATAAAGTTATTCTCCTCCTCGTACACACCGTACAAATAGAGCATTTCCCTTAAGGAGACCGGTGACTTCACCGTGCCAGAAATTGACGCGCCAGGCTGCATACGTGTTTGCTACACACGTTGTTGACGACCAATATGAATCCGTCCGTGTGTTCGGGAAATATCCGGCGAATATAGCCGGCGCATATGTTCCGGAATCGACTATCGATCTCAATTCCTTTACGTTCGGCAGTCGCCAGTCAGAATATCCACCCAGGGACAACTCTTCACACGCCGTAATCGCATCCTCCCATACAGCGGCTGCTCCTTCATCCTGCTGCTGCCACATGAGTTGTGTTATCCTGTCTGTGATCGTTCCGTTTCCATTGTCTTCAAAAACACGGGGCTGATTTTGCCCACTGTGCTGAAAAACGCTCAGCTGATTTTCTCCACCCAGTACGCATCGGGTATAGCCGTGGCCGGAAAATGTATCGAGACTTCCTGTTTTGAAGTCCACTGCCCATCTACCCTTAAAAAACGACGACGATCTTTCGCCAGTCAGCGTCCACCAGGGAAAATCAGAAGGGGTATTCGGGAAATAAGTCCCATTGATCGCGGGAACAGTCGCACCGTAATCGACAAGGGTCATAAGCTCAAAATCAGAAGGCATGCGCCAGCCGGAAAGACCCGCCAGCGTCAGACCCGCGCAGTAGGCATCGGCATCGAGAAAAAACCGCGCTGAACTATCATACTCCTTTTGCCATATGAACCCTGTCACGTTATCGGTAATCGTTCCATTGCCATTGTCTGAATACGATGGCGGATGGAGCAGATAATCGCTGTCCTGGCCGAAGGTTGACGTATACGGTTGCGTCTGGCCTGAATCGGGAACATGAACCACCGTAACGGATATCGGGGGATCGTTTTGCCCGCATCCGAAGAAAATCATCGAGAGTACTGCAATTCGTATTATCCAATAACCGTTCATTTTTCCTCCATTAACACAGCTTTGCGTTTATCTGATGACTTCGCCGCTGATTCGTTGAGGTTCTTGTACTTAAGTTTCTGCTGCAATAGTCAGTATACCTGTCATTTTGATTAGAATTGAATGCCATAAACTATATTGACAGTTCGGTTTACTCCAGAAAGGGTTCCTTCAGACCAGGAGCCGCTATTCGACCTTATCTCGAAATCGCCCCAGAATTTCTGATAGCCGAATTCAAGTCCGACTCGACTCGTTGAATTTTCAAACAAATAGTAACAACCGACAATCGGCCCCAGCGATATATATTCGCCCTTTCTCGTGGCATTCCAGTTGACTCCTGGGCTGTCCAACGCCACTTTCTTCGCCCTGCCGACCCCCCATTCGACTTTCCAGTCAACGTTCCAGGCATCGTTGATCCTAAAGCGCAATCCTGGGGCCATACTCATGCCGATAGCAGAGTAGTCCACCTTGATCGGAATCGATAGATTTTGAATTTCTCCCGGGTGCTGCCTGTAAAATAATCCGACTCCCAGGATAAATCCGGCGAAGGAGCCCCGAGTGTGCGGACTGAAGACAACTTCAACCTGGACATTGGTTCCACGATGATTCTCCGGACCGTGTCCAATAGTGCTTGGCCAGACTGAGTTTTCAATTTCTATTCTGTCGGTTCCCGGTGCACTACCCAATTTAAGGCGCAAATCCCTGTCGATCTCGGCCGATACCAGACAAGGAAAAGCCAGCATGATAACCAATAATAGTAAAAGATGTTTGGCCATAGATCCTTTCCATGTTTAAGCCATGATCAGTCTACATCGCCGCAGTCTGACACTGCCTCTCCGGCTGTCTCGCGGCCATCGCTGCTTCTACTGCGCCCACCACGATCCAGTTTTGCGGATTCTTCAACAGCTTGGTGACCATCTGCGCATTCAGGCCGTGGCCGGACTTGTGCGCGACAACATGACCGATGATCGGCATGCCCACGAGAGAAAGGTCGCCCACCAGGTCCAGGATCTTGTGACGCACGAACTCGTCCTGGTAGCGAAGTCCTTCCTTGTTCAGCACTGCCTCATCGCCGAGGACCACAACATTGTCCAGGGAGGCGCCCCTGGCAAG
>Ga0315272_10000372_pt1 | contig 22328 bp, 21 predicted proteins | sample C3_middle_MG_FD_203918 | JGI IMG/M metagenome (GOLD analysis project Ga0315272, IMG submission 203918) | Sediment microbial communities from Yellowstone Lake, YNP, Wyoming, USA - C3_middle | ecosystem: Environmental > Aquatic > Freshwater > Lake > Sediment | place: USA: Wyoming | collected...
ATCAGGCAAAGCAGTTTGCTGTCCAGGGAAAGCAAATGATGGGCGAAGATGTAACCAGTGAAATGATGCAACAGGTTCAGAATTTATATCAAATTATGATGAAAGATCCACTAGCGGCCGAATATCTTCAGTGTGAAATGCGCTTTGCAGTCATGATGCAGGATGTTTATCAGTTATTGGGCGAGGTGGTATCAAGTGGGAAGTAAAAAACCGGAAGAAATACTAAAGATTATGAAAGCGTCCGCCATGGGAGACACTTGTTTTTCCCATATGCTGGAGTTTATCAAAGTGGGCATGACGGAGCTGGAAATAGCCGCCGAAATCGAAAAAACATTGGAACGGTTGGGCTCAAAGGGCCTGGCTTTTCCGACCATATGCGTTTCTGGGGTGAACACAAACCAGCCTCATGGAGAGCCCGGAGACAAAAAGATTGAGGCCGGCGACTTTCTGACCATGGACTTCGGTGCCAAAGTGGACGGATATTGTGGGGACATGACAAGAACAATTGCAATCGGCCATGTGACCGAGGAACAAAGGGAAGTCTATGATCTGGTTCTTCGCGCCCAGATTGCCGGATTGGAAGCCTGCAAAGCGGGTATAAAATGCTTTGATGTGGATAAAGTCTGTCGTGATATTATTTCAGAAGCCGGGTATGGATCATACTTTGTCCATGGCACCGGACATGGCGTAGGCACAGAGGTTCACGAAGAGCCTTATTTGAATACCAAGAGCGAAGCAATCCTGGAGTTGGATCAGCCGGTGACTATTGAACCGGGTATTTATATCCCCGAGAAGTTTGGCGTCCGTATCGAGGACTTGGCAATTATTACAGAGTTTGGTATAATTAATACCGTAAAATCGCCCAAAAATTTAATTATCATATAGAATTGGAGAACGCAAATGATTTATGCCAGTGAATTTCGAAAAGGTATCACATTCCAGATTGATGGAGAGCCCCATGTTGTTCTGGACTTTCAACACGTCAAGCCGGGAAAAGGCGCAGCCTTTGTCAGAACCAAATACCGGAACATCCTGACAGGTGCAACAAGAGAAGAAGCTTTCAACCCAAACGATAAGTTTCCCAAGGCCCATATCGAAACAAAGACTATGCAGTATCTGTATTCAGATGCGGATCTTTACTATTTCATGGACCTTGAAACCTTCGAGCAGATTCCTGTCCAAGCCGAAAAAGTGGAAGATGCCATGAAGTATATCCGTGAGAATGACGAAGCGACCCTCAAATTTTACAAAGGTTCCCCATTCTTAGTGGAAGCGCCGAACTTTGTCAACCTGAAAGTCATTGAGACCGAACCGGGAGTCAAAGGCGACACCGCAACCAATGTTACGAAGGGCGCCACCGTTGAAACCGGGGCTGTCATTCAAGTTCCCATCTTCATTGAAGAAGGTGAGATCATCCAAATTGATACGCGTACAGGAGAATACCTGAACCGTTCAAAATAATCGGAGAAAAATATGACCACTCGAAAAAAGAAAAAAAAGAAAAAACTATTCCTGCCGCTGATGATTCTTGGAATCGTTGTTTTGGCGGGAATTGGTTTTAGCTCATATTTATATGTAAACGGACAGCCGGTAGATCCCAAGTCCGGAGATTCTATTGTGTTGGAAATTCCGGCAGGCTCCGGTACCGCCCAAATCGCCTCTGTGCTTGAAGAAAATAAGCTGATCAAGAGCGGATTTGTTTTCCGCCTGAAATCTAAGTTAAGCGCATATGACGGCAAATTCAAAGCCGGCACTTACACGTTCTCCCAGGAAATGTCCATGAATGAAATCATGAAGATCATCATGAGCGGACGTTCCATCGGCGAAACATTTCAAATCATAGAAGGGCTGAATATCAAGCAAATCGCAGAAAGTCTGGAGAAACAGAACATTGTGGATGCGGATGCGTTTTTGAAGGAAGCTCAATATGGCAAGTTTGATTACGCATTTATGAAATACCTGCCCGATGGGCCCAACCGTCTGGAAGGATTCTTGTTCCCCAATCAGTATGAGGCTCCTTTGAACGCGGATGCACATCAAATCATTGATATCATGTTGAAGCAGTTCGACAAGGTATTCCCTGAAAAGGATTATGCGAAAGCCCAAACAATCGGACAAAACGTATATGACATTGTCATCGTCGCTTCGCTGATTGAGCGGGAAGTCCGGGAAGATTCGGAGCGATCCAAAGTGGCCAGTGTGGTCTACAATAGACTGGACAAAGGGATGAAACTCCAATTTTGTTCTACGGTACAATACATTTTGGGTAAACCACAGGCTGTTTTGAGCACTGCTGATACTCAAATCGAGTCTCCCTACAATACCTATCTGCACGCCGGTTTGCCACCGGGACCCATTTGTTCACCGGGAGAAGCGGCAATCGATGCGGCATTGAACCCGGCAGATACGACATATCTGTATTTCGTGCTGAAATCGGCTGATGGAACCACTCATAATTTCTCATCCACCTATGCACAATTTTTGGTGGACAAAGAAGCTTACAAGGCGACACTGTAGGGGGTACCGTGAATATTATCAACCCATTGGTTTCCGAGTATCTTGATGAACTTTATGTTTCCAAAAACGAAACCTTCGCAGCGCTTCGAAAATATGCGGAAGAACTTCATATCCCGGTGATTACAAGAGATGTCGAGCGTCTAATCGCCGTGGTTCTCCAAGGAATGAAACCCCGGTTTGTGCTGGAAATAGGCACTGCTATCGGCTACTCCGCGGCATTTATGGCCACCACTTGGCCGGGTTGCCGTGTGGATACCATTGAACTGGACCAAAAATCTTACGAAACCGCGATGCGAAACCTCACTGAGATGGGTTTGCAAAACCGGGTCTCTGTGTTTCAGGGCGATGCGAACGACATCATGGATCATCTGGCGACAGAGACAAAGCATGAGGAATTCGAGGGATACGATTTTGTTTTTGTGGATGCCTCAAAAAGCAAGTACAAAAGTTTTTTCGACAAAGCAATGATACTGACAAAACCCGGTGGTATGATTTTATGTGACAATGTGCTGATGCGTGGAACAGTGGCGAACGACTGCTACGATCCTGAGGGAAAACACAAAACCAGCGTCAAAAACATCCGGGCTTTCCTAACTTACATATCCACGCTTGAATCTGTGGAAACGGCAATATTACCAATAGGGGACGGCATCAGTATGAGTATCAAAAAACCAATATGAAAAAAATGGAACTGCTGGCTCCCGCGGGAGACCTGGAAAAATTGATCATAGCTGTGGATTACGGCGCAGACGCGGTTTACTTTGGCGGAGACGCGTTCAGTTTACGGGCTGGAGCCGACAACTTTTCTTTGGAGGATATGTCAAAGGGAATTGAATACGCCCATACCCGTGGCGTACGGTGTTACCTGGCTGTCAACATTTTCCCACATAATGAAGACATCGAACCTCTTACAGAATATCTCAAAAATGTGAAACCTCTTGGACTGGACGGCCTGATTGTATCAGACCCGGGGGTCATTGCCATCGCACAAGAAATCATGCCTGATGTGGAACTGCATCTTAGCACACAGGCCAATATGACAAACTATAAAACGGCGGAATTCTGGCATCAGTTGGGTATCCGCCGCTTAGTTCTAGCCAGAGAACTTTCCCTGGCTGAAATCGCCGAAATCAAGGCTAAAATGCCTATTGAAATGGAGCTGGAGGCTTTTGTACACGGAGCCATGTGCATGTCCTATTCCGGTAGATGTCTTCTGAGCAATTTTATGGTTGGCAGGGATGCGAACCGCGGCAATTGCGCCCATCCATGCCGATACAAATACGCATTGGTGGAAGAAAAGCGACCCGGGGAGTATCTTCCAATCGAAGAAGACAGTAGAGGAACTTACATCCTCAATGCCAACGACTTATGTATGATCGAATATATTCCGAACATGGATGCGGCGGGGATTTCATCCCTCAAAATAGAGGGACGCATGAAAAGCATCTTCTATGTCGCCATTGTAGTGGGTGCCTACCGAAAAGCCATCGACGCCTACTATACCGATCCGGTCCATTACAAATTCCAAAAGGAGTGGATGGATGAACTGACGAAAGCCAGCCACCGAACCTTCACCACAGGTTTTTATTTCAATCAGCCTTCGGCGGAAGACCAATATTTTGAAACCAGCAATTATGCCCGTGATTTCACATTCACCGGCATTGTGAAGTCCTATGATGCAGCCAGCGGAATTGCCCTGGTCGAGCAAAGAAACAAAATGAGAGTTGGGGAAACCATCGAAGTGTTTGGGCCGGGACATGAGCCGTTTGAGCAAGTTCTGACACAAATGACTGATGTGGAAGGCACACCGATTGATGCCGCACCCCATCCACAGCAAATGCTTTTCATCAAAATGGATCAGACGGTCCAACCCAATGACATGTTGAGAAAACGGAAGGAGTAACATCATGGACACCAACCCCGACCCCTATTTGTCATCAGGTATTTTTATCTTTATTATCCTGATTCTCCTATTTTTGACCGCAATTTGCGCTGCCGCCGAGAAATCGCTGATGGCAAGCAACAAGGTGCGAAGCAATGCACATGAGCAATTCGAACTTCGGGGAGCAATCACACTGTTTGGTCTTAGCATTTATGCTGTGATTCTGCTTTGGCTTCAAGCCAATCTGTATGCATTCCTCCACAAAAACAATATTCCGGCCAGTTCCTTCATTTCAGTCATATTGTTGCTTTTCCTTGCAACTTTTCTAGTGCTGGTTTTTGGTGAGATATATCCCAAGAAATGGGCGGCACAAAAGTTGGACAAGGCGGCAGCTTTGACAGAAAAGCCGGTGAAGTGGATTTTGTTTCCGCTGACTCCTTTGCTTTGGTTCATGTCGGCGACGGGGAATTTTATGCTTCGGATCACCGGACAAAAAATACACCTTGAGGACGAGGAATTTTCCGAAGAAGAAGTCATGTCCATGCTCGAAACTGGTCAGGAAACAGGGGCCCTCAAAGAGGAAGGCAAAAAAATGATCGACAGCATTTTTGCCTTTGACGATAAATTCGCCTATGAAATCATGACGCCTAGGACCAACGTATTTGCAATCGATATCAATGACCCTTCCGAAAAATACATCGACACCCTAATGGAATTAAGGTATTCGCGGATTCCTGTTTATGACGAGGATAGCGACAACATCATAGGGATTATCCACATCAAGGATTATCTCATCAAGGCGCGGGAAGACGGATTTGAAAACGTGGATCTTCATGAAATTCTGCGAAAGCCATTTTTTGTGCCGGATACGAAATATATCGACACGTTGTTTTTTGAACTCCAAAAGACCCGCCAACACATTGCGATCTTAATCGATGAATACGGCGGTTTTTCAGGGATTGTAACCCTTGAGGACATCATAGAAGAAGTCATGGGCAACATCGATGACGAGTATGACGAAGAGGAGCTCAAAATACAGGTGGTTGAAGAGAACACCTATCGTATTGATGGCACAATGTATCTTGACGACATCAACGACGAACTTCAGACCGATCTTGAGTCCGAAAACATCGAAACACTTGGCGGACTCCTCATAGAGATTCTTGGAGAAATCCCGGCAGACGGGAACCCCGGTACTGTAGTGCATTACGGCAAATATACTTTTACAATTGAGTCTGTTCAAGACAGAAGAATCGGAAAGGTTCTGGTGCACATAGAAACGGAAACGGAAGAAGAAGAACCAACCGAAGACAAAAAGGAGAAAGAATAACCAATGAAAGTCGCATTCCACACCCTGGGATGTAAGGTGAACCAATACGAATCCGAAGCTTTACAAGAAAAATTCAAATTTGGCGGACATGAGATTGTTCCGGAAACCGACGTTGCGGACGTATATGTCATAAATACATGTACGGTGACCGGTCTGGCAGACCGCAAGTCCAGGCAGTTCATTCGACGCCTTCGGAATCAAAATCCCGATTGCATTCTGGCGGTCATTGGGTGTTATGCCCAATTGCAGCCTGACGAGATCGCTGCAATCGAAGGTGTAAACATTGTTGTCGGCACCAACGAAAAAGCAGGCTTGGTTGAAATCGTTGAAAATTACAGGAAAAACCAGGGCGTCGATGTTCATCGAAAGGACTATGACGCGATCACCGAATTTGAAGAAATCGGCATGCCTGTGTCCATGGATTCCCGGACCAGAGCCTACATAAAGATTCAGGATGGCTGCAATCGGTTTTGTTCCTATTGTGTTGTGCCGTATGCCCGTGGGAATATTCGAAGCCGGGAACGCGAAAACATTGTGGAGGAAGCCCAACAGCTGATACATTCAGGTTACAAAGAAATCGTTTTGACAGGAATCAACACCGCCCTTTACGGGGCGGAAAAAGATGCGGCGCCCAATCAGGGGCTGGAACAAATCATATCTGATTTGGACGGTTTGCAGGGTGAATTCCGAATCCGGCTCAGCTCACTGGAACCAACCGTCATCAATGCCGATACCGTTACCCGTTTGCTGAAATACAAAAAACTATGTCCACATTTTCATTTGTCTTTGCAAAGCGGCAGCGACCATGTTTTGAAGGCGATGAAACGAAATTACAATTCTGCAGACTACATGGAAATCATCCGTGTACTGAAGAACCATGATCCTGGATTTGCAGTGACCACAGATGTCATCGTCGGCTTTCCCGGAGAAACTGAGGAAGACTTTCAAGACAGCTGCGACCTGGTAGCCGAAGCAGGGTTTTCCAAAGTGCACGTATTCAAATATTCAAAGCGCTCCGGGACACCTGCAGCCGAGATGCCGAATCAGATCAATCCCGCCGAAAAAAACCGGCGAAGCGCAGCACTTTTGAAACTTGAAGGTGAAGTAGGCAGGCGATTCCTGGAACAGCAAATAGGGACCCGCAGAACTCTATTGATTGAAGATGTCGACTGTCAAACCGGAATGATTTCCGGGTATACTGAAAACTACATCCGTGTTTATGTACCTGGCGACAGCACGGACAGCAGCCCACAAATCAATGCATTTTTGCAGGTTTCGCTTACCGGTTTTTATCTGGACGGCATGTACGGGGAACCCATCACTTAAAACAGGAGGAACACAATGGAAGATTGCTTATTTTGTATGATCGCACAAAAGAAAATACCGTCAAAGGCAGTATATGAGGATGATTTGGTTTATGTATTTCATGATATCGAACCTCAGGCCCCGGTCCACGTATTGATGGTGCCCAAGAAACACATCTCCTCGACGGAAACAATCGGAGTGGAAGATGGTCCGCTTGTTGCCCATATGATGCTCAAAATAAAGGAATTATCAGCCTTGCTGGGTCTTGAAAACGGCTATCGGGTGGTTATGAACTATGGTGAAGACGGTTTACAGTCAGTTTCTCACCTTCATATGCATATTTTGGGAAAGAGAAAGTTGACATGGCCACCGGGTTGATAGTATAATACACTGGTTGTAGGCAAAGATTGAAACGGCAGGAGGTGAGTTAGGAAATGGCACAAGTAATTGTAAAAGAAAACGAAAGCTTGGAAAGTGCTCTTAAGAGATTTAAGCGTTCATGTGCAAGAGACGGCGTTATGAGTGAGCTTAGAAAGAGAGAACATTACGAAAAACCAAGTGTAAAACGTAAGAAGAAGTCTGAAGCTGCAAGAAAAAAGGCAAAGAAATATTAATCTGAAAGAGATGAGGTGTTATTTTTGACCTTAAAAGAAAGATTAATGAACGATTACAAAGAGGCCCTCAAAAGCCGCGATGAAATCCGAAAAAATACTATAAACCTAGCCCGCTCCGCCATTAAACAGGTGGAAGTGGACACAAGAACAGAACTACAGGACGAGGATATTATTCCGATTCTTGCCAAACAGGTTAAGATGCGAAGAGACGCCATAAGCGAATTTGAGCGTGGCAACCGAACCGACCTGGTAGAAGCCTACAAATCAGAAATTGAAGTGTTGCAAACGTACCTGCCGGCTGAGCTGACCGAAGAACAAATTCGGGAAATCGTGAAAGCCACGGCTGCCCAAATGGGCATTGAAGGCGGAAGGCAAAACATGGGGAAACTCATGGGTGCCACCATGCCTAAAGTGAAGGGCGTTGCTGACGGCGGAGTCGTCAAAAAAATCATTGAAGAATTTCTAGGATAATATGAACTAGCAACAACCCGATTCTGTCGGGTTGTTTGACTAAAAGGAGAATCATTGGAACAAATCAATACCATTGCCATGGAGCAAATCCTTGATCACAGCGAATTATTCGGTATCATGGACAAGAATCTTGACACCATACGCGACAGTATGGATGTGGAGATGATTCAGCGTGACAATCAACTGATCTTAAAAGGACCGGATGCCCCAAAAGCCGAAAATGTAATCAAAGAACTCATTGGCATCATCGAGTCCGGCGAGAAACTGGATACTCAAAAAGTCGCTTATGTGATTGCTTTGGTCGAAAAGGGACTCTCCTATCATGAGGCAAATATCGACAAGCAGACGATTTGCTATACTCAAATGGGCAAACCCATCAAACCAAAAACACTGGGCCAAAAAAACTATATCAATGCGATACGCAAAAAAGATATCGTTTTCGGCATCGGGCCGGCTGGTACAGGCAAAACCTATCTGGCAGTGGCCATGGCCGCCAGCGCTTTAAAGCACAAAGAAGTCCAAAAAATCATTCTGGCCAGACCGGCTGTTGAGGCTGGAGAGAGCTTGGGGTTTCTCCCAGGCGATTTGCAGGAGAAAGTGGATCCATATTTACGACCCTTGTATGACGCTTTATATGATATAATGGGAAGAGAAGCAACCCTGCGCCTCAAAGAAAAAGAAATTATCGAAATCGTTCCCCTGGCTTATATGCGGGGTAGGACACTGGATAATTCTTTCATCATTTTGGACGAGGCCCAAAACACAACAAAAGAACAGATGAAGATGTTTCTTACCCGTATGGGCTTTGAGTCCCGGGTGGTTGTCACAGGCGATATCACTCAAATCGACTTGCCCAAAGGCAAAAAATCCGGATTGATTGAGGTCACAAAAATATTGCAGGATGTTTCCGACATCGAATTTTGTTGGCTCAAAGACGTGGATGTGGTCCGGCATGAGCTTGTCAAAAAAATCATCAACGCTTATGACGAATACTACAATCAATATCCCAGCGAGCTGGATGAGGGTTGATTATGGAATTGAATATTGACGGCATCTCCCTGCCAAACAAGGAGACAATCGAACAAATGAAACTGGCTGCAGCGTATTGTCTGGAAGCAGAAGGCTTGAACCATGAGAATATCGAGGTGAGCCTTACTTTTGTCGACTCAGAAGAAATCAAAGAACTAAATTCTTCTTATAGGGATGTGGATGCGGTGACCGATGTTCTTTCTTTCCCACAGTTTGAATCACCTGCGGATATTCCCAAAGAAGGGGTCATTTTGCTGGGAGATGTAGTCATTTGTCTGGATCAGGCATTGGCTCAGGCTGAAACATATGGACATTCACCCGAAAGGGAAATTCTATATCTGTTTGTTCACAGCATGTTTCATTTACTGGGCTATGATCATCACAGCGAAGAAGAACAGTCTGTCATGCGGCAGGCGGAAGAGAAGGTATTGGCCCGATTGGGGCTGGAAAGGCGGTAACGATGTATCGAGAATTATTTCAGCAGGCAGAAGCCGTTATGCAGTATGCTTATGCTCCGTATTCCAATTATAGAGTTGGCGCCGCAGTGCTGACCAAAGACGGCAAAATGTTCACCGGAGTCAATGTCGAAAATTCATCCTATGGCGGTACAATCTGTGCCGAGCGTGTGGCCTTTTCCAAAGCCATCGCGGAAGGGGAACGGGAATTTGAAGCTGTTGCAATCGCATCAACCGATGGAAAAGGTTGGCCGTGCGGAATTTGCAGGCAGTTCATGTATGAGTTCGCCCCGGATTTAAAAGTTATTGTTGGACCGGATGCCGAGCACCTGGAGATTATCACCCTGTCCGAATTATTACCGAAGGGATTCAAATTTTGAAAAGCGGTTTCATTAGTATTATAGGAAGACCAAACGTTGGAAAATCAACGTTGTTAAATGCAATATTAGGTGAAAAAGTTGCAATCACCACCGACAAGCCCCAGACGACGAGAAACATAATCCGGGGAATCTATACGGATGACGATGCACAGCTTGTTTTCATCGACACACCCGGCATTCATCGGCCAAGGACAAAGCTTGGCAGTTATATGACGGATACAGCGCTGCGGACTTTGGAAGAAGTTGACCTAATACTTTTTATTGTCGACAATTCCTTGTCAGCCGGCCCTGGAGACAAATACATCATGGAACTTTTGACACAGGTGGAAACGCCGGTCTATCTACTGATAAACAAGATTGACCTGATTGAACCGGATCAATATAAAGCCCTGTTTGAGGAATACGAAAAATCGGGTATTTTTAAAGAAATCATTGGAATTTCAGCCCTCGAAAACAAGAACGTCGACACACTGGTTGAAAAACTCAAGGATTCCGTCGAAGAAGGACCCATGTATTTTCCTGCCGATATGGTGACGGACCATCCCGAGAGGTTTCTTGTTGGAGAAATCATCCGAGAAAAATTGCTGAAATACCTTGAAGACGAAATTCCACATGGCATCGCCATTGAAATCGAAGCATATGAAGAAAAGCCAACCATAACAAACATCAGCGCTGTCATCTATTGTGAGAAGAAAAGCCATAAGGGCATGATCATCGGTAAAGAAGGCCGCAAACTGAAAGGCGTTGGCAAAAGCGCCCGAGAAGACATGGAGGCCCTGCTGGGCACCAAGGTTTTTCTCCAGTTATGGGTCAAAGTAAAGGAAAACTGGCGGGACAGCGATACTGCCTTGTCCGGATTCGGATATAAGGAATAATTCATGTACACAGAAACAGAAGGAATCATCTTGAGACAAACCAAAACAGTCAATGGGAGAAGGATGATTCTTTTATTTTCCAAAAAATTCGGCAAGATCAGCGCCGGCACAAGCATCACTGAAAAGGGTAGAAGCAAGGCAGCCCTGGCGATGCGCCCCTTTGCCTATGGACGCTATGAAATGTTCAAAAATCAAGACAATTTCAACATCCAAAGCGCAGAAATGCTCAAAAGCTATTTCAAAATAGGGGAGGACGTTGAAAAATTCATGGGTTCTTCCTATGTGCTTGAGCTTTCCGAAAAACTTTTGGAGGAAGGGGCGGCAAACCCCAGGTATTTCCAATTGATGCTGGACTTTTTTGAGGTGATGGAAAAGCGTGAAAGCGACGTGAACACCCTTATTTTGGCGTTTGAAATGAAAGCGCTCCAACTATTTGGTGTCGCGCCCCAGCTGAACGGATGCGTCGTGTGCAACAAGCCGGAAACCCTCTATCGGTTTGGGATTGAGCAAGGTGGTTTGATTTGTGAAAATTGTATGAATAATCTGCCTTTGAAACCCAATGATTCATTGATTTATGAACTAACATTTGATATAGTTGATATACTAAAATATTTCATGGACAATCCTCTTTCGGCATTTCAAAAATTGGCGCTGGCGGAGGACAAACAAATTATCGTTAAATCCCTGCTGAGAGAATATTTGGCCTATCATCTGGATTTGGGGATCTTAAAAAGTGAAAGCTATATATAACAACAAAGGAGGTCGTATCATGGAAATTACATTGGAAAAAATCGAACTGGTAAAAGACAGAACCGGTGTAACCTACAAGGAAGCCAAAGAGGCCCTGGAAGCCGCTGAAGGCAGTGTTGTAGATGCTATCATCAACATCGAAGAAACCATGGAAACCTGTGACAGCAAAACTATGGGCAGCAAAGGCGCAGCCATTGTCGATTCCATAAAAGAACTTGTCAAAAAGGGCAATGTCAGCAAAATCGTTGTCAAAAAGGCGGATGGCGACGCAGTCATCAACATTCCGGTAAACGCCGGTCTGGTAGGCCTTTTAATCGCTCCCTGGGGCATGCTGGCCGGTGCTATAGCCGCATTTGGTTTCAAGTGCATCATCGAAGTAGTAAAAACCGACGGAACAATCATCGACGTCAGCGACAGAGCCAATGAAGCCGTCCAAAAGGCAAAAGAAAAAGGCTCCGAGTTTGCTGATGTCGCAAAAGAAAAAAGCGCGGATGTATACGAAAAAGTAAAGAGTAGCGAAATGTACGAAAAAGTCGCCAACAGCGATCCGGTCGAAAAGGTAATGGACGCAGCTGAAAGCGCGATTCACAAGACATCCGATGCATTCACCAAAACCACAGAAGCCATCAAAAAGAAAAAACAGGAAGCAGCCGAAGAATTTGCGGACGCATTTGGCGACGTGGAAGAAAAGGCCGAAGGTATGGCGGATGACATCAAAGAAAAAGTTGAAGATGTAGCTGAAGAAATTGAAAAAGCAGTGAAGGAAGGCAAAAAATAAAAATGAATAGAGTCGTCACGATGGAGAAGATCACTTCTCTGGCAAAAGGAAGAGGGTTTGTATACCCGGGTTCAGAGATTTATGGAGGACTAGCCAATACCTGGGATTACGGCCCTCTTGGTGTTGAATTCAAAAATAACCTCAAAAAAGCCTGGTGGAAAAAATTCGTCCAGGAATCAAAGTACAATGTCGGTCTTGACGCCGCCATCCTGATGAACCCGCGAACCTGGGAAGCATCAGGTCATGTGGGTGGCTTTTCGGATCCGCTGATTGACTGCAAGGAGTGCAAAGCACGTTTCCGCGCGGACAAATTGGTGGAAGAGCAAATGGCCAAGGAAGGCATCTTTGGAATCCCGGTAGACGGCTGGCCAAAAGAGAAACTGGAAGAATACCTGGTTTCCCATGAGGTGGCATGCCCCGACTGCGGCAAAAAGAACTTCACCGGCATCCGCCAGTTCAATTTAATGTTCAAAACATACCAGGGCGTCACAGACGACTCAAAATCCGAAATTTTCCTTCGGCCGGAAACAGCCCAGGGGATTTTTGTAAACTTCAAAAATGTCCAGCGCACATCCCGCAAAAAGATTCCTTTTGGCATCGCTCAGGTGGGCAAGTCCTTCCGGAACGAAATCACCCCCGGAAATTTCACTTTCCGGACCCGGGAATTTGAGCAGATGGAGCTGGAGTTTTTCTGCAAGCCCGGCACAGACCTGGAATGGTTCCATTATTGGAAAGACTATTGCAGAAATTTCCTGATTTCTCTGGGCATGAAAGAAGAAAACATCAAAATGAGAGATCATGATCAGGAAGAATTGTCCCACTACAGCAATGCGACCACTGATATTGAATATTTGTTCCCGTTTGGTTGGGGCGAACTTTGGGGCATCGCGGACAGAACCGATTTCGACCTGAAGCAACATATCGAATTTTCTGGACAGGAATTGAATTATATCGATCCGGAAACCAATGAAAGATACGTACCATATTGCATCGAACCTTCTTTGGGAGCCGATCGGGTGGCATTGGCTTTCCTGATAGACGCATATGACGAAGAGATACTGACCGATGAAAACGGCAAAGAAGACACCCGTGTCGTTCTTCGTTTCCATCCAGCGATTGCGCCATTCAAAGCGGCTGTGTTGCCATTGGCCAAAAAACTTTCCCATATTGCCGAACCCATCCATGAAGAGTTGGCAAAACATTTCATGGTCGATTATGATGCCACAGGATCCATCGGCAAGAGGTATCGGCGGGAAGACGAAATTGGAACGCCTTTTAGCATCTGTGTGGACTTTGACACAGAAATCGACGGTTGCGTGACGATTCGAGACAGGGACACCATGGAACAAATTCGAATCCCGGTTGCAGACGTCAAGGCTTATATTGAATCAAAATTGATATTTTAGATAAGGAGAGTAGTACACATGGAAAAATTCGTTTATTCATTCGATGAAGGTTCCAAAGAAATGAAGAACCTCCTGGGAGGCAAAGGAGCAAACCTTGCCGAAATGACAAAAATTGGCCTGCCGGTTCCGTTCGGTTTTACCGTCACCACTGCAGCCTGCACAAGATATTATGATGAGGGAAAACAAATCGGCGAAGATATCATTGCGGATATTTATTCCAAATTGGCTGATTTGGAAGTAAGAAGCGGCAAGAAATTCGGATCCGTCGAAAACCCACTGCTGGTTTCGGTACGTTCCGGCGCAGTCTTTTCGATGCCTGGGATGATGGATACGATTCTGAACCTTGGCTTGAACGATGACACCGTTGTAGGCTTGGCTACACTGACAGACAATCCCAGATTTGCATATGACAGCTACAGACGTTTCATCCAAATGTTTGGTGACGTTGTACTGGAAGTCCACAAAGCTAAGTTCGACGCCATTTTTGAGGCCAAGAAACACGAAAAAGGTGTTGCATATGATGTAGAACTCAAAACCGAAGATCTGAAAGAAATCATTGCGGCTTACAAACAATTGGTCAAGGCTGAAATGGGAAAAGATTTTCCTCAAGATCCCAAAGACCAACTTATGGAATCAATCAAAGCTGTATTCCGTTCCTGGAACAATGATCGTGCGATTTTATACCGTAAGTTGAATGGCATTCCTTCCAATTTGGGAACTGCTGTAAACGTACAATCCATGGTATTTGGAAATATGGGGGACACTTCCGGCACAGGTGTTGCTTTCACAAGAAGCCCAGTCAACGGCGAAAAGAAAATTTTCGGCGAGTTCCTGGTCAATGCCCAGGGCGAAGACGTGGTTGCCGGCATCCGTACCCCGCAGCCCATCGAAGAGATGGCCATTGCTTTCCCTGAAGTGTACAAAGAGTTCATCCGAATTGCCGAACTCCTTGAGAAGCACTACACCGACATGCAGGATATGGAATTCACAGTTGAAAGAAACAAACTGTTCATGCTGCAGACCAGAAACGGGAAACGTACCGCCGGCGCAGCTGTAAAACTGGCTGTCGACATGGAAAAAGAAGGCCTCATCGACAAAATGACCGCGGTCACCCGTTTGGAGCCCGCTCAGATCGATCAGCTACTTCACCCCAAATTCGATGAAGCTGAACTAAAAAAAGCAGTCGTCCTCACAAAAGGACTTCCCGCATCTCCCGGCGCAGCTTCCGGCAAGATCTACTTCACCGCAGCCGATGCAGTAGCAGCGGAAGCCCAGGGCGAAAAGGCCATATTGGTCCGTAAAGAAACATCCCCCGAAGACTTGGCCGGTATGGTTGTTGCAGAAGGTATTTTGACCGCCAGAGGCGGAATGACTTCCCATGCGGCCGTTGTTGCCAGAGGAATGGGCAAATGCTGCGTTTCCGGCTGCTCTGAAATCAGCGTGAACGAAGACGAAAAAATTATGCTGGTAGCCGGCAAATCCTTTACCGAAGGTGATTTTATTTCCCTGGACGGTACCGCTGGCGTCGTATATGAAGGCCTGATTGACACAGTTCCACCGGCGCTTTCCGGAGATTTTGAAACCATCATGGTATGGGCCGATGAAATCAGAACCCTCAAAATCAGAACCAACGCAGACAATCCCCACGATGCGCAACAAGCCGTTGAATTTGGCGCGGAAGGTATCGGACTTTGCAGAACGGAGCATATGTTCTTCGAAGAAGAAAGAATCTCCAATGTCCGTAGAATGATCGTCGCAGACACAGAAGAAGAGCGCAGGGAAGCACTTGCTTTACTGCTTCCATATCAAAAAGAAGACTTCAAGGGAATCTTTGAAGCCATGGGTGCAAGACCTGTTACAATCCGTTTGCTGGATCCGCCCCTTCATGAGTTCCTGCCCCACACCGAAGAAGAAATCAAAGAGTTGGCAGAAACCATCAATATCCCTTACGAGAAATTGTCAAGAAGGGTATCCGAACTTCATGAGTTCAATCCAATGCTTGGACATCGTGGTTGCAGACTTGCCATCACCTATCCGGAAATTGCCGAAATGCAGGCGGAAGCCATCATCATGGCAGCCATTGAACTGAAACGTGAAAAGAATATGGATGTAGTTCCGGAAATCATGATTCCGCTGGTAGGTTTGGCCAAAGAACTTAGCTTTGTGAAGAAAACGGTTCTGGATACAATCCAACGGATTTTCGACAGAGAAAAAACAACTGTCACATATATGGTTGGCACTATGATCGAAATCCCAAGAGCATGCGTTGTTGCCGACGATATCGCCAAGGATGCTGAATTCTTCTCCTTTGGTACCAATGACCTGACCCAGATGACCTTCGGTTTCTCCAGAGACGACACAGGAAATATCATCAGAGAATATCGAGATCTATTGATCTTTGAAGAAGATCCGTTCCAAACACTTGATCAGGTAGGCGTAGGACAATTGATGAAAATGGCCGTTGAAAAGGGTCGAAGCACCCGTCCCAACATCAAATTGGGAATCTGCGGTGAACATGGTGGAGATCCCAGGACCATCGAGTTCTGCCACAACATTGGCCTGAACTATGTATCCTGCTCGCCGTTCCGCGTACCAATCGCCCGACTTGCAGCCGCGCAGGCAGTTGCGAAAGCAGCTAAAAAATAAGCTGACAATCTACCAAAACAATATTCAAAATAAAAAAGTGGAGGCATAGCCTCCACTTTTATTTGAATTTTTAACTGTTTGAATCCATGGCCAATTCGATAAAAATCAAATCAAGATTCGAGTTACCGTGCTATTTTATCAATTCTTCTGCGATTTGAACCGCATTGGTCGCGGCACCTTTTCGGATGTTGTCCGCAACGACCCACATATTCAAGCCGTTTTGAACCGATTCGTCCCTGCGAATACGACCCACATAAACCGGATCGGTACCGGTAGCTTCAGATGCGAGAGGGTACACATTGTTCGCTGGATCATCCCGGAGTACAATTCCCGGTGATTTGGCCAATAATGCCTTGACTTCTTCCACTTCGAAGGGCTTTTCGAATTCCAGATTGATCGACTCACTGTGACAATCAAATACCGGCACCCGAACAGTTGTGGCAGTGATGGCAATGGACTGGTCGCCCAAAATTTTACGCGTTTCGTGTATCATTTTCATTTCTTCTTTGGTGTACCCGTTTTCGAGGAATACATCAATGTGCGGAATGCAGTTCCCCACAATCGGGTGGGGATATGCGATGGATGTTCCGTTTTTAAGATCATTGATACCTTTGATGCCCGATCCGGAAACCGCCTGATAAGTTGAGTACACAATTCGTTTGATTCTATATTTGTCGTGAAGGGGCTTTAGCGCCACAACTGCCTGTATGGTGGAGCAGTTGGGATTTGCGATAATTCCATGGTTCCATTTAATATCTCCCGGGTTCACTTCCGGCACCACTAGTGGGACGGTAGGGTCCATGCGCCAAGCACTGCTGTTGTCGATGACAATCACCCCATGAGAGGCGGCGATAGGTGCGTATTTCTCGCTGGTGGAACCACCGGCAGAAAACAAAGCGATATCTATGCCTTCATCAAAAGAGTGTTCATTTAGTGCTTGAACAGGATGCTCGATACCTTTGAAAACGACGGTCTTGCCGGCTGAACGTTCTGAAGCCAGCATGGTTATTTTGTTGTACGGAAAATTTCTTTCTTCCAGAACTTTTAAAAAAGTTGTTCCGACGACGCCAGTTGCGCCGACGATTGCGATGTTTGGTTTTTTATTCATGATTTTGCTCCCTTATATGTTTGGTGGCTATTATATCATTCCCACAGTAAAATGAAAAGTGGAAGATGGAATCCGCCAAAAACAATGCAGCCACGAATGTAATGTGCTATAATATAAATTGATTTTTTATGGACATGAAGGAGGTATTTCCCTTGGCAACACTAACATATCTGCAGGCAATTATTTTGGGAATTGTTCAGGGATTGGGTGAATTTCTACCGATCAGCAGCTCGGGACACCTGGCATTACTGCAACATATTTTTGGCATTGAGGGTGAAAGTGTTTTACTGTTCGCCGTCTTGCTGCATTTGGGGACGTTATTGTCGGTATTTATCATATATTGGAAGGATATTGTTCAGCTATGCAAAGAACTGGGCCTTACAATCGCCGATTTGGTAACCGGCAAAGGGCCGAGAATCAACTCTTCGCCTGAAAGACGGTTGGGATTTTTGATTTTGGTTGCGACCATCCCAACAGGTTTGATGGGCGTGTTTCTTAAGGACATGTTTGCGGGCTTTTATGGTTCGCTCGTTGCAATCGGAATCGGCTTTTTAATTACAGGTACGATTCTATGGATTGCGGAGCGCAACGGCAGGGGACGCACACAGGTTGAGGGAATGAAATTTCGTCATGCGCTATTTATTGGAACAATGCAGGGGATAGCAATCGCTCCCGGCATATCCCGTTCCGGATCGACCATATTTGGCGGATTGTTCATGGGTTTGGACCGGAACTTCGCACTTCGATTTGCATTCCTTGTATCAATCCCTGCCATTTTGGGATCGGTAGTTATGGAATTGCCTCCAGCTCTGGAAACCGGTCTTCCAACGAACTTGATCGGTCCAATCGTTGTTGGCACACTTGTTGCTGCCGTCATGGGAATTGTCGCAATCAAAACAATGCTGCGGCTGGTGGCAAACTTAAAACTAAACATTTTTTCGTATTATACGTGGGCCTTGGGCATCATCGTATTGATTTTTGCGATTTTGAACTAATATAGGAGTATTTGATATGGCTGAACAAAAAAAGCGGGGGCCCGGACGGCCGCCCGGCTCAAAAAACAAAAAAACCACTCAACAAACGAGCCGCTCAAAGACAGCCGCGACAGCAGCCGTTGCGCCGTCCAAAAAAATATTCGCGACCGAACCCAGAGTGAGAGATGAAATTGGTGCGATTGTGTTGATTGCATTTGGTGTGTTTCTTATCATTGCCTTGCAGACAAACCTGGTAGGCCTTGTGGGCAACGCAATCTCAGATTTCCTAAAGGGTGCATTTGGTTTTGGGGCTTATTTTCTGCCATATTTTTTGATTGTATACGCGATATTGATTTTTGTGGGTTTGGTTGTGCCTTTTTCACTGCGCACAGGCATAATACTCACTTTGCTGTATCTAACCTTGGATTTGATCAATTCCGGACGTTTTGCCGCTGACATGAAATACGGCATTTTGGGGATCAAGGAAGTCTATGCAGATGGCGTAGCCCTAAAAAATGGCGGTGTCTTTGGAATGTACACCGGCAGCACAATATATGACTTGATTGGAATCGTGGGTTTGTACCTGCTTTGTGGTGTGTTGATTTTGATTTTTGTGATGCTTTTGATCAATACGCCTATCTCTCGATTCCTTGAACACGCGAAAGAACGAAAAGCCTTAAGAGACCAGGATCGCAAAGTTGCACAAACCGAAGAAGAAATACGCAAGTCCGATCGAGAACGACGTTGGGCTGAGGCCGCACTGGAAAAGAGCAGAAAAATGGACCAAAGTCCTGATTTCCCGCCCTTTGAGTTGGATACATCAGGGACATCCGGCAAACAATTCACTCCCGCGCCGACTTTCCCGGAAGAAACCCGTATGCCTCTTATGGATTCCGATTTGTCTTATGGCCAACGAAAGATTCTGGACATGGTGCAGGATGACAGCCTTTTCGAAAAAGAGCATCCCCGAAAATCATCGGAGCAGCAAACCACTTTGGGATTGTCCGGTTCCCCGGAAGACAAGCCACAGGCAACAGGAAAAGTTGGACTTTCTGAAAAATCGTCTGACTCAATTCCGGTCGTTTATCCGAAAACACCGGGCCGGTACGTTTTGCCGCCCCTTGACCTCTTAAATAAAGTCCCAAAAACCAATGCGATGAAAGGACTGAATCACGGACTCAATGAACGAGCCGCGCTGCTTGAGCATACCTTGCGCAGCTTCAATGTGGAAGCGAAGGTCACCAATGTCATCGAAGGACCTTCCGTCACACGGTATGAGATCCAACCTGCCGTAGGAGTCAAAGTCTCAAGTATCGTACGGCTGGCGGATGATATCGCGCTGAACTTGCGGGCCAAAAGCATCCGGTTGGAAGCACCGATTCCAGGCAAGGCGGCGGTGGGCATCGAAGTCGAAAATGAACAACGGGAAATGGTTTCCATTCGGGAAATCATTGAATCAAAAGAATTCCAAAGCCATAAATCCAAGCTGGCATTCGCGGTTGGCAAAGATATCGGCGGCAATGCAATCGTTGCCGACCTGGCAAAAATGCCTCACTTGTTGATCGCCGGCGCAACCGGTTCGGGAAAGAGCGTCTGCATCAATGCGATTATTTCCAGTTTGCTGTGCAAGGCCCGGCCAGAAGAAGTAAAACTTGTCCTGATCGACCCAAAAATGGTTGAACTAGGCAACTACAACGGCATTCCACATCTGCTTATACCGGTCGTGACTGATTCCACCAAAGCAGCGGCTGCGCTGAACTGGGCGGTAGGTGAAATGACAGGAAGATACAAAAAATTCGCCGCCGTAGGTGCCAGAGACATCGCATCATACAATAATATCATGAAAGACAGCAGGCAAAAGGAAGAACTGTTGCCGCAAATCGTAGTCATCATTGATGAACTTGCTGACCTGATGATGGTGGCAAGCAGTCAGGTTGAAGATGCCATCTGTAGACTTGCGCAACTGGCGCGAGGCGCGGGCATGCATTTGATTGTTGCGACTCAAAGACCATCGGTAGATGTCATTACAGGATTGATTAAAGCCAACATCCCATCCCGTATCGCTTTTATGGTCTCTTCCCAAATTGACTCTAGAACCATTATCGATATGCCTGGTGCCGAGAAACTGGTAGGCAACGGTGATATGTTGTTTAAACCACAGGATTTGAACAAACCCAAGAGAATTCAGGCACCGTTTATATCCGATTCGGAAGTTAACAATATCATCGACCACGTCAAAAGCCAGATGGAGGGCACAGTCGAATATTCGGGTGAAGTAATGGAACACATCGAACGGGGCAATACATATGGTGGAGCGGATGAGTCGGATGAGCTGCTTCCGGATTGCATCGAAATGGTGGTACGGGCTGGACAGGCTTCTGTTTCCATGCTCCAGCGCAGATTCCGACTTGGTTACAACCGTGCGGCCAGAATCATGGATATGATGGAGTCACGCGGTATTGTAGGACCGGCAGATGGCTCAAAACCACGTACCATTCTGATGACGGAAGCCGAACTCGAAAAAATGAAAGAAGAAAATGGAGACTATTCGTGAAAATATACATTGAAACCCTGGGATGTCCCAAGAATGAAAACGATTCCGAAATTTTCGGTGGACGCCTGGAGAAATCCGGCCATCAACTGATTGATGAGCCAGCCAATGCGGATGCAATCATTGTAAACACATGCGGATTCATCAATGACGCCAAAAAGGAATCGATAGATACCATTTTGGAAATGGCGCGTACCAAACGTCCCGATGCAATCCTTATTGTATCCGGATGTCTGACTCAGCGATATGGAGAAGAACTGTACAAGGAGATACCTGAAGCGGATATTATCCTGGGTGTCAACGACTATGACAAACTGCCAGCTCTTTTATCCGCCTATCAAGCCGGAAAACGACAAAAACATTTAAGCCAGACGCCAAATCCTGACGACTGGCATTTTAGAAGAATAAAAGGGCAGATGTACCGTGCAACCCTCAAAATTGCCGAAGGTTGCGACAATTGTTGCACTTACTGCGTGATTCCGCAAATCCGTGGACCTTTCCGCAGCAGATCCAAAGAGGATTTGATGGAGGAGGCCACATGGTTGGCTCAAAACGGTTGCAAAGAGCTGATTCTCATCGCTCAGGACGTGACCGCATACGGCTTGGACATCTATGGCAAATTCGCTTTGCACGAACTTTTGACCTCCCTTTGCACGATAGATGGCATCGCCTGGATCCGTCTTATGTATTGTTATGAAGACCGAATTACGGATGAACTGATTGAAACGATGGCAAGAGAGCCAAAGATATGCCACTATATCGACATTCCCTTGCAGCACTCTAGCTTGCCGGTACTTCAGGCAATGAAAAGAAGATCCACCCCGGAAAGTATCCAAAACACCATCGCAAGATTGCGCAAGTCTATGCCGGATATACACATCCGCACAACGCTAATTACCGGTTTCCCCGGCGAAACCGCAGCAGACTACGAAAAACTGCTTGAATTGGTCACCGAAACAAAATTTGAACGTCTCGGCGTGTTTGCTTATTCTAAGGAAGAGGGTACACCAGCCGGAATCATGAAAAACCAGATTCCTGAGCGGATCAAGAACGAACGTCGGGATGGAATCATGCTCCGTCAAATGGAAATTTCCAGACAAACGAATCAGTTGAAAATCGGGCAAACCCTCGAGGTCATCATTGATGAATTGGACGAGCAAATATCATGTGAAGGGCCAAAAGATGCCGAAGTCACATATATTGGACGCACCAGATACGATGCGCCGGAAATCGATCACACCGTCCTTGTTCAGACCA
>Ga0315272_10000373_pt1 | contig 22255 bp, 15 predicted proteins | sample C3_middle_MG_FD_203918 | JGI IMG/M metagenome (GOLD analysis project Ga0315272, IMG submission 203918) | Sediment microbial communities from Yellowstone Lake, YNP, Wyoming, USA - C3_middle | ecosystem: Environmental > Aquatic > Freshwater > Lake > Sediment | place: USA: Wyoming | collected...
TGAGATAATCATACCACTTTAAGGTTTCTTCGGATTGCTCTCCTTATTATCCCTGCGCTGAGTTTAATTTTGCGGAATACGTCTCCGGATATCTATACATTTATTATATTTTTGACAGGGGAACTCTTCGATAGAATTTTATTTTATCTGGATTTTTCACCGCTTCATATTTCGACACTGATAGAAGATAAATTAATTGCTGAAAAGAATGAAAAGAAAAGATATTAACAGTTCGCGCATGCCTGTTTACAGGGATGCGGGATTTGAACTTTTTGATGCAAAAACAACTTCGGAAACCTTTCGAAAAGAGACTGAACATCAGCGCGATCCGGATCTCTTTATCTATTCTCGTTACAGAAATCCTACAGTTGTTTCAGCTGAAGAGGAGATTATGAAGCTTGAGGGTTCACGCTGGGCACTGCTGACACAGTCAGGAATGTCGGCTATTGATACAGCTTTGTCTGTCTTTCAACATGGCAGGGAAAACAAACCCTGGTTGTTCTTCACTGAAATATATGGTGGCACAATTTCCTTTATAGAGTCAGTTTTGAGATCGAGGAGGGGACTCGATATACAATACTTTACACCTGAAAATGGCAATTATGACCTCATTAAGTTTGAAGAGACATTAAAAGCTCTTAAACCTGAATTTGTCTATATTGAAACTGTTTCAAATCCGATGCTTATTGTTGCTGATGTTGCTGAAATTGCTGGAATAGCTAAAGGGCTGGGAATAAGAATCATCGTTGATAATACGTTTGCCTCACCTTACCTGTATAAGCCCCTGGCTGATGGCGCTGATATAGTAATACACAGCGCTACAAAGTATTTTTCGGGTCATGGAAATATTACTGCCGGTGTTCTGTGCGGTAATGATGAAGACTTGATGAAATCTGCAATTGAATACAGAAAGTTCATCGGACATACTCTTTCACCTGATGATGCATACCGGCTGCAGACTCAGATACAGACCTTTGAGCTTAGATTTTCGAGACAGTGCGCTAATGCCTCAAAACTTGCACGTTTTCTTGAAAAGTCGGCTGAAGTGAAAAAAGTATGGTATCCTGAATTAAATGATCATTCCACCCACGCAGTGGCTGATAAATTATTTGGAGGCAAGGGCTTTGGAGGCATGATAACTTTTAACTTCAATGGCATTGACTCCGATGAAAAAAGAGCAAGACGGGACAATTTTATCAGACTTGTTTCGGAAAAAATAAAACTTATCCCAACACTGGGCGATCCTCATACAATTCTAATGCCTGTTGAAGCAGTGTGGGGCGCAAAATATCCTGAACCGGGAATGATCAGATTGTCGGTTGGGTTTGAGGATTATGCGGGGCTGGAAGACACAATAGGAACAGCCATTAAATCATTGTAGCCCCTAAATCCCTTAAAGGGGACTTTATTCATTTCCGAAATTAGCACCCCCTTTAGGGGGCATGGGGGTCAGAAACAAGGATTATCTCCAGTCGATCGGCTTTGCGCCGTGGGCTTCGAGATATTCATTGCATCTGCTGAAGTGTTTGTTTCCAAAGAAACCTCGTGAAGCAGAAAGAGGAGAGGGGTGCACCGATTCAAGAACCAGATGTCTTGATCTGTCGATATTTTCACCTTTTTTCTGTGCATAGGCTCCCCAGAGGAAAAAAACGAGGTTTTCTTTATCTGAATTCAGTCTTGCAATCACTTTATCTGTAAACTCTTCCCATCCTTTTTTCTGATGCGATCCGGCCATATGCGCTCTTACCGTAAGAGTTGCATTCAGCAGTAATACACCCTGAGCAGCCCATCTTTCAAGGTTGCCATTGGTCGGACGGGGAATGCCTAAATCCGATTCAATTTCCTTGAAGATATTGATCAGGCTCGGTGGAAAGCTAACATTCTCTTTAACTGAAAAACATAAACCATGAGCCTGTCCGGGACCATGATAAGGATCCTGACCGATTATCACTGCTCTTACATTCTGGAACGGACAAAGGTTGAATGCATTGAATATGAGTCCACCGGGAGGATAAACTGTCGATGAAACATATTCGGCTTTCACAAAACTCGTGAGCCGTTGGAAGTATTCTTTTTCAAATTCCTCATCTAACTTTATTTTCCAGGTAGGATCAATTTTAACATCCATAAAGAGTTATCATATAATTGCTGAAATATGATTAGTTAAGCCAAATGTACTTAAATAAATATTAATCTTAAATTTGGAATAAAAAATGGCTATAGAGACCGAACGTAAATTCCTTATAAATGGTGAATTCAGAGGCCATGCCTCCGGAAAGGAAGAAATTATCCAGACATATCTGACAATAGATCAGAATAAGACGATACGGCTCAGGATAATCGACAATAAAGCATTCATTACAATAAAATCGAGGCCTAAAGCAAATTCTATCAGCCGCAATGAATGGGAATTTGAAATTCCGGCAGATGATGCCCGTGAAATGATGGCAATAAGTCTCCCGGGAAAAATAGTCAAAACACGCTATCTTGTCCCTGCCGGCAGGCATACCTTTGAAGTGGATGTCTTTCATGACAAAAATGAAGGACTTGTTGTTGCCGAGATAGAACTGCAGGAGGAAGATGAGTTTTTTGAAAGACCTGATTGGCTGGGCGAAGAAGTGACCGGGCAGGCACAATATTATAATGCGAACCTGATAAAATAGGCAAATTTCAGCTATTTCTTGAATAGAAAATAGACAGCCAGTACCAGGAACACAAATGCTATCAGATGGTTAAGCCGGAATTGTTCATTTTTGAAAACCAGTAAAGTAAATCCTGCGAAAACAAGTATGGATATTACTTCCTGGATTACTTTTAATTCTATTAGTGAAAATGGTCCTCCATTATCCCTGAAACCAATCCGGTTTGCAGGCACCTGCAGAGAATATTCAAAAAATGCTATGCCCCAGCTCATCAGAATAACTGCAAACAGACTCATTGCCGCAAACCGGCTCATTGTCCTCATCCTAAGATGACCATACCAGGCAACAGTCATAAAAGAATTTGACATTACGAGAAGCAAAACTGTATATAGTCCTTTCATAATTTCAGAGATATTTCCGTGGAAACAATTTGATGTATCACTCAATAACAGTTAAATAACCGGAATCAACTCATCTGGAACATAAGTTATAATATTGAATATGAAACAGATTAGCTGGATGATCAGTTAAGATCCTCAATTATTCTTTGCAGAATTTCAGTAAACTTATGTCCGGCCATACGGGTAGCTGCAACAAACCCTCCGTCAGGAGATATACACGGGTTTCCGTTTATTTCGATGACAAATACATTTTCATTACTGTCAGTTCTGACATCAACTCTTGCATAGCCCTTTAAACCAAACAATTTCCAGCACGCCATAGCAGATTCTTTAAGGTTAGCCATCAATTTGGGGCTAAGCTTATCGCCGGGAAATTCTCTGACAGTATTTTCGTATTCAAAACTGTCCATTTCCCATTTGGCATTGAAATCAATGATCCTTGGTTTATCGTCGCCGTAATTCACAAAGACAATTTCTGCGGGAGGCATTACTTCCGGACCATTTTTAGAGCTCACCATACTGATATTAAATTCCCTTCCATCGATAAAATCTTCGATAAACCAGTGAGCATCATCGAGTCCGACAAATTTCTCTTCAAATCCTGGCTCACAAACAAAAACTGATTGTGCTGTAATTCCAAGGGAACCATCTTCCCATATTGGTTTTACAATATATTTATTGCCGGGTTTCAAGAGATGGATTTGCGATGGGGAGTAGGATCCAGGGTTGTTAATGCCTGCAGTCTTCATCATTCTGCTGGCAATGGTTTTATTCGTTGTAAGGAAAATTGAATCAAAAGAGATTCCGGAATATGGCAATGAGTGAAGATTGAGGAGAGCAGGAACAAAATATATAAGTTCTCCTTTATTGTTAATGGATTCTACAAGATTAAACACAAAATCAGGTTTTTCTTTTACGAGCTCTTCAACTTCCTTCATGAAGTTTTGGGTTATTCCTTTCCTGTATACCGAAATTCCAAGCTCAATAAGGTGCTTTTCGATATGTCCAACCTGATCAAGTACGTCAAGTTCATCAGCCAGAGCTCCTTCACGCGGCTCGTTATAGATAATACAGCATCTCCTCATAACTTCTTCCTCACTGGATAAATAATATATTGCTTTTACTTCCTGATCCTTTTTATTGCTTCATTCACAATCATTTCCAGTAATGTCTGGTATTCTATGCCATACATTCTGGCTAGTATTGGCAGATCCGAATGAACAGGATTTAGCCCGGCAAGTGGATTTGCTTCAATGAAACAAATGTTTCCGTGGCGGTCGGCTTTAAGATCCACCCTTCCTGCATCAACAGCATCGAGAGCTTTCCATGCTCTCACCGCAACGGATTTACACTCATCGGATATATCAGGATCAAGCGGCTTGTAAGAACAATAATTCTGATAATTTTCCTTTACTTCAACCGAATAGGGCAGATTATTTATAGTCATTACCTCCATTCCGCCAATTGCTATCGCTTCATCACCGTAACCAACAACTCCAACTGTGAATTCCCTACCGGGAAGATATTCTTCAACAAGCGCAGCCTGATGGAACTCCGAAAGAATCCATTCAACCATTTTAAATAGCTCCTCCGGAGTATGAACTAAACTTTTGTCGGTAATCCCTTTCCCTGTGCCTTCAGAAACCGGTTTAACAAACAGAGGATATTCAAGCCGGCACTTCTTCAGATCATTGATTTCACTGATAAGATAACCGGGACTTACAGGCACACCTGCTGAAGCGACCACAAGTTTTGCGAGATGCTTGTTAAGGGAAAGACCCATAATTACCGGACCACTAAATACATAAGGTATTTTATACTGATCGAGTATGGCTGGAACAACAGATTCTCTTCCGTCACCGTATAAACCTTCGGCGATGTTAAAAACAAGGTCCCATCTCTTTCCCGAGGCAAGCGCTTCAATAAGCTGGAAAGCATTACCAATGGGTTCAGTTTCATGCCCCATCAATCTTAATGAATTCTCCAGTGCATCGACAGTTTCCTGCTTGTCAAACTCGGCAGTTTCATCCATGGAATATCCACGATCAATATACCATGATCGCAGATCATATGTTAAGCCAACTCTCATTTATATGCCCTATTTTTCGGGATATTCACATAATATCCCCTTATAGTTCCGCAGTACAATATGATCTTCGTTGTGTTCCACTACATAATCAGGAAGCAAAGGAATTTTACCTCCTCCGCCAGGAGCATCAACAACAAAAGTAGGTACTGCATAACCACTTGTAAAGCCTCTTAATCCCTTAATTATTTCAAGACCCTTCTTAACAGTTGTTCTGAAATGCCCTGATCCAGGAATCAAATCACATTGATAGAGATAATATGGTCTTACCCTGATCTTCAGCAATTTATGCATAAGTTCTTTCATGGTAGGAACATTGTCGTTGATACCTTTAAGCAAAACCGTCTGACTTCCCAGAGGAAATCCTCCGTCAGCAAGTTTGGTACATGCTTTGGCACACTCATCCGTGATCTCATCAGGGTGTGAAAAATGCAGCGAAATAAAGAGCGGATGATATTTCTTAAGGATATTAATAAGATTATCAGTGATCCTCTGAGGAAGAACCACAGGAATCCTTGTACCGATTCTTATTATTTCAACATGCTCTATACTCCTGATATTGGAAAGGATATAATCGAGAGTCTCATCATTTAAAGTTAGCGGATCACCGCCACTTATGAGAACATCTCTTACCTCTTTATGAGATGCAATATAATTAAACGCTTTATCAAAATCCTGTCTTCCAAGCTTATCAAGCCTCCCGACAGAATGTGAACGCGTACAGTATCTGCAATAATTAGAACAAACCTGGGTAACTGTGAACAGAACCCTGTCGGGGTACCTGTGGACAATTCCTTTAACCGGTGAGAATGATTTTTCATGCAGAGGATCAGATTGTTCACTGCTTGTTTCCAATAACTCCTCAACAACCGGTATTACATTTCGCCTAAGCGGATGTGACGGTTTCGTGTTATAAATAAGGGAAGCAAAGTAGGGAGTGATCCTCAGCGGCAGACGGCCTTTAAGATTATTAATAGCCATAATCTCCTTATCGGATAATTTCATGATTTTCTTTAGATCTTCGATGCTGGTGATTGCATTCCGAAGCTGCCATTTCCAATCATTCCAGGAATCGATTGTCGTTAGGGGGAAGTAGCGGTGCATGAACTCCGAACTTCGGTTGCTAACTAACGGAATTGGGATTTCGTTTTGCGAAAAATTCGTGGTTTTCGCGCCAGGCTCTTCATCAGAAGAGCAACCCACGAGGCGACTCTCTCCGTGGAGCGTCGTAGCCTCATTATTGTTAGCGTTCATAGCAGATGATGAAAATTTTCACCTTTTCTTTAAAATTTGTTTGTTTTAAATTAGTACTGTTTATACAAAATATTAGCCACGAAAATATATAATCTATAAATACAAAGCATCATTCAGCTACCGGAAATATTAACACTATTGGCATTTTATTAACAATAGACATTTTTCTAACGCAATGAATATAGCTTATGATTCTGATTGATAGGCGATTATTGTATTTATATTTCATGGTATTTTTTCTGCTTTTTCTGGTACTTTTTTGTTGTAAAAATCATGTAATAAACAGACATATTATTTTAGAAATTCATTTCGTACTTCTAAAATTCCGTCAATCAAAAAAACATTCATCGCTTACAACTAAAAAAACCAAGTTATGTTTATTGACTTTCACTTCTTAAAACTTAAAAACATCCATTAAATTGTATTGTTCAAATCACTCATTTCTGATTTCAGTAAAACTGCCCGATTATAAATCTGAAATCAGATATTTTTGTGAATAATAATTTTCTTAAACGCTACATTTAACAAAAAGTTATTTGTTGAGTGAATTTTAATATGTCTGCCGCTTTTTAATATGATCTACGAGGATATACCTGGAAAAAAACGCTCACGTTTCGCAGCTTTTATAAGTAGTATTTCTGAAGCCGTTTCAGGAACTGAACAGGATTTTACTGAAGGAAAACTTTCAAGGGCTATTATATTATTGGCAATACCTGCAGTCCTTGAGATGGTAATGGAATCTGTTTTTGTTATTGCAGATATTTATTTTGTTTCACGGCTCGGAGCCGACGCTGTCTCCACCGTTGGAATCACCGAGGCTATGATCACAATTATTTACGCAATTGCTATAGGTCTTGGTACAGCAACCACGTCAGTTGTTTCCCGGCGAATCGGGGAAAAGAATCCTGATGCAGCATCAAAAGTTGCATTTCAGGCAATATTGACAGGTATGCTGATATCGGTTATGATCGGAGTTCCCGGTGCTTTGCTTTCAGGCAGGCTACTGAATCTCATGGGCGCATCCCGACAGATTGTGGAAACCATGTCGGGCTATACAACTATAATGATTGGCGGCAATATGGTTATTATGATGCTTTTCATTATTAATGCCATATTCAGGAGTGCAGGTGATGCTGCTGTAGCTATGAAAGTCCTTTGGATAGGCAATATCATAAATATAATACTCGATCCATGTCTCATCTTCGGTCTTGGTCCTTTTCCGCATCTTGGCGTTACAGGGGCTGCTGTTGCTACAACTATAGGAAGGGGAACAGCTGTTCTTGTCCAGTTCTACCTTCTCTTCCACGGTAAAAAGAGGATCAGGCTTTCAAAAAAACATCTTGTTATTAATGTAAAACTGATGATACGGCTTGTGAAATTGTCATTCGGGAGCATCGGACAGAACATTATATCGACATCAAGCTGGATAGCACTTGTGAGAATTATTTCAATCTTTGGAAGTGAAGTTGTTGCAGGCTATACTATTGCTATCAGAATTATTGGATTTACTTTGATGCCCTCCTGGGGTATCAGTAACGCTGCTTCAACTCTCGTCGGGCAGAATCTTGGTGCTAAAAAACCAGAGAGAGCTGAAAAAGCTGTCTGGGTAACTGGACTCGTTAATATGATTTTGCTAAGCATAATAGGGTTGATACTGGTTATCTTTCCGGATACATTCATCAGAATCTTTATCTCTGATGAAAACGTAATAAAATCAGGAATCATGGGATTAAGAATAATTAGCCTTGGTTTTATTGCATATGGATTGGGTATGGTCCTGGTAAATTCATTTAATGGGGCAGGAGATACCTCAACCCCGCTCAAAATAAACATTTTTGCATTCTGGTGCCTTGAAATACCTCTGGCCTGGTTTCTGGCAATAAAAACCGGACTTCAGGAGGAGGGAGTTTTTATAGCAATAGTAATATCTGAATCATTAATGACCCTGATTGCCTGGATAGTTTTCAGAAGAGGAAAATGGAAGCTTAAGGAGGTTTAAGCATTGCTGAATTCTATCAGGGTTTTATTGCCTTTGCCACTCTGATAAATTTACCTTTCGATAATGCCACTATGAACAGTCCGGAAGGCATTTGGGATATATTGATAACAGTCAGATCACTTTCCACCAACTTGCTGTATACCAAATTTCCCTGGAAATCATACAAGCTTATTTTCCAGGAAATATAGTTTTGATTCAGCTGAATCTTTATCTCATCCCTTGAAACAATGATCGATATAAGATCCGTATTCTCAATTGAAATCGGAATTTCCATCAGACCATATGTGCCTGACCCGTCATTTGCAGTTGCTTTAACAATGACTTTTCCATTATCAATTGCCGTCACAAGCCCTGTTGCATTTACGGTTGCCAGTCCGATCCCGCTTATTAACGACCAGGTAACAGTCTTATTTGTTGCATTTGAAGGAAGAATATCGGCATTAAGCTGAAGCTTTTTATTATTCTCATTTATTGATGATTCACCGTTCTTACCATAGATATTTATATCTGACACTGATATTATCTGTCCGGAAATTAAAATATCAAGAGACCCATAAGTTTGTGACCCGTCATCTGCAGTAGCCACTGCAGTTACTGTTCCATCATCAATAGCACTGACCAGTCCTCCGGTACTGATTGCTGCTTTGCCTGTCCCGTTGATGACTGACCATGTTACAGTACTGTTGGTTGCATTCACCGGCAGAACTGAAGCTGAGAGCTGAAGGGTTCCATGGTAGGTATCAATTGCTGTATTTCCATTTTCACCAGTCACAATAATCCCTTTCACCTGAACAATCTGGTTGTTAAGAGTAAGAACTATTGACCCATAAATCCCCGATCCGTCATTGGCTGTCGCCAGAACTGTTACAATTCCGTCAGAAACAGCAGTAACCAGACCTCCCTGTGTCACTGTTGCCTGACCTGTGCCATTTATTACAGACCACGTAACAGTTTTATTATCCGCAAATGCAGGGATAACAGTTGCAGTGAGCTGTAAAGAACCGCCATCAGTACTGATACTATTAGAGCCTCCTGCCCCAGTAACAGAAATTTCAGTTACAGGCACAACCTGATTGGAGATTGTAATGGTATAAAGGCTAAATACTCCCGATCCGTCATTTGCAGTTGCTCTGGCTGTTATTACACCATTTGATTCTGCCATAACAAGGCCGCTGGAATTGATGGTGGCTATACCAGAATTGTTAACAAACGACCAGGTAACCGTTTTGACTGTTGCATTGGCCGGCAGAACATTGGCAGTAAGCTGCAGTGTTCCGTTATCGGCAGCAATAGTATTTGCTCCTCCTGTTGCTGTAATAGTTATTGATGTGACAGGTCCTGACTGATTTGAAATGGTAATTACCAACGAACCTGATATCAATGACCCGTCATTAGCAGTTGCTTTTGCAGTTACCGTTCCATTATCAAGAGCCGTAACAATCCCCTGTGGATTAATGGTCGCCTTTCCTGTTCCGTTTAATAATGACCATGTAACAGATTTATCAGTGGCGCCAGACGGTAATATATTTGCCAGAAGCTGCAATGAGCCATTATTCGTAGTAATTGTTGATACGCCTCCGGTACCTGAGACTGTGATACTGGTTACATAACTTATCTGGTTGAAAATATTAACAGTCAGACTGCCGTATATACCAGAACCATCATTGGCTGTTGCTGTTGCAGTTACTGTTCCATTACTGACTGCCGTCAGCATCCCCGAAGCTGAAATTGTGGCCTGACCAGTGCCATTGGAAACTGACCATGTTACAGTTTTGTTCGATGCATTGGAAGGCAATATATCAACTATCATCTGGAGTGATCCGTGGTTAGTAGTTATGATTGAAGAACCGCCTGTTCCCGATACAGATATACTTGTGATGGTGACTACCTGGTTTGAGATAGTAATCGTCAGAGTTCCATATACGCCAGAACCATCATTACTGGTAGCCCTCACAGTCACTGTTCCGTTGTCGACAGCGGTTACCAGGCCCGATGAATTAATTGTGGCCCTTCCTGTAACATTTGTGACCGACCATGTCAATGAAGTATTGGTAGCATTCGACGGAAGGATTGATGCGTTTACCTGCAGTTGCCCGTTGTCGGTTGAAATTGAAGTAACTCCGCCGGAAGCAGATAATGAAACACTGCTCAAAAGGATTACCTGATTGGTCAGTGTAATTGTAAGTGATCCGGTAACTCCTGAACCGTCAGCTGCTGTTGCAGTCGCTGTAACTGTTCCGTTTGCAGCGGCTGTTACCCTGCCGGCCGCACTGATTGTGGCCTGACCTGTTCCATTTGAGATGGACCAGGTAACATTCGTATTTGAAGCATTTGAAGGCGATACCTGTGCAATTAATTGCAGAGTACCGTCATCGGTATTTATTACACTCAGGCCACCTGTTCCCTGAACACTTATCCCTGACACGGGTATAATCTGATTCGAAATTGTTACCACAAGGGTGCCATAAACTCCTGAGCCATCATGGGCAGCAGCTAGGGCTGTAATATTACCATTTGCCTGTGCTGTAAGCAATCCGCTTGAATTAATTGTTGCAAGACCCGCACCCGAAACTATTGACCATACAACAGAATTATCTGTAGCATCTGCAGGCAAAACGCCCGCGTGAAGCTGAAGTGTCCCGTTGTCGGTAGAAATTGATGAGATACCGCCGGTACCTGTTACTATTATTCCTGTAACCGGCACGATCTGGTTTGTGATTGTAATGGCAAGTGTTCCGGATACTCCTGAACCATCGTTAGCAGTTGCCCGGGCTGTAACAGAACCATTTCTGACAGCCGTAACGAGTCCGGTCGAATTGATTGTGGCTTGTCCTGTGCCATTTACAATCGACCATGTAACAGAATTATCTGAGGAATAGGAGGGTGAGACTGCTGCACTGAGCTGAAGCGTGCCTTTGTCGGTCGAAATAGCTGAACTCCCTCCAGCTCCAGTGACTGAAATACTGCTAACAGGAACAATCTGATTTGAATTGGTAATTGTAAGAGTCCCGGTTACGCTTGTTCCGTCGGTAGAAGAGGCAGAAGCGGTGACCGTTCCATTTGACACTGCAGTAACAAGTCCGGAGGAACTTATTATTGCCCTTCCTGTGCCATTAAGTACTGACCACGATACAGTTTTGTTTGTAGCATCAGCCGGAAGCACATCAGCAATTAGCTGAAGAGTCCCGTTATCAGTCGCAATGATACTCTCACCGGCTGATCCTGTTACTGTAATGCCAGTAACCAGTACCACCTGATTTGATATAGTAATTTCGATAGACCCGGAAACCCCTGATCCGTCAACTGCTGTTGCAGTAACAATAACTGTACCATTTGCAGTTGCAGTCAATAAGCCTGCAACACTGACAGTACCCTTGCCTGTTCCGTTAACTATTGACCACACCACGGAGGGATCTGATGCATTTAATGGCAATACTGCAGCAGTAAGCGCCAGTGTTCCATTATTAGTGTCAATAACAGTCAATCCTCCGGCACCCGTAACAGTAATTCCTGATACGGGTATTATTGATGTTGATATTGTTATTAACCTGCTGCCTGTAATACCTGATCCATCATGTGCGGTAGCAAGAACAGTTACCGTGCCATCAGTCAAAGAGGTGAGAAGACCTGCAGCATCTATTGAAGCCGTTCCTGTACCGTTTGTAACAGACCAGTTTACAGTTTTATCTGTGGCGTTCAGAGGTAATATAGCGGCATTCATCTGAAGGGTTCCTCCGGGCGTTGTTATAATACTTGCACCACCTGTACCTGTAACAGTAATCCCTGTAACTGGTACAACCTGGTTGGTTAGCGTAATAACAAGGCTTCCTGAGATGTTGGAACCATCTGCAGCTGTTGCTTTAACGCTTACTGTGCCATTGTCTGCTGCAGTTAAAAGACCCGTCGGACTTATTGAAGCCTGACCGGTCATATTGGTTACTGACCATATTACAGATTTATTTGTGGCGTCAAGTGGCAGCACCAATGCCGACATCTGAAGTGTTCCATTATCGGCAGATATTGTTGTTGAACCTCCGTCACCTGAGACGCTGATGGCTGTCACAGGGATTATCTGGTTAGTAATACTAATTGAAATGCTGCCCGAAAGCACAGTGCCATCGGTGGCTGTGGCAGTAGCAGTAACAGTCCCATTATTCACGGCTGTAACAAGACCTGATGGACTGATAATCGCCTGTCCCGTCCCGTTAACGACCTGCCAGGTTACAGATTTATTAGTGGCATTTGAAGGCAAAACCAGAGCGGTAAGCTGAAGGAATCCGTCATCGGTGCTTATTGAAGACAGACCGCCCGCACCTGTCACAGTAATTCCCGTAACGAGTATAATCTGATTTGAAATCGTTATCGCAATTGTTCCATATACATTTGACCCGTCTTTTGCGGTGGCTTTGACTGTAACAGTTCCATTATCAAGAGCAGTGAGAAGGCCCGTAGTACTGATTGTAGCCAGTCCTGAACCATTTGCTATGGACCAGGTAACGCTTTTATCGGTAGCATCTGCAGGCAGAACATTTTCAATCAGTTGCAGAGTACCGTCATCTGTCGAAATAGTACTGGCGCCGCCTGTTCCTGCAACGGTAATTCCAGACACTTTTGTCAGCTGATTGGTAATTGTTATAACAATAGTGGCAGAAATATTTGTTCCGTCATTTGACACTGCCCGTATAGTTACATCACCATTTGCAATAGCAGTGACCAAACCTGTCATACTCACAGAAGCTTGTCCGGTGCCATTAATAACCGACCAGCTTACACTTTTATCAGTAGCATTCGATGGCAAAACTGTCTCTGTAATCTGAAGTGTCCCTTTGTCTGTAGAAATCGCTGATGATCCGCCGGCACCGTACAGAGATATTGACACAACAGGAATTACCTGCTTACTTATAATAATAGTAAGGCTCCCGGTAACTCCTGTGCCATCAGTCGCAGTGGCGGTTGCAGTTACAGAACCATTATCGATGGCAGTCACGTTGCCATCGGGACTTATCGTTGCGAAAGCGTTACCACTGGTAATTGACCATGCAACATTTTTATTTGTGGCGTTTGACGGCGATATGCTGGCAGTCAGCTGTAGCGAGCCATTATCTGTTGCAATAGTACTTGCACCACCTGCTCCAGTAACTGAAATGCCTGTTACAGGAACAATCTGATTTGACAACGTAAGAGTAATGGTACCGAATACTCCTGAGCCGTCTGATGCTAACGCTTTGGCGGTAACATCGCCATTTGAAATTGCTGTAACAAGTCCGCCCGCACTGATAGTTGCCTGCCCGGTTCCATTGGTAATTGACCAGGTTACTGCTTTATTCGTTGCATTAGCGGGTGAAACTGAAGCACTTAGCTGAAGATGTCCTTTATCGGTAGAGATGGATGATGAACCTCCTTCTCCTGTTACAGAGATAGCAGATACTGGTATCACCTGTGTTGAATAAACACGTGCCCCAACCTGCCAGGTTCCTCCGTTCTGACTTGCTGTAGATGGACTTGATCCTAAATTCCATACCGCATTTGTTGCGAGGCCCTGCTGCCATGTGCTCCCCAGATCTGTACCATAATCAAGACGTACCGAAGGAACAAAATCAGTTAAGTTCAGGAAATTAGGATTCATTACCCTTGAATGAGTGTCGAAGCCCAATGCCTGCCATTGCGCAAAAGTTTTTTCAACTCCCAGGTACTTAAACATAGGTGTCCCGGATTCGCAGTAAAAGATATTATAATCAGACTCAAAACCAGTCAGATCCTGGGAATTCTCAATATTTATATTGCAAATCTGATTTACAGTATAGAAAATGTTATTCTTTATCTTGGTCCCTGTCGAATATACCCATGGCGAGAGACCGTCGTTAGCAAAAATATCAACAAGTCCGTAGGATGTTCCGGGAACCGAATTACTGGTCCATTTTACTTCGTCGGAATAAAAAGTATTATTATAAATATTGATTCCGTTTATACCTTTTACAACTACTCCTATATTTCCGGTCTTGTTGATGATATTATAGGCAACACCGCCGGAAGTAAAAGTCATTCCGTTGGATTTTAAAACTATACCGGTCGGAACCCTGTAGAGGTAGTTGTATTGAACAAGCGAGTTGATATTATATCCAAGAAATACTCCATGTGTTATTGTACTGGCTATGTCGGTTCCATTCCAGATAAACTTGTTCCCAAGAATCTGCTCGCCGTTAAGGTTGTTATTGGTAGAGGATGGAGCTTCATCACCGGCCTGAATCATATATCCTCCTGAATTGACAGATGTGATGGAATTATTTCTGAAAGTATATAATGTCGGCTGATTACGTGAAACATTATAACCATCCCAATAACCTGTTAATGAGTTGACTGTGCTATAGTTTTCAAATACTACAACCGTCTGTCCTGTCAGCGAAAATGAAGTTGCGGCAATAAAAAATAGTAATATTATTCTCTTCATTTTCAAAATTGCCATAGATAGAAACTGTTTTACGTGTTTAAATTCTTAACATCCTTTTTCTTACGTTGATTTAACGTAATTATTTCACATGTTGATAAATTGACCAATAATATACTTAATCAGAAATAGTCCTAATTAATTAACCGCAGCTTTGAATAACAGTATGAAAATCTCAGGATGTTTCTTATCTTCGAAAAACAATCAATCATACATCATTGATATTCATATATATACAAAAACAATTAACTTCCTGCAATAAGTACGGACTATATCAGATTAAAACTAATTTAAAACTAATAAAAATAAAATTTGTCTGATAAAAGTAATTTAATCTTCTGTTTTTTAGAAATTGAATTGTTTTTTTGACAAACTATTAAAAATCTTACATTAAAAATCCAACATGAAAAGCTAAAATCCTGCTTTATACTTCTTATAAATCTATTTTCATTTCTTAATTTTCAAAGCCATCGTTCTTTGTTCTGAGCTTTTTTATAAATCCGCGGCTCTTTTTCGAATCAAGCCTCTTAAGTTTCGATGAAAGTGTTTGCCTTGTTGGTTTTCGCTTTTTTTGAACTGTCAGAGCTTTTGATACAATTTCATAGAACTTATCGATAACATCGTTTTTGTTGGCAAGCTGGGTCCTGCCTGACTGAGAAACCAGAATTATTTCATTTTCCTTACTGATCTTGTTTTTAAGACGGGCAAAGATCCTTTCTTTTTCCTCATCGCTGAATAATTCTGTGGAAGCAAGGTTGAATCTTAATTCCACCTTGGTGCTTACTTTGTTCACATTCTGACCTCCGGGACCACTGCTCCTCGACGTTGAAAAGACAAATTCATTCTCCAGATTCCGGCTTTTTAATTCTTCAGGACTCATGATCAATCGCGATTCATAAAATTATAAGAAGAACAGAGCTACACCAGCAACACTGAATACCGCACCCAGAACCTCGGCAATTGTAACTTTCTGTTTGAAGAATATAACAGCCGGCAGGATAATGAATACTGGCACCAATGCCATAATTGTCGAAGCAATTCCGGCTTCAGTATATTTGACTGCAATCAGTGAGAAAGAAACCCCAAGGAACGGACCAAAAAATGCACCAAGAGTGGTGAGTTGCATACCGGTTTTGTTTCTGGTTCCTTTTATCACACTTCCCCAGCGGGAGAGGACTGTAACCAGAAGCATGTATCCGAAAATCCCCGCAATAATCCTTATCTGAGTGGCTGAAAATGGATCATAGCTTTTCATTCCGAACTTGCTTAAAACCAGGCCAAGTGCCTGGCCTATAGCCCCGCCTAATGCGTAAAATATTCCTTTTGGCGAAAGCTTAAGTGAAAGCTTATCTCCTTTTGAAGGCCGGCTGAAAATTGCCATAGCGATCCCGCCGAATGTGAGAGTCATTCCCAGATAATGAAAAAGCGTCATCCGTTCGCCCAGGATAATAAAGCTGAAGAAGGCAGTAATGGGAGGGACCAGGGTCATTATAAGCATGGAAAACCTGGATCCTATCATTGTATATGATTTGAAAAGAAACAGGTCTCCAAATACAAATCCTACAAGCCCTGAAAGAGCAAGCCAAATCCAGTTTTCACTGGTTGCATCCAGAGGAAGAAGAAACCCTCTTCTGATAAGAGTGAATACACTGAGGAAAACAAATGCAATGACCAGTCTCAGAATATTGACTGCCACAGAACCAATCCTGTTGCTGGCATATTCGAATGAGAAAGATGTAATGGTCCAGAAAAGAGCTGTGAGCAGCGCTGCAAATTCACCAATATGATTATTAAAAAAACTCATCGCATATTCAGGCTAAACAACCGGATGTATATATATTTAAGGATCGTAAAATTAAAACTATTTACGGGTAATTCTTTATGAATTATTGAACAGCGTAACTCTTTAAATTTTAGTCATATAGTTAAATATATTAAAAATATGAACATAGAGATCCGCGTTCAGTTTATCAGGAATTGGGAAAAGTACTTTAACAAATCAGATATGCCTGTTGTGTTCTATTTTGCCTTGAATTAAGTAAATAAAGAACAATCCCCTGTGACAGTGGGGATTATTTCTTCTAAACTTGATTCAAATTTATTGATTACCTTGCAGTAGACTTATTCTGAAATTTCAAAGCTATACTCTCCTGATCCTGCATGCATTGTAACATTATGATCCGATAACTTTATGTCTTTCAGATAGATATTCTGCGCCAAAGGCTTGCTGCCTTCGGTAATTTTATCAACGGTTACAGCCGGAAGAACAATAGTTGCAGATGTATTCGCAGGGATAGTTACTGAGAATATAATTTTCCCTTCCTTTCTTTGCCATCCTGATGCTATTTTACCATAGGCACTCTCAAATGATCCTCTTGAATATTCCAGTCTGGCTGTCGGATGTGGCTGGATCACTATTTTTTTATATCCCGGAGCTCCCAGCTCAATCCCGGCAGATACTCTGTACATCCAGTCACCTATTGCTCCATATGCGTAGTGATTGAACGAATTCATACCAGGATCCTGGAAAGTACTGTCAGTCTTTTCTCCATCCCATCTTTCCCAGATTGTTGTTGCGCCCATTTTTACAGGATATAACCATGATGGATATGATTCCTGAAGTAACAGATCATATGCAACATTTGTATAACCAAAATCGGATAATACATGACACAGATAAGGAGTACCCAGGAAACCTGTTGAAAGATGATTCCCCCTGCTCTTAATGTCACTTACAAGAAAATCAGCTGCTTTGCTGCGAAGATTATCAGGCAACAGATTGAATTTAAGTGCCAGTACATAGGCTGTCTGGGAATTTGTACCGACTCTTCCTGCATTGGTAACATATTCATTTATAAATACATTTCTGATCTTGCCAAATATTTCTGAGTACATGGCAGCATCATCGGTTTTCCCGAGTGCTTTTGCTGCATCAGCCATGATACTGACAGAAGATGCATAAAAAGCTGTAGCGATAAAATCGTAATCGGTATGACCATCAGATTCAGTATGATTGTTTACCGGAGGATGATAGAAAAGCCAGTCGCCATATTTGCTGCCGCCTTTCCATATATATGAGTCACCGGCTTTCTTTCTGATGTACTCAACCCATGCTTTCATACTGGGGTACTGATTCAGAAGGAAATTTTTATCGCCGTATATCTGGTACATTGTCCATGGAGCGATAATCGCCACATCACCCCATCCTGCAGATGGCTGAGCCGTAACCGCACTTTGTTTGTTGAGAATATCAGGAATGACATCAGGAACCTCGCCCCCTTTCTTCTGATCTGCTGCAACATCTTTCAGCCATTTCGTAAAGAACGAGGAGACATCCATATTATAGGCTGCTGTCCTGCAAAATGCCTGTGCGTCACCTGTCCATCCGAGTCGCTCATCTCTCTGCGGACAATCTGTGGGAACGTCCACGAAGTTTCCTTTCTGACCCCATTGGATATTGTGCTGTAACTGATTCAAAAGGCTATTTGATGATTCATATGATCCTGTAACTGGCATATCAGAATGGATAACAATACCGGTCAGGTTGTCAGCAGTAAGTTCCCCCGGAAATCCCTTGACCTCAACAAACCTGAAACCCATAAATGTAAACCTGGGTTCATATATTTCTTCACCATTGCCGCTCATTGTATAGGTTATCTGGCATTTTGCGGCTCTCAGGTTGGTGGTGTAAAACTCCCCGAATTTGTCAAGCACCTCTGCGTGTCTCAGCGTTATAATATTGCCTTTAGGACCTTTTACTTTTAACCTGATCCAGCCAACCATATTCTGGCCCATATCAGCAATGAGATCACCTTTTGGGGTCCTGAATATTTTCACCGGTTTTATTTCCTGTATCTTCCTTACTGCAACACCTTCAGTTGCTATGAGGTTCGAATTATTATATGTACCTGATCGTACTTTCTGCCATTTACTGTCATCGAATCCGGTAATGCTCCAGCCTGTCGGATCTTTTGTGGCGTCATACGTTTCACCATTGTAAATATCATTCATTCTGATTGCTCCGTTATTGAAAGCTTTCCATGTATCATCACTTATGATTGTAGCGTCAGTGCCATCCTTATACCTTATTTTTAACTGTAGCAGAATCCCCAGCCTTTTTCCATATACTGCCCAGTTGTCGCCCCATGCAAGTGATCCCCTGTACCATCCGTCGCCAAGAACAGCACCGATTGCATTATTGCCGCTTTTCAGCATGCTTGTAACATCATAAACCTGATATTGAAGCCGTTTGCTGTAAGAAGTCCAGCCGGGAGTAAGTACCTGATCACCAACTTTCTTCCCGTTTAAGCTGAGCTCATAATATCCATGAGAAGTTATATAAACCCTTGCACTGGCCACTGGCTTTGACGATTGAAATTCCTTTCTGAAGTACGGGGATGGAGAATATCGTGCAGTATCATTTTCCATTTCAATCCATTTCGCTGTCCAGTCAGTATGTGAAAGCAGACCCATCTCAAAACTTGCGACGGGACTCCATTTGGTTTCTTTTCCATTGTTGTCCCAGATTCTGACCTGCCAGAAATATTTTTGTCCTGATTTAAGGTCAGGACCTTTGTACTCCTGCAGAACAGATTCATCTGAAGCTGTTTTTCCCGATGACCATATAGTTTTTGAATTGCTGAAGCCTTCGTCAGCAGAAACTCTGATTGAATATGCTGTTTGCATTATGTTATGTCCGGGGCCTGTAATTTTCCACGAAAACCGTGGATTCCTGCTCTCAATACCGATAGGATTAACCTTATGATCTGTTGTCAGATCCTTTAATGAGAGATCCTGTGCAAATGAAATTCCGAAGAGGGAAATAAAAATTAATGTAAGGCTGAGTGTTTTCATGGTCAATGGATATTTTGTAATCATAATAAAGGTTATAAAAAAATGTCTGAATAAAAAAATATCTTAAATGGCATTTTGATGCACGAAAGTTTATAAATTGCAGTTCACACAAATATTAAATAATAGATGAATCCAATTGCAGGTATCTTGCTGATCGCGTTGGGAAGTATTGGCGCAGCCAGCTTCTATGTGCCTTTTAAAAAAGTTAAGATTTGGGCCTGGGAATCATATTGGATCAGTCAGGGTGTTGCTGCATGGCTTATAGCACCAGTGCTTTTCGCATTTATCTTTTTACCTAAGGGAGAGCTTATTCCTATAATTAAAGAGGCGCCTGCTTCTGCGAAGCTCATGGCAATGTTTTTTGGTGCTTTATGGGGGTTCGGAGGACTGACTTTCGGTTTAAGCATAAGATATCTTGGTGTAGCGCTTGGTCAGAGTATAGCTTTGGGATTATGTGCTGCATTCGGCACATTAATTCCTCCAATAATTGCAGGAGATAGTTTATTCTCGACGACTGCCGGTGTCCTCACGATAGTAGGAGTATCTATTACAATTGTCGGAATCGCTGTTATCGGATATGCAGGCTCACTTAAAAGCAAAGAGATGACCGAGGAAGAGAAAAGAGCCGCTGTAAAGGAGTTTGCACTTAAAAAAGGATTGCTGATAGCCATATTTGCTGGAGTAATGAGCGCATGTTTTAATTTTGGATTTGAAGCCGGTAAACCAATTGAAAGCGCTGCTATTGCACATGGCACTAATCCTCTGTTTCAAAAAAACCCTTCTCTGATATTTATTCTTCTGGGTGGTTTCATTACAAATCTGGTCTACTGTGGCTACCTGAATATTAAAAATAAGACCTATAAAGATTACTATACAGTATCAGGAAGCATCCTCCTGAATAATTTATTCTTTACATTTCTCGCTGGTATTCTCTGGTTTCTCCAGTTCCATTTCTTTGGAATGGGATCAAGCAAGCTTCCGCAGGGAATGGCTGTATTCGGATGGAGCATTCTGATGGCTCTGAACATTGCAATAAGCAACATATGGGGCATCTTTCTTAATGAGTGGAAGGGAGCTAAGAAGAAAACAATAATTGTATTGATAGCAGGTATTATCATTCTGATTCTGTCAACATTTGTTGTAAAACTAGTGTTAAGTTAAATATATTATGACGCAATTAAATATAATATTCGTATCTTTGTAAAAATTATACAAATGATACGATATACTATTAAACTAACCAAAAGCGAGGTAGAAGAACTCATGAGTATCATCAATAAAGGATCTCATACATCTCTGACATTTCGGACAGCTTACATTCTGTTAAATTGTGATGAAGGCAAGTATTCGCAAAAAGTAACCAACGAGCAAATAAGCAAAGTGCTTAAAGTCGGAATGCGCACAATAGACAGGATAAAGAAGAAATTTGTCGAAGAAGGCTTTGAAGCATGCCTTGATAGGCGACCCACCACCCGCATTTATGAAAGAAAGACAGATGGGGATATAGAAGCAAAACTGGTGACGCTCTGTTGTAGTGAGCCGCCAAAAGGATTTGCCAAATGGTCCCTAAGATTACTGGCAGATAAAATGGTTGAATTAAATTATGTAGAAAGCATCTCTCATGTAACAATCAGGAGCATGTTAAAAAAAACGAACTTAAGCCTTGGAAAGTAAAAGGCTGGGTTATTCCACCGGAACAAAATAGTGCGTTTGTAGCTAATATGGAACGTGTACTCGATATATATAAAAGACCCTACGACAAAGACTATCCAGTAGTTTGCATGGATGAATCACCAAAGCAATTAATAGAAGAAACAAGGCAAAAAATAGCGATGAAACCAGGTCAGGAAGCAAGAGTAGATTATGAGTATGTGAGGAATGGTGTAATAAATATATTCCTGGCAAATGAACCTCTGAAGGGGAAACGTTTTGTCGAAGTCACAGAATTTAAGACTAAGAAAGATTGGGCATTGTTCATCAAATGGATTGCAGAAGAACATTACCCTAAAGCGAAACGAATAACATTAGTCATGGATAACTATAATACACATGCAGCCTCTGCATTCTATGAAACATTCAGACCCAAAGAAGCTAAAAAATTATGGGATCGGTTTGAATTTGTATATACTCCAAAGCATGGCAGCTGGCTAAATATGGCTGAGATAGAGTTGCACGTATTAAATGGACAATGTTTGAATCGGCATATATCCTCAATTGAAACAATAAAAGAGGAGGTTGAAGCCTGGAAAACACATCGGAATAATAAAAACAGCAAAATAAACTGGCAATTCACTAATAAGGAGGCAAGAATCAAATTGAAAAGACTGTATCCGTCAATTTTAAATTAACATAACACTAGTTATCATTAATATAGAAATGAATAGTTAAACCAATGATTAAATTTAGAGGTTTTGAAGAAGAAATTAGGTAGAAATAAGATAAAATCTCCTATTTGGCTATTTAAGGTCGTAATATGATTGAAATTATTACCAAAGAAGCAGTTATTCCAATGCAAATACATAAAACCACAAACCTAATTTTGTTTTTAATAACCGCTTCCTCTTCTTTTTTGCG
>Ga0315272_10000377_pt1 | contig 22073 bp, 36 predicted proteins | sample C3_middle_MG_FD_203918 | JGI IMG/M metagenome (GOLD analysis project Ga0315272, IMG submission 203918) | Sediment microbial communities from Yellowstone Lake, YNP, Wyoming, USA - C3_middle | ecosystem: Environmental > Aquatic > Freshwater > Lake > Sediment | place: USA: Wyoming | collected...
AAGGTATTTAAAATGGTGGTTCACGGTATGCTTGTTAGGTTTTGGGGAAGGAAACCTGACTATATAGTCAAAGCGTTCCTAGATCCCTCTGACACAATAGTTGTTGATCCCTTTGGTGGTTCTGGCTCAATTGCTTTAGCAAGCCTAGAGAGAGGTAAAAAAGCTATTTACACTGATATAAATCCCTATGCGTGGCTCGTCGCACACGTTCACATAGCTGGTGCTGATCCTGATGAGTTTCTCTCTTCAGCTTTCCAAGTCTTAGATAAAGCATCTAAGAACTGGAAATTTAGTAGTTCCGCTAAACTTCCAAACGATTACCTCTATTATTATGGAACCCCATTCCTTAAGAAAGAGAGCTTTGATAGAGTGAGCGAATTTTTCCCTCCAGAGAATCGAATGAAGTTGCGAGCTATTTTAAAGTCCATAGATGATGTGGAGTGTAGCCCAAAGACAAAGTTAGCTCTGTATCTAGCTTTTTGCTCAATTTTATTCAATTCATCATACATGAAAAGAAACGGCGCTGGTAGTTGGGGGATACCAAGTTATTGGGTTCCAGAAAGGAGTCATCCCAAAGATGCATTAGAATCTTTCGAGAACGCAATTAAAAGGTTCCACACATTCTTCAGAACCAGAAAATTCTACAGTGTCTGCTACAATGAATCGTGTGAAGCTGAAGCAAGAGTTCTTCTAGAAAATGCTTTAGCAATTAAATACAGAAGCGATTGGACGCTAATCACGGATCCACCACACACAGATGAGATACAATATGCGGAACTATCCTATTTCTATCTAGCATGGTTAAAAACATCTATGTTTCCAAAGCTTGTTAAGAGCTTAACGGGGAGAAGTCCAAGAATCTACATGTCGAGGGAAATCATAGTTAATGAGCGGAGAGGTAAGACGCTCGATAAATATCTAAGCGATCTAGAGCTATTTATGAGAAAGACAGCAATAACGAGGAGGAAGGTCTTAATATTACATGAGGAGGATAAGAAGATAATTGATAAACTAATTGAAATAGCAAGAAGAACGTGGAGAAACATAAAGATGGAAGAAGTGGAAATAAAGGAACAGAGAAACATAGGGAACAGAGGAAGTAAGATATATATGGTAATCTATAGTAGCTGAATACATGCTAATATATAGAAACTACTCAAAAATATCGAGGATGATCTTGTTAGCGCTACGCAATTTCTCCATACAAAGCTTATCTATGATACCGTTAATGTCTGGATCCTCCTTTAATATGTCTGGTATAATAATATCGATTGGGATGATCCTGTTATCATCAAGCTTAACATATATAGTCCAATCAGCTTCACGCCTGCTGACTCCACACTTTATTGCTTCGTTCAACAACTTCATGTATATCTGTTTAAGCTCATCGTAACGCATTAGCTAACCACCAAAATAAATAATGTGTTTAAAGTAGAAATAAAAAACAAATATGTGTTAAAACTACTCGAAAACCACTGATTTAGCACCGTGCTTATTAACCAGATGTAACTTTATCGCAGACAACAACTTGTCTCTGTGAACGCTACTAATCATTTTATTGCATATTGGACAATGCCAGTAGTAAAGCGTTGTTGTTACCTCCGCTTGCTTTATATCTTGTTTCTTAACGGTGAACTCCATCGATACCTAGCCCCCTGAGTTTAAGGCTTTACTTAAAATGTCGCAATCATATATATTCTAATAGCATCGTCATCTAGCTTAACGTTTTGTATTACTGCGTCTCTTAGCAACTCTTCGAGTTCCCACTCAGTCTCGTCGTCTGGTTCCGCTATACTGAAACAACGATCCTCGCCTGTTTTTAGTTCCTCGAGGTCTTTTCCCCATCCAACACATACCTCCTTTCTGTCAAGAAATATCGTTAATATACCGACCCAGACCTCCTTACCCTCGATTTCCTTCAGAACCTGCTCCTTCATCTTCTGGAAGTTTATCTCGACCATTTTTGTTTCCCCCACTTAACCGTATGGTTAAAGGGGTATATAAACCTTACGGTTAACCGTATGGTTAACCATTACCTTAACCCAAGTATTATATGGTTAACTATATTGTCAAGGGGGGTTAGAACCCTATGTCATCTCGTTCCCTGTTTCTTAGCATCTTTTTCTTAGCTAGACGGATCCACTGCAAAGCTCTTGACCGTGACTTACAATTGTATCTCTCCGTTAACATACTTTATTATCAGTAACCTTACAACCTCCTGTATGGTTTTACCGTTCTCATAACATTTTCCCTTAAAGCGCCTGTGCAGATCATCCTCCAGTTTAACAAATATGTGTCTCACCATACTTATACACCATAATAACATATAGTATCATTTGTTTATAAGCTTTGTTATACACCAGAAAAAACAAGTATAGTATATAACTCATAAATACTAAAAAAAGAAAAAAACAATTAACTAAACAGTTCCCTTAAGTGTTCCTTTATCTCCGTTAGGCTCTTATTTTCTTTAACTTGCATCATTATCTCCGTTGCTACTATTCCCAAAATATCCCTCAAAGCAAGTTTCATATCGTTTTCTAATTTCTGAATAGTAGCTTCGTTAAGAGACCCCTTGTATCTGTTTACCGTGTAGTTCATGCTTATGTAGTAGTCCAGCAAATTGGTTAAGATCTGCTTTTTGTCAACTATGTTCTCCACCATACGTCTCCACCAATAAACAATATAAACAAAAACAAGTATATAAACCATATGGTTCATAGAAACCATAAAAACATATTTATATGTAAGGAAAAAAGAGTTGGATTAAAAAACGGTTCACTTATCGACCTTTTTCTTTGTCTTAACAGCTAAGTAGGTTACCAACACCACGTATAATGCGAAGATAGCTATAGCTGTAACCAACAAACACTGGTTACTAAACACATCACACAAGGCTCATCCACCTTTAGTTAAGCGCTTCATAGCTAAATACGTAGCTATAGCTAGTGTTGTTGGTGTCATCTTGTAGCCCCTCTTCTGCAAGACATAAGCTGTTACCAACACTATAGTAGCTGGGTCCATCTTTTTATTCACTGCGTTACCACCACCTACTCTTTGCTAAGAGCTTTACGCATTTTTCTAGCTTTCCTCATTCTTCTTTCCAATACATTAGGATCCGTAGGTAAATACATACCTTTCTCATTAAACCTTTGTCTCGTTCTTCGTATTGCTTCCAAAATTCCATCATATTCCATAATCACTGATAAAGGTATCATGGAGATGTATTTACCTAGCTTAGTGTAGTAACGTAAGACCAATATCGTTAAGTAGAGATCACTGTTACGTGCATACGGGAATCGTTCCAGAACATCACTAACCGCTTTCTCCACAAGTTGTGTTCTCTCCTTACCAGTTAAGCTTTTCCATTTTTCAAGCATCAAGGCGCATCACTTCATTCATGTTCATTGCGATCAAGTAGTAAACTATGGCTCTACGTATCAGTTCTGATTTAGTTATACCTAGCTTTTGTGAAGCTATGAACATCTTGTTTAACAGCTCTTCGTCCACCTTAAAGGATTGAACTATTTTCCCCATCCACTCCACCGCCTATTATTAATAGTATTACATATTTATTATTAAATATTTTGTAAGGTTAAACACCTTTACCCCAAAACATGTTTTTTAATTTTATCCTTGTTTCTTTGTTATGAGACCTATAAAACCAACTTGTAAAACAAAGAATAGAAAGCTTTATAAACCAAAAAAGATTTATAAGTATGGTGAGGTGCAGAGTAAATGGAAAATGCTCAAATCACTAATGAAATAATAAATAAATTACAATTGCTAAGTCAAAAACTAGAAGATATAGGTGTAAACGTTGAGGACTTTGAGAATGTGTTAGATAGAATGGTCTTGATAATAGCAGATATGAGGAAGGTTGATAGTAGCGACAAATATAGGTTTTTACCATTAATGATGATAGACGAATATCACATCGAAGTCGATGCATGGCATAGCAAAGTCGATTTAGGAAACCTTGATACTGAGTGCATTGAGAAAAAACCAATATACCAATGCTTAAGTGAGTTCTTCCAAAACAAGACAAAGACATACGAAAAACTAATGGAAGCGTTGGTTCACGAATTGGATTTGGCTATAACATGGCTGAGCAACAATCGTGAAAAAATAACTAAGTTGAACGAGATCAAAGATGAAATAGATGAGATATATAAGAGATTTAAGCAAGACGAAGAAGAAGACGAATAAACCAAAAAACCAAGTCCTTTTTTTTCTTTTCGTTTGATCGTTTGTTTTATGTATAGCTTTTGTTTATTTCTTTGCTTAGTTAAGCTTTTAAATCTTTATTTGCATATATATATTTAGGTGAGACCATGGTAAGACACGTATATGTTGAACTGGATGAAAACACACACTTAAAACTAAAACTGAAGGCTTACAGTGAAGGTAAGACTTTGAACCAAGTAGTCAGAAGATTAATCGAGAAATACATTAATGGAGAGGTATCTTTATAACCAAGAATGTAGCGGGGAAATCCGCTTGGGCGTTCCAAAAATAAGTGTGAGTAGCGATCAAACATGGGAAACGCCTATGGAAGCTGTTACACCAGTAGCTAAGTATCTCATTAGTAAGGGATTCAAAGACATTTGGGAACCAGCGTGTGGTAACGGTAAGCTAGCAAAAGCATTGCAAAGCTTCGGGTTAAACGTTATATGCACAGACATAAAGAACGGGATTGACTTCTTTCGTTATGAGCCTGTATTTGACTATCATGCGATAGTTACTAATCCGCCTTTTAATCAGAGAATCGAGTTTCTAAAAAGGTGTTACAACATAGGTAGACCGTTTTGCTTGCTAATGCCTACAATCTTCACCATCGAGATGGGGATCCTATTTAGACACTACGGTATTGAGATGTTGGTTATAACGAAAAGGCTAAGGTTTATTAAAGATGGTAAGAAAAGCACCAGTGCGCCTTTCAGTGTAGCGTGGTTCTGCAAAGGTATCATTGATGAAAAGCTGGTTTTCTATTAAAAAACAATTTTTTATTGTATCAGACCCATTCTCCTAAGCGTCTGTTCATCATATAAGAATAAGACGTATTTGAACTTTGATACCTCTGTTTTCAGCTTCTGTTTGAACTCTTCTGTGTTTCTGAAGTCCAGCTGGAAAACCCTACTCAATACATCCTTGTTTTTGTATGGACACCTTACCTGTATGCTTGCTTGGTATTGTTCCCAAGGTAATGGTAACTTGCTTGTTTCCAAAAGCGTGGCTACGCAGTCCTCCACTTCTATTTCCAATGGTGTTATAACCAGCTTTAGTTCCCGTGTTTTGCTCATTCGTTACCACGCTACTTTTTCTTAGCGTGAGCTTGTAGGAATCTGTGCATGCGCTTAACGTTACCAACCACTTTTCTGCAAGCCTCTAGGAGATCCTTTATTTCATCCTTGGTGTAGTTGTCTTTTGGTTCCAGAGTAGCTATCTCATAGCTAAGTTCTTGCGCAGATGTTAGTAGATCAATGAATATACTTTGCAACTCGTTCCTCATTTTTTCCTCTTCTTGCGTTAGGGTCTGCGTTACGCCTGTAGGTGCTTGTTCCATAGTTACACCTGTATATGTAATTACATATACACCTATATATACATTGAAATCCAGATAACCGAAAACTTTAAATACCCGTTTGTATATAGAATTCTATAGGTGTCTATACATGTCTGTAGAAACAAAGGCTACAAAAAGCAAGGGAACCACCATATACGTTCCCTATGAGCTAAAGGAGAGGATCGATAGCTTAGCTAAGCGCTACAACAAGGATAGATGGAAGATAGTTCTAGAAGCTCTGAGCTTATACGAGACCTCCATTAGGAGAGCTAGAGTAAAGGAGGAGTTACCAGTAGTTGACAAAGTAATATGGTATATCGAAAAACTAGCTATGAGCATAGGGATCCTAAAAGCAGTTCCTACTAAGGAGAACCTGCAGAGAACAATGAAGACTATACAGCAAGTAAGAGAGCGCTTAGAAGTGAACACCACTATTTTGGAAAAAGCTGTAGAAGATTACGTAAACGCAATGAGCGTTCAAATCGATGATCCAAGTAGAAGGCATGATGTGATTGATGAGGCTACAATTGAGTTGAACATGTCTCTTAAGAGCGTGTTGATAGAAATCATCTACAAGTGGGTTCTGAAAGAAGAAACAAAAGAAGAAACACCTACAACGGAATCCCAAGGCGCTCAAACCTAAGCTTCTCTCCCAACTTAACTTTTTTATACGCTAGTTCACTTATCCATGTCTTAGCGTTGTCATACAGCTGGTTCAACACATCTTGATCCAACCCCTGATTTACCCAGTAGCCTATCCACCAACTTCTTAGTTCTTCATCATCCAGTGTTTTGTATATGTTATAACCCCATTTGTGTCTCTTAGCAATGTGTCCTAGTAGCTGTAGGACTGCGTTCTTGTATTGTCTAACAACAAAGGGATCCATGTCAGGCGCTACTTTGCTAAGCAGTGTTTCCACATTGTGTTCAATCACGTAACGCATGCTCATAAGTTCCCCCCAGACCTCCGTTCTCTCACATTTATTTGGATCACTAGATTCCTCTGGTCTAACGTAATTGCTAAATGCTGGTGCAGTAAGAACTAATCGTTTCCTAAAGTTCTCCAGTTTTTCCTTAAGACCACGCTCAATTATCGGTGCACCATACTTGTATATGCTGGTTCTAGGAGTAACGAAGCTGTAACCCAAAGCTGTAGCGCCTAGTATGAGTCCATACTGCATTTGATCCAAAGCTGTTATTTCAGCTACAGCTTCTTTACCATCATAATCAATGAAGGGAACAACACCACTAGGCGGACTGTGAACCACTTTACCACACAACTTAGTTTTACCTAACACTCCATAACCTAGAATGAAACACTCTTTACCAGCATACATAAGCATGCTTATCCTATTGTAGCTACTTTTGGCTATGTTTATGTTCACGTTAAGCTTCTTTGCTAGCTCTTCTATCTCCGCTTTCCTAGTGTTTGGATCCGTATGCTTCTTGAACATTAAGGTAATTGCGTTTCTAAGGAACTCTCTTATATTTGCTGGATCGTAGTAGCTGTAACCATACTTGCTTACACCGTAGCGTCCCTTGTTTGGGCGTGTCTTTTCCAGTGTTTCAGCAACTTCTGGATTAATGTTATACTGTATAAATTGCTCAATTGCAGATGCGTATGGACTCGTGGTCTTCTCGATGACTATGCTTACACCGTTCATCCATTCATCAAACGTTGGTATCCTCCACTCGAATTCCAGATTGAGTGGTTCAACTGAGCTCAAATCAAAATCATAGACCAAGCCAACATGCATGCTACTGTAGTAGAACTGTGGTATAAGCAAGCTACTGATATCTATAACGTAGTCATTCACCTGCATTGTTCTCATAAAGGTGGATAGTTCTCCATCACTACTTAGCAACTTCTGGTGGTAAGCCTTCTTTTGTCTATCAAGTTCCTGTAACAAGTTCCACAATGAGCTACTCATTCCTGTTATACCTATTATTAATATTGTATATACATGCGTTTATGCTTTAGCTACGCTAACCGTAGAACTGCAGTAGCTTGGAATACTGCTTGTGTATGTAGTATTCTCTCGCTTTTTTCATTGCTTTTGCTCTAAACTCGTTTAGCTCATCCTTCTTGTTTCTATACAAATCAACCACATATAGGATCATATCCGCAAACTCCTGTGGATCCCATAAGTGATGTTCAAAGATTATCCCGCTTGGATACTCCTTTTCACTATTATAATAGGTTATATCCATCACTTGCACGGTGAAACCAACACTAAACTCCATGAGTGGAGGTAACCTAGCATGAACAACTGGAACACCTAGACCCATAGCTTCTAGAACTGGTAAACCAAACCCCTCCGCCAGGCTCGGGAAACCAAGTATATGACTATTGTGTATAATGCTAAGGATTGTTAAGCGTGGTAGCTTACCGAAATCAGTTGTAACCACTAAGTTGTTGTGTTTACCAAAGTAGTTTATCCCCTTATCCTGCGTTACCACCAGAAACTTAACATCAGGATCCCTCTTTTCCACAATACCTATTACTTGATCATACCAAGCGAAGCCTTTGCGTGGATGCGATTGCGAAACAGTGGTTACAATAAAGTGTTTGCTTGGATCCAATCCAAGCTTTTGCATGTAGTTTAGCCCTACTTTAACGTTACTTCTTACTTGCTCTATTTCTTCGGGATCTATTCCATGATGAACCACATATGCAACTTTAAGACCAACTTCTAACAACTTTTCCTTCACGTAATTGCTTACAGCTATGAACTCCACTGGTTTAACCCAATCTGGTATCAGGTTCTTCTTTAACTTACCTTCAGTTGTTCCATAGTAGTAGCATTTAACGTTCCTTACTTTCAAGTCTCTTGCAAGAAGAAACCAAGGTAAGACATGCAGTGGATCCACGCTCATAACTATAAGCGCATCATCATGGTTCTTAATAACATCATATGGATCAACAATGTTTGGAACAAACACAGCTTCTTTTCCTAAGCTAAGCGCTACTTTGGTTATATGCATAGCTACTGTTTGCAGACTAACCCCTTTATTGCTAGTTAGAACCTGCAATACCAATTCATACACCAATATAGAAATAGAGAACAAGAGCTTGTTTAAGCTTTACTTAGAAGTGGGGTCTTAAAAAAAAGATTGGTTTAAGAACCAAAAAAAGCAATCACTTAGCTATTAGTATGCAGTTACCCAACCAGCTACTACTTGTATTATCTCATCAAGGATTGATGGATCAGCACCGAATGAAGTAACATACAGGGATTTCAGACCATTAGCTATCTTTACTCCTGCATCACCTGTAGCTCTTTCGATATGCTTCATTAACTTGTTAGCGAAGCCTAGGTAAAGCGCTCTCTGTGTTCCAGCTACACCATACTTATCCAGTATTGGTTTCACGAGATCCTGCATGCTAGCGTATGCTATTAGTCCCTGTTGCGCTCTAGCTAGCGCTATATCCTTAACCTGACCGAATCTGTTTCCAATCGTGGTTGGATCATACTTAGCGGAATACTTAGCAAACCTGTTTTGCCCTGTCTTGGGGAGTCCCATGTCTTACACCTGTTTACATTTGTATATTTCTGTATATAATTATACACAATAGAATACATTTGTCTCGCTATGTAATACAGTTGTATATAGTTTTATACTGGTGTCCAACTTATATTATTCATGGGATCACAAGTGTTGGATAACGAGGAAAACAAGCATGAGGATCTGTTTGAGATAACGAAAGGAGACGTTACACCAGAGCTTGAGGATCGGTTTAACGACCTGATGCTATTCTACACAAAAAAGCTGTATAACGAAATAATGGGACACATTGCTGGTTCAGTCAACCACTTTATTGTTAAGTATGGTGTTAAACCAAAGATAACCGTAAGTAGCGACTTAGATGTTTCACATATAAGGATAGTTGTGGAAGCGGAGTTCACACCAGATGAAATGGATAGGATCAGAAAAGCGTTTTATAAAAAAGTAATGGAGAACGAGAGCATAACCAGACTGCGTCTTAGGAGTTTGTTTAAACTAATAAGAAAGGAAATACTAGTTAATAGTGGTGGTAAATACGCCTTACATAACCATTTGCGTGCAGGTTCCCGAAAAAGTAGTGATCAAGTTGCAGGAATTAGAGGATAAGTATGGTGTAAGGAAAGAAGACCTAATAGCTAGAGCAATTACAAAACTAATATATGAAGAGGTGAAGTGAAGTGAGCTACAGGGAACTGTTACTAAAGTTGATGGACGGAATAAACGATGCTAGGATTAGGAGTGATATAGCTAGCGCATTTAACGTTATAATGCACGCTTACCGTGTAGGAAAAATAGATGACACAAAGCTGTTAAAAGCTTTGAAAGAACTGTGTCTTGATGTTCTTATGGAAAAGTATCCTCTTAAAGACATAGAGGAATTAAAGCAAGAAGCCGATAAGCTAGCGGAGGAGTTCTATAGAAGCATAAGAACCGCAACGATAAGTGATAGGTATAGGGAACTAATGGAAGCAAGTGAATAAGGGATGGATCCCCCCGAACCATTTGACATTAAAGACATTGATATAGATGCTCTCCTTAACTTGGATGCAAACAACATAAGAGTAGAGCGCATTAGTTTAGATGAGCTAAAAGACATTAATTGGGAACAAGTAGCTACAAGCGTAATGGGGATAATGGATCCCATTGGTCAGCTGAAGGATTGGATTAGCGGTGTAATCAGCGGTTTCGTGGATATAATTACAAAGGGAGTCGGCGCACTAATTACACCAATAAGTTCCACGCTACAAGATATCTGGAACACTATAAGCAATATACCAAGCACCCTAGCTAACCTCATAAGCAAGCTGGATAACGTAGTAATAACCCCTATAAAGGATGCATTGGACTGGATAAGCAAGAACTTTGGTAACATTGTAAGCGCAGTTACCGATCTAATTTCTAACGTTAGTAGCTACTTAGCAAACTTACCTAGCGCTATAAGTAACGTAATTAACAAGGTAAGCGATGCTGTAGGTAACGTTATAGCTAACATAAGCAGTAAAATTGAATCTGCGTTCACACAAGTAGTAAATGCTTTAGGCACAATACCAGATACAATAGGTAACGTAATAAACAAGATAGCTACGTTTGTAAGTAACGTTATTACGGATATAGCTAGTAAAATACAAGCTGGCTTCAGCTGGCTAGTGGATGCTTTGGGTCGCATACCAGACACTATAGGTAACATAGTTAACAAGATAACCACGTTTGTAAGCAACATTATTTCAGACATTGCTGGTAAGATACATTCTGGTTTCAGCTGGTTAGTAAATACGCTAGCTTCTTTACCAGACACTATAGCAAGCATAGTTAACAAGATAGTTAACATGATAAGTGGAATAGCTGGTAACGTAACCGATGCTATAAGCAAAATAACAGGTGTGCTTAGTAGCATTCCATCACTTATTGACAAAGTAGTTACAACAATAATGGGTAAGATAGAAGCTATTGGAACAACAATAAGTAAGCTAGGGGAAAGCTTAGGTCTAATTGTCAGTAAAACAAAGGAAACAATCAGCGGGATTGTAGGAGACATAGCTACTGGTGTAGGCGGTGTTGTGGAGTGGATAAGAAAGGGATTCGAGACAATTAGCGGAACCATTAGTAGCTGGTTCACAAAAGCTAAGGATTGGTTTGAGAGCGTTACAGCAACACTTAAGCAAGTAGGATCCGTTCTAACTGGTTTCAGTAACGCTGTGTTAACGTTACCAGAACGTCTATACAATCTATTTATTGATGTAGTGGACTTTTTCAAGACCCTTAAGGAAAAGATAACCAATATACCAAACGTTATAGAACACCTTCCTGATAAGTTGCTAGAAGCACCTAGGAAGTTGGTTGATAAAATACTGGATGTGTTTGCGTGGCTATGGGATAAGATTGTATCTGGTGTTACGTGGATTGGTAACAGAGTAGTTGATGTAGGTAAAGGAGTTATAGAGCTAGCTAACAAAGTAGCTAGCGGAGTAGTATCGTGGTTTAAACAATTGATGCAATCATGGGTCTTACCAGCAAAGACAACTGCGCCTGAAGTTGAACAGCTATTTCAGGATGCAATTAAAAGAACTGGTGGAGTAGCGGAAAACCTGTGGATATTCGGTGGATCGCTTGCAGTCCCATATTGGGAGGCTACAGTTTTGCCACTAATGATTAGAGGATTGGCTAAAGGTTTCGGAGATGCGGAGATAGAGATTAGTCCAAGCGTAGCTGGAACCAAACTTGGGGGTCTCAGATACAAGGTTAAGTTCGGAGAACTCGCTGATGCGCTAGCAAGGGGGTTTGAGACCTACTATAGTGGTTACGCTATAGGTATAGCAATGGCTCTGGCTAACAACTTCTTTGTGAACGTTAGACACCTGTATGTTCCACGAGTAATAAGTTTCTACGATCCTAAAATGAAGGATCTACTGCAAGACCTATTCACGAGCGATGAATTAAACAACGCAGAGATAAACATGTTTATTAGACCGTTAACGGAGACGCAGTTACTAGAATACAGTAGGAGAAGCTTAGCCTTAGCTTATGATAGCGCTACTGGTTACTTAACATCTGATAAGTTGGCTAGGATACTAAACACAACCAAGATTTACCTAACGCTTACTGGTTTACCAAAGTGGTATGTTGACTTCATGGTTAGGGAACCAGAAAAGCTAGCTACGGAATTCGTGGATAGGTTTGGTGCAAGGAGAAAGATATACTTATCCCCGTTATTCGAGTTACCAACACACAGTGAGCTTGCAAGGATGACACAGAGGGATATATTCCCAAGCTTGCAAGAGATGATAAAAGTAGCGTGGATACGTGGATGGAACCCAGACTTAACCACGCTTATGTATCTGTTAACATTCCAGTATCCAAGCTTTGAGAAGCTATGGATATTCTACATGCGTGCACTATCAGGAATGCTGTGGTTCACACCACCAGACACGATAAAGCAGGTGTTTGACAAAGAAGCGGAGAGCGTTAAAGCAGGCAAACCATTAGCGCCTTACCAGTTACAGCTACAACTTAAGGATCCCGATAGCGTAAAAGCATTTGAAACTGCGCTTAACACCTATTTCAAATGGATACAATACAGTAACTTTAGCTGGTTCACACCTGACACTAAATTGTATGATATTAACGTAGGCGCTGAAATATACAGTAGGCTCGGCGGATGGACTGCGGACTCGTGGATACTAGCTGATGTTAGCGCAGATATTCCCATGAAGATAGATATGAGATGGATGTCTAGATTCGGTATATTCCAACACATGTCTGAAAAGCTCAGTAGCTTAGGAGTAGCGTTTGAGAGCTACACACCACTGGTTGATGCTGTTCCAAAGATGCTTGATGGTGCACCAGCTACACCGATACAGGTTGATTTGAGATGGTTTAGCAAGCTACTGCAAGCTACTGGTCTGCATCCAGCATGGGTCCCGATAACCACTGTAGCGGAGAACATAATGGTTATAGCTGATGAAATGACTCTGCTAAGGAGTGGTTGGCTCAACTTATTCAAAGAGGGATTGATAACCGTTGATGATGCGGAGAAATACCTTAGCGGAATGATAGTAACCAGCTACAGAGTTGGTTACTGGGATCCAGTTAAGAAGGTGTGGACTAGCGGATGGATAAACTTACCTGTAAGGTGGTTACCACATGAGAGAAGGTTGTTGCAACTAAGAATGGCTATGGATAGGATACTGGATGTGTTCAGAGAGATATACAGCTACATAAGAAGCGGATTGAGAACACTAGCGTTAACACCAGATGAAGCTCAAAGCAAACTGGAAACACTAGTCAACACGCTTGAACCACACTACAGAGAGCTAACTAAACAAATAACTGGTATTGAGATGACTCTTAACCTAGATGAAGACTATCTAGGAGTATGGTTAGAAGCGCAGAAGATAGCATGGGATATAGAAGCTAATGAGAGACTTAGGTATTGGTGGATGCGTGTATCGGGATGGATCCTTTACAGAGTAGCGTATGGATACGTATCACCAGATGAAGTTAACAGCTTGATTACAAGCGTAGGTAAACTGATACCACTGCATCCCAAGGAGATAGAAGCATACAGACAAATAGCGCAAAGTTTACTTGGTATAACTAAGAAGGAAACAATACCAAGTCCATCAACTCTTGCTACTATGAGCGAATACATGGTTATACCTAGCGAAGTAATACAGAAGGTGCTAAGCGCCTACAACATACCTACTGAATACTGGGGTCTGTGGTTAACCTACATTGCTGTTAAACCACTGAAAGCAGACTACAAAGCAATAATAAACACTACTCTGAAAGCATTGAGATACGGAGTGGTAACGCAGGATGTATGGAACAAGATACTAAGCGATGCTAAGAGCTACGGGTTCACCGATGCAGAGCTAAACCTACTACAGCTTAGATCGGAACTAGAATTAATGATTGAGAGCGCTAGGGAATACATACCTACACCTACAATGTTAGCTACAATGAGCGAATACTTACCAGAGGCTAGACAATACATAGATGATGTTCTCGATGCTAGAAGGATAAAAGGCGTGTGGAGAGAGCTGTGGACTAAATACATCCATCTTAGACCTGTGTATGATAACGTTAGGGAATGGAGTAATGCTATGCTAATGCTAGCTAGATACTTCATCATAGGCAATGAGCAACTGAAGCCAGTGTTTGACATACTTAAGACGTATGGATGGGAGGAGTTAGAAATAGTTATTATGCAGAAGACACTGCTAGCTAACCAAATAAGAGTAGCGTTTAACTACATAATTGGAACACCTAGAAACCTAGTAGCGCTAACCAGATACACGGATAAAGCAGTGGATCAAGCGTTCACAAGAGCAAGCAAGCTGATAGATGCTTTACCAGTGGATAACAACACTAAGGAACTACTGAAACAGATGTGGAAAGAATACATAATTGGTTACCAAGCCTATCCAGAGATAAGAAGCTACATAACGGAGTTGATAAATGCATATGCATACGGGATATTGGATGATGCGGGTCTTGAACAAGAGTTTAATTATTTAAGGAAACTAGGGGTTCCAGAGATGAGGCTAGCGCTAGCAAAGAGAACAGCGCAACTAAGACGAAACAGATACGCATATATGTATTCACAATGAGTTACGTATAAGTTATAAGTAAGTCGAACATACATAATTAGTGGTGGATCCCCCCATGTCTTCGGGTGAACCCAACATTAATGAACTGTTAAACAAGATGAAGAGCGAGGTAAACAAGCAAATACAGGAGGGAACAAGACTGATACAGAGCGCTCAGCAAAGCCTTAAACAGCTACAGTCTCTGAGCGAAGAGCTAAAGAAAATAGCGCAGGATTTGAGCAAGACACCGCCTAAAACAACTACTCCACCTAAAACCACCAAGTAAAGGTGGTTAGCGTGGAAATACTGTGGTTTGTGTTCAGTGGATTGCTTGGTGGAGTAGCATCTGCTTTGCTATGGGGCAAAGACTGGAGTGATTTAAAGAAGTATGACACCTTTAAGGATATAGTGCTTGGTGCTATAGGCGGATACGTGTATTTCCTTATGCATAGCGAATGGAGTTTACCAGACGGTGTTGTAGCGTTTGCGTTTGGCTATGCGTTTCAAGACTTCATAAACGGAGTTATTGAGAAAGCAAAAGCAATAGTAGGCGCAAGCAGAGGTAAGAGTGAGGCGCAATGAGTAAATGGGGTTTGCGTTACAAAAGCGTTGAACCACTCATGCCTGATGAGTGGAACGCAGTTGTTGATGCGCTAAACGATCTGAGTGATGCAGTGTTTAACCCGATTGCAAGGATGTTTGCTAAGAGCGTTAGCTTAACTCCTAGCTTAGGCGGAACATACGGTAATCCCGTAACTATAACACCATCTAGCGGTAAGGGATGGATCCCCCTGTTTGTTAAGTTGTCTTGGACTGGAACGTTTAGCTATGGAGAAACAGTTACAATAAAGATTGTGTTCACATACAGTGATGACACCACTACTATTTACGTTAAGGATAGTAGCGCTACTATGGACTACTGGCTAAGCGTGGACGAGATCGCTGCATTGTTCAAGGATGCAACTTATATAAAGCAAATAGATGTGTATGCTACTACAAACATGACAAACACGAGCGTTAACTGTAGCGCCTATTTCTTCGGTATAGAAGCCTAACGAGATTAACCACTTATATCTTTTTATACATATATTTTTATTAGGTGAAGCTTACGCCTGATATTGTATTAGACAACATTGCATTACTAATTAGATATGGTAGATTAGTTACTCCTACATGGACTTATGGATCAGAAACTACAGCACCATCTGCTGGAACAGCATTGGTTACGGTTAGCGTTCCAAGTGGTAAGCAAGGATACATATATGGTATATACATATCTGCAGGTGAAGGAAACGACTTTAAGATAAACTACACCAGCGGAGGAACTGCAAAAAGCATTAGAGTAAGCTTTGCAGGTAAGGGAACCGTTCTAGCGGTGTTCAATACACCATTGAATGAAGGTTTACCTGCGGATGCTGGAACAAACATTACAATAACAAACGTTAACGCAGGTTCATCTGGAGTAGTTTACCAAGCAGGTCTGCTAGTAGGTTTTGTGTAAAGAAGGTGGTGTTGATGATAAACACAACACCTAAACCGATAACAGTTGTTAGTTTAAGTAAGAACTTTGATGATCAAACGCTAAGCCCTTTCACAACTTATTGTAACTTGTATAAGGACTACTCAACAACATGCGCTACTATAAAATCAGCTACGGACACACCAAATAACTATGGTGGCTCATGCCCTCCATCAAGTTTCAGTAGCTATGGGATGAGTGGATATGTGTGTTATGTAGGTAACGAGGAAGGATCAGCTACAACTAACACGGAGAGCGCAATAATATATAGTTTCAGCTTACCTAGTGGAACATACAACTATAATTTATCGTTCAAACACCTTGCTTTTGGCTCAGATGGTAATGATGGCGGAGATGTGTGTGTAGCGGAGGTTCTACTGTTTGGTTCTGTGATATGGAGCGTAACTATAGGTAAGTGCACCGTTAGTTATGGAACGGTAACCAAGACTGGAACTGTTAATTGGGGAGGAGGTTCAACGGAACTGAGAATGAGGCTAAGGGTTCAAAGCGTGTATGGTGGATGGATGGACCACAGGAACTTCACGGTCGATGATGTGAATCTGACTATTACTCAAACAACACCACCACCACCACAGATCGAAACACCAAGCATGAATTTACTGATTACCTAAGGTGATGTGGATGCCTGTAATAATAGCTAGTAAGACGGAATACACGGGAACTGCATCACCAAGCGCTCTTAATACAGAGACAACTGTAGTAGAGATAACAGCGCAGAACGATACGTATATAGTCGAGGGATGGATGGATCTTAGGAACCTAGCATCGGGGGATGCGGTAACAATTAAGGTATATGTAGCGGTTGATGGAACCACCTACAGTCCATTCATTATACAGACATATAGTGGAGTAGTAGGTTATCCAGTTGTAAGGTTTCACTCAGTGCAATTATCCAAGAACATGAAGTATAAGGTAACCATAACGCAAACGAGTGGAACGCTTAGATCATTCCCATACAGCTTCATACTTGAGGTAATGGGAACGCAGTGATATAGCTAATGAGCTTCACAAGTGCTTTACCTACAAAACTAACGGTTTTTGCTAAAGCTGGTAAAGTATATAGTGTTAGCTTAACGGATACGGTTAAAGCAAGCGAAGTTGGGTTAAGCAAAGCGTTAGTGAAGGTAACCATAGATTACGGTTTACCAGACTTTGACTATAGATCAACTAAACAGAGCTACAGGGTATTAACCGATACAAGCAAAGTGAACGAAAACTTCTTGAGGAAAATAACCATATATAGACCACTAAGCGATACTGGTAAAACAACTGATAGTCTCGTTAAACTAAGCTACAAGAAACTAACAGACGCATATAAAACAACGGATACGCTAGCTAAACTTAGTTACAAGAAACTAGCTGATACTAGCAAAGCTAGTGATGTAATAACCAAGTTAAGCTACAAGAAACTAGCTGATGCAAGCAAAACAACGGATAACTTAGTAAAAGCATCAGTAAAATCATTAGCTGATTCTAGCAAAGGAGTGGATAGCTTAGCTAGAAAAGTAGTGTTAACCAGAACGTTAACCGATAACTTTGTAGGAGAATACGTTACAGCAAAGATACCGCTCAAAAAAGTAACTGATACAAGCAAGGTAAACGAGAGCTTTGCAAAGAAGATTGCTGTTTACAGGCTACTAACCGATACCTATAGATCCACGGATACACTAGCTAAGCTACTGGTAAGAGCAAGTGTTGATACACTAAGAACACTCGATTCACTTGCTACATACAGAGGTATAGTTAAGACACTAACCGATAGCTTAGTAGGAGAATACGGATTAGCTAAACAGCCAACAAAAGTGGAGATTGATGCGCTAAAAACAACTGATGCGCTACAGTTAGCTAAGCATCTAAACCTATTGATAAGCGATATAGGAAAAGTAGCTGATACAGTGGCTAGAAGCATTGTTAAAGTAGCGATTGAACAGACCAGACTACTGGAACAGCTAGCTTACTACAGAAGCATTGTTATAGCTTTGCGGGATAGCTTAGTAGGAGAATATGGGTTATCTAAGCAAGCAGTGAAAGTATATAGAGACGCTAGCAGAGTAGCTGATTTACTTAGTTACGCAAGACACTTAACACTAGTCATTAGTGATATAGGTAAAACAACTGATAGCTTAGCTAAGTTGTTATTGAAAGTAGAAGTTGATGCGCTAAGAACACTTGATAGAGTAACCGAAGCTTTAGGTAAGATTGTGTTGCTAAGAGACATGCTTTCAGGAGAGTTCACAATAACTAAACAGTATGGTATAAGCAAGAGAGACACAGCTACTATGAAAGAGATAGTAGCTAAGATAGGATACACTCTTACGGGAGAGGATGCTAGGAGGGTTTACGTGTTAGCACCAGAGTATTGGGATCTCATAGACACCATATTACCGATGGATCACAACGTAAAGGTGGATGCTTGCAGGAAGCTTTTAGATAAGTTCAAGCAAATACTTAGCAGGTTAGAGCAATGAGTGAATGGAGTCTTATAAATGAATTGGAAAGCATAGTTAACCAAATGAGAACCGTGGATTATGGAGATGAGGTTAGGAGTGAAGATTACAACTTGTTTGTTGATTATTGCACAAAAGCGGTCGAGCTTCTAAAGATGATTTACAATAAATATACAAATAAATATGGAAAGGGGTTACCGCTTGTTGATAGCTTGCTTCCAAAGTTGGATGTAAACCTTATAATGCTTAACAAAGTAGCTAGTGGTGATTTGATACAGGATTACCACCACAACTATGTGTTGGATACTCTTAAAATGATAGAGATTTGCTTGCTAGAAATAGAGAAAAACCTGTAAAAAGTATGGTAAAGCTATAAAAGAGGAACCACTCAATAATTATATTGTAGGTGTAACTATGGTTGGACTAACGGAGGATAGTGGTAAAATAGAGGGATGGGTCGAGGTAATAGTTAGAGACAAATACGGTAATATAAAATACCACATAGGTGCACCACCACCAAAGGATATAAATGAAGTGCTAGAGAAACTAAAACAGATACAGCAAACACCAGAGGATGATCCCCCCGTTGATCCCGTTACAAGTGTTCTTAGTTCAAGCATGCCTGCTAAGTTCCAAGACTACTACTGGAGGAAAAACATAATAACAAATGCTGGTCTATCAAGCATAATTAAGCTGGTGTTTTCGGGTCTAAGCGACAACAAATATGGATATATAGCTATTGGAACTGGAACAACAACTGAATCAGCTACTGATACAGCTTTAGTCCAAGAGATTAAAAGAAAAAGCGCTACTGTAACGCAGACAACCACAAGCGTAACAGGAGACACAGCTCTGCTGGAAGCTACTTTTTCAAGCTCTGATGGACTGACTGGAACGAGTAACGTTAGCGAAGCTGGAGTGTTCAATGCGTCTTCTGGTGGAACAATGCTTGCTAGGAAAACATTTACTGCGGTTCCCGTTAACTGGGATGCTGGAGACTCAATTACTATTAGGTATTATATACAGATGACAAGGTAAGTTGGTAACCATGCCTGTTAGAATAAAGCTTAAGAATAGACTGCAGGGATCCGTTACACCAAGCGCTCTTAACACGGAGACGGATATAGTTAACCTAAGCGATCAAAGTGATGACTACATAGTTGAGGGTCAAATAAGCTTGCAAAACCTTGCTAGCGGAGACACGGTTGTTATAAGAACATACATAGCTGTGGATGGAACCAATCAGACAAAGGTGGATGAAGCTACTTTTTCAGGCGCTCAAACAATACCAGTTGTAAGGATCCCCGCTACAACTGTAGCTTACAACGGTAAGTTCAGAGTAACGATAACTCAGACAGCTGGAACGCTAAGAGCTTTTCCCTACACGTTCATCGTTCAAATAATGGAGACAATATAAACGGGTGGTGTAGTGAATGAGCATATACCATTCCCAAAGAACATCAAGGGTCTTTTTGTTGACAGCTGATGAAACGGAGTTATCAACTACAAGCACTTCTTACACAAGCATGAAGTATTTTGACTTCGTTATGGATAGAACCAGAGGATACAGCTGGAACAAGCTGGTTGTGTATGCGGAAGCATATAACAACACTAGTGGTCAGACCACATATGTAGGAGTGTTTGTTGATAACGAATCCTCTCCACGATTAGAATTAACCTACACTGCTACTAGCTACACGCTTAAGAGCGGAGATATAAGCATAAGTGATTTATCGGATGGGATACACAAAATAGACATTAGGGTTAAGGTTACTGGTGGAACTGGATACATAAGACTAACGGAGGTGCACGCTCTGATATGAATGAAGAGATTAAGGTAAAGAAGCTTGTTGTTAAAAACATTGTTCCATCACAGCTTGCGCCTAAAGAACTGTTAATAGTAAAGTTGGATGCGGACGGAGAGGAATATGAGTTTGCGGTTAGCACTTGGGAACTGATTGATCCCGATACTGGTAAGCTGGATATAAATCAGCTTAGAAGCATACTGGATAGGTGGAGAAACGAGATAATACCTAGGCGCAGGCTAGCAAAGAAGCTAAACGATTTAGAGCTGTTCCAGTTCATCAGAAGTGTAGTCGGTAAAGAGATATGAGCTTAAACCTAAGGAGACGCAATGAACACAACTATACTGGTTATACTGGTCAATCAAGCAGTGATGTAACCGTTTACAAATACACTACTACATCATGCGCTCTTGGACACACAGATTGTGTTATAACGGGATCCTCCTCTGTTACAGCTAAGAGGCTAAGCATAAACACAACTACAAAAACAACTGCTAGACCTACACCATTAAATACTAGGAGTAAAAACCATTCACACACGTATGATAAGACAACCTATAATACTTATTCTGGATCAGTTCTTTCAAACGTAGTAGCGCTTTACGGTGTATGCGCATCTGGACACAGCGATTGTGGTGGTCTGACTGGTGTAACCAATGCTACTAGCTTAGGCATTAGCGTATCAACTGATACTATAACTTATACGCCTTCACCACCAATAAACATTAGAGCTAAGTTAAAGCATAACCACAGCTTGCAAGCTAGCGCATACACGACTGAAACAGCAATTCCTATAATAACGCCTGTATCTTGTCCAGCTGGACATTCCAATTGTCAAAGAAGCTACAGCACCGTAAATATAACGACTGGTGGTGGTGCAAGTAGCGTTACAAGTAGCGATGCTTATGAGTAAATCTTTTTTTGTTGTTTAACCAATTATTTTTTGGGATGGATCCATGGCTACAATTAAAGACCTTGTTAAACAACTACTGGATGCTCTCAGTAAAATATTGACACAATACCAAAACCGTGTGTGCGAATGCTACACTAAGGATGAATACAACCAGTTAATAGCGCAGTTGAACGATACCATAAACAAGCTTAACCAGTGGCTACAGATGGCTCAGCAAGGTGTTATCGGTGAGCCAGTCTCTAAAGCAGAAAATAAGTGAGCTTGTAAGCATAGCTAACTCTCTATACCGCTACTATATACCTAACTTCACTTATTCGAGGATACAGGTTGATAACAGGACTATAACGGATATAGTTAATAACCAGATAAGAGCTGTTAGTTCAAGCGTCTATTGGTTACCATTGGATAACAACTATTACACCACTACTAAGGAGGATTTCTTTAAAATAATTGGATGGGATTGGACTGATACCAGAAGATACCTGTATGACACGTTTGACTGCGATAAGTTTGCAATGTATTTTAAGAGCAGGATGGCTATAAACTTCGGGTTAAACGCTATCGGTGTGGTGATCGACTACGCTAGCGGACACGCATACAATCTTGTCATCTTAAAGGAGGGATCCGATTACAAGTGGTATCTGTTTGAGCCTCAGAATGATAGCTTGTTTACGTATGAGAGTAGGAACAAGGGTCTGTATGCTTTC
>Ga0315272_10000378_pt1 | contig 22063 bp, 24 predicted proteins | sample C3_middle_MG_FD_203918 | JGI IMG/M metagenome (GOLD analysis project Ga0315272, IMG submission 203918) | Sediment microbial communities from Yellowstone Lake, YNP, Wyoming, USA - C3_middle | ecosystem: Environmental > Aquatic > Freshwater > Lake > Sediment | place: USA: Wyoming | collected...
GCCACAAGCACGCGAACAACGGCCTCGAGGCATGGACGCGATTGTCCGGCATGGCAGCACATGCCCAGCAGACCGGCAGTTCCGTTCGCGATGAATTGAGCGTCATACTCGTCGACGCGGAAATGCCCGAGATGGATGGCTATGTGCTGACCAAAAACATCAAGTCGGACGCACGCTTCGAAGGGATTCCCATCGTCATGCATTCCTCGCTGTCGTCGGAGGCGAACCGTGCCATGGGAAAATCGGTCGGCGTGGACATGTATGTTGCCAAGTTTGATGCCGAAGCGCTGGCCGAAACCCTGCGCCCGTTGTTGATGAGATCGCAAAGAGTTTGACCCTGGAGAGGTAAGAAAATGGCAGTAGATCCAGCCAAGTTGAAGTTTCTCGTCGTGGATGACTTTTCGACGATGCGCCGTATCGTGCGCAATCTGCTCAAGGAATTGGGCTTTACCAACGTCGATGAAGCCGAAGATGGTGCAGTGGCCTGGCAAAAGCTGCAGGGCGGTGGTTTCGACTTTGTCGTTTCCGACTGGAACATGCCCAATATGGACGGTCTGACCCTGTTGCAGACCATCCGCGCTGACGCCAATCTCAAGGGGCTGCCGGTACTGATGATCACGGCCGAAGCCAAGAAGGAGAACATCATCGCCGCGGCTCAGGCCGGCGCTTCCGGTTACATTGTCAAGCCATTCACGGCTGCGACGCTGAACGAGAAGCTGGCGAAGATCTTCGAGAAAATGGGCGCCTGATGGCGGCCGGCAACCATGGCGAAACCGATCAAAATGAGTGATACGAACGACTCGGATGATTTGCAGGCGCTGTTTGACAGCATAGCGGGTACCGCGCCGCAGCCGGAGCCGGCACCGGTGCCACAGGCCGATGTGTCGGGCGACAGCGACGATCTGGAGGCGCTGTTCGACAGCGTTTCCGCGCAGTCGACAGTGGCAGCCCCGGCCCCCGCCGCGGCAGCCTCGGGGAGCGAGTCGGAAGAGGGCGACGAGGCAGTATTCAATCGCCTTGGACACCTTGCCAGGAGTCTGCACGACAATCTGCGTGAGTTGGGCTTTGACAGAAAGATTGAAGAGGTTGCGCACAAGATTCCGGATGCGCGCGAACGACTTAACTACATTGCCCAGATGACCGAACAGGCGGCGAGCCGGGTGCTCAATGCCACTGATATTGCCAAGCCTCTGCAGGACGATTTGCTTGCGCGCTCGGGCGCGATGGCGCAGCGCTGGGACAAGATGTTTGCCAACCAGTTGTCCGTGGATGAGTTCAAGTCGCTCGCTGCCGATACCCGGTCTTTCTTCGGTGATGCACCCGGAAAGCTGCGGACCATCAACGAGCAGACAATGGAAATTGTCATGGCGCAGGACTTCCAGGATTTGACGGGTCAGGTTGTCAAGAAGGTGATCGATTTGGCGGCGCAACTCGAGACCCAACTGGTGCAAGTACTTATCGAGGCAATGCCGGCGGAAAAACGGACCGAGACATCGGACGGCCTGATGAACGGCCCGGTGATCAATGCCGCCGGTCGCGGCGATGTAGTAACGACGCAGGCCCAGGTGGACGACCTGCTGGAAAGCCTGGGCTTCTAAACAAGTTCGGTGCCGGGAGAGAGAAATGAGTGATTTTGCCGGGATGGAAGACCTGCTGCAGGACTTTCTGGTCGAGGCCACGGACCTGCTATCAGGCGTCGACAACAAGCTGGTCGATCTGGAGCAGAACCCGCAGGACAAAAGTCTGCTCAATGAGATCTTCCGCGGCTTTCATACGATCAAGGGTGGTGCTGGTTTCCTGAATGCGACGCAACTCGTCACGCTCTGCCACCTGACGGAAAACCTTTTTGACAAGCTGCGCAACGGCGAGATGGAAATCACCGGGGTGCTCATGGACGTGATCATGTCTGCCACCGGTACGGTGCGCGACATGTTCGGTTCGCTTGAGGGGGGGGTGCAACCGGGACCGGCCGATCCCGTGTTGATCGCCAAACTCAAGGCTGCACTGGCTGGTGAGCTGGGATCAGGCGGCACGACCGCTCCCGCCGCCGTTCCAGCTCCGGTCGTGGCAGCAGGCGTTCCTGCACACGGACCCGATTGGGACAACCTGTTCAGTGCGGTCACCGCGGCTGCACCGGCGGCTGTCGCTGCAAACTCGGCGGTGGCCACGCCGGCACCGAGCGAGCCTGGCATGCATCATGAGGTCAAGGGTGAACCGCCAGAGGAAATCATCAAAGCGGCGGTCGGTCGTCGCTCCACCGACAAGCCGGGCTATCAGGGACCGGTGGGTCGTCGCGATGCGGAGAAATCCCGCGACAACACCATTCGCGTTGATACCTCGCGACTTGATCAGGTACTCAACCTTTCCGGCGAGATCGGGCTGACCAAAAACCGCCTTAACTCTTTGCGCAGCGACATCCTCAGCGGCCGCTCCGATACAGATACCCTGCACGCACTGGACCAGGCTGTCAGCCAGCTTGACCTGCTGGTGTCCGATTTGCAGAACGCAGTCATGAAGACGCGTATGCAGCCGATCGGTCGGCTGTTCCAGAAGTACCCGCGCATTGCCCGTGACCTGGCGCGCAGTCTTGGCAAGGATGTCGAGCTGCTGCTCGTCGGTGAGGAAACCGAAATTGACAAGACCATGATCGAGGACTTGTCCGACCCGATCGTCCACCTCATCCGCAACGCTGTCGATCATGGCGTCGAGCCGACCGAAGATCGCCACATGGCCGGCAAATCGGAAAAGTCGCAGGTGCGGCTGGAGGCGCGGCAAGAGGGCGATCACATCGTGCTGATCGTTGCCGATGATGGCAAGGGCATGAATCCCGAACGGCTCCGGGCCAAGGCGCTCGAAAAGGGACTGATCACCGACGAAGAAGCCAACACCATGGATGAACGCCAGAGCTTCAATCTGGTATTCCTGCCGGGCTTTTCCACCAAGGACGTTGCATCCGATGTTTCCGGTCGCGGTGTTGGCATGGACGTGGTGAAGACCAACATCCAGAAACTCAACGGTTCGATCGAAATCAAGTCCGTACTGGGCAAGGGCACGACGTTTACGATTTCCCTGCCACTGACGCTGGCCATCCTGCCGGTGCTGCTGGTCCAACTCGGTGACCAGCCGTTTGCGGTGCCGCTGTCAATGGTGCGCGAGATACTGCCGATCGACATTGCCGAGATCCAGGAAGTCGGCGGCCGCGCCACCATGGTGGTGCGCGGGGAGGTAATGCCGATCTACCCGCTCTACAACATGCTGGGCTGGTCGCCCGAGCGGGTCGCCGAATACGGCGTGTTGATGCAGACGGCGGACCACACTTTCATCCTGGCGATTGACGGCTTCATGGGCCGGGAAGACGCGGTGATCAAGTCCCTCGAAGATTTCCGCCCCAAGGGCGTTGCCGGCGTCACTACCCTGTCCAACGGCCAGATCGTGCTGATTCTCGACATGAAGGAACTGCTGAGCGAGCCTGGCTCACACGGCACGCCGCGATCGAGTTTTGTCAGGCAGCTAGACGAAGCCGCCTGATCGGAGCCAACGGCTCCGATCAGGCGGCTTCGCGGCCTGAGGAATGGCCCTCCCCCTCCCGGCCTCCCCCTCGCGGTGGAGGTGACTATTTAGCTCGCTGCGCTCGTCTGTTTCGGGGCGCGTTGTAGTTTCCATTTTTGGGGTCGCGCGTTCCACGTACTCGGGTTTGTGCATTGCCTTGAGACGGCTCTGCGGCATTGTGGGGCCCGCCTCCCCCGGCCTCCCCCTCGCGGGGGGAGGGAAGACGGCGGGTCTGAATTGGCCGTCTATTGCAGCCTTAATTCAAGGGCTTTGCCGTTGCTCCGGCGGCAATAATTGCCGCATGGAGAAAACCGTCCTTGGCTGAAGAGAGCGATCTCGAACGCACAGAACCAGCATCGACCCGCCGCATCGAGCAGGCGCGGGCCGAAGGGCAGGTTCCACAGTCGCGCGAATTGGTAGCCTTTTTGATCATGGCCACCGGTGTTGGGGTGCTGTGGGCCGGCGGTGGCTGGCTGTCGCAGCGCGCCGGGACCATCGTCAGTCATGGACTGACCTTCGATCGCAAGGCGGCGTTTGACCCGAACATGATGTTTGTGTCATTTCAGGATCTGTCGCTGGAGGCGCTAATTCTGTTGGCGCCGATCTTCCTGTTTACGATTCTTGCCGCCTTGCTGGCCCCGGTAGCCATGGGCGGTTGGGTCATCAGCACCAAGGCCCTGGCGCCGGACCTCAGCCGTCTGAGCCCCATCAAGGGGCTGGGACGAATGTTTTCATGGCACAGCCTGGGAGAGCTGGTGAAGGGCGTACTCAAGGCGCTGTTGCTCGGCGCCATTATTTGGTGGGTCGTGAAAAGCGAAGGTGACCACCTGTTTGCGCTGATGGCTGAGCCGGTTGAAAGCGCTATGGCGTCGACCGGCGGAATTCTCATACATGCAGCGATGGCATTAGTCGGTGGGCTGGCGATCATCGCGGCAATCGATGTGCCGTTCCAGTTGTGGCAGTACTACTCGCGGTTGCGCATGACGCGGGAGGAACTCAAGCAAGAGTACAAGGAACTGGAGGGTGATCCCCAGCTCAAGGCGCGCATTCGCAGTCAGCAACGCGAAATTGCGCGCCGGCGCATGATGTCCGAGGTGCCCAAGGCCGACGTAGTGGTGACCAACCCGACCCACTTCGCCGTCGCCTTGAAGTACGACGCAGGCAGCATGGGGGCGCCGAAGATTGTTGCCAAGGGCATGAACCTGGTGGCACTGCGCATCCGTGAGCTTGCGCAGGAAAACAACGTGCCAGTGGTGGAGGCGCCGCCACTGGCACGTGCGCTGCACCGCCATGCGGAGCTCGGCGACCAGATTCCGGCCCTGCTCTATGCCGCGGTGGCTGAAGTGATGGCGTACGTCTATCAACTCAACGAATACATGGCTGGCGCCCTGGGTCCAGCTGCGCCGCAACCGCCGGCAGCGATCGCTGTGCCGCCGGAACTTGACCCGGGTAGCCCGGAGTACGCATGAGCAGAACAAGTCACGTTCCGACGCCGGGCCGCCCCAAGGCGGAACACAAACTTGAGCACGCGGAGCGTGTGACCGCGCACCACGCTGCCGGACGCTCTCCTTGGTTATCGAACGTAGCGAGCAAGTGGACTCCCTCGCCCATGGGCGAGGGCCGGGGAGTGGAAACCTAAATGGCCGCACAAGTCGCCCAACTGGACGCAATGTTCTCGCGTGCAAATATGCGCCAGCTAGGCGCACCCATGCTCATCATCGCCATCCTGTCGATGATGGTACTGCCGCTGCCAACCTTTGCGCTGGACATCTTCTTCACCTTCAACATCGCCATGGCGGTGATGGTGCTGCTGGTGGCAATGTATGTCACCAAACCGCTGGATTTCTCGGTGTTCCCTACCGTTCTGCTGGTGACGACGCTGCTGCGCCTGTCGCTCAACGTGGCGTCGACACGGGTGGTGCTGTTACAGGGCCATACCGGGCCGGACGCAGCGGGCAAGGTGATCGAAGCTTTCGGCCATTTCCTCGTTGCCGGAAACTATACCGTCGGCATTGTCGTATTTGTCATCCTCACTGTAATCAACTTTGTCGTGATCACCAAGGGTGCCGGCCGCATCGCCGAAGTGGCAGCCCGCTTCACCCTGGATGCCATGCCTGGCAAGCAAATGGCTATCGACGCGGATCTCAATGCCGGTCTCATCGGCGAGGATGACGCGCGCAAGCGCCGCGCCAACATCGCGATGGAGGCCGATTTTTACGGTTCCATGGATGGCGCCTCCAAGTTTGTCCGTGGCGACGCCATCGCCGGCATTCTGATTCTGGTCATCAATATCATCGGTGGTCTGGTCGTCGGCGTCATACAGCACGATATGGATGTAGGCCAGGCGGCGAAGAACTACACATTGCTCACCATTGGCGACGGTCTGGTGGCGCAGATTCCGGCACTGATCATCTCTACTGCCGCCGGCCTCGTTGTTACACGGGTCGGCGGCGACGACCGCGACATCGGTGCCCAGGTCGGCAGCCAGGTATTCGGCAATCCCATCGTGTTGGCCCTGACAGCCGGCATCCTCGGTGTGCTCGGGCTGATTCCCGGCATGCCGCACTTCGCCTTTCTGCTGCTGGCAACCGCCATCGGTACGCTGGCGTGGTGGCTGACGCAGCGTCGCAAGGTTGAGCATGAACGTGAATCGGCTGCGCAGGCGCCGGCGACCACGCTGCCGCAAGAAACGATAGAGGCCAGCTGGAAGGACGTTGCGCCGGTAGACATGCTGGGCCTCGAGGTTGGCTATCGCTTGATCCCGCTGGTCGACAAGGGCATGGATGGCGAACTGCTCAAGCGTATTCGCGGCCTGCGGAAAAAATTTGCACAGGAGATCGGCTTCCTGTCGGCACCAGTACATATTCGCGACAACCTCGAGCTCAAGCCCAACGCTTACCGCATCACCCTCAAGGGGGTCGAAGTTGGCACCGGCGAAGCGCATCCGGGGATGTATCTGGCCATTAATCCGGGCAGGGTCGCCGGAGCTTTACCGGGAACGCCAACCGTGGATCCCGCGTTCGGGCTACCGGCGGTCTGGGTGGATGCGATGCAGCGCGAGCAGGCACACGCGCTCGGGTATACGGTGGTCGATGCCGGTACTGTCGTCGCGACCCATCTCAACCAGGTCATCCTGACCCATGCCGCCGAGTTGCTCGGCCGCCAGGAAACCCAGGCGCTGCTCGATCATTTTGCGACGGACTCGCCCAAGCTGCTTGAGGACCTGGTGCCGAAGCAGATTTCATTGTCGGTGGTTCAGCGCGTTCTGCAGAACCTGCTCGAAGAAGGCGTCAACATTCGCGACCTGCGCAGTATTGTCGAAACCTTGGCCGAGCACGCACCGCGCACGCAGGATCCGATCGAACTTACTGCGCAGGTGCGCGTGGCGTTGGGTCGTTCCATTGTCCAGCAGTTGTATCCCGGCGGCGCCGAAGTTCAGGTCATGGCGCTGGATCCGGCATTGGAGCGCATCCTCGGCCAGGCGCTCGCGGGCGGTGGTGGAGCCGATGCAACAGGCATCGAACCCGGGCTGGCCGACACCCTGCTGCGCGAAACGAGCGCGGCTGCCAGTCGGCAGGAAGAGGTCGGCCTGCCGGCGGTATTGCTGGTGCCCGGCCATCTGCGCTGGCTGTTGTCACGTTTCCTGCGCCGCGCCTGGAGCAATCTCAAGGTGCTGTCCAATACGGAAATTCCGGATGCACGGACGATCAAGGTCACCACGATCATCGGGGCGAAATAATGTTTATTGAATCAGAAGAAAAGAGGGCGTCATGACCGTCAAAAAATTTGTCGCAGCAAGTGCCCGCGAAGCCTTGCGCCTGGTGAAGGACGAACTCGGCGCTGACGCCATCGTTGTCTCCAACCGGGCAGTCGCCGAAGGTGTCGAGATTGTCGCCATGTCGCCGGAAAGCCTGGAGGCGATTTCAAGCTCGCCACTGCCAGCCGCCTCCCGCTCGACGCCACGCCCTGCCGCTGCGACGACTGCCGCCGCGCCGGTCGCTGATGACGATTACACGGTGACGTTGTCCGGTAAGGCGCGGGCACAGGCAACAATGCGGCCGTGGTCGCCGGCGGCTACAGCTGCTACGGCACCCCGGGCGGCTACGGCCGGTACAAGCACCGCAACGAATTCCGGCGAGAAACAGCGGGCTCGCCCCTTGCCGGCGCGCGATGGCGCAGCCCGTGTGCCGAGCGAGGCAGAGGTTGCCGCAACCCTAAAGCGTGCGGCGGCCGAGGCTTCCAGCGAGGGTGGCAGTGAAGCCGAGCGGCTGCGCAGCTTTCTCGATGGCAGCTCGCAGCACGGCGGACCCGGCGGACCGGGCACGGATACGCTGCTGGCCGAAATGCGCGCAATCAAAACCCTGTTAGAGCGCCAGTTGGGTGGATTCGCCTGGGGCGACCTGTCGCGTGAGGCGCCGACCAAAGCCATGCTGTTCGCAGAATTGCTGGATGCCGGTTTCTCGGGCGAACTCTCGCGTCGCCTAATCGACAGCATGTCGCCCGACCTCGCGGCCGATGCCGGACGCAAGTGGTTGCAAACGGCCATCAACCGGCGCTTGCGCACTCTGGCGGCCGGGGCCGACATCATCGAGCGCGGCGGAGTGTTCGCTTTGGTCGGGCCCACCGGCGTGGGCAAGACAACGACGACGGCAAAACTGGCAGCGCGTTGCGTGGTGCGTTATGGCGCCGAACGCCTGGCCTTGCTTACCACCGACAGCTATCGCATTGGCGCCCACGAGCAGTTGCGCATCTATGGAAGAATTCTTGGCGTGCCGGTCCACGTGGTGCGCGATGGCGAAGACCTGCGTCGGACGCTGGGCGAACTGCGCAACAAGCACATGGTGCTGATCGATACCGTCGGCATGAGCCAGCGTGACCGCATGGTGGCGGAGCAGGCGGCAATGCTGACGCGGGCCGGCGAAGTTAATCGCCTGCTGCTGCTGTCCGCTACCAGCCGAGGCGACACGCTCGACGATGTCATACGTTCCTATGCCGGCGAAGATCTGGCCGGGGTGATCCTGACCAAGATCGACGAAGCAGCATCGCTGGCGCCGGCCCTTGACGCGGTGGTGCGCCATGGCCTGCTGCTGACGCACCTGGCAAACGGCCAGCGCGTTCCGGAAGATCTGCACCTGCCTAACCGCAGTTATCTTCTGCATCGTGCCTTCAAGCTCGCGGGAGAGTCTCCGCATCGATTGCGCGAAGAGGAGGTCGGCATGAAGGCACGGGTCGCCCTTGGCGAAGATGTCGCTGCGCAGTCGAGTGCCTCCCTTGTCTGACAAGGTTTGGCGAGGCGATCAGGCGGCCGGACTGCGACGGCTTTTTGGCAGCCGGGCTCCGCAGGTTGTTGCCTTCGCCTCGGGCCGCGAGGCATGCGGGCGAACTACCCTGGTGGTACAGACTGCCGTGGCCTTGGCGCGACAAGGGCAGGCCGTGCTCATCGTCGATGAAAACCCGGCGCCGAACAATGCGGTATCGGCATTCGGCCTGACGGCGCGCTATGACCTGATGCACGCAGTGCACGGTACGCGCGCGCTGCGCCAGGTGGAGCTGGCTGCCGCACCCCTGGTACGTATCGTGCCGGCGGCCCGTGCAGCACGCGAGCTCGATCACGTAGATGAGGGAACCCGACAGCGTCTTGGCGGCTGCCTTGAGCAGATGCAGGATGGTGCCAACTTCGTGCTAATCGACTGTGCCACGCGGCGCGGCGACCACTTGTCGGCGCTGGCGCGCTCGGCGCGTCATCTGGCCGTCGTGGTGGCTGCGCAAAGCAGCGCAATTACCCAAGCCTATGCGCTGATCAAGCGCTTGGCGGAGGAGCGAGCTCATGGTGGTTTCCAGATTGCAATTACGCGAGCCCGGTCACCCGAGGAAGCTCGGGCGATATTCGAGAACATGCGTCGTGTGGCCGATGAGCACCTTGGCGTGCGGCTTGACTATCTTGGCGATGCCGGTGTGCCGGTAACCGAGCATCTGGCCGAGGCATTGTGCAGCCGCCTGCCCGCAAATGATGATCTCGGCATGCCTCTGTCCGGCAGCGACGGCGACCTGTGGGGCGACTTCGGTCGTGACATGGGCATGCAGGAGTCGATGGCATAGTGCCCCGGCCCAAACCCGCACCAGAGTATTCCTGAGCGATGTATACGCCCCAGGGTTCCCCCGACAAGGACCAGCTGATCGCCACCCACGCGCCGCTGGTCAAGCGTTTGGCGTTTCACTTGATGGCGAGATTGCCGGCGAGCGTGCAAGTCGATGACCTGGTGCAGAACGGCATGATCGGTTTGCTCGACGCCATCCAGCGTTTCGAAGACGGTATGGGCGCCCAGTTTGAGACCTACGCAGTTCAGCGCATTCGTGGCGCCATGCTTGACGGGTTGCGCGAAACCGATTGGGTGCCGCGTGGCGTGCGGCGCGAAATGCGGCGTGTCGAAACGGCCATCCACAAGCTCGAGCACCAGTTGGGACACGCACCGACAGAGCAACAGCTCGCTGACTCTCTCGGCATGCCGCTGGCCGATTACCAGAAACTGCTGCTCGAAGCGCGCGGTCATCAGGTGATCCACATCGAGGACCTCGGCGACGGTGACGATGATGGCTACCTCGATCGACATGCCACCGGCACTGTGGCTGACCCGCTGGCCGTGCTGGAGGATACCCGTCTGCGCCAGGCTCTGGTGGCGGCAGTGGCGGCACTGCCCGAACGTGAAAAAATGGTCATGGCGCTGTACTATGAGCAGGATCTCAATTTGCGCGAGATCGGCGAAGTGATGGAGGTTACCGAATCACGCGTTTGCCAGTTGCACAGTCAGGCCGTGGCGCGCTTGCGGGCCGCCGTGCATGTCGGCGAGGAAGCGCCGATAGTGAAACGTCGCGGTCGCCCGCCCAAACAGAAGGACTGAGGCATGGACAAGACAAGCATCGCGGGACTGATACTGGGAATTGCGGCCATTGGTGTCGGACAGTTGCTCGAAGGTGGCCACGTGTCGTCATTGCTCCAGCCCACGGCCTTCTTCATCGTCATCGGCGGCACCCTTGGCGCGGTGATGTTGCAGAGCCCGTTCAACGTTTTCATGACCGGGATGCGCATGCTGCGCTGGGCCTTTGTTCCACCAGTTCTGGCGCCGCAGCAACTGATCACGCAAATCGTTGGTTGGGGTCATGTGGCACGCAAGGAAGGACTGCTGGCGCTGGAAGTCCAGATCAACAGCTTGCGCGATCCGTTTGTGCGCAAGGGTTTGCAATTGCTGGTAGACGGCATCGAGCCGGATCGCCTGCGCGACGTGCTGGACGTTGATATTTCGGCCTACGAGGCACAACTTAAACTCTCGGCGCGAATCTGGGAGTCCGCCGGCGGCTATTCGCCGACGATAGGCATTCTCGGTGCCGTGATGGGGTTGATACACGTCATGGAAAACCTGTCCGACCCGTCAAAGCTTGGCGCCGGCATTGCCGTAGCCTTCGTTGCGACGATCTACGGCGTGGCGGCGGCAAACCTGTTTTTCCTGCCCGTTGCCAAGAAGCTGTTGGCCCACGTGGCGCGTCTGGTGGCCATGCGCGAAATGCTGGTCGATGGGCTGGTGGGCGTTGCCAACGGCGACAATCCGCGCGTTATCGAGAGTCGGCTGCAAGGCTACATTGTATGAATTGCGTGACGTCGTTGCGGATTGCGGTGAAGGCTAACTTGCGCAGCAAGTTAAGCGCGCAGCGCGGCCGCAGCCACAACCCGCGAGTCATCGAGTCGCGCCTTCAGGGCTACATCGTTTGAGCGGTACCCCCATGTCGCATCGCCATCGCCGTCGACGCGAGGCGGACGAGCACGAGAACCTCGATCGCTGGATGGTTTCGTTCGCCGATTTCATCACCCTGCTGTTCGCTTTCTTTGTGGTGATGTACGCCATCTCCCAGGTAAACGAAGGCAAGTATCGCGTGCTATCCGATACGCTCTCCTCGGCTTTTCGCCAGACACCGGGCAGTAGCTCCGGCGCCATGGTCGCAATCACACCCAATGCACCGCCCATCGTCATTCAACAGCGGACGCCCGCACAGGCCAAGGCGGAAGAGCACAAGCGGCAAAGCAAGGAAAAAATGCGCAACATGGCCAAGGAACTCAAGGAAGCGTTGGGGCCATTGGTGCAGGGCGGACAGGTCAGGGTGACGGAGGGCGCCTTCGGCATCACCATCGAAATCAATGCCAGTGTTTTGTTTGCCTCGGGCGAGGCCCGCCTTGACCTGTCTGCCGTGCGCGCCCTGGCTGCCGTGGCGCGGATTCTTGCCCCTACGGAATTCCCCGTCACTGTCGAGGGACATACCGACAACGCGCCGATCGCGACGCCGCAGTTTCCGTCGAATTGGGAATTATCGGGCGCACGTGCCGCCAGTGTGGTGCGCCTGTTCATCGACAGCGGCGTTGACGCACGCCGGATGACAGCGCTTGGCTTCGCCGATCAGCGACCGGTTGCCGACAATGCCCTACCGGAAGGCCGCCAGCGCAACCGTCGCGTTGCCATCAACATCGAGGCCAACGTACCCGACAAGACAGTCGAAGTGCCGGTAGAAGTCGCGCGGTAGCCAAGGTGGACTTGCCGTAGAGCCGGGCTGACCGCAGGGATTCCCATGGGACAAGGCAAGACGGCACGCACGCGGAGCGTGCAACCCGCGCTGCGCACCAATCAACGAGACCCTAAATTTACGAGCGCAGCAAGCACTTCAGTCACCCCTCTCCATGGAGAGGGGGCGGGGGAAAGAAACTGAGATTTCAGGCAGAACCGAGGCTACGACCGCCGCCGCTGACCTGGGTATGGCCATCCGGTCCGTAAGTCATGGCAAGTTCGGTCGCGCCCATCAGCGCAGCTAGCGCCTGCTGGTTGTACTGCAGACGTGTGCCGATCAGTTTGCCATTGAGCTCATTGAGGGTTTTGGCCTCGGCGGCTAGCGGCAACAATTCAATCCAATGCCGCCGGGATGCCGAACCCGATGGCTCGCTTTTCAGCCAGTCCTCCATGCCGGCACGGCCAGGCGGCAAGCCCAGTTCGCCTTGTGCCGCATCGCGCTGCTTGGCGCCCTCGGTCAGGCGTGTTGCCAGGGAGGCTTTACGCTCGGTGATGCCGGGGAGGTTGTCGGCCTTGCCGTCAATCAATGTCGCTTGCTCTTCCTTCAGCAACTCGACAAACTGCCGCAGGCAGACCAATTCATCTGCCAGAAGCCGCGCGATCGGGATGGTGGACACAGCCTGAAAAGACCGTTAGCCGTTTGCTGGACTGCCCCAGGGGCAGTTGCCACCCCCCCAGGTGAGGCGCAAACGAATATGAGTGTGGCGAGGCAACTAAGCCCCGCGTTTGAGCAGGTCGCGGACGTTTTGCAACAGTCCGTCGGCAATACGTTCCGGGTTGATGCTGAACTGGCCATCGGAAATGGCCCGTTTGATTTCCGCAACACGGGCGGCATCAATCGCGCCACCTTCGGTCAAACTTGCATTGGCAAACTGGAGGCGGGCAGAGAGGGAGGAAATATCGACGCGGGTTGCCTCGATGGCCGGCGACTGGCGCGGTGCTTGGCTGGGCGCTTGGCTGGGCGCGCTCGCCTGCTTGCCGGCAACCGGCTGTCCGAGAGATTTTCCGCCACCTTCAACCTTCACAATGCCACCCTTTTACGTATTGACCCGGCCCAGCGCCGACGTCACAGTTGTGATATCGGCATATTAGCAACAAACTTTAACCTTTTGATCTGCCGATAACACCGTGATTTTACGGGTATCTGCCTGGTCAAGGGGCTCAAAACCTGACTTCGACACTGCCTCCAGCCCGGGCGACACCGCTGACCACCTGGCCATTGGCCAGACGTACCTGGACAACCTGCCCCTCAACCGCGTTGCTCAGCGCCCGTCCATCCGTGGATACGGCAAATCCCTGGCCTTGGGACACAATCTTGACGCTCTGGTTTTGCTGGACTACGGTGACCTGACGCAGCATGTCGAGGCGTAGCGGTCGGCCGGCCGGCAGAGATGAGGACAGCGTGCGGCCAATAGCCTGGGATGGTTCAGTAAGAATCCCGTTCGGCAGTTCGGTGAGCTCGCCTGTCTGGCGCACGAAGTCCGGTTCCGACAAAAGTTGCCCCTGCGCCAGCGGATGAGCTGAAACGAGGTAGTCACCACTTACTTTTACATGCACCGGGACAAATATCTTCCAAGCGGCTTCAGTCGTGCAGCGGACTGCAACCTGCGTCCTGCCCCAGGGCCGGGCACCCGGTGCCATGGCGACATCGAATCCCGTACAGGGCGGCAGCTGGTTGTGCTCGTCTATCGTGCCAATGGTGAAACTCGCTTGCCCCGGTAGCCCCTTGATTTGCGCACGCAAGAAATTCTCGACGGCTTTCCTTACCGGCCCGGGATCCTGCCGGGCCACGGCGTGGTCGACTTGGCTGACAAAACTAAGAAGAGCAAAAATGAGAAAAAGGCCTTGGCGTGTGCGCATGCGGCGATTGAACCATGGGTCCGCCGGAACGGCAAGGTAGCTGATGGTCGGTGCCGAGAGGGTCCGGCAAGAATTGCCGCACTCTGCCGGCTGTTTGGGGCAGGCAGGCCAAAGTAGGGAGGGTTTCCGGTGCTTGTTTGCGGGTATTGATCGGAAACGACGGGCTGGCACGACCTGTGCATTAAGGCAATGCAGACTGGCACTAAGAAGTCATTGTTGCACCTTACAGGCAGGCCCGAAAACATGATCGACCGCATAGACAACGAAATCGGTTTCCAGCGCGCGGCGCTCAACTTGCGCTCCTACCGTCAGGAGCTGCTGGCGTCCAACATCGCCAACGCCGATACGCCGCACTACAAGGCGCGTGACATCGACTTCAAGGCCGCGCTCGACTCTGCCCGTGGCGGCAGCGGCGGGGCATCTGGCATGGCGCAAACCTCCGCAGGGCACATGGCGGGAACCGGCACTGGCCCCTATGGCGCGCAAATCAAATACAGAAGCGAATTTCAGGGCGCGGTCGACGGCAACACGGTCAACATGGACATCGAACGTGCCGCCTTCGCCGACAATGCCCTGCAGATGGAAGCCATGCTGACCTTTATCGGTGGCCAGTTCAAGACGCTGGCCAGCGCCATCCAGGGGCAATAACGAAATGGCCCCCACGCTCACTTTGTTCGCTGCCCTCACAGAGGGTGCTGCCGCCCTCGGGACGGCCCTTCGGGAGGCACAAGCATGAGCATCCTCAATGTCTTCAACATCGCTGGCTCGGCTCTCACCGCGCAGTCAGCGCGACTCAATGCCGTAGCCAGCAACCTCGCCAATGCCGACAGCGTCGTCGGGGCCGATGGTCAGCCCTACCGCGCCAAGCAAGTCGTATTCAAGGCCACGGCAGTCGAAGGCGGTGGCCTCGGGGTCCGCGTGACCCAAGTCGTCGATAGCGCCGCGCCGCTGCGCATGCACTACGAGCCATCTAATCCGGCCGCCAACGAGCAAGGCTATGTGGCCATGCCCAATGTCAATGTGGTTGAGGAAATGGTGAACATGATGTCAGCATCGCGTGCCTATCAGAACAACGTCGAAGTGATGAATACCGCCAAGTCGCTGGCGATGAAAACACTGACCCTGGGTCAGTAAGGAGAAAATTATGACAGCAGCTACCGCCTCAATCGCAACCAACCCGGCAAGCGCACTCTACGCGTCCCTCAATGGCACGCCGGCCGCGGCGGCCAGCGCCAACTCTCCGGATAGTGCGCAAACCCGCTTCCTCACTTTGCTCACAGCGCAGATCAGGAATCAGGACCCGCTGAATCCACTCGATAATGCCCAGATGACATCACAATTGGCGCAGATCAGCACGGTGGATGGCATCGAACGCCTGAACGCGACGTTGGCCAAATTGACGGACAGCCAGGCCCAGACGCAGACCTACCAGGCATCCGCCCTTGTCGGTCACAGCGTTCTTGTGCCGGGTAGTGGCATGGATTTGATAGGTGGCAAGGCTTTTGGCGGTGTCGAACTGACCGAATCGGCGGATCAGGTCAAGGTCGAGATCAAGGATGCCAACGGACTCGTGATGGCCACCCAGTTGCTAGGGTCGCAAGAAGCCGGGGTGCGCACCTTTTCTTGGGATGGCAAGACCGACTCCGGGGCCCAGGCCGTCGATGGCAGCTACAGCGTCACGATCACGGCAACACGCGGCCAGGATAAGTTGACCGCGCAGGCGCTGCAGTACGGTGGTGTGGATAGCATCCTGCGCCAACCGGGTGGGTTGAACGTCAATGTCGGAAAGCTTGGTGGTTTCAGTATCAACGAAATCAGACAGATTCTGTAACACGCATTCGAACGGAGGAAAACAGACATGAGCTTCCAACAAGGCTTGAGCGGTCTCAACGCGTCGGCGAAATCGCTGGATGCGCTGGGAAATAACATTGCAAACTCGGGCACCGTCGGCTTCAAGTCAGCGAGCACCGAATTTTCCGACGTATTTGCCGCCGCGCTGGGTGGCGGCGGACAAGTCGGTATCGGCACTTCAGTCTCGGGGGTAAAGCAAAGTTTCGGGCAGGGCAATATCACGACCACCAGCAGCCCTCTGGATCTGGCCATCAACGGTCAGGGCTTCTTCCGCCTCAATACCAATGGCACGACCAGCTGGAGCCGCAACGGCCAATTCAACGTCGACAAGGACGGTTACATTGTCAATGCCAGCGGTGCGAAGCTGACGGGCTATCTTGCCGATGCCAGCAACACCATCGTGCCGTCCTCGCCGCAGGACGTCTTCATCAATACGGCAAGTCTGAAGCCGCAGCCAACAGGTACCGATGTTGCCGGTTCAGGTCCGGGCGTCAAACTGGGCGTCAACCTGGACTCTCGGGAGCCGATCAGGCCTGCGGGTAGTTTTATTTATACCAGTCCGACGACTTACAACAGCTCTACCTCAGTCTCGGTATTCGATAGTCTGGGCGTCGGGCATGTCATGACTATGTATTTTTGTAAGGACTCTCCGCTTAATTGGAGCGTGTTCGCCGGTATCGATCAGGGCGACCCGACGCTCGTTGCCAATCCCTTTCAGGCACTGACCTTCGATACATCTGGCGCACTAAGCGGCTACGCGGTTCAGTCGGTTAACTTTCCCGCCGCGTTGTTCAATCCTGCAACTGGCGCGGCCGATCTAACATTTAAACTGAATCTTACCGGTTCGACCCAGTACGGCAACGTCTTCGGTGTGGACGCCATTGCGCAAGATGGCTATACCTCGGGCCGTCTGGCTGGACTCAGCGTGGCATCCGACGGCACTATCCAGGGCCGTTACAGCAACGGCCAGACTCGCGACTTGGCCCAAGTGGTGCTAGGCAACTTCGCCAATCCCAATGGCCTGACCTCGCTAGGCAACAACCAGTGGTCGGAAACGGCAGACTCGGGCCAGCCACTCATTGGTGTGCCGGCCAGCGGATCGCTGGGCCTGCTGCAGTCGGCCGCGATCGAAGAGTCCAACGTGGACCTCACGGCAGAACTGGTGCAGATGATCACCCAGCAACGTGCCTACCAGGCCAATGCGCAAAGTATCAAAACGCAGGACAGCGTGCTGCAGACGCTGGTCAACTTGCGCTGATCGCCGCTAGTCACCGGCCGACGATGGAGCCCACATGGATCGCCTGATTTACACCGCGATGACCGGCGCCAGCCAAACGCTGGGGCGTCAGGCCGCTGTCGCCCACAACCTCGCCAACGCGACGTCGACGGGCTATCGCGCCGAAGAACATCGTCTGCGCGCCGTGCAGGTTCAGTCGCAGGCCATGGAGAAAGGTTTGCCGACGCGGGCCTTTGTTGTCGATGCCAGTACGCACACGGATTTCTCGCCGGGACCGCTCAATCAGAGCGGGCGGCCGCTCGACGTGGCGGTACAGGGCAAGGGCTGGATCGCATTGGCCGCGGAAAACGGCGAAGCCTATACCCGCAACGGCAGCTTCGAAACCAACGCGAATGGCATATTACAGACACGCTCCGGCATCCCGGTCCAGGGTGATGGCGGCGCCATCACCATCCCGCCCGATGTCAAGGTCGCCATTGGCCGCGATGGCACCATTTCGACAATTCCGGAAAGCGGCGCGCAAAACACGGTCAACGTCATTGGCCGCATCAAGCTGGTAAATCCCGACGAGGCCGATCTGGCCCGCGGTGAGGATGGCCTGTTTCGCACCAAGAGTGGTGATCCGACAGCGGTTGATGACAAGATCCAGCTCGCTGCCGGCTACCTCGAGGGCAGCAACGTCAATCCCGTCGACCAGATGGTCAGCATGATCTCCCTGGCGCGGCAATTCGACATGCAGCTCAAACTCATAACGGCCGCCGATGGCAATGATCGCGCGGCCACCAACCTGATTTCGCCGCGTTAGGAGTAAGCACGAATGATCCGTTCCCTCTGGATTGCCAAGACCGGCCTGGATGCGCAGCAGACGCAGCTCGACGTCATCTCCAACAACCTCGCCAACGTCAGCACCAACGGCTTCAAGCGGGCGCGGGCGGTGTTCGAGGATCTTCTCTATCAGACACTGCGCCAGCCCGGTGCCGCATCCTCGCAACAAACAACGATTCCCTCGGGTTTGCAGATAGGCACGGGCGTTAGACCGATTGCCACCGAAAGAATTTTTACCCAGGGCAGCCTGCAGAAAACCGAAAACCCGCTCGACCTCGCAGTCAACGGCCAGGGCTTTTTTCAGATCCAGATGCCCGACGGCACATTGGCCTATACGCGAGATGGCGCCTTCCAGCGCGACTCGACCGGCCAGGTCGTGACCTCAAGCGGCTATCCGCTGTCGCCGGCGATCACCGTTCCCTCCACTGCACTGACGGTCACCGTGAGCCGGGACGGCATCATCTCCATCACCCAGACTGGAACGGCCGGCGCCACGACACTGGGCAACATACAACTGGCCAGTTTCGTCAATCAGGGCGGCTTGCAGAGTGTTGGAGAAAATCTATTTGTCGAAACGGCGTCCTCGGGCACGCCGACGCCCAACACACCGGGCACCAATGGGACCGGCCTCATCAACCAGGGCTATGTCGAAACCTCCAACGTAAACGTGGCCGAGGAACTGGTGCAAATGATCCAGACGCAGCGAGCCTACGAAATCAATTCGAAGGCAGTCACAACCTCCGACCAGATGCTTTCGCGTCTGGTGCAAATGTAAGCGCGAATATGAAGCGACTCCTTATTTCCTTGTGCAGCGCGGTGATCCTGCTCTCGGGTTGTGTGACCACTACCCCGCCGACCGCCGTGCACCAGCCGATGACCGCGCGCCCCGAGCCGCGCAACTATGCGGCCACCAACAATGGCGCCATCTACAACGTGGCCAGTGCGCGGCCACTGTTCGAGGATCGTCGCGCCCGCTTCATCGGCGACACCATCACCATCAACATCTCGGAGAAAACGCAGGCATCGAAGAACTCAGAGAACAAGGCCGAACGTTCGCAATCCAACGACTATGGCGTGACCGGACAGGTTGGCCTGCCGTTCAAGAGCGTCCTGGGATCGAGCCTGGCGGCGTCGGACGCCAGCAAGTTCGACGGCAAGGGCTCGAATACGTCGGCCAACGACTTCACCAGCACCATTACCGTCACGGTCATCGAAGTCATGCCCAACGGCAATCTGCTGGTCTCGGGCGAGAAACAGATCGGACTCAAGGAGGGCGAAGAGTTCATCCGCTTCTCCGGCGTTGTCAATCCCAACACCATCACGGCAGCCAACACGGTGCAGTCGGGTCAGGTGGCCGATGCGCGCATCGAATACAAGGCCAATGGCTTCATCGACTCGGCCCAGGTCATGGGCTGGCTGGCGCGTTTCTTCCTTACCTTCCTGCCTTTCTAACAAATATGGCCCCCACGCTCACATTGTTCGCTGCCCCCACGGGGGGCGCTGCCTTCCTCGGAGCGGCCCTGCGGAAGGCACCATCATGGGCATGAGTCGAACCCACAAAATCCTGATCGCCGTGATGTGGCTATTTGCCGCTTTGCTGGTCATGGACAGTGCGCGTGCCGAGCGCGTCAAGGATCTTGCCAGTGTGGCCGGTGTGCGCAACAACCAGTTGGTCGGCTATGGCATCGTGGTCGGCCTCGACGGCAGTGGCGACCAGACGACGCAAACTCCCTTCACCGTGCAAAGCATCATCAGCATGCTGTCCAATCTGGGTGTCAATCTGCCACCTGGTACGTCGTTGCAACTCAAGAACGTGGCCGCGGTCATGGTAACGGCTACCTTGCCGCCCTTTGCCCGCACCGGACAGCAAATCGACGTAACGGTGTCGTCAATCGGCAATGCCAAGTCGCTCAAGGGCGGCACGCTGGTATTGACGCCGCTCAAGGGTGCCGACGGCGCAATTTATGGCATGGCCCAGGGCAACCTGCTTATCAGTGGCGCCGGTGCGTCGGGTGGCGGCTCCAAGGTGGCCATCAATCACCTGTCGGTCGGTCGTATCGCCGGCGGCGCCACGGTGGAACGCGAGGTACCTACGCCGGTGGGGCAGGGCGAGTTTGTCTACCTCGATTTGAACACCACGGATTTCGGCAGTGCCCGCCGCCTGGCGGCCGCCATCAACGGCGCGATGGGCCTGGGCTCGGCAACCGCCGTCGATGCGCGGCAGATTCGCGTCAGGGCACCGCTCAATGTTGACGAACGCGTGGCCTTCATCGGCCGCCTCGAGGAACTGGACGTCATGACTGCGCAGGCGCCCGCCAAGGTCATCGTCAACTCCCGCACCGGCTCGGTCGTCATGAACCAGTCGGTGACACTCAACAACTGTGCGGTGGCTCACGGCAATCTCTCGGTCTCGGTCAGTGCGGACAACGCGGTCAGCCAGCCAAATGCCCTCGCCGGGGGGCAAACTGCTGCCGTAACAAATACGCAGATCGACATCAAGCAGGAGCCCGGCACACTGATGAACATCCGCACCGGCGCCAACCTGGCCGACGTCGTCAAGGCACTCAACGCCATTGGCGCCAATCCCTCGGACCTGATGGCGATACTCCAGGCGATGAAGGCGGCAGGTGCCCTGCGAGCCGAACTGGAAATAATCTAAGGGACAAAGGGCAGCTTTTGCCGGCTTTTTCGGGGCAATAGTTCGGCCTTGCGCGCGGGATCATTCCATCTGCCATGAGTCCCAACACCGCTATCCCCTCGATCTTCGACTTGAACAGCCTCACCGCGCTGAAGAAGGGCGCGAAGGAGTCTGACCCCAAGTCGCTCAAGGCCGCAGCGCAGCAGTTCGAGGCTTTGTTTCTGCAGATGGTCCTGAAGTCGATGCGCGATGCAACGCCGCATGAAGGGCCGTTCGACTCGGAACAGGGACGCCTGTATGAGTCGCTCCTCGATCAGCAACTGGCCCAGGTCATGGCCGCGCGCGGTAGTTCCGGGCTTGCCGCAATGATCGAGCGCCAGTTGTCGCGCAATGGCGACAATGCCATCGAGCCGCTCGGCAACCTGCCCTTCGTGCCGGAAGCCAAGGGACTGCCATTGAAAGGCAGTGTGCCTGGCGGACTACCGCTCCCCGGCACGGAAGTGCCAGCCATCAAACTTGAAGGTGTGCTCGAGACGCCGACCCTCGCTCCCGTGCCGACGAGCGAAGCTGTGCCCCCGGGTGCGCGTGACTTCGTCACCAGAGTCTGGCCCCACGCACAGGAAGTCAGCCGTGCAACAGGCATTCCGGCGCATTTCATGGTTGCGCAAGCCGCACTGGAAACCGGCTGGGGCAAATCCGAGCCGCGCACCGCAGACGGCCGACCGAGCAACAACCTGTTTGGTCTCAAGGCCGGCCGCAACTGGACCGGCGCAGTTGTCGAGGCGACCACCACCGAATTCGTCAATGGCACACCCAAGCGCCAGACCGAGCGCTTTCGCGCCTATGGGTCCTACGCCGATGCATTCCGTGACTACGCGGCACTTTTGCAGGGCTCGCCGCGCTACGCGGCCGTGCTCGGCACCCAGAATGCCGGTGACTTCGCCCGCGGCCTGCAGCGGGCCGGTTATGCCACCGATCCCATGTACTCCGCCAAGCTGGAGAGAATTATCGGCGGAGCGACGCTGCGCGGCGCCCTCGCAGGTTAGCCTCCCGCCGGGCCGCCCCAAGGGAGGCGCGCCCCCTCCGGAGGCAGCGAGCCGCTTTTGCGAGCGCGGGGGGAACTTAGCTGGCACGGCGGTTGCTGATCTCTTTCCGTGAGCTCAATCATCGGCAATTCTTGCCGATAACAGCTCAGTGAAAGGGCAGTCATGGCAAGCGGAATTTTCAATATTGGTGTCAGTGGCCTGAACGCAGCCCAAGCGGGAGTGCTGACGACCAGCCACAACATCGCCAACGCCTCGACGCCAGGGTTTTCCCGACAGCGGGTCCAGCAGACCACGGCAATCCCACTGTACACGGGAGCCGGCGTTTTTGGCCAGGGAGCCAGTGTTGAAACCGTTACCCGGGTCTACGACAAATATCTCGCCGCGCAACTGCTGGCTGCTCAGACCAACTCATCCGAAGCCGACAGCCACCTGGCCCAGATCAATCAGA
>Ga0315272_10000379_pt1 | contig 22062 bp, 17 predicted proteins | sample C3_middle_MG_FD_203918 | JGI IMG/M metagenome (GOLD analysis project Ga0315272, IMG submission 203918) | Sediment microbial communities from Yellowstone Lake, YNP, Wyoming, USA - C3_middle | ecosystem: Environmental > Aquatic > Freshwater > Lake > Sediment | place: USA: Wyoming | collected...
AGGTCGGCCAGCTTGAGGCGCAGCGCGGCGCTTTGTTCGGCGAGCAACCGGCGTTGGCGCGCTTGCTCGTCGCCCAGGCTGGCGTGGCGGCGGTGCAGTTGGTCGAGCACGAGCGCTTGCGAGGCCAACACCGCGCCGCTGCTGCCCGTGAGGCGCTCCGCAGAGAGCACGAACAACACCTCGCCGGCTTTGACTATTTGCCCTTCGACGACACGGCGTTCGACGACCAGTCCCGGGTACGGCGCGAGCAGCTTGATGAGGCCACTGTCCGGTGCGGTGAGGCCGACGACGCGGGTACGCTTGGTGTATTCGCCGGCAAACAAGAAGGCGACGACGGCTGCGGCGAGGAGGGCGGCGATCAGGCTCCAGGCTGCGAAAGACAGCGGCGGGCGCAAGACGGCGCTGCCCAAGAAGGCGTTGCCTTTGGCTTCCAAAGCGTCGCGACGGAACAGGTCGTGCGCCACTGTGGCCTCCCCTTCGGCCGCATGTGTTTTCTACCTGCGGCGTGCGGCGATTGTTAGGGCGGTACGGAGCCGCGCGCAAGCTCTCGCTTTCCCACCCCATAGGTGAGGGGCTACGTCTGTAGGGGGTAGCGGCAAAGCGACGCAAGATGCAACGATTGCCGCGCGGGTCGCGAACAACGTGAACCTGTTCCCACAGTGCCATAACTTCGCCCAGTGCGTGCAACGCCGGGTCGAGCGGGAATTGGGCAGTGGGTAAAGGGTCGAGGACCAGGTGCGCACAGTCTGCGGCCTCGGGCAGCAACGCAGCGTCAATGCGCACCAGATTTCCGGGTGCCCCCTCAATCATCGTCCCTGGGTCGGACGCACCCGCAGCCGCTGGCGGCACGGCGCGCTTACTGCGTGGCGTGTTGCGGCCCCGGGTGGTGCCAGTAACGGCGAATGTCGTCGCGCAAGCAATTGCCTCCCGTGCCGGAGCGTGCCGGCCACGACCATGCGCCACAGATCGAACTCTCGAAGGTGACGATGCCGCGCTCGACATAGCGCTGTAGCACCTCCGGCGCGGGGTGCCCGAATCGATTGCGGTAGCCGGCCTGAATGATGCCGAGCCGCGGCCTCACCGCATCGAGAAACGGCGCGCTCGACGAGGTCTTGCTGCCGTGGTGCGGAACGATCAGGACTTCGCTGCGCAATGCAGCGCCGAACCTGGCCACGAGGGCTGCTTCCTGCTCGCGTTCGATGTCGCCGGTGAGCAATACGCTGCCTTGAGCAGAAGCAATGCGCAGCACGCACGAGAGGGCATTGGTCTTGACGCGCCGGTCGCCATCGGCGCCTGGTAGGTTCGGGTATTGGGCGAGCTCCGGCCCAAGGACTTCGAAGCGCACTTCGTCCCAAACCCAGGACTGGCCGGCTGCGCAGCGGCTGTGCTGGTTTGCGCCGGCGCGCAATGGGTGGGCTTGTTCGAGCGAGGTGAGCAGTTCTCCGATCGGCAGCGCCGCGAGCAGCGCCCGCGCCCCACCCACATGGTCGTTGTCGCGATGGCTGAGCACGAGGGTATCGATGCGCTTTTCGCCACGGCCGCGCAGCAGCGGCAACAGAATGCGCTGACCGGCGTCGCTGTCGCGCGAATACTGCGGGCCGGCGTCATACAACAACAAGTGATTCCGGGTACGCGCCAGGACCGCGGTGCCCTGGCCGACGTCCAGCGCCACGATCTCGAAACGCCCTGGCTCGACGGACGGCGGCGGCGGCATCAGCAGCGGCAAGATCAACGGCAAGGCGAGCAGGCGCGCACGCCACGGCAGCGGCATGATGAGCAAGGCTGAGCCGAGCAGCGCTGCCGCTTGCGCCCAGTGTGGCGCAGCCGGTATGCCCCACACCGCGCCTGGAAGCGCCGCGAGCCAGCCCAGCGCAACGATGAACTTCGTACTCACCCAGGCCCCCAGCACCCAGATGGGCGCCGCCAGCACACCGAGCAAGGCGAGCGGCGTGATGAGCAATGTCACGACCGGGATCGCGAACAGGTTGGCAATCAGCCCGACCAGCGAAACCTGCTGAAAGAAGACCAGGGTCAATGGCGTCAGGCCCAGGGTCGCGATCACCTGGGTGCGAACACCGCCACTCAGCACCGAAGCGAATCGCTTCATGCCTGCCTTCAAGCCTGTCTTCAAGCCTGAAGCAGCCGGTGCCGACACAGCCACCGTGAGCGCAGGCTGCGACGCCATCAACAGACCGACTGCGCCGAACGAGAGCCAGAACCCGGGCTGGAGCAGGGCCCAGGGGTCGATGAACGAGACCACGCCAGCCGCAGCGAGCAACACCAGCGGCCAAGGCCAGACCGCGGCCTGCGACTGCAGCAGGGTCACCGTGGCGAGCATCCACACCGTGCGTTGCGCCGGCACGCCCCAGCCTGAGAGCAGCGAGTACGCCAGCGCCGCAGCCAGGCCGCCCCAACGAGCCGCGGCCGGCACCGGGATGAGCAGCAGCGCGCGTGGCGAGCGCCGCCACAGCGCGCCGACCAGCGCGCCGGCGAGCCACGCAAACATCGTGATGTGCAGGCCGCTGATCGACATCAGGTGCGCCACGCCCGTGTTGCGAAACAGATCCCAATCTTCGCGATCGATCGCCGCCTGGTCGCCGATCGCCAACGCGGCAAGCACGCCTGCGATGCGGCGATCCGCAATCTTCGCCTCGATCCCATCGCGCACTGCCTGACGCAAACGCTCCACTGGGAAACCCGCTGCGTTGTGCAGCAGAATCGCCGGCGCGTCGCGCACGTAGCCGGTGCCACCGACGCCGAGCTCGAACAGATAGAGTTCGTAGTCGAAGCCGTGCGGATTCACGCTGCCGTGCGGCTGGCGCAAGCGCAGCGTGAGACGCCAGCGCTGCCCGGCTCGCAATTCGCCGCGTGGTTGTATGTCCGCCGCGTCTTCATGCTGGCCCCGATACCAACCCAGGGCCAACATCGACGGCAGCTCGATCGATTTGCCCTGCAGCAAGGCAGTTTCGACCTCGAACCGAAAACGCGTTCCGGCAGCGCCCCGCTGCGGCAGGCTCGCCACCACGCCGTCGACGACGATGTCCTTGCCCTCGAGCGACGCCGGCAGTGATTCCGCGGCGCGTGAGACGGCGCGCACTCCGGATGCGCCGAAGCCGAGCATGGTCATGCCGAGTACTCCGATCAGTCCAGTCGCGAGGGTGCGGCGGCTTGCGCCACGCAGTGCCAGACCGAGCCCGCCGACGCAAACGGCAGCGCTGTAAGTGACAGCACCGTGCAAGGCCGGTTCCTGCAATTGCAGCGCGACGCCGCAGAGCCAGGCCAGCGCCATGCCGACGAACCAGTGTCCCCGCGACTGCGCCGTCATGCGCTCCAGTGTAGGATCGCCGCCGGTTCGGTTCTCAACCACAATTCTTCAGCCCATCGGAGGCACGCATGGCCAACAGCAACGACGTCTACGACAAGCTCAAATCGCTTGGCATCACCTTGCCGCCGTTGGCAACGCCGGCAGCCGCCTATGTGCCTTTCGTTCGCAGCGGCAACCTGGTGTTCGTCTCGGGCCACATCGCCAAGCGCGACGGCAAGCCCTGGGTCGGCCAGCTCGGCCGCAACGTCGACACCGCCACCGGCAAGCTCGCGGCACGCGCGATCGCGGTGGACTTGCTGGGCACATTGCACGCGGCGGTCGGTGACCTGAACAAGATCGAGCGCATCGTCAAAGTGATGAGCCTGGTGAACAGCACCGCAGAATTCACGGAGCAGCATCTGGTCACGAACGGCTGCTCCGAGCTGCTGGGCGAGGTCTTCGGTGCCAAGGGCGCGCACGCACGCAGCGCGTTCGGGGTGGCGCAAATCCCGCTCGGCGCCTGTGTCGAGATCGAACTGATCGCTCAGGTCGCATGAGCCCCCGCCCGGCCGTTCCGAAGGGGGCTCGCACCGCAGTGCGAAGCACGGAGGTTACCCAGTGAGCCTCGTCACCTCCTTGCGCGCGCTGACGACGACGCAGCGCTTTGCTGCGGTGGCGCTGGCGTGCGCCGCGGCCCTGGCTTTGGCGTTGCTCGCCCAGTATGGGTTTGCGAAGCAGCCCTGCCCGTGGTGCATCCTGCAGCGCCTGATCTTCATCGCCATCGGCGCGCTCGCTCTGCTCGGCGCACTGCTGGGCGCGCGGCTGGCGCGCATCGTCTGTGCGGCATTGGTGCTCGCATTCGCCCTGCTCGGCGCCGCCGCGGCGCAGTGGCAAAACGCTGTCGCCGCCAAGTCGAGTTCCTGCAACCTGACGCTGGCCGACAAGGTCTTGAATGCGCTTGATGTCGAAGCCCTCATGCCCACGCTGTTCAAGGTGACTGCCAACTGCGCGGATGCGGAGGTGCGGGTGTTCGGCGTCGCGTTTGAGCATTGGAGCCTGGCGCTGTACCTGGTGTTGGCATTTGTCGCCACGAGCATCTTGCTGAAGCTGCGCCGGGGCGTCTGATCGGGCTCGCCGTAAAGGCCGCCCTCAAGACGCGTGCAAGACGCCTGCAAGACGCCTTCGAGCACCTTTACGCGGAAAATTCGGTCAGCAGATTTCCCGCCAGCGGCACGTCGGGAAGCAGACCACGGGCGTCGGCAACCTGCCGCCCATTCACCCATACGCCGTGCACACCCAAGGCGTCGGTCGTCAAGCGCGCAGCGCCCCCGGGCAGGTCGAATACCCGCCGTTTCGGACCGCGCCCCACCTGCCGAGGGTCGAACAGCAACAGGTCGGCTGCATGGCCCGCGCGCAGCAGGCCACGCCCTTGCATGCCGAACACTTGCGCCGGATGCGACGTGAGGCGCCGCACTGCTTCGCCCATCGTCATCGTGCCACGCTCGCGCGCCCAATGGCCCAGCAGGTGCAGGCCGAAGCCGGCGTCGTTGAAGAAGGTCAGGTGCGCGCCGGCATCGCTCAGCGAGACGATGCTGTGCGGGTGCGTCAACATGCGCCCCACCGCATCTTCGTCACTGTTGAGCAGTTGTGCGGTGAAGACGGTTTGCAGGTTCTCGGCCAGCGCCAGGTCGAGCAGCACGTCGAGCGGGTCACGCCCTTCCTGCATTGCGATCTCGGCGACGCTGCGCTGTTCGTAGTGCGAGTGTTCCGGCTGGGCCACTTCGACCACATGCACCTTGTTCCATTCACCGTTGAAGAGGCGAAACGTGGCCGGTGCCGCGAGTTCGGCGCGCAATGCGTCGCGAAAGTCGCGCCGCGCCAGCACCGCGGCGAGCTCGGCACCAGCGCGTCCGAGCGCGGGCTTCCACGCGGCGAGGCCCTCGACGGGATAGGCCGAAGCGAGCGTGAAGTCCATCGTCAACGGGCAGCACGACACCTGGCCGAGCATGAAGTTGCCGCGCCCGTTCGCGGCGCTGATCGCGGCCAGGTCGGCGAACACCGCACCGCGATTGCTGCTGTTGTGGAGCAGCGCTGCCACCATCACGGGCCTGCCGCTGTTCTCCGCCAGCGATTCGAGGAATGGCAGGCGCGTCTCGCCGCTCTTCGTGAGCATGAAGACGCCGCGGCCGCCCTCGGCCATCGCCTGCACCAACGCCGCCATCTCGGCTTCGTCGGCCAGGCGTGAAGGCATGGGCAAACCACCTTCGCCGTTGTGCGCCGGGCTCGTGCTGGTGGAAAAGCCGACCGCGCCGACAGCCATCGCTTCGCGCACCAGCTCGCACATCTGCTCGACTTCGGCGGGCGTCGCGGCACGGCGCGTGGCCTGCTCGCCCATGACCCAGGTGCGCACCGATGAATGACCGACGTAGGCCGCGACGTTAAGCACGCTGCCTTGCCGGCGCAATTGATCCAGGTACTGCGCGAATGTCTCGAAACCCCAGTGAATGCCCTCGCGCAGCGCCGCCAGCGACATGCCTTCGACCTGCGTCAGGTTGCGCATCGTCGCCTCGCGGTCTTGCGGCCGACACGGCGCGATCGTGAATCCGCAATTGCCGATGACTGCCGTCGTCACGCCGAGGCAGGGCGATGGCCGAAGACTCGGGTCCCACGTGATTTGGGCGTCGAAGTGCGTGTGGCTGTCGATGATGCCGGGCATCAGCGCCAGGCCATCGGCGTCGATGCTGCGCCGCGCGGCGGCGCCGCGATTCGCGCCGCTCTTCTCACCGACGAAGACGATGCGCCCGTCGCCAACGCCGAGGTCGGCGACCCTGCCTTCGCCGCCGCTGCCGTCGAAGACCTGCGCGCCTCGAATCAGGAGATCGAGCACCGGTTCAGGCCACTTTGGAAACCGGCAAGGCGAACATCGACTCCATTTCGCGGCGCAGCTGGTAGGCCTTGGTCGTCGTGTCGATCGCCACATCGGCCCAGGTCAGGCTCTGCCCCTGGCGCACCGCGCGCACGAGCTTGATGCCATGTGCCAGGCCCAGCGGCAAACCGCCGAGTTGCGCCGACGTCTGCGCCGGCAGCAGTTTGCCCCACACGGTGTAGCCGCCTTCGCCGTCCAGTATTTCGCCGACACGCAAGTCGCGTTTCGCGGTGGCCACGGCATCGGCGTTCCAGCAGTTCGCGACACCGGTCGCCTCGCCGCGCAGCGCGACGCTGGCCACCGACATGCCGACCTCCAGGCCGATCAGATGCCAGCGTTTGTAGAGCGTGAAATAGCGGCCGCTCGGATCGGTGTGCGCGTTGTATTCCTCGAAGCAGTTCTTGATGTAGTCGGTTTCGGCCTCCACCGTCACCCACACGCCCATGCGGATGTCGTAGGGGATCTTGCGGCCGTTCGCCTCCAGCGACGAGATCACTTCCACCATGCCCTTGCGCTCGAGCACACCGCCCTCGGCGATCGGGCGTGTCACGAAAGGGATGTCTTCCACGCTCGCGGGGGGATAGAGCAAGCCCTGGCTGGGCACGGTCAGGCCAGTCGCATTCGCCACCGCGGTGCACTCGATGGCCGGTTTCGAGCCGTCGAGGAAACTGTTGAACATCTTCGGGTTCAAGCCGCCGCGCAACGCCTGTTCCGGCGTCAGGCCGTAGTTGCCCCACACCGTGTCAGGGGTGGACTGGTTGAAATGCGGCAGCCACTTGTGGCCGCGCCCTGCCGCGACCACGGGAAAACCGCAGCTGCGTGCCCAATCGACCAGGTCGCAAATCAAAGCCGGCTGGTCGCCGAACGCGAGCGAATAGAGCACGCCTGCCTTGGCCGCGCGCTGCGCGAGCAGCGGGCCGCAAAATGCGTCGGCCTCGACCGTGACGTTGACGACGTGTTTGCCGTTGGCGAAGGCTTGCAGGCAATGCTCGACCGCAGCGATCGGGTGGCCGGTGCATTCGACGACGACATCGATCGCCGCGTGCGCGACCAGCGCTTGCCAGTCCTGGCCGACGTGAGTCGTGCCGTTGCGAACCGCGTCGTCGAGCGATCCGGCCGAGATCTGCTGCTCCGGCCAGCCTACGCGCGCCAGGTTCGCGCGCGCCGCGCCGGGCTGCAGGTCTGCAATGCCCACCAGTTGCACACCCGGAGTTCGCGGAATCTGCGCCAGGTACATCGAGCCGAATTTGCCGGCGCCGATGAGTCCAATCCGAACCGGGTTGCGGGCGGCTTCGCGCTGCTTCAGTTTGGAGTACAGGCTCATGTCAGGCAGCCACGGCGAATTCTTCGAGCGAAGTCGACAAGGCACTCGCGGGCATGCCGTCCTTCCACGGCAAGTGCACCGGACAGGCCGCGGTCAGGCAATCGTCGGGCAGGCAGGTGATGGGCGTGAAGTCGCGGTGTGCAATGTATTCGGGGCGCTTGAATCGGCGGATGTGGTTGCTCAGCGCGCACAGGCTGAGGTAGACCGCAACGCGGTTGAATGGCGAGAGGTTGGAGTTCGACGCGTGCACCAGGCAACTGTGGAACACGATCATCGAACCCGCCGGCCCTTTGGGCGCGACGATTCCCGCGCCACTGTGCCGGCCCTGCGCGTCGAAGCGCCCCTTGCCGCCGCCGCGCGCAACGAGTTCGCGGATCAACTCGTTGTCGATCGTCCACAGCGGGTAGCTGGTGGTCGTGAGGTCGTGCTTCGCGTCGATCACCCCTCGCATGTGGCTGCCGGTGATGAACATCAAGGGGCCGTTGAACTCGGTCACATCGTCGAGAAAGATCGCGATGTTCATCGCCCGTTCAGTGGGCATCAGGTCGTCGTTCTTCCAGGTGCCGTAGTCCTGGTGCCACTGCCAGACATCGCCTTCGAAGGCCATCTTGCCGTTGATCTTGAACTGGTGCATGTAGAGCTGCTCATGCAACAGCTGCTGCACCGGTTCGATCATTCTGGGGTGGCGCGCCAGGCGCGCGAACGGTTCGCTGTAAAGGTGCGCGGCGAAATTGGTGCGAACCGCCTGCGAACCCTTCTCGCGCACGTTGTAGGCCTCCTGGCGTGCGTACAGCGCCGGCACGGCGGCAGCGAGGGTGCCGACCTCGGATGGGCTGAACAGGCCGGGGAAGAACAGATAACCGTCGCGCTCGAATTGCTCGACTTGGGCTTGGCTCAATTTCATGAGGTGTCTCCCGCGCTGCATTTAGGAACTCGCATCGAACGTTGCGCCAGGTCTTCTGCGGCAGCGTGGCTGTGTCGATCGATTAGCGACGACGCAGCACCGGATCCGGCCTGCGCGATCAGGTCGGGCGCGCTTTGCAGTTTGACGAGTCGGGCCGGCATCGGCGCTCAATGTACTGCGTATCCGGAACTCGATGCACGTCGCAGGCGGACCCTTAAGATGGCCACCTTCGGCCGGGCACTTGCCGGCCCAGGGCGGCGCGTTCAGCAGCGATTTGCGCGAGCCCGAACCCATGACCATGCGGCATGACCCGATTCGCATTCCTGTCGAACAACGCCTTTCTCAAAGCGCCCGCCCCAAGCGCGGCGACACCGTACGCGGTGGCCGGCGTTGCCTGGGACGGCGCGGTGACGAACCGCCCCGGCGCTCGTTTCGGCCCGCGCGCGATCCGCGAAGCGAGTCACATGCTGTGTGATGCAACGCACCCGCATTTCGATGTGTCGCCGCTGGGCCGACTCGGCGACGCCGGCGATCTCGAACTGCCCAACACGAGCCTCGAAGCGATGCGCGCGGCTCTGCTGCCCCAGGCCGAAGCTTTGATTCGCCGCCACCACATGTGCTGGCTCGGCGGCGACCATTCGATCACCCTGCCCTTGCTGCGGGCTTACCGCTCGGTGCTCGGGCGCCCGTTGGCCGTGATCCACTTCGATGCCCATTGCGATACCTGGACCGACCATTTCGGCGAGCCCAGTGGCCACGGCACCTGGGTCTATGAAGCGTTTCAGGAGCGCCTGGTGCTGCCGCATTGCTTCACGCAGATCGGCATTCGCTCGGCGGGCCGGCGTGAGGCGCGCGATTTCGTGCGCAACCAGGGCGGCCTGATCTTTACCGCGCGCGAATTGCGTGGGCAAGAAAGCCCGGCGCAACTGGCGCACGTTCAGAGCACGATTCGGCAACGGCTCGCACAAAACGGCAACCCGCCCGTTTACCTGAGCCTGGACATCGACTGCCTGGACCCGGCATTTGCGCCCGGCACCGGAACTCCCGAACCCGGCGGCATGAGCACGAACCAGGTGTTGACGATTCTCGAAGAACTTTCCGACCTGCGCTGCGTCGGCATGGATTGCGTTGAAGTCGCGCCTGCCTACGATCACGCCGAGTTGACGAGCAACGCCGCGGCGAACTTGATCTGGACCTATCTGAGCGGCCAAATCGCGCGGCATGCGCCCTGATCGCCGACGCGACCACAGCAATCACACCGCGAGTGCCGTCGTTTTCTTGACGGTGCGCAGCACCAGCATTGAATTCGATCGTGCAACGCCGGGCAGCCGCGCCAATACCTCGCTGTGAAAGCGCTCCAGGTCCTGCGCGTCGCGATACGCAAAACGGATCAGGTAGTCGTTCGAACCGGCGACGTAGAAGCAGTCGAGCACCTCGGGTTGCGCGCGCACTGCCCTTTCGAACGCTCCAAGCAGCAGGTTGTTCGTGCCTTCGAGGTTCACGATCGTGAAACTGGTGCCGTGTCTGCCCACCGCGGCAGGATTGACGAGCGCCACATATTGTTCGAGCACACCGCTGTCTTCGAGCGCCTTGACCCGGCGCAGACAGGCCGACGGCGAGAGGTGAATGCGCTGCGCCAGTTCCTGATTCGAAAGGCGCGCGTCGTCTTGAAGTTGGTTCAGAATGGCGCGGTCAATCGCATCGAGTTTCGCCTCGGTCGAAATTTTTCGCATGTTATTGCGTCGGCAATGAGTATTTCGCCATCATATTGCGTGGCGGAGCCCCCGCGCCCCATCAATGCGCAAGCACATTTCGCCCCGCCCTGACTAGACTGACTACCAGCAGCTTGGCGGGCTTGGGGTCGGGCCTGACCCAATGCCCGGCACGCTCGCAGGCCCGACTGTGTATGCTCGCGCTGCGAGCAACATGCAGTCCATTCATGAAGGAGAGTCACGATGAACCAGGTTCTCGACACCAAGGCGCCGGCGGCCGACACCAAGTCAGCAGCAGTTGCAACAACCGCAAAGGGCAATGCCCCGAGCGAAGCGTTCTGGATGCCGTTCACTGCGGCGCGGCAGTTCCGCCGTGCCCCGCGCATGGTGGCCAAGGCCCGCGGAATGTTCTATTGGACGCCCGAGGGCCGCGAAATCCTCGACGCGGCGGCGGGCCTGTGGTGCGTCAACGCAGGGCATTCACGGCCGAAGATCGTGAAGGCCATCGCCGAGCAAGCTGCCGAACTTGACTTCGCGCCGCCGTTCAATTTTGCAAATCCGAAGGCGTTTGAACTCGCCGACAAGCTGGTCAAACTCGCGCCCGCGGGCTTGAACCGGGTGTTCTTCTGCAATTCGGGCTCCGAGGCGGCCGACACGGCGATGAAGATGGCGATTGCCTACCACCGCGCGCGCGGCGAAGGCACGCGCACGCGGCTGATCGGCCGCGAGCGTGGCTATCACGGCGTCAACTTCGGCGGCATTTCAGTCGGCGGCATGGTCGGCAACCGCAAGACCTTCGGTCCGATGCTCGGCGGCGTGGACCACCTGCGCCACACCCACGATCTGGCACGCAACGCGTATTCGCGTGGCGTGCCTGAACACGGCGCCGAACTGGCCGACGACCTGGAGCGTATGGTGGCGTTGCACGACGCGTCATCGATCGCTGCCGTGATCATCGAGCCGATGGCCGGCTCCACCGGTGTGCTGCCGCCGCCCAAAGGTTATCTGCAGCGCCTGCGCTCGATCTGCGACAAGCACGGCATCCTGTTGATCTTCGACGAAGTCATCACCGGATTCGGGCGCCTGGGTTCACCCTTCGCGGCCACGCACTTCGGCGTCACGCCCGACCTGCTGACCGCGGCCAAAGGCATCACGAACGGCTGCGTGCCGATGGGCGCCGTGATCGCGAAGCAGCAGATTCAGGACGTGTTCATGAACGGCCCCGAGCATGTGCCCGAGTTCGCGCACGGCTACACCTACTCGGCGCACCCGCTGGCTTGCGCGGCGTCGCTGGCGACGCTGGAAACCTATGCCGACGAAGGCCTGCTGACGCGCGCGGCAAAGGTCGCGCCGGCCTTCGAGGCCGCAGTGCATTCGCTGAAAGGCTCGCGCCACGTCATCGACATTCGCAACATCGGCCTGGTCGGCGCGATCGAACTCGAAAGCATTCCCGGTGCGCCGGGCAAACGCGGCTTCGATGCCATGGTCGCCTGCTGGGACAAGGGCATGATGGTGCGCACAACGGGCGACACGATCGCCTTGTCGCCGCCGCTGATCGTCGAAGACTCGCACATCGACCGCATCATCGACACGCTCAAGGGCGTGTTGAAGACCCTGGCCTGAGCCCGCGTGCCGCGCTTCGAAATCACTCCACCGCGCCGAAGGATTGCCTAGCGCATACCGTCATGTCGCTGCTGAGCGCCGAAAGGGACCTGACACGGAACTCCTACTACGCGGCAACGGCACCGCGCGAACTTGGCTTCCCCGCCTTGCAGTCCGACGTCGAGTGCGACGTCGCGGTCGTGGGCGGCGGCTTTGCCGGGCTTTCGGCGGCGATCGAATTCGCCGATCGCGGCTTTCGCGTCGTGCTGCTGGAAGCGCGCCAGGTCGGTTGGGGCGCGTCCGGGCGCAATGGTGGCCAGGTGATTGCCGGGCTGGCCTGCGACCAGACAGAACTTGAACCGCAACTCGGCCTGGAAGATTCGCGACGCGTCTGGAACATGACGCTCGAGGCGATCGACCTGATCGCGCAGCGCCGCGCGCGTTTCGGCATCGATTGCGATTGGCAGCCCGGATCCCTGTCCCTTGCCGTGAACGCACGCAAGGCGCGCGCACTGCAATCCTGGCACGCCGACATGGCCGCGCGCTACGACTACGCACCACAGTGGATCGCGCCCGCCGACATGGCGCAGTGGATCGCCAGCCCGCGCTTTCACAGCGGTGTGCACGATCCACACGGCGGGCATTTGCATCCGCTCAAGTACTGCCTGGGCCTGGCGCGTGCGGCGGCATCGCTCGGCGTGACCATCCACGAACAGACGCCGGTCCTGAAGCTCGAGCCGGGGCCGCGCGTTCGACTGCGCAGCGCCACGGGTTCGGTGCGTGCTGCCCAGGTGCTGCTCGCCGGCAACACCTACCTCGACGTCTTGACGCCGGGCCTGGCGCCGAGCATTGCCCGGCGCATCATGCCGGTAGGCACCTACATCGTCGCCTCCGAGCCCCTGCCCAACGGGCTGGCGGCGTCGCTGATTCCGTCGCGCTCGGCGGTCTGCGACACCAACTTCGTTCTCGACTATTTCCGAACCACGGCCGACCAGCGGCTGCTCTACGGCGGCCGCGTCAGCTACAGCAGCGCAACGCCCTTGAACCTGGGCCCGAGCATGCAGCGCCGCATGGCGCGTACGTTCCCGCAGTTGAAGCAGACGAAGATCGAATACACCTGGGGCGGTTTCGTGGATATTTCAATGAAACGCGCGCCCGACTTCGGCCGCCTGCCCAGCGAGCACGGCAAAGCGCCCCATTCCAACGTCTACTATGTGCAGGGGTTTTCGGGCCATGGCGTCGCGCTCACCGGATTGGCGGGGCGGCTCGTGGCGGAGGCGATTGCCGGGGATGCCCAACGCTTCGATGTTTTTGCAAGAATTCGTCAAGGCGTGTTTCCCGGGGGTCGCTGGCTGCGCACGCCGGCACTCGTCGCCGGCATGGCCTACTATCGCTTGAGGGATTTATTGTGAAGCCGTTTGTCCTGGTGCCTGCATGCAACCGAATGGTCGGCGACCATGCGTTTCACATTGCCGGCAAGAAGTACCTCGATGCGGTGCGGCTCGCCGGTTGCCAAGGGTTTGTCGTGCCGTCGCTTGACGCCGCGGATGTCGACGACGTTCTCGACGCCGCCGACGGCGTATTCCTCACCGGCTCGCCCTCCAACGTGCACCCCGTGAACTTCGGCGAAGCGGTGCACAACCCGGACCTGCCGCTGGACGTGGCTCGCGACGACTGGACCTTGGTTCTGATCCCGAAGCTGCTGGAGCGCGGCATACCCCTGTTCGCCGTCTGCCGCGGCTTTCAGGAAACCAACGTCGCGCTCGGCGGCAGCCTGCATCAGGCGGTACAGGAGGTGCCGGGGTACAGCGACCACCGCGCAGCGAAGGGCGCGCCGGCGCAAGTGCAATACGCCCCGGCGCATCCGGTGCAGATCGTCCCCGGTGGCACTCTGGAGGGGATCCTGGGCAACGGTTCGATTCAGGTCAACTCGGTGCATGGCCAGGGCGCAAACCGCCTGGCCGACGGTTTGCGGGTCGAGGCACGAGCGCCCGACGGCCTGGTCGAAGCTTTCTCCGTGACCGGTGCCAAGGGTTTCAACCTGTGCGTCCAGTGGCACCCCGAATGGCAGGCCGCGAGCAACCCGGTGTCGATGAAATTGTTGAAGGCTTTCGGCGCTGCGTGCGAGGCTTACCGCAGCCAACGCGCCGACCGCCACCGCGCGCGTCACCCAGAGCCGGACCGATAGGCCTGGCGGCCGCGTCGGCCGCTGCATGAATCTATCGAAACCCGACCCTCCAAGACAGGTGACCCATGCTCGACAAAAGCAATTTCACATTCAGCGATCTGGAAAACTGGCTCAACGAAAGGCGCGTCACGGAGATCGAGTGCCTGGTGCCCGATCTCACCGGCGTCGCCCGCGGCAAGATTCTGCCTCGCGAGAAATTCACCGAAGACCGCGGCATGCGTCTGCCCGAGGCGATTGTCGCGATCGGCGTGACCGGTGAGTTTCCGCAGGAAGGGCCGTATTACGACGTGATCCACGCCACCGATCGCGACATGCACCTGCGGCCGGACCCGAGCACGGTGCGCATCGTGCCCTGGGCCGTGGACCCGACGGCGCAAGTGATCCACGACTGTTTCGACCGCGACGGCAACATCATCGCCTTCGCGCCGCGCAGCGTGTTGCGCCACGTCTGCGACCTCTACGCCGCGGAGGGCTGGGCGCCGATCGTCGCACCCGAACTCGAGTTCTATCTGATCGAGCGAAATTCGGATGCGAACACGCCGCTGCGCCCGCCGAAAGGCCGCAGCGGCCGCGCCGAAACCTCACGCCAGGCGTATTCGATCGACGCCGTGAACGAGTTCGATCCGCTGTTCGAGGACATCTTCGACTACTGCGACAAGATGGAGCTCAACGTCGACACGCTGATCCACGAAGTCGGCGCCGGGCAGATGGAAATCAACTTCTTTCATGACCATCCGCTGGGTCTGGCTGACGAAGTGTTCTTCTTCAAGCGCACGATCCGCGAAGCCGCGTTGCGGCATGAGATGTTCGCAACCTTCATGGCCAAGCCGATGGCGAATGAACCCGGCAGCGCAATGCACGTGCACCAGAGCATCGTGAAGAAGGATTCGGGGCTGAACCTGTTCAGCAACGCCGACGGTTCAGCGTCGAAGGAGTTCTACTGGTACATCGGCGGCCTGCAGAAGTACACCCCCGCGGCGATGGCGTTGTTCGCACCGTACGTCAACTCCTACCGGCGCCTGGTGCGCTCGAACTCGGCACCGATCAACATCCAGTGGGGCACCGACAACCGCACCGTGGGCATCCGCTCGCCGGTGGCCACGCCGCAGGCGCGAAGGATCGAAAACCGCGTGATCGGTGCCGACGCGAATCCCTACGTGGCGCTGGCGGCGACGCTGGCCTGCGGCTACCTCGGCATCAAGAACCGGATCGAGCCCGCTGCGGAGTGCAAGGGCGACGCCTATCTGTCGGAGTTTCAGTTGCCGCGCGCGTTGAGCGAGGCCTTGGGCTGGCTCGCCGACGAGAAGGACCTGCACGACGTGCTGGGCAAGCAGTTCATCACCGTCTATTCGGAGGTGAAGGAGATTGAACACGACGAGTTCATGAAGGTGATCTCGCCGTGGGAGCGTGAACACTTGTTGCTGCACGTCTGAACCTCCGGGAGCACGAATGACCGCCGTCACCCCCACCAGCGCGCGCCTCACGCGTGAATGGCAAGCCGCCGACACGGCGCATTACCTGCATCCGTTCACCGACTTCAAGGCACTCTCGGGCAAAGGCTCGCGCATCATGGTGCGTGCCGACAACGTTTACCTGTGGGACAGCGAAGGCAACAAGATCTTCGACGCGATGTCGGGCCTTTGGTGCGTCAACGTCGGTTATGGGCGCACCGAGTTGATCGATGCCGCGACGCGCCAGCTGAAGGAACTGCCTTTTTACAACAGCTTCTTCCAGACCGCGACGCCCCCCGCGATTGAACTCGCCGAGCTGCTGGCGCAAGTCAGCCCACCGCAGTTCCAGCACGTGTTCTTCTCCGGCTCAGGCTCGGAGGGCAACGACACCGTCGTGCGCATGGTGCGGCGCTACTGGGACCTGCTCGGCCAGCCCCAGCGCAAAGTCATCATCAGTCGCAAGAACGCGTATCACGGCTCGACGATGGCCGGCGCGTCGCTCGGCGGCATGAGCGGCATGCACGAACAGGGTGGCCTGCCGATTCCCGACATCGTGCACATCGAGCAGCCGTTCTGGTTCGAGCTCGGGCGCGAAGCCGGATTGAGCAGAGATCAGTTCGGCCTGTTGGCCGCGGGCTGGCTGGAGGCGAAGATTGTGCAGATCGGCGCTGACAAAGTGGCCGCCTTCATCGGTGAGCCGATCCAGGGGGCGGGCGGTGTGATCGTGCCGCCCGACACCTATTGGCCCGAGATTCAGCGCATCTGCGACAAATACGGAGTGCTGGTCGTCAGCGACGAAGTGATTTGCGGTTTCGGCCGTACCGGGCAATGGTTCGGCTGCGAGCGCTTTGGCTTCCGCCCCGACCTGATGACGTTTGCCAAGGGCGTGACCTCGGGCTACATCCCGCTGGGCGGCGTGATGGTGGGGCAGCGCATTGCGAACGTGTTGATCGAACAAGGCGGCGAGTTCAACCACGGCTACACCTATTCGGGACACCCGGTGGCTTGCGCCGTGGCGCTGGCAAACATCCGCCTGATTCAATCGGAACGCCTGGTGGAGAAAGTGCGCGACGATACCGGACCGTACCTTGCGCAGCACTACGCCGCGCTCGCCGAACATCCCCTCGTGGGCGAGGCGCAGACCTGCGGCCTGATGGGCGCGTTGCAGTTGGTCAAGAGCAAGGCGACGGGCCAGGCCTTCGATGCCAAACTCGAAGTCGGCATGCTCTGCCGTGGCCACTGTTTCGGCAACAACCTCATCATGCGCGCCGTGGGCGACCGCATGATCATTGCCCCGCCGCTGGTCGTGACACGCGCGCAGATCGACGAGATGGTGGCGCTGATTCGGCGTTGCCTCGACCTGACGCTGGCCGATGTGAAGGCGCGCGGCTGGGTCTGAGCCCGCGCGTGCAAGCCCGGAAGGGCTTGCACGGCTGGCGAAGGACCGGGCGCCATACGAGCGACCGGGCTGAGCCCGCGCGTGCAAGCCCGGAAGGGCTTGCACGGCTGGCGAAGGACCGGGCGCCATACGAGCGACCGGGCTGAGCCCGCGCGTGCAAGCCCGTACGGGCTTGCACGGCTGGCGAAGGACCGGGCGCCATACGAGCGACCGGGCTGAGCCCGCGCACGCAAGCTCTCAAGGCGCTGCGCTGCTTGCCATGACGCGCCGGGTGGCTGCCCGCGCCTGGTCGTGACCTTCATCGACCGAAACCGGGGTTTGCCTGTAGTGCAGGCGCGCCTTGGGTGGATAGACTCAATCCTTTGCCACAATCGTCTGCCCTGACACGCGCGTGCATTCCATGATGCATCGCCCACCAGCCCTGAAGGAATCGCTCATGAAACGCCTGTTCCGCTCCTGGCCTGCCGTCTCGACCGCTGTTGCCGCCGCATGTCTGGGCTGGGCAGGGCTGGTGTCGGCCCAGGAAGAAGAAAAAGTGCTGAACGTCTACAACTGGTCCGACTACATCGCCGACGACACGATCAAGAATTTCGAGAAAGAGACCGGCATCAAGGTCCGCTACGACAACTTCGACAACAACGAAATCGTGCACGCCAAGTTGGTGGCCGGCAAGACCGGCTACGACGTCGTCGTGCCGTCGTCGTATTGGGCGAAGATCCAGGCCGACGGCGGCTTGCTGATGAAGATCGACAAATCGCGTTTGTCGAACTACAAGAACCTGGATCCTTCGCTGCAGGAGCAACTCGCGAAGCTCGACCCGGGCAATCAATACCAGGTCAACTGGCTGTGGGGCTTCACCACCGTCGGCATCAACGTCGACATGGTGAAGGCCGCGCTGGGCAGCACGCCGATGCCCGACAACGTGTGGGACCTGGTGTTCAAGCCCGAGTACATCTCCAAGATGAAGAGCTGCGGCGTCAGCTTCCTCGACTCGGCCACTGAGGTCATCCCGGCTGCGTTGCACTACCTTGGCAAGCCTGCCTATTCCAAGAGCCAGGCCGATTACGCCGGCGTGGCCCCGTTGCTGAAGTCGATTCGCCCGTACGTGACCCTGTTCAGCTCGTCAGGCTACATCAACGACATGGCCAACGGCTCGATCTGCCTCACGCTCGGCTGGTCAGGTGATATCAATATCGCGCGTCAGCGTGCCATCGAAGGCAAGACCGGCCAGCGACTCGAGGCACTGATCCCGCGCACCGGCGGCGTCCTGTTTTTCGACGTGATGGTGATCCCGATCGACGCGCCGCATCCCGGCAACGCCCACAGGTTCATCGACTACATCCTGCGCCCCGAAGTGCACGCGGGCCTCACGAACAAGGTGTTCTACGCAAATCCGAACAAGGAGTCGAAGAAGTTCATCAAGCCCGAAGTGGCGGGCAACCCGACGGTATTTCCCAGCGACGCCGACATGAAGAAGATGCAAGCCCCCGACGCATTGTCGAACGACATTCGGCGCACGATGACGCGGCTGTATACGAGCTTCAAGACCGGTCTGTGACATGACCCAGGGCGCGCCCGCGTTCCTGCAGATCCAGGACGTCGTCAAAGACTTCGGCGGCGGCGCCGTCGCGGTCAACCACGTCAGCCTGGAGATCGTGAAGGGCGAGATTTTCGCGCTGCTCGGGCCGTCGGGCTGCGGCAAGACGACGCTGCTGCGCATGCTCGCGGGATTCGAGACCCTGACTTCGGGACGAATCCTGTTGAGCGGGCAAGACCTGGCGCAGATGCCGCCCTACGAATGCCCGATCAACATGATGTTCCAGAGTTACGCGCTGTTCCCGCACCTCACGGTGTGGGAGAACATCGCATTCGGGCTGAAGCGCGAAGGCATGTCAAAAGACCGGATCGTCGAACGCGTCGACGCCATGCTCAAACTGGTGCAGCTGGGCAAGTTCGCGCAGCGCAAGCCGCACCAGTTGTCGGGCGGCCAACAGCAGCGCGTCGCGCTCGCACGAAGCCTGGCCAAACGCCCGCAATTGTTGCTGCTCGACGAGCCGCTGGGTGCACTCGACAAGAAGCTGCGCGAAGAAACCCAGATCGAACTCGTCAACATCATCGAAGAAGTCGGCGTGACATGCGTCATGGTCACGCACGACCAGGAAGAGGCGATGACGATGTCGTCGCGCATCGCGATCATGAGCGAGGGCAAGGTGCTTCAAGTGGGTGCGCCGAGCGAAATCTACGAAACACCGGCATCACGATTCGTCGCTGACTTCATCGGCAACGTCAACTTGATGGATGGCACGCTCGCCGAAGACGAACCCGATCATTGCGTGATCGACTGCGTGGACGTGCGCCACCTTGTCGGGCATGGCGTCACGGGGATCGCCGGCATGTCGTTGTCGGTCGCGGTTCGGCCGGAGAAGATCCACTTGACGCGGCACGAGCCGGCGCCCGAGACCACCGGTGGGCCCTGCAACCGAGTGCGTGGGCGGATCAAGAACCTCGCCTACTTCGGCAGCTTCACGCTCTACCACCTCGAGTTGCCCAGCGGGCGATTGCTCAAAGTGAGCCAAAACAATACGCAGCGCCACCGCGACGACGAGCTGACCTGGGGCGACGACGCATGGGCGCATTGGTCACGCCAGTCGCAAGTGGTGCTCACGCAGTAGACCCATGATGCGCCCGCTGCAAACGTGCTGGAACTGGCTGCGCCGCGGCCGTACCGCGGTGATCGGCTTGCCCTACCTGTGGTTGCTCGCATTTTTCCTGCTGCCGTTCCTGATCGTGCTCAAGATCTCGGTGTCCGAAAGCGAGGGAGTCGGATTCAAGGACGTTCTCGTCGTGAAGCAAGGGCTGCTGCAACTCAGCGTCAAGTTTTCGAACTACGTTTTCCTGACCCAGGACGACCTCTACTTCAAGACCTTCGTCTCGAGCATCAAGTACGCCGCGGTCACAACGCTGCTGTGCCTGGCCATCGGCTACCCCTTTGCCTATTTCATGGCACGCGCCAAAGCCACGCTCCAGCCTGCGCTGTTGATGCTCGTGATGCTGCCGTTCTGGACTTCGTTCCTGCTGCGCGTCTACGCGTGGAAGGGGCTGTTGACCGAACACGGCTGGGTCGCCGAGTTGCTCACGGCATTGCGCATCGACCACCTGTTGCTCAGTGCCGAACTGATCCCGGCGTTGGGCAGATACATGAACTCGCCGTTTTCGCTCGTGCTCGGCATGGTCTACACCTACCTGCCATTCATGATCCTTCCGCTGTACGGGAATCTGGCAAAGATGGACCTGAGGCTGCTCGAAGCAGCATCAGACCTCGGCGCGACGCCGTGGGTCGGATTCTGGACGATCACGGTACCCCTGTCCAAGGCCGGCATCATCGCGGGCTCGATGCTCGTCTTCATTCCCTGCGTCGGCGAGTTCGTGATTCCCGAACTGCTCGGTGGGCCGCAGACCTTGATGATCGGCCGCGTGCTGTGGGACGAGTTCTTCAGCAACAACGATTGGCCGATGGCGTCGACCGTCGCCATCGTCATGATCCTGCTCATCATCGTCCCGCTTGCGATCTTCAACCGCTACCAGGCGCAAGCGCAGGAGGCGCGGCGATGAGCGGCGCAAAGACCTGGTTCGGCCCGGGTTTTGCGCGAGGCTTCGGCAAGGCGTGGCTGGCTGCGGGGTACGTGTTTCTCTACCTGCCGATCATCGCGCTTGTGATCTACTCGTTCAACGATTCACGGATTCCGAACCGCTGGTCCGGGTTCACATTCAAGTGGTACGTCGCGTTGACCACCGACCGCGAAATGCTGGCGGGTTTGTGGTTGAGCCTGCGCATTGCGTTCTTTACCGCCTGCGCGTCGGTCATCCTGGGCACGCTGGCCGCGTTTGCCCTCGTCAAGTACAAGCGCTTCACCGGCCGCACCCTGTTCAGCGGCTTCGTCAGCGCGCCGCTCGTGATGCCCGAAGTCATCATCGGCCTGTCGCTGTTGTTGATGCTGGTTTCGGTACAACGGGCCATCGGTTTCCCCGAGCGCGGCATGCTGACGATCTGGTTGGGCCACCTGCTGTTGGGCATGGCCTACGCCACGGTGGTCGTACAAGCGCGCCTGCTCGATCTGAACCCGCAACTCGAAGAAGCCGCAATGGACCTCGGCGCCCGGCCGTGGCAGGTGTTCGCGCTGGTGACGCTGCCGATGATCTCGCAATCGCTGCTTTCGGCCTGGTTGCTGACGTTCACGCTGTCGCTCGACGATGTCGTGCTTTCGGCGTTCTTGTCCGGGCCGGGTGCGACGACAATGCCGCTCGTCATCTTTTCGCGCGCACGCCTGGGTTTGAACCCGAGTGTGAACGCCGTGGCCACGCTGATCGTGCTGATCGTCTCGATCGGCGTCGTGGTTGCGAGCCTGGCGATCGCGCGCGCCGAACGCAGGCGGGCGTTGGACATCGCAGCTGCCGCGCGCACCTGACTTGGCAGCGATCCCCATCCGTGATTGACCTCAACAGGAGACAACGATGAAGCCCAGCCCTCTCACCGCCATCGCTCAAGCCGCGGTGCTTGCGTTCGGCGCTGCCGTTGCCGGTGGCGCTTCGGCCCAGAGCACGGCCGATCTGATGAAGGAAATCCAGGCCTTGAAGGCGCGCGTGGCCGAACTCGAAGGCAAGCAGGCCAAACCGGGTGCGGCAGCATCGTCTGCACATTGGGGAATGACGCCTGAGCAGGCGGCGGAATTCAACCGCATCGCGGTCAAGACCGAAGCGATGGAAGACGCACGTGACGCGTCGGGGTTGAAGCTGTTGAAAATCTCCGGCTACATGGACCCGGCGTTCATCTACAACAAGCGCCAGGATCGCGCCGGTTTCCAGTTTCTCAACGCCGTGAGCGACGACGGCTACAACTACGACAACTCCTACTTCGGCGCCGCGGTGATCGACTTCCAGAAGGAGACCGACAACGGATCGCGCTGGCGCTTGACGCTGTCGTCGAATCGCGGCGTCGGCGCCGTGATCGACGGCCAATCGCCGGTGCACGAAGCGAGCGTATCGATTCCGCTGACCGATCTGCAGACGCGATTCATCGCCGGCCAGATCCCCGATTGGTCAGGCTACGAGTACCTGCAGCCAACCCTCAACAAACTCATCACGCACAACATGCTGTTCGACTTCACGCTGCCCGCGGCCTACACCGGCGCCGGCATGGAAGTCACGAGCGGCAAGTGGATCGTCAAGGGCGTGTTGGCCAACATGAACTCGAC
>Ga0315272_10000380_pt1 | contig 22046 bp, 21 predicted proteins | sample C3_middle_MG_FD_203918 | JGI IMG/M metagenome (GOLD analysis project Ga0315272, IMG submission 203918) | Sediment microbial communities from Yellowstone Lake, YNP, Wyoming, USA - C3_middle | ecosystem: Environmental > Aquatic > Freshwater > Lake > Sediment | place: USA: Wyoming | collected...
CGGAGATACAGTTGACACCCATCTTGAGCTTGAGGGTCGGGATGATGGTGCAGAGATTCGCGTTGCCGCAGCGCTCGCCATACCCGTTGATCGTGCCGTGGACCTGCACTCCGCCCAGCCTGATGGCAGCAAGCGAGTTCGCCACGGCCACCTCGGCATCATTATGCGCGTGGATGCCGAAGGGCGCCTTGATCCGCGCCTTGACCTCGCTGATGATCCGTTCCACCTCGTGCGGCAGGGTGCCGCCATTGGTGTCGCACAGCACCAGGCAGTCGGCGCCTGCGGCTTCGGCAGCCAGCAGCGTCTGGATCGCGTAATCCGGATTTGCCTTGTACCCGTCAAAGAAATGTTCGGCATCGTAGAAGACCTCGTCCATATGCTTTTTGAGAAAAGCTACGGAATCCTTGATCATGGCGAGGTTTTCCTGCAGGGTCGTCCTGAGCGCCTTCAGCACATGCAGGTCCCAGGATTTACCGAAGATGGTCGCCACGGACACGCCTGACGCAATGAGCGCCTTGAGGCTGGGGTCATCGGAAGCCCTGAGTTTTGCCCGACGGGTGGCGCCGAATGCGACGAGCCGGGCCTTCTTCAGCTTGATCCCCCGCATTTCCTTAAAGAACTCCACGTCGCGGGGATTGGAACCGGGCCAGCCGCCCTCGATGTACTGCACGCCAAACTGGTCCAGTTTCCTGGCCACACGGACCATGTCCTCGACCGAGAAGTTCACATCCTCTGCCTGCGCCCCGTCACGGAGCGTGGTATCGTAGAGTTGTACCGTTGATTTCATAGTAGTTGTTTTTCCTGACCCCTGGACCCCGGACCCTTGACCCTGCTTCTTACGCCGCCTTATCCATCTCGAACGTTTCGTGAAGCACCCTGACTGCAAGCTCGGTGTACTTGGCGTCGATCACCACTGAGATTTTTATTTCCGAGGTGCTGATCATCATAATATTGATCCCCTCTTTGGCCATGGCGGTGAACATCTTTGCCGCAACGCCCGAGTGAGAACGCATGCCCACCCCGACGATCGAGATCTTGGAAACGTCCTCTTTGATGTTCACGTTCTTTGCGCCGATCTCGGCCACGACCTTCTTCATAACCTCGTTGATCTTCTTTGCATCGGTCTTGGGCACCGTAAAGGACATGTCCGTAAGCCCGCCTTCGCCGATATTCTGAATGATCATATCCACGACAACCGAATTTTCGGAGATGGTATTGAATATCTTCGCAGCGACTCCCGGTTTGTCCGGCACACCCTGCACCGTGACCTTCACCTGGTTCTTGTCGTACGCTACACCGGACACCACCACTTTTTCCATATCTGCATCCTCCTTGGTCACCAAAGTCCCCGGGTTATCATTGAAGCTTGAGAGCACCCGTACCGGCACATTGTATTTTTTCGCGAACTCGACCGAGCGGGTCTGGAGCACTTTGGCCCCCAGGCTGGCCAGTTCAAGCATCTCGTCATAGGAGATTTTGTCCAGCTTTCTGGCCTGCGGCACCATGTTCGGGTCCGTGGTGTATACGCCGTCCACGTCCGTATAAATATCGCAGACATCGGCTTTGAGCGCCGCAGCGACCGCAACGGCGGAAAGATCGGAGCCGCCGCGCCCCAGGGTCGTCACATCGTCCGACCCTTCCGTGATCCCCTGGAAACCCGCCACCACGGCGATCTTCCCCTCTTTGAGCGCCTGCTTCAGCCGCTCGCCCGTGATCTTTTCGATCCGCGCCTTCGTATGCACGCTATCAGAGATGATCCCCGCCTGCCTGCCCGTGAAGGACTGCGCCTTATGGCCCAGCGACTGGATGGCCATGGCCAAAAGCGCGATGGTCACCCGTTCGCCGGTGGAGATGAGCATGTCCATTTCGCGCGGGTCAGGGCTGTCGCTTACCTGTGCTGCGAGGTTGATCAGCTTGTCCGTTTCTCCACTCATGGCTGAGAGCACAACGACCACCTCGTGGCCCTCTTCTCTGGTGCGGCAAACGCGCCGCGCCACATTCTTGATCCGCTCGGGATTCCCGACGGAGGTTCCCCCGTATTTCTGAACTATCAGCACCTACATCCTCCCTTTACACCACCAGAACGCACAGAACTTCCGGAAAGATCGTTCGTATGCCCTCGTGGCTCTTTGATTATTTCTTCAGAAAAAGCTCCATCAGCGTATGACCTTCCTGCACGAACAGAGCATCCTTCCGGTTCGCGATCTGCTCGTCGTAGGATATTGGCTCGCCCTTACGCTCCTTCGTATTATCGTAGATGATGAACGGCACCGGATCGGCCGAGTGTGTCCTGAGCTCGACCGGCGTAGGATGGTCAGGAAGCACCATGATGCGGTACTCATCAAACTGCTTCATGCCGTGCATGATGTTCCCGACAACGAACTCGTCAAAATCCTCGATGGCCTTGAGTTTGTTCTTCAGGTCGCCGGTGTGGCCGGCCTCGTCGGGTGCCTCGACATGCACATACACGATGTCCTTCGTCTTGAGGGAAAAGAGCGCGTGCTCCGCCTTGCCCACATAGTTGGTATCGAGCCAGCCGGTCGCGCCCGGCACCGTGATCACCTCGAACCCGGCGTAAATGCCGATGCCCTTGGTGAGATCCACGGCGGATATCATCGAGCCTTCGAGCCCGAACTTTTCCCTGAAGGTCGGCATACTGGGCCGTTTGCCCTGCCCCCAAAGCCAGATACTGTTCGCTATGCGCTTCCCGCTCTCCTGCCGGGCCTTGTTAACGGGATGCGCGAGCAGCAACTCCGTTGATTCCTCCATCAGCGCATTGATGACCTCGTCACCCTCTCCGCGCGGGAGGTAGTCAAGGATATCCTTGTCCTGAATGTCGTGGGGCGGCGTGCACTCAAGCTTGTCCTTGCCGCCCTTCCATACCATCAGATGGCGGTAGCTCACGCCCGGATAGAACCGAAGATGTTCACTGCCCAGTTTGCTGTCGATCTCCTCGATCAGGATGCGCGCCTCCTGCGTGGTGATATGACCGGCGCTGAAATCCTCCATGATGGCGCGCCTGCCTTTGCCGGGGACGGCGGACTTGCCACCGGTCAGACGAAGGGTAACTAGGTTGCATCGAAAAGCGACATCATCGGGGCCCAGTTCTACACCAATGCTCGCCGCCTCAAGCGGCGACCGGCCTGAGTAATACTTGCGCGGATCATAACCCATCACCGTAAGGTTGGCCACATCGCTGCCCGGCGGAAACCCTTCCGGCACGGTCCGTACCATGCCGACCCGCCCCCGCGATGCAAGCAGGTCCATGTTCGGCGTCTTTGCAGCCTGCAGGCATGTCTTGCCCCCAAGGTCTGCATGCGGCCTGTCGGCCATTCCATCGCCAAGAAGAATGATATATTTCATAGATTCGGTTCACCCGTACCGTTTCTGCTCATGCCGCCGTGTCGCCGGACGTAATCCGCGCTCCGCGTACACTGCATGCTGCACCGCCGTTGCTCCCATGATCAGCCGACGATATCGCCTTCCACGGCTTCCACCTTCACGCCTCGTTCCTTCAGGTAGGCGATCCCGGCTTCCAGGTTTTTATCCGCACCTTCCAGTTCGAGGACGACCTCACCCACACTCTCGGTGACCTTGGCCCGGCGGATATTCGGCATAATGTCATACTTCTTCGCCATATTGAATACCACCGGTTCCTTGATCAGGTCCTGCGGAAATGTCAGTTTAACCCTCTTTGTCGCCATGTGGCCCCCTGGGTAATTCGCTTGGATACAATGAAACGGGGAATCGGCGACGAGGTGAATCGGAGATTTTTTTCGCTCCGTTTCTCCGCTTCCCCGGTTCTCCGGTTCATTGCGGTTTTTCTTCCGCCTTAAAGATACTGCTCCCGTCCCCCCGCGATCGCAGGGACGATCGAGACATTGTCCCCATCCTTGATCGCGGTTTCTTCCTTGTTCGCAAAACGGATGTCTTCTTCGTTCACATAGATATTGATGAACCTGCGGATCTTGCCGCCGTCCGAAAGCCGTTCCTTCATCCCCGGGTAGTCCTTTTCCAGGGCGTCCACCAGCTCCAGCACGTTGGTCGCGCTGCACTCTACTTCAGACTGACCGTTCGTCAGTTTTTGCAGCGGTGTGGGAATCCGTACCTTGATGGCCATAGAATAGTCCTCCTGGGCGAAAACGCCTTACTGCAGCTTCTTCAACAGCTCCTCGAACGCTTCGATGTTCGGCCTGATGGGCGCCGGCCTCAGAAGATGGTCAACGATTGCTTCCGTGGTCTTGAGGCCGTTGCCGGTGATGCAGATCACGAGCGTCTCGTCCTTTGATATCCTGCCGGACTCGACAAGCTTTTTGGCGGCGGAAACGGTCACGCCGCCGGCGGTCTCGGCAAAGACCCCTTCGGTCTCGGCAAGGAGCTTCATGGCATCCACGATCTCCTGGTCCGTGGAATCCTCGCCATACCCGCCCGTATCCTTCGTTACCCTGGCCGCGTAATACCCGTCAGCGGGATTCCCGATAGCCAGGGATTTTGCAATGGTCCTGGGCTTCACCGGCTTAATGACATCGCTGTCTTCCTTGATGGCAGTTACGATGGGATTGCAGCCCGTGGCCTGCGCCGCGAACACCCTGGTCTTGACCGGCGGAACGAGGCCGAGCTTTTCAAGCTCCTTGAAGGACTTCCAGATCTTGGTCATGAGCGAGCCGCTGGCATTGGGCACCACGATGTTGTGCGGCGTCTTCCACCCCAGCTGCTCGGCAACCTCGAACCCCAGCGATTTGGACCCCTCGCCGTAGAAAGGCCGGATATTGATGTTCACAAAAGCCCAGTGGTATTTGTTCGCCACCTCGGAGCAGAGCCGATTCACCTCGTCGTAGTTGCCGTCCACCATCACCAGGTTCGGATGATAAACCAGCGAGTTGATGGTCTTCGACAGCTCAAGGTCCGCGGGGGTGAAGATAAAGCGCTTCATGCCCGCCCGGGCGGACTGGGCAGCCACTGAATTCGCCAGGTTGCCCGTGGACGCGCAGGCCACCGTATCGAATCCGAACTCTTTTGCCTTGGTGACGGCCACGGCCACGACACGGTCCTTGAAGGACAGGGTCGGATGGTTCACGGAATCATCTTTCAGGTAAATTTCCCTGACGCCCCACGCGCGGGCAAGATTCCGCGCCCTCATCAGCGGGGTGTAGCCCGTGTCGAACCCCGTGACGGGATCGCCGTCGATCGGCAGCAGCTCGCGGTACCGCCACATATTATGCGGCCGGGACTCGATCTTCTGGCGCGTCATATCGAGCTTGATCCGCTCGTAGTCGTAGGTCACTTCAAGCGGCCCGAAGCAGAACTCGCAGACATAGATAGGTTCGATCTTGTATTCTCTGCCGCATTCGACGCAGCGCAGGCTCTTTACATACGTCTTCATGATCATCGTTCTTTCCTACAGAATGTTCAAGGGGACTTCCGTTATTGCATCTTCACAGATGATATACCCTTTGACATTCGGGTTCTTTCTGTCCATAAGAGAAACTATTACGTACACCGCTTCCGGATAGTAGGCCAATGTAACGTCGGTCGGGGACGGATATGCCGGACTGCCGGTGTGCGAGTGGTAGATGCCGATCAGCTCTTTACCCTTCTCCCGCATTTCCCGTATGACCCTGAAGTGCTCCTTCGAGTCGATACGGTAAAAGGTCGGGCTCGGATTCTCGTTCGAAAGCGAATATACGGTATCGACCTTGTTGTCGCCGCCGCTGAGGATTCCGCATGCCTCATTGGGATACTCGCGTTCGCAGTGTTCAACTATTTTCTGAAGATCCGACCTGCGAATGATCAGCATCGCTCTGTACTACAGCGAACACCGAAACACCACTCCGTCGCGCTCTCTTTATTAATTCCGCATTCCGCAATCCGCAATCCGCAATACCTCAGTGGCTCATGGAGCAAAACTGCTCGTAGTCGATCAGCTCGGTAATGGTCGGGTGCTCGCCGCAGACCGGACACTCGCGGTTATGCGGTACTTTGACCTTGCGGAAGCTCATATCGAGCGCGTTCCAGAGCAGCAGCGAGCCTTTGAGCGGCTGGCCGATCCCGAGGATCACCTTGATCACCTCGGTCGCCTGTATCGTTCCGATGACGCCCGTCACCACGCCCAGAATCCCCGCCTCCTGGCAGGACGGGACCATCCCCGGCGGCGGCGGGATCTCGAAGAGGCACCGGTAGCAGGGCCCTTCGCCCGGTACAATGGTCATCACCTGGCCTTCAAAGCGGAAGACCGCGGCGCTTACGAGCGTTTTTTTGAGCATGACACAGGCATCGTTCACCAGATAGCGGGTCGGGAAGTTATCGCTCCCGTCCACCACGATATCGTAGTCCTTGATGATGTTCTTGATATTGCTGGACGTGAGCCGTTCTTTATGCGTAACAACCTTCACGTCAGGGTTCAGCGTCTCGTAGGTTTCCTTGGCGGAGTCTGCCTTTAACACGCCGAGTCTGCTGGTGTTGTGCGCGATCTGGCGCTGGAGGTTCGATATTTCAACGCGGTCGTTGTCAATGACCCCGATCGTCCCCACGCCGGCAGCCGCAAGATAGTACCCCACCGGAGAGCCGAGCCCGCCGGCGCCCACGAGCACGACCCTGGCGTTCAGTATCCGCTCCTGGCCTTCCCCCCCGACCTCGGGGAGCAGGATGTGTCTGCTGTAACGCAGTATCTGATCTTCGGTAAAATCCATGACCCTCTATTTCGGATTTAGAAATGCCTGTGTCTCTTGCATCCGCATTCGGAATTCCGCATTCCGCATTTATTTTTTAATTTTCTCCTTGTCCTTCCGGACAAAGATATGCCACTCTTTTTCGCCGACCTGGTCGATCTTCAGCACTTTCTGGCCTTCGTTCTCCATGCTGCGGGGAACATTTTCCGAAGCAGGCTTATGGTCGGTAACGATCTCCAGTACTTCGCCGAGATTCATTTTTTCAATGGCCAGTTTGGAGCGAACAAAGGTGTAAGGGCAGACCTGGCCCTTGATATCGAGCGTCTTATCTATTTTGAATTCGTCAGTCATAGCTGCACCTCCGGTGCATTAGTTCGGAGTTGTCGGTTCTGAGTTCGGCGTGTGAATCGGTCACAACAGGTTCGGATTTTACTCCGACCGCCAAACTCCACACTCCCAACTATCCCTACTCCGAACTCCCAACTCCACACTCCGAACTACTAGCTATCCCTGCGTTCCCTCTTCCACCCTGATCACCACGGTGGCGCCGGACACACAGTCCAGTTTATTGATCTCTTCAAGCGCCTTGCGCACGTCGCGCTCAACCGCTTCATGGGTCATCATCACGATCGGCACTGCTTCGTCCACTTTACGGCCCTTCTGAAGCATCGAAGAAATGCTGATGTTGTTCTTCCCGAGCACGCCCGTGATGCGGGAGAGCACGCCCGGCTTATCAATTGCCGAGAACCGGAGATAATAGCACGACGTGATATCGTCCATTTTCCGTATCTTGAGCAATTTCCGGTCACGGAATGCTGTTACCGGCGAGCGGCCCACACAGCCGGCGAGAATGTCGCGACCGATACTGATGACGTCGCTCACGACTGCGCTGCCCGTGGGCATATCTCCCGCGCCCCTGCCGTAGAACATGGTCGAACCGACAGCGTCTCCCACTACAGCGAGCGCGTTAAAAACACCGTCAACCGTTGCGATCGGATAGGTTTCGGGAAGCATGGTAGGATGCACCCGCGCTTCGATCTCGCCATTCGCCATCTTGGTGATGGCCAGAAGCTTGATCTTGTAGCCCAGGTCTTTGGCGAAATCAATATCCAGCGGAGTGATCTTCGAGATCCCTTCGGTGTAGATGTCTTCGAACTTGACCGGCGTGCCGTAGGCCAGCATGGTGAGAACGGCGAGCTTATGCGCCGAGTCAATGCCTTCGATATCAAAGGTCGGGTCCGCCTCGGCATATCCCATTGCCTGGGCTTCTCTGAGCACCTCGTCGAACTTCCGGCCTGCGTTCGTCATGAGCGTCAGGATATAATTGCAGGTGCCGTTCACGATCCCGTAGATGGATTCAATATTGTTTGCCGCGAGCCCGCTCCTGAGGGCGGCAAGGATCGGGATACCGCCGGCAACGGAAGCCTCGTATCCCAGGGTCACGCCTGCTTTTTCAGCAGCAGCATAGAGCTCTTCGCCGTGAACGGCCAGCAGCGCCTTGTTCGCCGTCACGACATGTTTCTTGTTCCGGAACGCTTCCAGGATGAACTCTTTGGCAGGTTTATACCCGCCGATGAGCTCGATAACGATATCGATGTCCGGGTCCGTCAGAACCTCCTGAGCGCTGGTCGTCAGCTGCACACTGCCGAGCGATATGCCGCGGTCACGCTTGACATCAAGATCAGAGATCTTTTTGAGCATCACCGGCGCGCCGAGCCGCCGCTGAATGATGTCGGCGTTCTCGATCAGGATACGGGCCGTGCCTGTTCCCACGGTACCGAAACCGATGATGCCTACGTTGATTGCTTTCTTAGCCACTTATTCGATCCGCCTTTACCTGTGATATCCGGGAAATTCCTATCCCCTTCATTTTCAACGCATATATGCATCTAACCGTTTAATTTTAAAGAATAAAAGTGATAATAAAACAGTATCAAAGGTTTGTCAATAAAAATTCTGGCAAAACAATACGTGACCGTCGGAAACTTCAAATCGACATGAGATAGCAGGCGTGACAGGTCCAGTTGTATCGTTTATTGACGTGCTGGAGGGTATTGAGGAAGTTTTCGCGGTCCTGATCCTGATCGTCCTTGAAGACGGGGTTTTCCCAATTGCCGCGAGAAGTATCGTGATAAACAGCTCCGGGATATTATATGCGAAGGGAATCGCGAATGCTCATCGCATTGCTGCTGCAGCGGTCTTCCTGCGTCCAAGGATCCCGTCGCGTTTGAGTTTTTTGAGCTGATAATTGCCGATGCCGATCACCAGGTCGTTCTTAAATATGACCGGCGTCAGCATCCGGTCCGTGACCGGGCGTCCCCGGCGCGGTTCGCGGGTAAGATAGAACAGGATTTCGTAGACTTCACCATCCTTGCCGATAATAGTACTTCTTCGGTAAGGATTGCGTTCGTTCTCCATGATCTGTTCCACGGTCTCCCGGTACCTCCCGATAAAAACATGCAGCATCCTCTCATCGTTAAATGCCGCAAGCTCAATCAGGTTCTGCAGCTTATGATCGGGAACGGGGTATTCACCGGGCTCCGCGACTAGCGGCTTGCGCGGCGCCGGGCTGACCGACCGTGGCTCAACGGACGCAGTGACCGGACGCTGATCAGGAGATGACGACGACTGCTCTACAGGTGCTTCCTGTCGTTGAGCAGGAACGCTGACTGCCGGCGATGGAGGCTCCAACGGTACAGGACTCTGGGCTAGGGAAGCAGGTTTTTGATCGGGCGCAGGAGCCGGCGCTGGTTGTGCAGTTTCAGGACGAGCGATTGAAGGTCTCTCAGGCGCAGAAGCCAATGGTTCCGGCGCCCTGAGGGGCGTCGCACACCCGGCCACCGCGATAAGCAGAACAAAAACAAGCGATCTCATGGTTTCCCGCATCCCTTCCTATTTCTTCCTGCGTGGTGCGGGTTTCTTGATTGCAGCAGATTTTTTGGTTGCCACGGGCTTCTTGGTTGCCGCAGCCTTCTTGCGGACTCGTTTCTTCTTAAACGTATTATGATAGGACTCCATTGCCATGGTCCTCATCCTGCCGAGCACATTCGTGAACACCATGGGTGTTTTGAACGTCGCAGTCGCCGCCTGAGGCTTCGCATGCTCCCAATAGCGTATCAGCACCATGTTGCTCGCGATCGTCAACGTGATGGCTAACGGGTCGGCGACAAAAACCAGCATCAGGATGGCGAAGAACACCACATTGTCCTGCGGCGAGTTGACCATCCTCGCCACATAGGCGATCGGGCCGATGTGGGTCTCATACGCAAGCCGCTTCACCTTCAGTTCCTGGATACGCGGCTCGAGCGCCGCAATTTTATCGCGGATCTCCGCCTGCTCGTCGCTGAACTCGCGGTTCAGCCGGATCTTGTTCGTAACGCTCTCCTCGGGAAAACGGTTGATCTGAGCATTGATATCTTCCAGCCGGGTCTTCTTGGCTTTGTACGCATCTTCCATGGTAGAGAGCTCCAGGGAGATCAGATTGAACTCTTCGGAGGTTTTCTGGTATCCCTGGCTCAGGAAACCGAAAATACCCACCGAGGTAATGAACATGAGAGCAATCAGGAATACCAGGAGGAGGTTCTTGAACAGGCGGGTCATGAGCGTCCAGTAGCGGAACAGATAGACCGCCACGCTGATCTTGCCTGCCTCGAGTGTAATGCCCATGATCATCGCCGGTATATAGTTGTAGGCGAACATGCTGGCGATGCCGAACACCGAGAAATATGCCGCGGTCGCTATGAGTGCCGCGGTTACAGTTACCAGGAATACGATATACATGTAATGCCCCCCTCGAAATTGTCTGCATGCGACGAAATACGTAGGTGAATTAAAGCATGCAGACGGCTACTTGTCAATTAAAATGCGGTATTTCCCGAACAACCCATCATATCTGGTGATAACCCATATAATTAAACGACAAAAGAAGCATAGACGGGAATGAACACTTTTAGCGAACAATCAGCGCATTGCTCTGATCTGCCGGGCGAGCGCATTTTTCATGACCTGAACCGGCGCCTTCTTCCCCGTCCAGATCTCAAAAGCGATCACGCCCTGATACAGGAGCATGCCGATACCCGAGAGCCGTCGGGCGTTGCGGCCCTTCGCAGCCTTCAAGAAGAGCGTTTCCGGCGGGTTATAGACAAGGTCGCAAACAAGGTGCTTCTTTTGAATCAGTTCCTTTCGCATGGGCAGAGGATCTCCTTTTTTCAAGCCCAGCGGAGTTGCATTAATAAGACAGTCGGCGCCGGCAACGGCCTCGGAAAGCAGCTCTTCGCCGATGGCCTGGACATCTGCTCCGGTCTTTTGCCTGATATCCTCCGCCAGAACAGATGCTTTTCTTTGATCAAGGTCCATAAATACGATGGATCGGGCGCCGGCCAGCGCAAGGCTGAATCCCACGGCGCGCCCTGCCCCTCCTGAGCCGATGAACACCACCCGCTTTCCTTTGGGGTTGAACCCGGCATCATCCTTGAGCGAGCGCAGGAAACCCCTGCCATCGGTATTATGACCTTTGAGCCGGTCGCCCTGCACTTCGATCGTATTCACCGCCCCGATAAGCCGGGCTTCTTCTGAAAACTCATCGAGCCAGGACATGACCGCCTGCTTATGAGGGACCGTCACGTTCATACCCCTGAGGTTAAGCGCACGGATGCTCCTGACGGCCGCTTCCAGCTGATCAGGATGAACAGCAAGGGGAACATAGCACGCATCCATGCCGAGTTTGGCGAATGCGGCATTGTGCATGCCCGGAGAAAAGCTGTGCTCAACAGGATACCCGAACAGTCCGTATATCGATGTTTTACCGGAGATCACTTGTATTACCCCTTCCCGCGCAGGATATCCACCAGGTTCCTGAAACCGGTGACCATGCGCACCGGGACGCCCAGCAGGCGCTCCATCCGGTCAAGGCCCATATTGTCGAGAAAAATATGTTCGTCATCCTTCAGAGAATTCGCCGGGATCAGCACCAGGTCGCCGAGCTGTTTGCCCTTCAGGGCACGGACAATGTCACCGCCGCTCAACAGTCCGGTAACGGTCACTGACGGCCCGAAGAACCGGTTTTTCACAACCACCCGCCGCAGGGTCAGCCCCTTGACCCCTTGAAGCCGTTCCAGCGCGGTTTTTAATAGTGTGCCGAATGAAGCGCCCGTAACAATGGTCACCTTCTGGCGCGGAACACTGACCGGCACCCTGGTCCGCGCAGCTTCACGAAGGAATTCGGCAACCATGCCGACACCGTTCTCAAGCTGCGGGAATTCTTCATACGACGCTGCTGACGGGAACGGCGCTCCGGCTTTGATGTAAAATTCATCTGACGCGAACACCAGGCGCGTACCGAACTTCCGCCGGTACCGAGCGCTGAATGTATCGATCGTTTTGAGCACTGCGCGCGCGCCGTTGCGGGTAAATACCTTGACCGGATAGAGACCGGCCCGGTAAGCGGTAACGCCCACGGGCACGGCGGCTATCGACATGACCGCGGGGAAAAGTTGTGCCACGTCCTCAATAGTCTTCGCCAGGTGCCGGCCGTCATTCACCCCGGGGCAGGTGACGATCTGCGTATGCATGCGGATCCCGCCGGCTGCGAGCCTTTTCATGAGCGCCATGATGTCGGGCGCTTTTCGGTTCCCCAGCATGAAGGACCGGAGTTCAGGTTCCGTGGTATGAACGGATATGTAGAGCGGGCTTAACCGTTGTTTGAAGATGCGCTCCAGGTCCTGTTCGGACAACGTTCCGAGCGTAATATAATTGCCGTAGAGGAAGGAAGCGCGAAAATCATCATCTTTCACATACAGGCTGCGACGGCAGGCTGAAGGCATTTGGTCGACAAAGCAGAAGATGCAGTGGTTGCGGCACCGTTTGATGGTGAGAGGCGGCAGTTCGATGCCCAAATCATCGTCGGCGGATTTCCTGATCCGGAAGGTCTTGAGCGCGCCTGACTGTTTTTTCACTGTCAGGGAAATACGTTCATCAGCAACGGAAAAACGGTAATCGATCACATCACCGATAGCTTCGCCGTTGATCGAAATAATACGGTCCCCGGGTTGAAGTCCGAGGCCGTCAGCAATGCTGCCGGGAGCGACCCGCGCGATCTCCAGCAATCAGGCGCTCCTTTTGGAGGAGAACATATAGTCCACATATCCGTTGATCTGGATCCGCGCCTCGTCGGATACCTGCCGGAACTTGCGGAGCATGAGGATCTCATCCATGCTCAATATCTTTTCAAGATAGTTGATCTGCTCTTCCGAGATCGGGAAATTGCGCTTCCCGCGCCTGAACTTGGCCTGCGAGGGGGATAGAAAAAAACCTTTCACTTCGGCAGGTACTTTTTCCTGATGCGCCGCAAGAATGAGCATGGCTCTATCCAGGCTCAACTTGTTCGCGATCATCATCAGTGTTTTATCCTTGGGGATATGCCCTTTGTTGATCGTGACCCGCAGGAGTTCCGGACTGATGCCGAGGACCTTCGATGCATCCTTGAGATTTTTGAATCCTTTTTTTTCCAATGCCTGCCGGATCATTTCCGATATTTTCATGTACGACCTCCGTATCTGCAATGATGCATCTCGAACACAAGAAAAAAAACTATGCAGCGAGCTTCATGCCGCGGGAAACGTACTGCATGCCCGAAGCAACAGTGACGGCCGCCGTGGCCCACTGCAGAACATGCAATAACCCGAGTTCCAGGCCATAATCCACCTGAACGAGGGTAAGCGTTACACACAGCAGCTGCAGTACGGTCGTGAGCTTTCCAATGAGTGACGGCTGGACCGTGAAATTGTGCTGCATGAAATAGACGATGATGCTGCCGAAAACCAGGATCACATCCCTGCTGATGACGATGATCGCAAGCCAGACCGGAAGCATCTTGAGCAGAACGAGTGCGACAAAAGCGGAAACAATGAGCAGTTTATCGGCCATCGGGTCCAGGAAAGCGCCCAGATCAGTCTTGCTTTTCATAAGCCGGGCGATCATCCCGTCAAGAGCATCGGTAATACAGGCCACGACAAAGACAGCCAGCGCCGCCCGGTAATAGCCATAAATCATCAGATTGATAAAAAAAGGGATCAGGACCACCCGAAAGAGCGTGATCGAATTGGGAAGGTTCATCGGCACCCCGTCGTTTCGACGCAAATGAATAAGCTAAACACGCGTATAATAAACAGTTTAAATTGTGATGTCAACCTTTATCTTTTTGTTTTTTGGTTATGGTGTATTTCCGCGGGGGCATGCAGAACGAGCCGGGCTATCCATGCTTGGGCAATTGACGTGAAGGATTTTAATGGAGCCGGAAACCGGAGTCGAACCGGCGACTTGCTGATTACGAATCAGCTACTCTACCAACTGAGTTATTCCGGCCAGGAGAAAGCTAGTGTCACTATTGAACTGACGGTAGGTTATACATTATTTATGCTAAGATTGTCAAGGAAATCTTAGGGCGCGTCAAGCGGTCAAATAGAAAAGCGGGGCAAGAAGCCCCGCTCGCGGAAGTTACCCGTCCATCAATGTCTGTTTTTCCAATAACCGGGAGGTTTGCGCAGATGCGCTATCGCAAGAATATAAATTTCGCTTTGTTCGATACTGTAGATGATGCCATAGGGAAATCGGTTTACAATACGGCGTCGGGCATCGTCTTCTATGACCGGCCAAGCGAATGGGTAACTGATAATATTTTGAATGGCAGCAAACACCTCGGCGGTAAAATCATAACCAAGTCCGGCTTCGCATTCTTCGTAATAATCAACAGCCTCGCTGAGTTCGTTGCTTGCTTCGGGATGAAATGAGAAGATCATTTCTCGAAACGTCCTCGGATTTTTGCAAACACCTCATCTCCTGGAATGGCCTTCACGCGGCCGGAACGTAACTCTGCGAGTCGTCGCTGAGCGACCTTCACCCATTCCTTTTCGATTTCCGCGTCCGGAGAATTGAGCGTCCGAAGCAGCGAATCAACAACAATTGCCCTTTCCTCAACCGGCAGGGATGCTGCTTCCTGTATGATTTCCTTCATTCCATGCATGATTTGCCCCCTTATTACTTCCACTGTAGCAATACTATACAAAGGAGCGAGCAATATCAAGCAGATTTTCACACAAAGGGGGCAGGCAAATCGCCTGCCCAATATCAGTTTGTAGTGTGGGCAAAATGCATCACCCTGCCCAACATCTTTTCGCGCAGAATTGTTGGGCTTCACGAACACCGTTCAGCCCAACCTACAAACTGTTCAGCCAAACCTACAAGCCGCCACTGCGATTACAGTCGAAGCGTCGGGTTTCATGAAAGGCATTCAACCCGACCTACTATTGATGGCACCCATTTACCGTCGTACAATTACTGTTCCTGTTAGCCATACCGTCAACATACTGGCCTGACGCAGGGAGGACGCCGCCAACTATTGAAGCGATACGACCCTGCCCCACTCCTCCGGCTTCATACTGGGCCCCATAGATCGCGCCTTCTCCATTAACAATCACCATCGCCTTTCTCCACCAGCCATGAGGAATTCGAGTATGACAATCTACGCACTTATAACCATTCGTGGAAAATCCGGAAAACAGTAAGTCCTGTACATGTCGTGTATGAAGATTCAATCCAACGGTTGTTTGGAACCCAGTGCTGCCACCACCACCAGGCGCTCCATACGTATTCCAGTCATGGCAAACAAAACACAAATCAGAACTGAGCTGATCAGTTCCCGGTCCTTTTGGAGAATAGGTATCATCAAAACTGGTACTCAAAATATATTTATTGTCCGATCCATGCGGCCCTTGCGGGGGAGCTGCATTATTATTATGACAGTCGGAGCAATACATGGACTGGTTGCCTTTATTTAGATTCCACGTTCCCACAAGAGTGCCAGCAGTTCTGTTTGTCACCGCGGTTACCGGGTGAAAGGAATTTCCAACGCCTGTATTCATAAACTCCTTCGCCTGGTCCGTCATGGCCGCTGCCGGTGAAAACGACGGTGAATTGGGAGCAGTGCTGTTGCGCCAGGCGAATTCGCTGTGACACTTCAGGCAGATCTGATACTCATAGGAAACACCCGGAGCCGTCCTTGCCATATCCACGACCCCTTTGGGCTCCAGATAGGAATACGTGCCCTGCCCTCCTGCCCACGTCGGCGCCACATTCACCTGCACTCCGCCTGTTCCGTAGAGCGAGCTGGTACTGGCGAGCATGGGCGGTACTGGTCCGACTATTGGGACTGGCGGCCTGGCTGTATGGGAAGTATTGCCTGCAGTATGCGGATTGTGGCAGTCAGCACATTCCACATGCCAGTTGGTATTGGCGGGCTTAAGCCATCCGGCGGCCCCGGCTTCCGTAGCCTCGTGCAGGGATGAAGTATTGTTCATTTCCACATTATGGCGAGACGTTTTGGTTGATGCAACGAGATCAGCGATATTTTTGACGGCCTGCGCATTATTTCCGTGGCAGGGAGCTGTTGTCTGGCCCCAACGGTCCGGGCTGTTGTAGCAGCTCTTTTCCTCCTGGAAGGAGAGAAGATACTTCCCGAATCCCGCGTTCGCATTTGCGCTGAAATTTCCCGGCGTGCCCGATCCTGCTGCTTTGTGCGGAAAGTGGCAATTCATGCACTTTACATCGCCCACCTTACCGGTGACGCCATTGCCGAGATAGTCATAGGGAGGCGTACCCCCGGTCTGCGGCGAGTACCCAACAGTTGACGTATTATGGATGCTGTTCGAAAATCCTGTTTTGTCATGACATTCAAGACAGAGAGCAGACATCTGATTCGTCTCGACCAGGAATTTTCCATATTGATTATCATGAGGATCATGGCAAGATGTGCATTCCACATAATTCCCGTCCACGTTCTCTTTCTTTCCGGTGGAGGCGTTGTAAAGCCGTACCGCCCCGCCAACTGAATCACCAAGAACAAGCTCCGGGTCTTTACTTCGACCGTGTTTAATTGCAACCGGATGGTCATCCTTGAGCTCAACGCCTATATAGCCGGCGGCGGTCTTAGGCATACCGTATTTCACATCAGCGCCTGTCGTCCCCTGCATGGGGACCTGCGTTGAGACCCCGTACGGCAGGTTGACCAGCGAGCCGAGAGCAATGGTCCCATCATGGCACGAAAGGCAGATCCTTGTCTTGACATGGGGCACACCGGTCTTTGGATCTTCCGCAGCCCAGTATGTCAAACCGGCCAGCACGTCGCTGGTGTAGGTGCTGTATGAAGCGACAGAAGCCGTCCTGTTCCAAAGCGGGGCTGCGGTGTTGCCGCTATGGGGCGTGTGGCAGAAAACGCAGATCTCTGTTGTCCCACCCGCACTGGACTTGATGGAACCGGTTCCAGTTTCTGGAACGCTATTATACTGGAGGTTGTGCTTCGAATTCTTTACCGATATGGCCGTCCCTGCATTGGCCAGCCATGCGGCAGACAGGATCAGGAGAGAGAGCAGCATAATGAACAAAACAAATCGTTTCATGCGATCACCTCAGCGATCATGGTCCGGGGCTTTTCAGTTTGTAGGTTGGGCAAAATGAATCACCTTGCCCCATATCTTTTCGCGCAGCATTGTTGGGCTTCTCTAACACCGTTCAGCCCAACCTACAAACTAAGATTGTCAAGGAAATCTTGGGCTGCGGGTCTGCGACAACGTGGAAGATGTGCGATACGTGGGGGGGGGGGGGGAACATGGCGGGCATTGCCCGCCGCGCATGGCCGCTGTGTAACTTAAAATAAACTTGATTTTATGGATGACAACCCGTGACCCCATTTGCCACACCGCTGCCACAACTGGTAATAGTATAGGCCCCCGGCTGCTGGGTCCACGAGGTGATTAAACCGGTACTCGCACCGCCAGCCTCATAGGGGGCACCGTCACCATACTGGACGATAAGCGCGTCTCTCTTCCATCCATGGGGAATGCGGACATGGCAATTGACACATCGGTATTCCCGTTTATTGGCAATATTCGCTGCCTTGTAGCGGTGCTGATTGTGAAGGTTGTGATTGCTCCCATTTCGGAAATTTGTATCTGTATTTGTTGCTAGCACGACACTTAGGGTCGGAGTTGAATAGACACTATCAAGATGGCACCGCGAACACAGTCCGGAAGTGCTCTGATGTTGTGCTCCTCCTGCCGTTCCATATGAGTCCTCAAAAACACCTGCCAGAATGAAATGCTGGGATGATCCATGAGCGCCCTTGGGTGTACCGCCGCCACTCCGCGTATGACAATCAGAACAATACATTGTCTGAGTATCACCGTTAGTCCAACCGCCCGTTAATCCGGTGCTGCCCGCAGTGTGTAACGTATTTCCCTTTGCCACAGGATGGAAAGATGTGTTGTTTGGATTGAACTCCTGCGCCTGATCGGTCATTGCAGCGGAAAGAGATGTTGAAATCGGAACTGTACCGCCGGTCCACGCGTACGCGGTGTGGCACTTGAAACAGATCTTGTATTCAATATCAGCACCGGTGCTGGCTGTCTCTGTGACGCCAATTGGTTTTACATAGGTATAAGCAGTCGCCGGAGTAGGAATCCCCCAATTCACGCCGGGAAACGTTACATTTACTCCACCGACTCCGTAGATCGGGCTCGAATCCATAAGGAGAGGAGGGTCTACCGTAAGCGAGCCTACGGGGGAATTATGCGCCGTACCACCGGATGTATGCGGATTGTGGCAATCCTCGCACTCGGTATGCTGGACATTAGCATCACCGAACCAACCCGCGCTCTGGGCTTCGGTGGCTTTATGTCGCGGAGCAGGGTTTGAGTCCTTTACTGGATGTTTATATTGTGCGGTAAGATCCGTTTCAATATTTTTTGCGCCCCCCGCTCCATGGCAGGAAGATAATGCGCCTAGCGTCCCCCATCTATCCGTCGGATTATTAAAACAGCTATTTTCCTCTCGGAACGATAATAGATACGTTCCATAGCCAGTGTTCGGTGAGGTAGAACCTACTGCCAGGCCCGCCTTATGCGGGAAGTGGCAGTTCATGCACTTCACACCGCCTACCGTTGTCCCCAACGTTGTCGGCGGGATTGTCCTCCCGTTTGTCGGGTTGTAACCTGTACCCGCCAGATTATGGATGCTGTTTACAAAACCAGCTTTGTAAGCATGGCATTGTATACACAGCGCCGAGCCATCGTTGCTTTCAACAAGAAAATTGCCAAACTCGTTATTATGCGGCTCATGACACGAAGTACATTCGACATAATTCCCGTTTGCGTTCACATTGTTTCCCGCGGCGGTGTAAAGCCGTACCGCCGCGCCAACTGCACCACCGTTAACAAGCTCAGTGTCAATAAGACTATCATGTTTAATGGCAACCGGATGGTCATCCTTGAGATTAAGACCTATATAGCCGGCGGCGGTCTTAGGCATACCGTATGTCACGTCAGCGCCTGCCGTCCCCTGCATGGGTATCTGCGTTGAGACCCCATAGGGCAGGTTGACCAGGGAACCGAGAGCTATGGTCCCGTCATGGCACGAAAGGCAGATTTTAGTCTTGACATGGCTATTTGGATTCTCAGCGCCCGGATATACCAATCCAGCCAGCACGTCGCTGGTGTAGGTGTCGTATGATTGAACAGAAGACGTCTTGTTCCAAAGCGGGGCTGCGGTGTTGCCGCTATGGGGTGTATGGCAGAAAACACAAATCTCTGTTGTCCCGCCCAGAGTCGTAACAGATTTGATAGAACCCGTTCCGCTCGTTGAAAGGTTATGCTTCGAATCTTTGACCAATATGGCCGTCCCTGCATTGGCCAGCCATGCGGCAGACAGGGTCAGGAGAGAGAACAGAATAATGAACAAAACAAATCGTTTCATGCGATCACCTCATCGATCACGGTCATGGGCTCTTCAGTTGGTTTGCCGCAGGTACTGAAACATCTGAACACGGTAGTTATAACTGTCCGCTACATATAAACGGTCTTTGCTGTCAAGGTAGAGCCCGGCCGGTATATCGAACTCTCCGGCGCCGATGCCGTTCCGTCCGAAGATGAGCAGCAGCCGTCCGGTACGGTCGAATACCTGCACGCTGTTCCTGACTCCATCAGATACCCAGATGTGCCCCTCACTGTCCACAGCAATGCCTTTCGGTTTCATAAAGGCCCCGATGGCCGTGCCGTTGCTGCCGAAGCCGGTCAGGTACGTTCCCGACTTGTCGAATATTTGCACCCGAAAGTTAAGCGTATCCATGACATAGAGGTCGCCGGTCTTGTCGATCGCAATATGGGTCGGGTAGTTGAACTCACCGTCCCCGACGCCCTCTTTGCCGAAGGAGCCGGTCTTTTTTCCTTCGAGATTGTAGATATCGACGCGATGTCCCATGGTATCTACTACATAAAGCAGTTGTTCTTTTTTATTGATTGCTATGCCCGTGGGCCGCTGCATGCTGTCATCGCCTATGACACGCTTGTTCTTGCTGCCGCTGTACACGAAGACCCTGCGCCGCGCTGAATCCGTAATATAGAGCAGGCCCCCGGCATCCAGGGCCGCGCCAATGGGAGAAACCAGCGGCCCCATTTTGGTCATGTTGAACTTATCGTAATCCTTTTTCTCAAAATCAAAGAAATGGACGCAGGCCCCGCCCCAGTCAGCGACATAGACCTTGCCTTCACCGTCAGCCACCAGGCCGTGAGGCGACACGATGCGGTCAACGGTATCCTCCCCGGCGACGAATTCCCACACCCGTGCAAAAAACCCCTTCTTAATACCGAGGTCCTGGGGTGTTATGATCGTTCTGATGAATTGTACACGGGGTTTTTCAGGTGCGAGTGGCCACACCCACGGTTGTACTGATGCCTGCGGCTGGGAATTGTCAGCGCCCTGAACGGGCAAAGACGGAGAGACGATCGCGATCGCAAGAGCACAAGCGGTTATGAAGAGCTGGTATTTTTTCATGACCGGATGTGTCCAGTTATAACATTCCTTCCCGGTGAAGTCAACTCATAAGCGCGGTAGGGCCCTGCGACGTTGTTTCCCGATGCTGATGAAGGGGATGATTAGGATTCTCCAGGACCCGGTCGATCGCTTCTACTACGGCCGATTCCACCATCACCCAGGGAGAACCGATCTCCCTTTCCTGGTCCATCTCCACATAGTAGTGAGGGGGCAGGTAATTCAGCGCGATCGCTGCTATATCGTTCACGCAGCGCGGGCAACCGCAGACATTTTTATAACGCTCATTAAGATATTTGCCCATCACGGCAACTACGCGCTCATAATTTGCATTTGTTACATTACAGTCCATTGATCATCCTATAATACTATACTATTTTTCAAAGTATGTATGAATGTGAAATAATTTGCAATAAATGTACCAAGCTTATTGCGCTAATTTATCACAATATTTCAACATATTGCACCAAATAACCGGTAAGGCATAACCTATTGTTTTGAGCGATTATGAGCATTGAGCGAAATTCACCACATAATAAATGAAACGTGATTTTAAACCAACGGCGATAAGCCTGTTGTGTTTGTCCATAAGTTAGGCTATACTTCCCGACCATGACCACCGATTTGAAGAACAGTAAGCTCTATATCATAGACGGCAACTCCTATATTTATCGCGCCTATTACGCAGTCCGGGGTCTGACTACTTCCACCGGGCTCCCTACGAACGCGGTGTTCGGTTTTGCCAATATGCTGCTGAAGGTCATCAAGGACAGAGCTCCCGAGCTCCTTGCGATCGTATTCGATCCCAAAGGCCCCACCCGCCGTCACCTCGAATATGCCGAGTACAAAGCGCACCGCCCCCCCATGCCCCGCGACCTTGTCCCGCAGATACCGTATATTCACAAACTTGTCGAAGCTTTTCGCATCCCGGTCTTCATCAAGGACGGGGAGGAAGCGGACGATGTTATCGCCACGCTGGCGCGCAAAGCCGAAGCTGACGGATTGGACGTGACCATCGTCACCGGAGACAAGGATATTCTCCAGCTCGTCGGGCCGCGCATCAGGGTGTACGACACCCTGAAAGAGAAGATCTATGAACCAAAGGACGTCCAGGAGCGCTTCGGCGTCCCGCCCGCGGGAGTGATCGAGATCCTGGGCCTCATGGGAGATGCCTCGGACAACATTCCCGGTGTGCCCGGAATCGGTGAAAAGACCGCTCAAACGCTGATGAAGCAGTACGGATCCATCGAGAACCTGCTCTCCCACCTTGACGAGATCACGCGTCCCAAGCTCAGGCAGTCGCTTATGGAGAACGCGCACCTGGCGCGTCTGAGCCGCGAGCTGGCCCGCCTTCATGCTGATATACCGCTCGAATTTTCCTACGAAGCGCTGACCCCGAAGGAACCTGACAATCAGGTCCTGCTGGGTCTCCTGCGGGAGCTTGAGTTCCCCACCCTGCTCAAGTATGTTGTGCAGGAGGACGCTCAGGAAGCTGATTACCAG
>Ga0315272_10000382_pt1 | contig 21992 bp, 19 predicted proteins | sample C3_middle_MG_FD_203918 | JGI IMG/M metagenome (GOLD analysis project Ga0315272, IMG submission 203918) | Sediment microbial communities from Yellowstone Lake, YNP, Wyoming, USA - C3_middle | ecosystem: Environmental > Aquatic > Freshwater > Lake > Sediment | place: USA: Wyoming | collected...
TGCCCCTTCCATCCCGGCAACCACAATCAACACATCTGCCTTATCGAGGAGATCTCGACGCGAAAGCAGCCGATGAATTCCGGCCACTCCGACATCATAAAGCCCTTCGACCTCATGGCCCAGACAACGCAAGGTAACAAGGCCCTCCTCCGCCACAGGGATATCGGAGGTTCCGGCGGCGAGCACCAAAACAAGCCCTGCCCCACCATCGGCACATGGCTGTTTCGTTTCCATCTGCGTAGTCAGCATCCGGGCTGCCTCATGATAAACAAGCCCAGGAATTTCCAGACAAACCGCCTCCCCCTTTTCCTGGCTCACCCGCGTGGCCATTACCGCTGGAGAAAATCGAAGCAGTTTTCTTAAGATATCGGCAATCTGGCCTGCCGTTTTATTCTCTCCGTAAACCACCTCCGGCACCCCGGTCCGCAGGCGGCGATGATGATCAAGGTGAGCGCAGGAGAGCATCTCGGCAGGAAAGTTTTTCAATTCCGCCAAAGCCTCAGCAACAGTGCACGCACCGCAACTCACCTTTTCAAGGAGTTCCTGCATTTTTTTTTCGTCCATCACATTGATCCCGATGTCATATTATATGATTAAGAAACTGCCGCGACCATAATCCATACCCTCGCCCAACTAGCACTTGCCGGAGGATACAGCATCCAGTACAGTACTGTACTCTAATGCAGTTTCCAGCTTCTTTCTTTACAACCGTAATCTCTTTCCCGCAGGAAACCCGATGCCAGCAAAAAAACCAGCACCTCCGCCAAACAAATCGTGGCTCCGAATCACGATCACCGCCAGCGAGACCATCTCCGACCCCATTGCCGATTTTATATGCGAGCAGACCGGCGGGGTCGAGCAGATCCCGGTCGCATCAGCCAATGCCGCTCAGGAACAGATTGTCGGCTACCTGGAAAATGGCCCCCATGCCCCGGAAAAATTGAAAAAAATTTCAGCGTACCTAGAGGAACTCGCTCACCTCGCCTCGGAAGAAGGGAAAACGCGGCTTGAAACAGAAATCATTGCCGATGAAGACTGGAACAAGACCTGGAAAGAGGGCTTCAAGCCCCTGCCGATCACGGCCCACCTGGTCATCAAGCCCACTTGGGAATCATACCAGCCAGGCCCCGGCGAAAAAGTTATCGAGATGGATCCGGGGATGGCCTTTGGCACAGGTCACCACGCCAGCACCAAACTGGCCCTTGAGTTCGTCGAGGGGCTTTTCCATGACACGAAAACCCCTCCAAAAACCGTTCTCGATGTGGGCACCGGCACAGGCATCCTGGCCATGGCCGCCGCCCTTTTTGGCGCCCAAGAAGTGCTGGCAATTGACAATGACCCAGAAGCCGTGGTGGTGGCTAAAGAGAATATCCTGCGCAATGGTCTGGCTCCAGTCATTACCGCAGATGGCCTCGCCCTGGAAGCCATACCCCGGCAATTCGACCTTGTCATCGCCAACATCATCCATGATACGCTCATTGAACTTGCCGCCGGCCTTGCCGCACGCCTGGCCCCGAAAGGCAAGCTCATCATGGCAGGAATCCTGACCGGCCACCAGACCGACAACATCCGCGCAGCCTACAACGCTCTTGGCCTGAAACATCAGGAAACCCGGAGCGAAGGGGAATGGAGCGCTCTTCTCTTCTTGCAGCCATAGACACCCATGAGCCTTCGCCGCTTTTTCATAAATCCGACAGATATCACGGGCAAAACCGCGCAGCTGACCGGACCGGAGGCCCATCATCTCCGATCCGTCCTCAGACTTTCCCCCGGCGATCCCGTTACTTTTTTTGACGGAACCGGCACCCGGTACCAGGCACGAATCGAACAGATCCTCAAAGACCGGGTGACTGCAACCATCATCGAACACACCCAAGATCTCCAGCCAAAAGTTCGCCTTCACCTGGGACAAGCCCTGCTCAAAGGCCAGAAAATGGACCTCATTCTGCAAAAGGCCACAGAGTTGGGGGTTGATGCAATCTGGCCTTTTTATTCGGAGCACGGAATCCATAAAACGCTCAGAGATACACAGATGGAGCGCTGGCAGCGCATCGTCCTCGAGGCCTGCAAGCAGTGCGACCGGGCCAAGCCACTGGCAATTCATGATACCCGAGAGGTAACCGATCTCATGACCCAGCCCCCGCCTTGCGACGCACGGTTGATCTTCTGGGAACACGAAACCCGGCAAACACTGCATGAGATTCTTGCCCTTCAGGCAACAGATTGCCGCTCCGTATTGTTCCTCCTCGGCCCGGAGGGTGGGTTCAGCGAAACCGAAGTTGCCTGTGCCCAAGAGGAAGGCTTTATCCCCGTCTCCCTGGGACCGCGCATTCTGCGTGCCGAGACGGCAACTCTTGCGGCAACAGCCATCCTGCAATATACCTTGGGCAATCTTAGCCCGGTTCTTCCAGAAGATTAGGAGAAAATTCCGTGCGCGCCGTTGTCCAAAGGGTAAGCCAGGCCTCTGTTTGCGTAGATGGGCAGATCTGCGGCGCCATCAAATCGGGACTGCTTGTCCTTCTCGGCGTTGGCAAAAACGACACGAAACAGGACGCCACGCTCCTGGCCGACAAGATCGCCAATCTCCGCATCTTCGATGACGAGCAGGGACTCATGAATCTCTCCCTGATCGAAACGCACGGAGAGATGCTGGTGGTTTCCCAGTTCACCCTGTTCGGCGACTGTCGCAAGGGAAGACGCCCGTCCTATTCCACCGCCGCGCCACCGACAGAAGCAGTGCACCTCTACGAACAGTTTATTCGCGAAACCCGCGCAAGACAGATCACTGTGGCCGCCGGAAAATTCCAGACCATGATGGATGTAGCCTTGGTAAACAATGGGCCGGTAACCCTGCTGCTTGACACGGAGAAACAATTCTAGCTCCTGCACGAAACTCTTTCCTATATTTTTCCAGCCCGTGCTTTACAAGCGTTGCAAATATAGCTATATAGTGCTTCGCATTTATGCTCCACGGGTGACGCAGTTTACACCCGAAGATCATTCTCCGTTCCTGCCCGAAGGGGGCCTTGCATGCAAGAGCTTTGGTCCGATGACCCTAAGGTTGTTGGGGAAGAAATTATCAGGCTTATTGGCCAACGAACCCCTGTGACCCTTTTTCAAAAGGGGCTGAATCCACAGAAGCTGACGCCTTCCGAGATATTCACCAAAGAAACGGAACCACTTATTCTTTTTTCCAAAGACACCCCTTTCCAGGCTCCAAAAGACCCCTGTCTGCTCCTGTATCAACACCATAATCAGCCCATGAGAGGTTTCCACGCCACTCCCGTACTTGAAACCAGCAGCGAACTAGGAGTGCTCTTTCCCGCATCAATCATTACCGTCCAACGAAGAAGATATCCCCGCTACAAGATAAGTTCGCGCTCCGTTGCAACCTTCACCCGCAAGGCAAGCCAGTATCTCAATCATGGCACAATAAAGAATATCTCCATTGAGGGTGCAAGGCTGGTGGGGAAATTTTCCGAGCACATTCAGAAAGGCGACAAACTCAGCCCACTCAGCATGACCCTCCGCTTACGATTTGGCGATTTCGAGGAAAAAGCTACGGCGCCGGAAGCCCTTGTCCGCCGAGTTATAGAGCTTGACCAGGAAACCAGGGAATTCGGCGTTCAATTCACCCTGAAGGGCACAGATTTGGAAAACCTCGAACGCTACCTTGCCATTTGCTCCATCCAAGATTCCCCGCCAAATGCGACCTGAAAACAAACTCTAAGCTTCGCTTCCTTCCTCCCCGATGCACGCAAGACCTCCGGTGCGGTTTGCGTCACCACAAATCCCACTCTGCAACCTTCAAGGCCAGAAATGCTTACCGGTGGGCTTTTCGCCACAGAGCGAGCAACCGGGTTCGCAACTCCGCATCTCCGATAGCAGAGATCAACCCCTCAAAACCCTTTTGCGCCTCCGGGTCAACTGGCGGCGGAGCAGTGACCGGCGGCGAGCTTTCCACAACCATCTTTTCCTCGCCAAGGGCGGCGTCTATCTGGAAACGGATATCGCTTATTTTTTCGGAACCCCGCACATTCGCATTGATCTGTTCGAGCAACGCCTGTTTTTGCAAATGCAGTTGCTGCATCCAGACCGAGTCGGAAACCGCGATCCAGAGCACCGTGCCCCGAATCACCTGCGGCTCAGTCCGTTCGGCAATTTCCGGACCAACAACCTGCGGCCAGTTCCTAAAGACGGCATGCAGGGCCAAACGCGTGTCCCATTGCCTTTTCTTGAAAAGCTCGGCAAAAAGAGAATCTATGCGGATTATTTTTTCTGAAGCAGCCATGGTAAATGTGCCTAGTTGAGTGGGGATTTCGTTCCTGGATTGTAAACAACCCTTGCCGCATTGCAAAGAAATCATTATATACTGCTCACAATTTCCGGTCATTTCCTGACTATTTTATTATTGAACCGCAACAACAAGGACTTTCCCCATGGGCTTTCGCTGTGGCATCGTCGGCCTGCCCAATGTCGGCAAATCGACCATCTTCAACGCCCTCACCTCGGCGGGCATCGAGTCGGCCAATTATCCGTTCTGCACCATCGAACCCAACGTGGGCATGGTGCCGGTTCCGGACGGACGCCTCGACATCCTGGCCGAGATGGCCAAAACCAAGGTCAAGGTCAACGCCCAGATGGAATTCGTCGATATCGCCGGGCTGGTAAGCGGGGCAAGCAAAGGCGAAGGGTTGGGCAACCAGTTCCTGGGCCATATCCGCCAGGTGGACGCCATCGCCCATGTGGTCCGTTGTTTTGAAGACGAAAATATCGTGCATGTGGACGGCAGCATCGATCCCTTGCGCGACCGGGAAGTGATCAACACCGAGCTGATCCTCTGCGATCTGGATACCGTGAGCCGGCGCATGACCAAAACCGCATCCCAGGCGAAATCCGGGGACGCAGCCTTCAAAGCACAGCTGGTTGTTCTGGAAGGACTGTACGCCCTGCTCAATGACGGCAAACCGGCTCGAGCCGCCCAACTTGACGATACCGGCGAGAAACTGATGAAGGAGCTTTGCCTCCTCACCGCCAAACCCGTTCTCTATGTGGCCAATGTCAGCGAAGCGGAAATCAATACCGGCAACCAGTGGGTCGATGAACTCCGCAAGGCAGCGACAGCAGAAAACGCCTCCGTGGTCATGATCTCCGGGGCAATCGAGGAGGAATTGAGCGCCCTGAGCGTGGAGGAGCGCCAAGATTTCCTGACCGATCTCGGCCTTAAGGAACCGGGCCTGAACCGTCTGATCAAAGCGGGCTACGAGCTGCTGGGGCTGATCAACTATTTCACCGTGGGCGAAAAAGAAACCCGAGCCTGGACCATCAAACGCGGCACCAAGGCACCTCAGGCCGCCGCGGTTATCCATACCGATTTCGAACGAGGCTTTATCCGGGCCGAGGTTATCTCCTATGCGGATTTCGTGACCTGCGGCGGCGAGGCCAAGGCCAGGGAAAAAGGGTTGCTGCGATTGGAAGGCAAGGAATACGTGGTGCAGGACGGCGACTGCATGAACTTCCGCTTCAACGTCTAGCACAAGGGGGGCGTACAACGATGATCACAACCAACACGGAACAGCTGGTCTGCCAATCGGTGATCGGAGAAATCACCTCGCCCCAGGGCGGGATCAACCCCTACCGGATCAACCCGGACGGGCATTCCGATGTCTACCCCGGCGTGGGCGGCATCACCTACAACCTGCGCATCGGAGATTTGGCCGGAGAAAAATTCGGCGACCATGTGGAGCCCGCTGTATCAATCAGCAACTTCACCCAGATTCAGGGGCAACCCGGCCCCAACCGGGCCTTGAACCAATTTTCCTGCGTGGGCAACCTCGCCAAGGTGGTCTCCGGCGACGCCAAGGGCGAGACCGGCCGAGTAACCGGCAAGCATGGCGGCATCGAACATGTGCTGGTGGATTTTACCCCGGAGGTGTTGGAACGCCTCACCATCGGCGACAAAATCCAGATCAAGGCCTGCGGCTGCGGCCTGAACCTTCCGGATTTCCCAGGGATCAAGGTGATGAACCTGGACCCGGCCCTGCTGGCCGCGATTCCCCTAAAAAAACTCAAAGACGGCAGGCTGGAGGTGCCGGTGACCCACACCGTGCCCGCCAAAATCATGGGCTCGGGCATCGGCGCTTCCCACAGCCACAGCGGCGACTACGACATCCAAATGTTCGACGCGGCCATTGTCAAGGAATACGGCCTTGAAGACCTCCGGCTCGGTGATTTCGTCGCCATTCTGGACGCGGATGCAACCTATGGTCGAATCTACAAGACCGGCGGCGTGGTGATCGGCATCGTTGCCCACGCCAGCTGCGTGCTGGCCGGGCACGGCCCAGGGGTGATGATCGCCATGACCTCAAAAGACGGGTTGCTGGTGCCAAAGATCAGTGCCAAGGCAAACCTGACCTCTTATTTTGCTAAAATGAAATAAAAAGGATACCCCATGAACAACAGGGAACAACTCAAACAACTGCTGCTGGCCAAGTCGTACCGTCATGGGAAGTTCAAACTCTCCTCGGGCCGGGAATCGGATTTCTACATCGACGGCAAACAGACAACTTTGTCGGCAGAAGGCGCTTACCTCTGCGGCAAACTGATCTTTGAGATCATCCAAAACAACCCGGAAAAGATCGATGCGGTTGGCGGCATGACCTTGGGCGCCGATCCTCTGGTCACGGCGGTTTCGGTGGTGAGCCATCTGGAGCAGGCTCCGATCCCGGCCTTCATCGTAAGGAAGGAATCCAAAGGACACGGCACCGGCCAATATATCGAAGGACTGAGCAACATGCCTTCGGGCTGCACCGTTGCCTTGCTGGAAGACGTGGTCACCACAGGCGGCACCCTGCTCACCGTAATCGAGCGGGTTGAGGCGGCGGGATTCAAGGTGGGACTGGTGGTGACCGTGGTTGATCGACTGGAGGGCGGGGCAGAGGCGCTGGCCGAAAAAGGTTATCGCTTGAAAGCCATCTTCACCCGGCACACCTTGTTGCAGTAGGATACGAAAGGATCAACGAAATGCAGTGCAAAAAATGCAAGGGCAGGCTGGAGGTCGCCCGGTCCTGCCGCCGGGTCCGCCTGCGGTGCCAGAAATGCGGTCACGAATACCAGGTTCACGAGGTGGCAGACCAGCTGGACGAGGAAACCGAAGAGATCCTCTCCCGCTGGACCTGCATCATCTACGACTGAAAGGCTACACTTTCACCGTTCACCACTCCAACCGCAACACATTGTCCAGGGCGTCAACCTTGGCCACCCGCACCGAAACGACATCCCCGGCCTTTGCGCTCACTGCCTGGCTCGGCGGCATGTCGGCATCCAAAAGGCAATCAAGCAGCGCCAGATTGACCCGCTTGGGCCCCTTGTTTACCAACAGCGCCTCAACTCTTGCACCGGCCTTCTGTTCGAGATACCTGAGCAACCAGTATCGGTGCCGCATCCGGCGCACCTGATTCACCCTGGCCAGCACCGTGTTGATGTCCCCGGCAATTCCTCCGAGTTCATCGGCGGAGAACATCGCTCCCCGGCCAGAAAGCAGCTGTTTGATCTGATGCTGCATGACCAAGTCGAGAAACCTTCGGATGGGAGACGTGACCGTGGTGTACTGCATGACGCCAACCCCGCTGTGGGGCTTGGGATAGACCAGAAGCTCCCCGGGTTTGAGCTGCTTGCGCTGGCGAAAAACCGAAAATAGATCCTTCTCCCCCCCGGCGATCAACCGCTGATGGGGCTCGTCCTGGGCCCGGAACAGGCCCGGTGCCTGGCGATCCGCCACAAACTGGGCAGACAAGGTATTGGCCAACACCATGAACTCCGCCACCAAGCTGCGGGAGATGGTATCCACCGGGGAGAGGGCAACCGCCACTCTCCCTTCCGCATCGATGCTGATATTCACATCCGGCACCGGCAGGAGCAGCGCCCCTTTTTCTATGCGCCGCTGCTTGAGCTGCTCACTGAGCCGGGCAAGCGCCTGCAATTCCCAGTCGCCGCTCGCCACCAGCCGTTCCGCCTCCGGGTAGCTCAACTGCCGCCTCACCGTAACCAGGCTCGGGACAAGATCAAATTCCAACACCTCGCCTTTAGGGCTGAGCAACACCATGACACTCAAGGCCGCCCTCGCCTTCCCAGCGACAAGGCTGCACACCCCCTCGGAGAGCGCTGGCGGCAGCATGGGGATTTGGGTCTCGGGAAAATAAAGGGAAGTCATCCGCCGGGCTGCCTCTTCATAAATCGGCATCCCTGGCGCAACATAATGGGCCACGTCGGAGATATGGATACCCACCAGAAAGTCGTCGCCCCTCCGCTCCACATGCAAGGCATCGTCATAATCGCGGGTGGATTCGCCATCAATGGTGAGCAAGGGCAGCTCCCGGAAATCCCGCCTATTCCTGCCGACAAGCTCCACGGCCACGGGTTCGGATGCCTGGGCCGCCATGACGGTGAGTTCCTCGGAAAACTCCACCGGGATTGCATAGCGCCGCAGAGCCACATTTTCATTGGCTTGCCAGACTCCTGCCTGGATCAGGAGATGATAGATATCGTGCGGTCCTGTAAGCCCTGCTTTTTTCAAAAGCTCCCGGGCAAGCTCATGCTCTTCGGCCTCACTGCCAAAAACATAGTAATCGCCCAGCAGGCTGAGGCAGCGGTCGCGTTCCGGCCATTCCGCCGTGGTGTCCCCATCCCATAGACGCTTGAGCCCCATAGCCCCGGTACTCATCAAGGCCTCCTGCTCCTTTTCCCTTTCCTGCTTCAAACGAAGGGCTTCAACCGCTTCCGGGTTGTGGGCCAAGACCATGCCTTCCTTATATTTGAAATAGAGACGATCGACAAAGATGGAGCGGAGGAAGGCGGCGACATGATTATCCGTGGCGTCTTCTCCAAAGGCCAGTTCGGCGAGGAAAGCAGGGCTGAAACTCCCACCCTCCTCCTCACTGGCCAACTGCCAGATCCCGGCCAGGTCAATCTGCTGCACCATGGCCTGCCGAATCTGGTCTGCCTCTTTGAGCAGACGAAGCTGCTCATCCCGGTTGAGCGTGAGAGAATGGTGTTTTGCGGATTGGTGCAGTAGACGGGAGAGGGGAAGGTTTACCTCTCTGCCGTTTTGGTTGATCAGGCGCAGCCGCTTGCTGTCATCGTCAAGGACCATGGCGCAGATGAACCTGCCCTGTTCAATGTATTCAATGATTGCGCCCTGCAAACTCATGCAATATGCCCTTATGATGAAAAAATGTAACCGGTAAGCAGCGCCGCTTCCCTGCTGCCGCAGATGCACGTATCAATTGTCGGCAGAAGTGCCGACAAAGAGGCTTGCGAAATGTGCTATTGCACATGAGCATGCCGATGACAGCTAAGCGAGCACCGCGAGACTGCGAAGCAAATGTGATGCTGCTGAACGGTTACAGGAAACTGGCCCTTGTGTACCAGCAATTCCAGTGGTTGTCATCTTTTTCCGCGACTGTTAAAAAGACAAAAGATGCGAAAAATCAGGAATACTGGTATGTAACAGGCTGGTTTTTCCCCTTAAAACACACACGAGCACAACAGCGCCCATGAACAACTCCCCAGAACAGGTCAAATCCGGCATTGTCGCCCTCATCGGGCCGCCCAACGTGGGCAAATCCACGCTACTCAACAGCCTGCTCGGCCAGAAGATCTCCATTGTCTCACCCAAGCCCCAGACCACCCGCAACCGAATCCTCGGCATCGTCAACGGCCCGGACTATCAGATCGTCATGCTGGATACCCCCGGCATCCACAAGGCGAGAAGCCCCCTGAATCTGGAGATGGTAAAGATCGCCCTGGGCAGCCTGGCCGATGTGGACGCCATTGTTTTCATGGTTGACGTCACCATGCCCCTACCGAACACAGGCAAGACCCTGACCCAATGCCTTGAAGGCATCGACAAGCCGGTGCTGCTGCTGTTGAACAAGATGGATCTCATCGACAAGGAAAAACTGCTGCCCATTATCGCCACCTACCAGGGGCTATACCCGTTCCAAGCGATCCTGCCCCTGTCGGCCAAGGCCAGCGACGGCACCGGTCTGGTCATCCAGGAACTCTGCCCCCTGCTTCCCACCGGGCCACGGCTCTACCCCGAGGATATTCCCACCGATGCGACGGAACGGTTCATTGTCGCCGAGATCATTCGGGAAAAAATCTTTTTACAGACCGGTCAAGAGATCCCCTATTCCACTGCGGTGACGATTGAGAGTTTCAAGGAAAATGCAGCCAAACAACTGATCACGATCCACGCCACTATCTACGTGGAAAAGGATTCGCAAAAGGGGATCATCATCGGCAAGAACGGCAGCAAACTCAAGCAACTGGGCCAGGCAGCCCGGAGAGACATTGAGATCCTCCTTGACCAGCACGTGCTTCTCAAACTTTGGGTGAAGGTGCAAAAAGATTGGACCAGTGATCCACGCTTCCTGAGGGAGCTTGGCTTCTAACAACGGAAAAGGGGGGGTGACTCCTGAGAATCGCCCCCCCACTTGCAACCTTTCTATTTTTTTTACAGATCAAACAACCACATTCACCCCGCGTGATCGCTGTTCCGTTCGAGTTCTTTGCTCCTGCGACGGTCTTGGTGGCGGTTCCCGTCTTTCCGACTCACGCACCGATTCTTCCGGAGCGCTCTCGTCCGCAGCCTGCCCCGCCTGGGTGAGAGCCCTGGACGCCTCCAGGGCGGCGGCGGAGATTTTGGTCACAACATCAGGGGAAGCCTGACTGGTTTGACCGGACTCCGATCTATTGCTTCTCGCCCTCTTTTCTCCCTCTGACCCGGCATAAGGAGAAACAGGCCGCTCTGACCTGACATTGGTTTGTACTGAAGTGGCGCTGGGATCTAAAGGCATGTTCCACCTCCCTTGTGCGTAAGCCGCTGGCAAGGACGACATAACAACGTTAACAGACTGCCAGCAAATAGTTACGATATAACCATACTATAATTTTCATTAAAAATAAAGCAATCCCTTAAAGGAGAAAAACAGAGTCCCGCCCCTATCACTGCCCACCCCCCTTTGCTTTTTCCCAAGCATCCTCTTGAATAACCCTGTAAAACGATATATAAAACACAGCTTGAATACGATCTGTCCGCACCGCGCTGTCTGTTCTGCGTTGCTCATTTTTTTTGCAAGGAGAAGACCATGACCGAGGTCCGAGTACGTTTTCCACCCAGCCCCACCGGCTATCTCCATATCGGCGGGGCCAGGACCGCCATCTACAACTGGCTGTTTGCCCGCAAACACGGGGGCAAGCTGGTGCTGCGCATTGAGGATACGGACGCGGAACGCTCCACCCAGGAGTCCATCCAAGGCATTCTCGACGGCTTGGAATGGCTCGGTGTCGATTGGGATGAAGGCCCCTATTTTCAGTCGGAATTTGCCAAGGAACACGTGGCCGCCGCCCAACGTCTGCTGGCCGACGGCAATGCCTACAAATGCTTTTGCAGCAAAGAAGAACTTGAGGCAAAACGGGAAGCCGCAGCAGCCGCCAAGGGCGACTACCGCTACGATGGCGTCTGCCGCAGGCTCAACCCCGAGGATATCCGGGCAAAAGAAGCGCAAGGTCTTCCGTATGTAATCCGCTTCAAGGTGCCGCAGGAACCAGGCAAAGTGGGTTTCGACGATCAAGTCTATGGCCGGGTCGAACGCTCCTATGAAGATATCGAGGATTTCGTCATCGTCCGCTCCAACGGCATGCCGCTGTATCTGCTTTGCAACGTGGTGGACGATATCCGCGACCGCATCAGCCATGTTATCCGCGGCCAGGACGGCCTGAGCAACACCCCGCGCCAGATCCTGCTCTATCGGGCCTTGGGCGCGGAACTGCCCATCTTCGCCCACATGCCGCTGACCCTTGACCTGAACAAGGCCAAAATATCCAAGCGTAGCCACGGCGAAATCGTCTCGGTCCAGTTTTACCGCGAACAGGGGTTTCTTCCCTGGGCCCTGGCAAATTTTCTTGTCCTGCTGGGCTGGTCCACCTCCGATGACCGCGAAATCTTTTCGCGGGAGGAACTCATCGAGGCCTTCAGCTTTGACGGCATCACCCGGTCCAACTCCATCTTCAACTACCGCAAGGACGACCCGAAGTTCTTCACCGATCCCAAGGCGATCAACATCAATGCCCATTACCTGCGCACCCTGCCCATCGAGGAAATCGGCACCCTGGTCAAGGTGGAATTTCAAAAAGAAGGGTTGTGGGATGCTGCCTACGATGGCGAGAAAAAGCAATGGTTTTTAAAAAGCCTGGACATGGCCAGGGAACGCTTCCACACCCTGAAGGATTTTGCTTCCCTAGGCCGGGCCTGGTTTGCCGATGATTTTGCCATGGACGAAACAGCCCTTGCCAAAAACGTGCTCAAGCACCCGGGCCTCAAGGAATGGCTGCCAAAATTGGCCGACCGTTTCGAAGCCCTGCCGGAACTCAGCCACGATGAGACGGAGCGGGTCTGCCGGGAATTCGCCGAAGAACTTGGGGTGAAACCAGGGGTTCTGGTTAACGGCGCCCGTGCGGTGATCACCGGCCAGGTCAAGGGGCCGAGCATGTTCGAAATTTTTGCCCAGCTCGACAAGCAACGGGTGGTGAGCCGACTCAAAGGCGCGACGCAGTACTTCGGATAAAACTCAGTCAAACTACACGGGAAGCAATCATATGGCAAACGACGAGACGCAGTCACAGGACTTCATCCGCACCATTATCGCCGACGACCTCGCCACCGGCAAGCACGAGCAGATCGTCACCCGTTTCCCGCCCGAACCCAACGGCTATCTCCATATCGGCCATGCCAAATCCATCTGTCTCAACTTCGGCATCGCCAAGGAGAACACAGGGGCCCGGTGCCATCTTCGTTTCGACGACACCAATCCCACCAAGGAAGAGCAGGAATACGTCGAGTCCATCAAAGACAATGTCCGCTGGCTCGGTTTTGACTGGGGCGAGCACCTCTACTTTGCCTCGGATTATTTCGAGCAAATTTACCAATACGCCGAACACCTGATCACCACCGGCAAGGCCTATGTCTGCGACCTTTCCGCCGAGGATACCCGCGCTTACCGCGGCACCCTCACCGAGCCGGGCAAGAACAGTCCCTACCGCGATCGGTCGATTGCAGAAAACCTTGATCTCTTCCGGCGCATGCGGGCCGGAGAATTCCCGGACGGCACCCGAGTCCTGCGGGCAAAAATCGACATGGCATCCGGCAACATGAACATGCGCGATCCGGTGCTCTACCGAATCCTGCACGCCAGCCATCACCGCACCGGCGACACCTGGTGCATCTATCCGATGTACGACTACACCCACCCCATTTCCGACGCGCTGGAAGGGATCACCCACTCGCTCTGCACCCTGGAGTTCGCAGATCATCGGCCCCTCTACGACTGGACCCTGGACAACCTGCCGGTTCCCTGCCACCCGCGGCAGATCGAATTCGCCCGCCTGAATCTCAGCTACACCGTGGTCAGCAAACGTAAGCTCCTGCAACTGGTAAACGACGGGCATGTTTCCGGCTGGGACGACCCCCGGATGCCAACCCTGTCCGGCATCCGCCGCCGCGGCTATACCCCGGCCGCGCTGCGCAGCTTCTGTGAAAAAATCGGGGTGGCAAAAAAAGACAGCATGGTGGATGTAGCCCTGCTGGAGCATTGCGTGCGTGAAGACCTCAACGAAACCGCCGTCCGGGTCATGGGCGTGCTCGCGCCGCTCAAGGTGGTGATCACCAACTATCCCGAAGGGAGCACGGAAAACCTTACGGCCCAGAACCATCCGCAACAGCCGGAGCTGGGCGAACGGGCTGTCCCCTTTGGCCGGGAGGTGTATATTGAACGGGAAGACTTCATGGAGGACCCGGCAAAAAAATTCTTCCGCCTGGCCCCCGGACGGGAGGTGCGTCTGCGTTACGCCTATTTCATCAAATGCGAGAAGGTGATCAAGGATGAAGCCACCGGCGAAATCATTGAACTGCATTGCACCTATGACCCCGCCACCCTGGGAGGTTCAGCCCCGGATGGCCGCAAGGTCAAAGGCACCATCCACTGGGTGTCCGCCGCCCACGGGGTGCCAGCGAAGGTGCGCCTCTACGACCGGCTCTTCACCGCAGAAAACCCAGACGCTGGCGAGGCAAATTTCAAGACCTTTGTCAATCCGGAATCCCTGCTGGTACTTAACGATTGCCTGGTGGAACCGAGCCTGGCCAATGCCAAGCCCGGCAGCCATTACCAGTTCGAACGCCAAGGGTATTTCTGCGTGGACAGCTTGGATTCCAAGGATGGCAAGCCCGTGTTCAACCGGACTGTCACCTTGCGCGATACCTGGGAAAAAGAGAAAGTCAAAGTGTAAGAACATTAGTAAAAAAAATGGATGGTGCGGGAACTCCTTTCCGCACCATCCATTTTTCCGCCTATCTTTTTCTCTTACCGTGAACCGGAGACAAACTCCTCGAACAGATCCACCTCATGCTGACAGCCGATGACCAGCGGCACCCGCTGGTGCAACGACTTGGGCTGAATATCCATAATATTCACGCCTTCATCGGTGATGGCCCGGCCACCGGCCTGTTCCACCAAAAACGCCAGGGGCGCTGCCTCGTACAATAGGCGCAGCTTGCCATGGGGCTTGGCTGGATTCCGGTTATCACGCGGGTAAAGAAATATCCCGCCCGCAATGAGATTGCGGTGAAAATCCGCCACCAGTGAACCGATATACCGGGCATTGTAAGGCCGTCCAGTTTCCTTGTCATTTTCCTTCAGATAATCCACAAACCGCCGAACTTCGCTGTTCCAGAAGTTGTAATTCCCTTCATTCACGCTGAAATACTTGCTCCGCTCGGGAATCCTGATATCCGGATGGGACAGGTAGAACTCGCCCACGCTGGGATCAAGGGTAAAGCCATGCACTCCCTCCCCGGTGGTGAAAACCATCATGGTGCTAGAGCCGTAAATGATATATCCGGCAGCCACCTGCTCCCTCCCTTTTTGCAGCAAATCTGCCTCCTCGCCCTGGGGGGTGAGATCGTTGGTGGATTTGCGCCGATGAATGGAGAAAATGGTGCCGATGTTCACGTTGACATCGATGTTGGACGAACCGTCAAGCGGATCAAAGGCCAGGGTGTATTTGCCCGCGCTTCCTTCTGCCACCGGGATAATATCCGCCTCCTCCTCCGAGGTCATCACACAGATGTAGCCGCAACGGGCCATGCGGCGCTTGATGGTGTTGTTGGCCAGTTCATCAAGCTTCTGCACATGCTCGCCCTGGATGTTGGTTTTTCCGGTTCTCCCCAGGACATCGGCCAACCCGGCCATATTGACTTCGGCGTTGATTGTTTTGGCAGCCACGATCAATTCACTAAGCAGACCGGACAAATCGCCGGTGGCCTCGGGATGCAGGCGCTGGCTGTCCATGATGAGTCGGCTTACGGTAATTCCAAACGGTTTGGTCATTTCACTCCCCATGCAGGATCAAACAAAAAAGATTCAGCGCGGTGGCTGAGTTGGCAGGGCGGCATGCCCTCTGGGATAGTACGGAAGAAAACCATTTGGGTCAAACAAAAAGAGCCTGCGTAGCGGCAGACTCTTTTTTCCTTAAGACCGTGGCACCGGATTCAGGCAAACATCTGGCCGATCTTCGCCTTAAAATCATCCTTTGAAAATGGCTTGGTGATAAAATCCGTCACCCCGGCTTGCCGGGCCAGCTCCGACTGAGTTTTCTCCGATTCGGTGGTCGCCATCAGCACGGGGATTTTTGCCCATTCCGGCTTTTTTCTGATCTCGCGGGTCAACTCGATGCCATCCATGTCCGGCATATTCATGTCGGTGATGATCAGATCAAATTCACTGTCCATCTGGAGGTAATCAAAGGCCTTTTTCCCGTCTTCCACCGTGATCAGCTCCATGCCGAGATCGGCTGCGACACCCTTGTAGAAGAAGAGCATGGCCCTGGAATCATCCGCGGCAAGAATACGTTTTTCCTTGGTCCCGACCTCCCCGATGCTCAACTGGTGGATATCCTCGGCAGCTTGCTCCCCGCCGATTTTGGCAAGTTCCGCCCGGAAAGCGCCAATGGCCTCATGGTCCCCGGACTTCTGCACAGCGGCAAGCAATGCGCTACGTTGCCCGCCATCCTTATACAGAGCGGCAAAAACCTGCCGGGCGTGAGAGGTGATAATGGCCGAAAGCACCCGTCCGCTCTGGGCATCGCCTTTGGCAATAATTTCATTCAGCACCTTGACCACGCCGGGATTACACTGTTGATCAAGAGCAGTCGCCACGGCAATAAGCACAAGATCATCCGCTTCGGCCAGACCATCTGTCAAGCCGATCACGCTTCGCATGGAGGTGATCCGCCCCAGCCCCTCATAGATGGCAAACTTCAGGTTGGCATCCTCAGCCTTTTCCAAATGAGCGACCAGAATGTCTGCGCCCCGCTTTTTCCCGGTCATGCCAATAACATTGGCCGCCATGATCTTTTCGTCCTTGTCTCCGGTCTCAAGACATCTTTCCAGGTCAGGCAAAATCGCATCCCCCATATCGGCAAGGGTGGAGATAACAACCCTGCGAAACGAGGGATTGGCATGATGGATAAAGCCGATGAGAAAAGCCTTTGCTACATCATCGGGGAAATTGGCAATATTTTCCAAGGCCAACGCGATGCGCAAATCGCACCCGGCATCAACATGGTGCACCTCCCGGCTCTCGGCAACCATGGCCATCAAGGCATCGCGGAATCTGAGATCATGGATTCCGTCAAGACCACGCATGGACCAGGCAACAACGGCATAATCTTCATGCTTGAGATAGGGCAACAGAGTCTCGGTGAGACCCACATCCTTATAACTGCCCAGAGCCCGGATAACCTCGGAGACAAATTCATTGCCGGAAGCAGTAGCAAGCAGCTTGACCAGTGCCTCTTTGAGGACGGAGGAGCCGCCGTCGGCAGCCCGTCGTATACACATGAGACGGACCGCTTCCGATGCATGGCCCAGACCAGCGATAATCTCCTGCTCCCGCCCGGCAAGCAAATCAAATAAAGTGTGATAGACCATTTCATCAACCGCCTGATCGCCAAGCGGTGTGGCGTAAAGACTCCACAAGGCCGGGATGGCTTCAACCACTCTGGATTCCTTAATCTCGTCCAGGCAGACGATCTGTTCGATCATATCTTTTTGAGCAAAATCCTTTAAGAGATCCATGGTCCTCCTTCTCGCACGTTATTCTTACCGCCTGGCCAGACTTTCTTGAATACAAGTCAATGCCTGTACAATACAGCAATATTGTATTACACAGGGTCCCATTTTAGAATCTTTTTTTTAGAAACCGTCACGACTCGTTCTTTCGGTTTGCGCCAACAGCTTACTTCCCTGCAATCGCTGTGGCAATCCGCTCAAGGGGCAGAATCTTCTCCACCCCGCCAAGGGCAATGGCTTCCTTGGGCATACCGAAAACCACGCAGGACGCCTCGTCCTGGGCGATGGTGTAGGCTCCGGCCTGCCGCATCTCGGACATCCCCCGCGCCCCGTCATCGCCCATGCCGGTCATGATGATGCCAATGGCATTTTTCCCGGCATAGCGGGCGGTGGAGCGGAAAAGCACATCCACCGAGGGCCGGTGTCGACAAACCAGAGGACCGTCCTTAATCTCCACGAAATACCGGGCGCCGCTGCGTTTCAGCATCATGTGCCGATTGCCCGGCGCTATAAGGGCCTGACCGCGCAGCACGGTGTCGCCATCCTGCGCCTCCTTGACCCGGATGCGGCACAAGCCGTCCAATCGCTCAGAAAAAGCACGAGTGAAGCCCTCGGGCATATGCTGGACAATAACGATGCCAGAACAATCTCCGGGCAGAGCCTCAAGAAATATCCGCAGAGCTTCGGTGCCTCCGGTTGAAGCACCCACCGCCACCACCTGTTCCGTGGTCTGCACCATCGCGGTGGACGAGGGCGGGGGCAGCATGACATCGGCGGTGAGTTTTTTCTCCACCACATGGGGCTTGGCGGCAATGCGCTTGACCATGACCCGAGCCGCAGCCTTGACCGCGTCGCAAATCCGGATTCTCGACTCCTCGATGAACTGTTTCGTTCCGAGTTTTGGCTTCTGGATGATGTCGATGGCCCCGTATTCCAAGGCCTTAAGCGTGGTTTCCGCCCCCTTTTCCGTAAGAGTCGAGCACATGACCACAGGGATGGGATGCTGACTCATGAGCTTGTGAAGAAAGGTGATCCCGTCCATGCGCGGCATCTCCACATCAAGGATGATGACGTCCGGCACCTCCTTGGCTATGAAATCGGCAGCCACGTAAGGATCACGAGCAGCCCCCATTACCTCGATATGCGGATCGGACTGCAAGGTTTCGGTCAAGGCCTGCCGCACCACAGCGGAGTCATCGACGATTAACACCCTGATTTTATTAGACATTTGCTTTCATCCTGAAACAGAGGAGCGGGGAATACGCCGCAGCAAGACTTCGCCAGTGTGGGTATAAAAAAACAGCTTACAGCCGTGCACCCCCCCCACTTCTTCCACTGCCACGGAAACATTGTACCGAGCCAGTGCCTCGCGGGCCGCCTTGATATTCATCGAACCGATGCTCTTGGTCTCGGCCGCCGAGCCAAAATGGACATCCAGAACATCGGCGCCGCCAAATATCTTCGCCACCAACCCGGCATTGGGGCAGAACATATTACCATTGGTCAACACATCAACCATGTACCGTACCGACGTCTCCACAAAACGAAAACTGTCTTCCACTGTTAAATCCGGGCGGATCGGCATCACGCCATGGCACATTGCCCCGGTTTTTTGTTTGGGGCAAAACAGGCACACCGAAACGCAGGAGCCAAGAATGGTGGCGATCAGAGTAGGCTCCTGGGCGACAAACAGCTCGCCGGGATGCAGGTTCACCACGGGAAGATCCGTGTCCAGAATATCCTTCATTTGCGGCATCGATACACCGCCGCTGCAACCCGCTCCATCCGATCTCCTATGCCTTCCAGAGTCTCAGAATGTCCGGTGAACAGAAAGCCACTGGGAGAAAGCTGGCGATAAAACTTTTCAAAAAGCGCGCACTGGGTTTTCCGGTCAAAGTAGATGATAACGTTCCGGCAGAAGATGATATCCATCTTCTGCTCAATGCCGAAATCCCGATCCATGAAGTTAAGCCGCCTAAATGTCACCTTCCGCCGAAGCTCCGGAACAACCCGGTGAAATCCCTGGTGCGTCCCCTTCCCTTTCATCAGATATTTATTGCGCAGCGCCAGGGAAACCGGGGCCACCACTTCATCGGTGTAGATCGCCTCTTCCGCCCTGGCGAGCACTTCGGTGCAGATATCCGTGGCAAGAATGGCATAATCCAGGCCCGGATATCGGGAGAAAAAATCATCCAGCACCATGGCCATGGTGTACGGCTCCTCGCCGCTGGAGCAGCCAGCGCTCCAGACCCGAAGCGTCTTATGGCTTGAATGGGTCATCCGATGGACATATTCAGGGAGCACGAGGCCCGTCATCACATCAAAATGCTTTGCTTCCCGGAAAAAATCCGTCTTGTTGGTGCTGACCACGTCGATCATGTGGCTCAGCTCCTTGACTTGACCATCGGGGCTCAGCACATAATCGAAGTAGGCGGAAAAAGAATCCAGATGCAATTGCCGCAGCCGCTTTTGCAACCGGGCGGAAAGCATGGTTTTCTTGATGGGCGGCAGCTTGATGCCGCAGGTTTCATAAATAAAGGCGCTGAATCGATTAAAATCCCGATCCGACAAAACCGGCGAATGCGCGGACCAATCCCCCGCTGTTCCCTGAGTTCCGGAAAAAGTCATGCGTCCCTCAATACCTGTTGCCCAAGTTTCTTACGCTTCCGCGCCGACAGTTTCTTCCGGCTTGGGCTCGCCCAATTGAATCGAAGCGGCGCTGTCCATTTCCCTTAGAGCCGCTTCACCCTCGCTGGCCAGAACCTTGTCGATATCAAGGATGATCAAGAATTTCTCTTCGGTCTGCCGTCCCATGCCCTTGATGAACTCGGTATTGAGGTTGGTGCCCATTTTGGGGACAGATTCGATGTCCTCAGGGTTCAGGTCAAGAACCATCTGCACGGAATCCGTCAGCACCCCCATCTCCACCAGATTGGCGTCCACCTCCAGCTCCACAATCATGATGCAGGTGTTCTTGGTGTATTCGATGGTCCCCATTCCCAGCTTCTGGCCAAGATCCATAACCGGCACCACGTTGCCGCGCAGGTTGATAACGCCGCTGAGATACGCGGGCATCCGCGGGATTCTGGTCATGGTGGTTACGTCAAGCACCTCCCTGACCTTGGAAATTTCTATGGCAAAGCCCTCCTCTCGAAGCATGAAGGTAAGATATTGCGTAGCCTGCGACTGAACCGTTTCATTTTTCGCGCTCATGATTTCCCTCCGGTATGCTTTTTTCCGCCAGCTTTTGTCCAGCCTGCAACAGCCCCTGGCAGCCCATTATTCAGTTATGCGTCAATTGGCAAGAGCGTCATATTCTTCCTGACGGGCGCATTTCATCACATTGGCCACATCAAGAATCAAGGCAACCTGCCCATTTCCTAAAATCGTCGAGCCGGAAAGCCCCGTGGCGTTGCGATACACCCAGCCCAATGATTTCAAAACCGTCTGGTGCTCGCCCACTACGCCGTCCAGCACCAGGCCGAACCGTTCGCCATTGATTCTGCTGATCACCATCTGCTCCAGGGCTGGCCTTTCTCCGGAAATGGCAAAGAAATCCCGAAGGCGCACATAGGGCACAAGCTGATCCCGCACCGGCAACATCCGCCGCTGATGGAACTTGGCGATATCCTCCCCGGTCAGTTCCACGCACTCCTCCACCTGGGAAAGAGGCAGGACAAAATGCGTATCCCCGACCGTTGTCAGCAGCCCGTCGATAATGGCCAGGGTCAGAGGCAGCATGATGGTAATGGTGGTGCCCTGTCCCTTGACGCTGCTGGTCACGGACACCGATCCCTTAAGCGCATCCACCGTGCTCTTCACCACGTCCATGCCCACCCCGCGGCCGGAGACGCTGGTAACGGTTTTTGCCGTGGATAGACCCGGCACGAAAATGGTATTCCAGATATCCTGTTCACTCAGCTCCATGTCCGCGCGGATCAGTCCTTTCTCCATGCCTTTTTGCCGGATTCTCTCCGCATCGAGCCCCTTGCCGTCATCGGTGACGGTGATCACGACATTGGCTCCCGAATGATGGGCGGCCAGGGAAATCGTACCGTTGCGCGGCTTGCCTGCCAGCTCCCGTTCCTCCGGCGACTCAATCCCATGGTCGATGCTGTTGCGGATAAGATGGACCATGGGGTCGCCCAACTGATCGATCACATTCTTGTCCAGCTCGGTTTCTGCACCCTCGGTGACCATGACCACTTCCTTGCCCAACTCGGCGGAAAGGTCGCGCACCAGCCGCTTGAATTTGGCAAAGGTGGTGCCGATGGGCAGCATCCGAATATTGAGCACGCAATCCCGCAGCTCGGCGGTGAGACGCTCTACCTCTTCCACCGGCTCGACAAGATCGGAGTCCTTGTGTTGACCTGCGACCTGGGTCAGCCTGGCTTGGGTAACAACCAGTTCGCCAACCAGATTGATGAGCTCATCAAGTTTTTCCGAAGCAACCCGGATACTTTCCGCACCCTTGGCGACCTTCGCCTTCTCCTTGGCCTCGCGAACCAGCTTTTGCTCGGCGAGAGCGGCGTCAACGCTGGTTCGCGAAACAAGATTTTCTCCGACCAGCAATTCACCCAAGGGCTTTTGCCGGTCAAGCACCGTTTTCAAATCATCTGCGGAAATTTCCCCCCGTTCCAGCAGGATCTGGCCAAGCCTCTTGTGCTCCTCCAAATCCTCCTCTCCTTCAACGGCAAGAACGGTCACCTTCACCCGGCAACTGGACTCGGCAAACACCAGCACATCCTCGATGGCGTTATTTCCTTTGTCCGTGGTGAGCAGGATGAGCGCGCCCCCGCCTTCC
>Ga0315272_10000383_pt1 | contig 21936 bp, 21 predicted proteins | sample C3_middle_MG_FD_203918 | JGI IMG/M metagenome (GOLD analysis project Ga0315272, IMG submission 203918) | Sediment microbial communities from Yellowstone Lake, YNP, Wyoming, USA - C3_middle | ecosystem: Environmental > Aquatic > Freshwater > Lake > Sediment | place: USA: Wyoming | collected...
CGGCAAGCCTCACATCATCACCCGGATCAAGGAAGGCAGGGTTCTCTTCGATCCGCGGACGTTGAACGATGAAGAAATCGGAAAGATTGTGGAAGCAGTAAAAAAAATCACTGGGTAGACAGTACACAGTAGGCAGTATTCAGGTTAAAGCAATATCGCTTTCTGTCTCCGCCTGCCTTCCCTGCCTACTGTCTCCTGTCTACTGTATACTGACTCCTGTTCTTATGAAATACATCATTCTCGGCACAGCCGGACATATCGACCACGGGAAATCGACCCTGGTCAAAGCCCTCACCGGCACGGACCCTGACCGCTTAAAAGAGGAAAAGGAGCGCGGCATCACGCTCGATCTCGGTTTCGCGTCCCTGGACCTCCCCGGCGGCAACCGCCTCGGCATCGTGGACGTACCGGGCCACGAAGGGCTCATCAAGAACATGCTTGCCGGCGTCGGCGGCATGGACATCGTCATGCTCGTGATCGCCGCGGATGAAGGCATCATGCCCCAGACGCGCGAGCACCTTGCCATATGCGACCTGCTGCAGATCAAAAAAGGCCTGATCGTACTGACCAAAATGGACATGGTGGACAAGGACTGGCTCGCGCTGGTGCAGGAGGATGTCCGCTCGTTCGTCAAAGGCACCTTTCTCGAAAAATCCCCGCTCGTCCCGGTCTCGTCCAAAACCGGCGAGAACCTGCCTCTTCTCGTTCAAGAGCTGGCAAAGCTTTCGAACGAGGTATCGCCGAAGTCATCGTCGGGCATCCTGCGCCTGCCCATCGACCGCGTCTTTACCATGAAAGGCTTCGGCACGGTCATCACCGGCACCCTGCTTTCGGGCACCATCAGCACAGAGCAAGAAGTGGAGATCCTGCCCAAAGGGATACGCACAAAGGTCCGCGGCATCCAGTCGCATAATCAAACCGCACCGCGTTCGATCGCCGGCCAGCGCACGGCAATCAATCTTCAGGGAGTTGAGAAGGACCAGCTCTCGCGCGGGGACACGATCGTAAGCGCCGGGTATTTCACGCCGACCAGAACGCTCGATGCGAAGCTCGTTCTGCTCAAGCAGGCGCCGCGGGGGCTCAAGACCGGCTCCCGCATCCGTTTTTACAATACCACCCAGGAAGCCATCGGCAGGATCACCATCCTCGGGCAGAACACGCTGGCAGCAGGCGAAGAGGCCTATGTCCAGCTCCGGTTCGACCAAACCGTGATCGTGCAGCAGGGCGACCGGTTCATCCTGCGTTTTTATTCACCCATGGAGACCCTGGGCGGCGGCGTGGTCCTGGACCCGCATCCCAGGAGGCACAAGCAGAAAACCATGGAGAGCTCGCTCAAGAACCTGACGGTCCTTGAAAAAGGTACGCTTGATGAACGTCTTGCGCTCCTTATTTCCGGCAGCGGCCTGGCGGGCATGGAAGAGGCCGAGGTCATCGGCGCTATCGCCGCGGACAAACCCGAGATCGCATCAGCGCTGGCAGCCCTTTCCCAGAAAAAGACCGTGCTCCGCGTCGACACCGTTTACGTCCATGCCTCCCATCTTGGCGCGCTGGAGCAGAAGATCGTCGACCTCGTGGCACAATTCCACAAGGAGAATCCGCTCAAGCCCGGCCCGGACAAGGAAGAACTCAAGGGCATGCTCCGCATACGGATCAGCCCCAAAGTGCTGGCCCTGGCCGTTGACGGGCTCGTGAAGAAAAAAACGATCGAGGTTGACGCCTCGAAGCTGAGACTCCCGGGCTTCAAGGCCGCCAGCGGCAAGGTGAGCGACGAGGTCAAGAACAGGATCGTGGACGCCATCAAGAAAGGCGGCACCCAGCCTCCGGTGCGGGAAGAGCTGCCCGCCCTATTCAGCATCAGCGAAAAGGACGCGAAGGACCTGCTCAAGCTCCTTGCCGACGAAGGCAGGACCGTCCGGATCAACGACTCGCTTCACCTGGATCGCGAGATCGTCGAAACGATCAGGGCCGAGCTCAGGAAGTATCTCGAAGAAAAAAAGGAGATCACCATGGCCGAGTTCCGCGATATCGCCAAGACCTCGCGCAAGTTCGCGGTGCCCATCATGGAATATTTCGATTCGCAGAAACTGACCCAGCGGATCGGCGACAAGAGGGTGTTGCGGGGGTAATCCTGTCCCTCTGTGACAGCGCTCACGAAAGGTGGAACAGAATGAACACGAATGACGGCAAAAGACAATCTGTATGCTGCGTCTGCGGCAAGCGATTAAGCGCCAAAACACCGGAAGGCGGGATCCAGTGGCAACCAGGACACCTTGGAGATAAAGGGCTCTACTGTGATACCTGCTTTACTCCCAAAAAGAAGAACAATGCTAAAAAGAAAACGCAACCTTAGTCAGTTGCGAATAAAATTCTACTCAAAATGACAAGAATAAATCTAAATTAATTTTACCACGGAATACTGCCACGGATTAACACCGATTGAAAATTAAGGACTTTATCTTTTTTATCCGTGCTCATCCGTGCGCATCCGTGGTGAATATTATTGGATTTGAAGTTCCGACTTGTCCGGGTCAGGTGAACAATGAAAGAAATCAGTACGCTTTTTAAAAACAACCGGGATTGGGCCAGGCAGGTTGAGGAAGAGACCCCCGGTTTCTTCAAAAAACTTTCAAGGCAAAACCCGAAATATTTATGGATCGGGTGCTCCGACAGCCGGGTCCCTGCAAACCAGATAACCGGCTTGCTGCCCGGAGAGGTATTCGTTCACCGAAACATATCCAACCAGGTCATTAACACCGATATGAATTTGATGTGCGTTCTGCAATACGCAATCGAGATCCTGCGCGTAAAGCACATCATCGTATGCGGCCATTACGGATGCGGAGGCATCACCGCCGTCATGAAGAACAAGACGTCGGGCCTCCTGGAGCATTGGCTGGAGAATGTTAAAACTGCGATTCCTACGCACAAAAAGATCACCCACAACAAAATGTGCGAATTGAACGTCATCAAGCAGGTAGAGAATCTCTCTCACAACACGATCGTACAAAAAGCCTGGAAGCAGAAAAGGAAACTGTATATTCACGGCTGGATCTATTCCGTCTCCGACGGTTTGATTAAAGACCTGAAGATCACGCAACAAGGTGCGCCAACAAAATCACTGCAGCACGCGCCAAGACCATAGGCGCCCACGCCAATAGTCTTTTTCCGCATCAGGTACCGGTTGTTGTTTTCCCCGTTGTGAACATTCATCAAACTATGCTATCATAATTCCATGCACGATCAGCAGATCACCATACTCCGCGAGCTCATTATCATCCTCGCGGCCTCCCTTCCCATCACCTACCTTTTCCACCGGGCAAAGCTGCCGGCGCTGGTGGGCTTCCTGATAACGGGCGTGCTCATCGGGCCCTTCGGCACGGCGATCATCACCGAGACCCAGGTGATCGAGCGGCTGGCCGAGGTCGGCGTGGTCCTGCTGCTGTTCACCGTGGGCATGGAATTTTCCATCGCGGACATCGCGCGGTCGGGACGCCGGATCCTTGTCGGCGGCGGCTCCCAGGTGGTGCTGACCATCGTCGTGATCATGAGCATCGCGCTTTTGCTCGGTTACCCGCTCCCCCAGACCGTTTTCTTCGGGTTCCTTGCATCGCTCAGCAGCACGGCCATCGTGCTCAAGGTCTACTCGGACCGCGCCGAGCTCGACACCTCCCACGGCAGGCTTTCCACGGGCATCCTGCTGTTCCAGGACATCGCCGTGGTCCCCATGATGATGATGCTGCCGGTCCTGGGAGAGGCGGGTACGGCCGGGACGGTCTCGCTGCTGTCGATCGGCGCCTCCCTGGGCAAAGCAGTGATCGGCCTGATCGGCGTCTTCATCGCGGCGCGCCAGGTCGTCCCCTTTCTCCTGCACCAGGTGATCCGCCTGAAGAACCGGGAGATCTTTTTCCTGCTCATCGTGCTCATCTGCCTGGGTACGGCCTGGGTCACCTACAGCCTCGGTCTGTCCCTGGCGCTCGGCGCGTTCCTTGCCGGCCTCATCATCTCGGAATCGGAATACAGCCACCACATCGTGTCCGAGATCATGCCGTTCCGCGATTACTTCGCGAGCATCTTCTTTATCTCCATCGGCATGCTGCTCCATACCGACCATTTCTTCGCGCACTGGCCCATAATCATCATGCTGACCATGCTGGTTATGCTCGTCAAGTCGGGCCTGGTGGTCGCCACGGCCCGGGCGCTGCGCTACCCCATTCGAAGCGCGCTGCTGGCCGGCCTGGGGCTGGCGCAAATTGGAGAGTTCTCGTTTTTGCTGGCGCAGCAGGGGCTCGATCGCGGTCTCATGGGCCAGGACGTGTTCCAGATGTTCATCAGTACGTCCATCCTGACCATGCTCGCCACGCCGTTCCTTATACAGGCCGGTCCCTGGTTAACCGCACGGATTCCGGAGCTGACCCCGGCAGCCACCAGCAAAAACGACGTCTGCACGCTCAAGGGGCACACGGTCATCGCCGGTTACGGCCTGAACGGAATGAACCTGGCCAAAACGCTGAAAGCGACGTACATCCCCTACGTGGTTCTGGAAGTCAATGCAGACACCATTCGCCGCGCGCGTGACGAGGGCGAACCCATCATCTATGGCGACATCACCCGCAAGGACGTGCTCCTGCGCGCGGGAGTGGAGTGCGCCAAGGTCATGGTCTTTGCCGTCTCCGATTTTAATGCCACCCGAATCGCCGTGCGCGCGGTGAGACAGCTGAACCCGTCCATCTTCATCCTGATCCGCACGCGCTATGCAGCCGATGTGGACGAACTGTACCAGCTCGGCGCGGACCAGGTGATCCCCGAAGAGTTCGAGACGTCCATCGAAATCTTCTCGCGCGTCCTCCATCAGTACCACATTCCCGGCAACATCATCGCGAACCAGATCCAGCTGGTGCGCTTCGAGGGTTACAAGATGCTGCGCGGCATCTCGCTGGACCACGAGAACCTCGGCCGCGTTGCCGCGCTCTTTGCCGGCGCCACAGTCGACAACATCCAGCTCCAACCCGGCTCCCCTGCCAATGGCAGGACGCTGAAGGACCTGGACATCCGGCACGCCACCGGCGCCACGGTCATTGCCGTGGTCAGGAACGGCGAAGCAACCACCAATCCCGGCCCGGATTACAAACTCCAGAGCGATGACATTCTGGTGCTGCTCGGCGCGCACCGCGACCTGGATCAGGCAGCGGTCCTGTTGACGCAGCGCGGGCAGGTGGCGTTATGAGGGAGGGAGATAGAGGATTTCAGAACGGAGAAACTGAAGAAAATATGGTAACTACTCAGGTCAAAAGCAAGGCGTCTCCCGCAGAGGCGCAGGGAAATCATCAAACAGTAGAAGGTCGGCTTAATATCTTTCGTTTTAAAAAGAGCAATTAGTGCCGTTGCCCTCTCAGCGTCTCCGCGTCTCCGCGCGAAAAACGCATTTGAATTTGACTCGCGAAAGCTAAAAAAACGAGCTGAATAGTTACAATGTTCGTAACTATTCAGATCTTTTTTACACGCGCCTGTAACACTTATAAAAAACACAAATTTTCGCGCAAAGACGCCAAGACGCAAAGAAAGTATAGGGTCGTTTTTATGATTTTATTGCTGTTCTTTGCGAGCTTTGCGACTTTGCGCGAGATGCCTTGCTTTTGACCTGAATAGTTACCAATGTTCTTAACCCTTTTGAGTAGATTTTTTCAGTAACTAATAACGTATCGATTTACATCTGCGTCCTCTGCATTTTCTGCGGTTAAATGTTTTTTCCCATTATGATTCAGGACCGCTGCCACTATTGGCAACGGAAAACCGCCAGCCGATCTCTTCTAGCCCCAGCGTTTGGAGCACTTCAAGCAGCCGCTCGGCCGGGCGGCGGCGCGGCAGGTCCTTGTAAACCGCGATGATCAGCTCATTTTTCATCGAGTGTTCCCACCCCACCAGTTCGGTCACGTTGACCTGATACCCGTGCGCCTCCAGTTCCAGGCAGCGCAGCACATTGGTGATGAGGCTGCCGAATTCCCGCGTGTGCAGCGGATGCCGCCAGATCTCGGTCAGACTGCTTTTGGCCAGCGCCTGGCCCTTGTTCTTCCTGAGCACCGCAGCCACCTCGGCCTGGCAACAGGGCACCAGCACGATGAATTTGGCCTGCTTCTTTAGTGCAAAATGGATTGCATCGTCCGTGGCGGTGTTACAGGCGTGCAGCGCGGTCACCACATCGACCGTTTCCGGCAGGGCGTCGGACTCGACGGCTTCTGCCACGGACTGATTCAGAAAGAACATGCCGGGAAACCCAAGCCGCTCTGCCAGTGCACAGGATTTCTCCACCAGCTCATCCCGTGTTTCAATGCCGAAGATCCGGGAGCCGCTGTCCTGCTGTTTAAAGAACAGGTCGTAGAGGATGAAACCCAGATAGGACTTGCCCGCTCCGTGATCGACCAGGGTGATCGCGGGATGGTCCTGCTGGACTTCCTTCAGAAGCGGTTCGATGAATTGATAGAGGTGATAAACCTGTTTGAGTTTTCGCCTGCTGTCCTGGTTCATCTGCCCGTCGCGGGTAAGGATGTGCAGCTCTTTCAGCAGCTCAAGGGACTGGCCCGGTCGTATGTCATGTTTTTCAGGCACTGAAGAAATTCCTTTCACGAGTGTGGGCGTCCTAGCCAAAGTGATCCCCTTTATCTGTTCCCAATGAGTTCCGGGAAGGCCCGTCAATGCGGCACTGGCGCGTTTTTACTGCACATTCTATTTCGATCCGAGATTTTGCTGCCAAATCCCGAATGATCAAAATCTTGCTCATTCAGGGGTTTTCCTACAGGTTCAAAACGCTGGTCACACGCCGCCCTCCGGCGCGTCGCTGTGGACCGGCAGGTTGAAATACGATTTTGACGTGAGGCTGTGGGGATGATGACGGCGATCAGGATGGGCTTATATACTACGCATGCTTGTGTGACTGCAACCACTCCCTCAGCGCATCATTCATGCGCGATTGCCAGCCTCGACCAAACGCCTTGAAGCCTGCCAGTATTTCCGCATCCAGGCGGATGTTGATGTGCTCCTTTGGCACGTTCTTTCGAGGCCTGCCGAGCTTTGGCCTAAGCATCTCATCGGCCGCCGCCTTCGATAAGATATCATACAGCACCCCCCGCGCCGGTCGAGCGCGTTTGAAGTCTTCCTCGGTGAGTTCGCGCACTTCCCCGTTTTTATCGATTAGTGGTTTTTTCATAAGTTTTAATCTCCCTGTCATTCGCCTTTCTCAAGCTTATAATGCGAACACTGTCACCGCGTATCGTGAATGCCATAATATACAACCGGTCAGCAATGTAACCCGTAGCAACAAACCGATCCTCTCCGTAATCAGACCGTGCATCGGCAATGACACTGGCGGTTTCCCATGCAAAATCACACGCAACAGCAAAGTCAATGCTGCGTTTCTTGATGGTTTCGAGTCTTTTTTTCTCATCCCAGCTGTATTGCATTGCTTTATTGTACCCACAATAAATATGACTGTCAATGCTAAAGATGTGCCTCCGTGTGTGTTTTTTACCGACTATGGGAAGAATTGTTAGATGCTTTCATCAAAATAGTCGGCATCGATCTTCCTGACTGGATAAAGCGATACCGTTGAAACGCCAACATCATGTTCGACCATCAAGTGGGACAAACGTTCTCCGTCAATCAAAACGATCTTGCTTCCGATTTGGGAAACGTAGCCGCCCCTCTGTGTCCTGACCAAAGTGATCCCCTTCATTTGTTTCCAATGAGTTCCGGGAAGGCCCGTCAATGCGGCACTGGCGCGTTTTTATTGCACATTCTATTTCGATCCGAGATTTTGCTGCCAACTCCCGAATGATAAAAATCTTGCTCATTCAGGGGTTTTCCTACAGGTTCAACGTCTGGGGTAACCTGCTGCGCCACCTAAAATTGCCGCTCCAGCGCAGCCAAAGTTCTCGCAGTCAGGTTGACTCCATAGCTAGCAGCTTTTTCTTATAAAAAGCACGCCAGCTTTTTTGTGAGGACTGTGCTTGTAGTGATAACGAAATATTTCTTCTCTCAGAGCTGGAAAAGAAAATTCATTTTCGTTGAATTCACGACCTTCAATTCTGGCTTCAGCGATACAGAATTCTTTTAAATCTTGTTTCTTCTTTTGAATGAATTCCTCGATATCCTCGGTGATTTCACATTCTTCTTCGTCACGCCACGACCCATAACTGGACATTCTTTTAATATAAATTAGCAGGTCTGGAGAACGGTCAATTTTCGATAAAACTTCAAGGAGGCAGATTCCTTCAATAATGATCGCTTGTTTTGACTCGTTTATTGCCGCACTCAGTCTGGCAAGGTTGAGAAAATCAACAAAATTCCCTTTTTCTTCTTCTACGTAGTCATCCAAATTTATGCTAGAAAAACCCAGTGATACTGATAATTTATCGGCTAAAGTGCTTTTTCCAACACCATCAATTCCGTCGATGCAAATAAGTTGAAAATTTCCACGTTCTATTAATTCAATGATTTCATTTATGACGGAAGTTTCTATCATTTAATTTAGCTGCTAACGAGCGCGTGAGGAGCGCGTTGAACCTGTAGGAAAAGGCCACTTTGGGTAAATTTGTCGCCTGTAACTACTTGATTTTAGACTCATTTAAATACGAATAATGGCTTTCCTGCAGACTCGTTTTTAACGACCCTCTCGCGAGTGGATAGAATCCATTGACGCTGGATATTTGGTTCTGCTGTGCCATTTGTGAGTTTCCTTTAAAGTATGCGTATAGCTTGCATCAGTAGTTGAAATTGCAGACTCAACAATGAAATCAAATAGGATTATTCGGCTTCTATCTGTTGGAATGCTATCTGTCTTGATTTGAGCGTCTAGTTTGGCAGAAGTAATGGCAGTGCTTGGAATGTTCGCTTTATTAAACTGGTCCTGCAACCAAGATCGAATCTCTGTCGCAATGTACAGTTTTACTGGCCCTGTTTTGTCGTGTTCGGCTTGGCCAGTTAAAAGGTCGACTTTAACCAGACCGTCTGGTAATTCAGCAAGAAGCTCTAAATCGTCGTTCATTCTCCAGCCAACGAACATCTGGCAGACGTTATTTGCAAATTCCTGGATTCGTTTTTTTCGCATATTAAACCTCTAACGGCTCGGCTGAGGGGCGCGGTTTTAGCGACCCTCTCGAGCCGAAGGTTAAGTTCAAGAGACAAAATTTCAATTGCAATTGGGCAAATCAAGCCAGTCTGATTTCCATGTTTCATATGTCGCATAATCTTTAAATAATGGAGCATCTTCACAGCATCTGCGGAATACCACCTGCTGTTTTTCACCAGAAGGGGCGTCGGAAGATAGCAACCCAACTACTTTCTTATTGGTTATATGGCCTTCAAAATGGATGTTCCAATTTAACCCGTTTGAACCTTTGCAATAATCAACTCGGGCATTGAAAGTGATTTTGTCCGTTTTTTTATCATATTTTATATCGGCAAGCAACCCTTCCGGTCCATCACCGATTAAGCCTTCATGTTGTTTAAGGAGGCCGAAAAGAGAACCGTGCCGAGTCCATAGCCTCAAGGTGTATCCGTCGGAGTGTTCTCCGTCCGAACTCGCCTCGTTAGAATAAAAACCGAACTTCTTGAATTCCTTTTCTTGAGCCAGAGCGGCACCGTGGCAAGTCAAGGACATTGATAACAGTAGTACAACGGAAGCGATAATAACCCCAGGAGTTATCCTTTTATCTGTCATGTTGTTGCCTTCGAGAATATAAACTGATTGAGATTAACGAGTCTGTAGAAAAAGCCCCTCTCAAAGCCCCGACGCACCATGCTTCGTTTAACGCGATTAAACTTTCGCGATGTCGTTCAATGATGGCCAAGTGAGGAGAAGCCCACCATTCAGGCTCAGAATCGCCTCCATTGCAATTCTTATTAGCAGCAGTGAAATTATGTCACTGCCCTCAAGGGGGTAAAATGAGCCCTTTTCGGGGTTTTCCTACAGGTTCAACACGCGCCTGACGCGTCGCTGTCGAGGCGCAGGTTGAGCACCACCGATTACTAGACGATATTGGATAGGACCTCACAATCACAGTGACCACCAATAGTTGCCAGGGCATGGAGTATTTTAGGTGTTCCTTTGCCTATGTTAGCTTTGATCCATGCAGCGGTATGACGATTTGTGTGGTCGCAAGGTATTCGTTGCAATTCTGAATCAAGAAAATTCCCGAGCTGTTCTAATGTCTGTGGGGTAAGACCAAGAGCGCTCCATTTCGCCGAATATTCACGGAGTAAAGCGAGCCGCTTTAAATCTTTTCGATCGGCTGGAGAAGAAAGGGAAATTGCTTTTTCAAGAGCAGCGGTAGCTGCGGGATAATGAAGGAGGGCTTCTTCTGCGAGAGCCAAAAGGCGATATGTTTCAACAGAAGGCTGTTCTTGAACGATAATGCGAAGCCCGCGTAGGACTTCCCGGAACTTCGGGAGTACAGCCTTATCTGGAAGCCGGCGATCGTATGATCCCTGCATTGAAGTGGCCATGGCTTCTTGAAGCGATAGCTTTATGGATTGAAGGTCAAGATTCATTTGGTCCTCAGTTCAACGAGTCATTGACTATGGGGGCTAGTAAACACCTAAAAACAAGCCCCATAGTAAAGCACGGATTTCCGTTGTTTACTCGTTTAGCAAGGAATATGCCAATTCATATGCCGATTTCAGACAAATATATTCCTGATTCATACCGATGTCAACGAGAATGCGTTTTAAGGGCAGGTACTGACATTTACGACAAGAAGTTGTTGCTATTGTACTGGCAGCCGTTTACGCTGCTCGCCTGATTGCCCGGATGGCTTTGACTCGTTTTTCCAGTTCTTCAGCGGCCCTCTCCCGTCCGGTTTTCCTATAGAGTGCCGCCAGATTCGCAAGGCTCGCGGCTACATCGAGATGATCGGGGCCGAGGGCCTTCTCCCTGATCGCCAGAGCGCGCTTGTAGAGCGGCTCGGCCTGCGCGTACTGGCCCTGGGTCTCGTACAGCCTCGCGAGGTTATTAATGCCCTTGGCCACATTGGGATGCTCGGGGCCGAAGACCTTCTCCCTGATCGCCAAAGAGCGCTTATAGAGCGGCTCGGCCTGTGCGTACTGCCCTTGGGACTCGTACAGCCCGGCCAGACTGTTCAACCTCATGGCCACATCAGGATGATCCGGACCGAGTGCCTTCTCCCATATCGCCAGAGAGCGCTTGAAGAGCGGCTCGGCCTGAGCAAACTGGCCCTGGGATTCGTACAGCCCGGCCAGACTGTTCAATTTCATGGCCAGATCGGGATGATCCGGACCGAGGGCCTTCTCCCATATCGCCAGAGAGCGCTTATACAGCGGCTCGGCCTGTGCGTACCGGCCTTGGGTCTCGTACAGCCCGGCCAGGTTGTTCAGGCTCGCGGCCACATCGGGATGGTCGGGTCCGAGGGCCTTTTCCCTGATCGCAAGGGAGCGGCTGTAGAGCGGCTCGGCCTGCGCGTACTGGCCCTGGGTGCGGTACAGCCCGGCGAGGCTGTTCAGGCTCGTGGCCACGTCGGGATGGTCAGGACCGAGGACCTTTTCCCAAATCGCCAAAGAGCGCTTGTAAAGCAGCTCCGCCTGCGCGTATTGGCCCTGGGTGCGGTACAACCCGGCGAGGTTGTTCAGGCTCGTGGCCACGTCGGGATGGTCCGGACCGAGGGCCTTTTCCAAAATCGCCAGAGCGCGTTTATAAAGCGGCTCGGCTTGCGTATAGTGACATTGAAAATCGTACAGCGCAGCCAGGCTGTTCAGGCTCGTGGCCACGTCGGGATGGTTCGGACCGAGGGCCTTCTCCCTGATCGCCAACGAACGCTTGTAAAGCGACTCGGCCTCCGCGTCTTTGCCCTGGGCACGGTACAGGCCAGCCAGACTGATCAGGCTCATGACCACATCAGGATGGTCCGGACCGAGGGCCTTCTCCCATATCGCCAGAGAGCGTTTGTAAAGCGGCTCGGCCAGCGCGAATTTGCCGCGGGACTTGTACAACCCTGCGAGAGTGTTCAGGCTTCAGAGAAATCAGGGTCAAATCTCATTTAGTGACAAGGATGTCATCAAGTGACCCCAATGACCCCTAGCTCCAGAAAGCCCCGACGACTATGATTTCCAGTCATCACCAGGCATGATTCGATGCATGAATTCATCGAACATGGGGACAGTGAATGCGGTATCACCATGATGGGGGCTCCAGATCATGCCTTTGGAGATCAACTGGTTCCTTGTCGGACCAAGTGAGGTCACATCACGCTTCAACTCATCGGCAATGTCTCCTGACCGATGCGGTCCAGAGCCCAGTTCGGCCATCGCTCGGATATACCTTTTCTCGGCAGGGGTGAGGCGGTCAAACCTTACACGAAAGAAACTTTCGTCGAGTGCGGCTATGGCTGCTGTTGATGCGTTTTCAACATCCGCTTGCGTGATTGGCGATGCTTTCGCCGTATCCCACGAATGCTTGCCCCACTCCTGCACAAAATAAGGGTAGCCGCGCGTCTCTTTTACAATGAGATCTAATGCTTCAGGGGTCACTGCGACGCCCTGCTCTTTCGCCGGTTTGGCGATGGCAAGTTTTGTTGCATCGGGAGGAAGTGGGCCAATCTCTGGAAAGTCGAACAGCCGTTCCGCATAAGATTTGGCACGACCCATTCGGCCTCTCAGCTGTGGCAGTCCGGCGCCCACCATAACAACGGGAAGGCGCCGCTGGGCAGTGCGGTGCAGTGAGGTGATGAGAGCTGCAAGTTCGTCCTCTTTTACATACTGAAGCTCATCGGCAAAGATTGCCAAGGCTGATCCTGCTTCTTGCGCGGCTGCTCCAGCGGATTCCAGCAGAGCTTGCAAATCATGCTCCAGATCACCGTTGTCAGCGAGGCCAGGTTCCGGATCAAAATCGAATCCCACTTCTATGTCTTCATACTTCATCTTCAAGGACTTAGCGAAACCTGCCAGTGCTCTGAGCGCCCGTTGCGCGAGGTCCTTGGCTTTCTCGTTCCGAGATAGTCTCAGCAGAGCCTGGCGCAGCTGGGGAGCCAGAATAGCGGGTAACGAACGGTTTTCAGGCGCTTCTACCCGTAAAGTTTGAATGCCGGCCCCTTCTGCGTCATCCCTCATGCGATCCAGCAAGACTGTTTTACCTACACCTCGAAGTCCCACCATCAGAATACTTTTCGTGGGCAAACTTCTGCGCACGCGTTCTATGGCCACGCGAACAGTTTCCCGGACATCATCCCGGCCCGCGAGTTCCGGAGGGGGCGTACCTGCACCAGGTGCAAAGGGGTTTGTGATTGGATCCATGGTTGAATTATACCATATTTATCGAGTTTATCAATAATAAATAAACTCGATAAACTCATTCAAATTTCGCTGCTAATTGCAGCGCTATCACCGCATTATTAATTCATAAAGTCCTATTTTAACAAAAACATAGAGTGATAATTCATGCTCCCATATCGCCAAAGAGCGTTTATAAAGCTGCTCGGCCTGAGCGAATTTTCCCTGGAGCTTGCTCAGCTTTTCCGGGTTATTCATCGGATACTGAAAGCAACTTCACCGGTTACAACAGCAGGCTACTTCAACAGTTTCAGGAAGCATCATACACCAAACATCTCAGCGTCCTTCTGGTACTGCGTTCCTGAGAACTGAAAACCCGTTATCGCTGTTCTGCATTCTTCACCAGAAGCCGCTGATAGAGCATCCCGCCGACATAGAAGGTCACTCCGAGTACAACGAGCCCGATGATCCGCGCGATCGTGGATGCGCCGCTAAGGTCATAGAGCAGCACCTTTCCCGCTGTCGCGCCGAATACGGCCAGGGACGATTGTCCCATCAGTTTGTCCTTCACGTACAGCGACAGGCCAAGACACCCGATGGCGAGTACTCCCCATGCGACCGATTCGATGATCGGTTCGTGCAGAAGGCGCATTGCCGCGGCCATGGCGCAGATGTGGCCCGTGGCAAGCAGCAGCGCTGTCGCTCCACCGAGCAGGTCTTTTTGGCGGCAGAACCAATAGCCGATATACAAAAGCAGCGCGTAGACAACAGGCAGCAATTGACGTGCAGGCACATTGTCAATATCGGCATTAAAAATGATACGCAGGCAGTTCACCGTAAAGATAATGCCGATGGCGATCCAGATGGGCCATCGCGAACCAAGCCCGTCATCGCTTCGTATGCTCACCATCGCCACAAGGGGCACCAGAATAAAAGCGACCCACGGCCCCCACTCCCTGGGCACGGACTCGATGTAGCCCGCATGGAACAACACCAGTGCCGCATAGCACCACAAGAGCAGTTCCCCACCCGGAAGCTGCTCCTGCAATACGTAACGAGCGATGCCGTAGATCAGCCCGAGTGCGGCCAGGCTGCCTACCGCGATCCAGGGCGCTAGAGCAGGCAGATGCTGGTTCAGCAGGCTGTACTGCAGAAAATAGAAAAGCAGCAGCGGCGGCAAATGCGCGAGCGAGTCCTGCTGACTGAGAGGTGAGTTATGACGGACGGAGAAAACGGCGGTAGCGATGCCGAAGATCGCGAACTGGACTGTCTGAAACGCCATAACCGCGATCCACTGGTCCGCCCCATGGCTCCGCCACAACATGTCAAAGCCGATAAGCGCGAGGTAGAGCGCCAGGAGATAGATCAGCCTGCGGCCGTGCCAGACGGCAAAGACGCTGAACACGACACTCCATGCCGAGTAGTAGATCGCCACGTCAGTAAGGGAGCCCGCCACGCCCGTGAGCAGGAAGGGGGCAAAGTACGAGCCGGCCACGGCAAAGAGGGCGAACAGGTCGCTCTCGAAAGCCCGGCAGAGCCAAAGCGAAGCGCCGCACACGATGATGATGGCGGCTCCGGCCTCCTGCACGCCGATGAGGTGATGGTACAGATGTCCGCCGTAGATGGTGAGGAAAAGGACAGCGATTCCCGCGGCCGGAAGCAGGCCGGCATACTCCCGGTCATTTTTGCGCAGCGCAAAACCGGAGCCGATGAGCAGCAGCCCGAAGCTTGCCGCGCAAGCTACCTGCCTGATCGGCGTCAGCCATCCGCTGTCGATCGCCAGCCGGATGAGGTACGACGCCGCCAGCAGGAGCGCGATGGCCCCGCCCCATCCGAGAATGTTGCCGATGAGTTGTGATTCTTTTTGCGGTTGTGTAGTGGCTGCGGTGCGGATACTTGCTCTTCCCGCCGGTACAGCCACGGCCGGTTGCGGACGAACGGCTGTCGGCGCCTGAGTCGTCTGCTTAGAAAGAAGCGCCTCAAGTCTCGCAAGTCGCGCCTCGGTAGCTGCAAGACGATTTTCAAGATCACTAAGACTCATATGCATTGCCTCCCGGACCAGCAATAACAGCAGTTAATGAAAGAACGGCAGCGTAACGATCAACAGATACCCGTTCAGCATCAGGAGCGTGCCGAGCGATGCGAACACGATCGCGAAATAGAATAGCTGGCGGGAAACAGCCAGGATCGAGATCGAGGCCATGACAATGGATATCTGCAGCAAGACCTCGGCATAGTCGAAATAGGGGTCCTTGCTGAGGTTTTTGTCCCGCTCCGCCTCGAACCGTTTGGCATCTTCTTCTATTTTTTTCTTCTCCACGCCATATCTTGTTTCTTCCGCTCGCATATCCTGGAGCATTGCCTCATACCGCTTTTTCGCCGCCGGTTTCATTCCCGCGCCCCGCTCAAGAAGGTCCAGTTCGATCCGCAGGCCGTTCGTTCTATAGAGATGCTCTCGCAGGACCTTTGACTGGTAAAAGGCCCACTGGTCCGAGGCCTGCTGCTGTGAAAGCATCATTTCCTTCGTGGCATTGTTGCCGCCCAGTGAGGTGATGGCGAGGAGCACCGCGAATATTGCCGTGGTCAATGCAATGCGTTTTGTAAAGGTCTTTGCTTTGAGCTCTTCGAGCTCTTCAAGATTGGGAAGTTCTACTTCGGCCATACGGTGCTCCTTCTTCAGGTTACGGGGAAAAGTGCCGGACCACTAATTTCAAATATTGCTCTCTGCCGACCTATCCTTGATCGCGACGACGGATATTGCTCCGTTATTTTCGAGTATGGCGGAGTGGACCTCCGCAACGGAGGAACAACCGGATCGACGAAGAGCTGCATTGAGCTCATGGTGCGTGAGCTGTGCTTTTTCCATCACGTCCTCGAAGAGCTTACCGTTATGGATCAGTATCTGCGGCCGTCCCTCGATAATTGCTTCCAGCTTTTTGTTTCCATGGGTCACGAGGCTCACCATAAAATTCAAGCCGATCAGCGTGGCCGCGGTGATGAGCCCTCCAATCAGGGAATTATCACCGGCGTTCATCGAGTTCTGAACAGCATTTGCCAGCACAAGAAGCAGGACCAGATCGAACGGCGCCAGCTGTCCCACCTGTCTCTTGCCGGTTATGCGCAAGAGCGCCAGCAGAAAGAGATAGACTACGATACCCCTTACAATTAATTCCCACCAGGGGACAGCCATGTTCCACATACGGGATTCTTCTCCTCTGAGGCGTTACGAGGTAATCATCGTTAAGTTCAAAAAGCCCTTTTCTCGTGATGACTATATCATAGAATGTGGATTATTTGCGGTGCTTTTCAGGAGATCGGGAAGAACGGTTTTCTGAACAGAGGGCGTGCACGGGTGACTCAGCCGTTCAGCAGTTTGAGGACAGCCATGCCGTCATCGTAGTGTTCGATGATGTTGAGCGCGCCAAAGGATTGTTCAAGACGGAAGAGGTTGTTCAGGTTGAGGCCGAGAACATGAGCAAGGATGACGCGGTTTACGCCGCCGTGCAGCAGCATGGCGATCTCCTGCCTTGGGTGGGCCGACACGAGCCGCTCGTATTCGGGGATGATACGGTCGTGCACATCGGCCACGCACTCGCCGCCAATCGGACGATAGTTGAGAAGATCGGCGCGCCAGAGAAGAAATTCCTCGGGAAAGCGCTCCCTGATCTCATCAACCGTAAGCCCTTCCCAGACGCCGACGCTCCGCTCCCGCAGTATGCGGAGAGGAGTAGAGGAAATATCGAGCCGCTTCGAGATGATGTCGGCGCCTTTGACGGACCGGATGAGGTCGCTGGAATAGACCGCGGTAATGGGCTTGTCCGCCAGCATCCCGGCCAGCCGGTGCATCTGCTCCACGCCAATCGCGGTGATGTCCACGTCGATATGGCCGTTGTAGCGTTTTTGTCCGCCATTCGCCACTTCACCATGGCGCATGAGATAGACCCGCGTAGGCATCAACTACTCCGCACCTGACCCTGACAGGACCACCAGGAGCAGCAGGACCAGGACCTCGTTCAACTCGCTCATGGCCCCGATCGCATCACCGGTGACCCCGCCCAGCCTTTTTACGAGATACCATCTACCCAAAAGCGTCAACGCCAGAACGCCGGCAAACAGGTAGAGGGCGATCCATCCGTTCACCCAGATCGCCAGCCCGAACGCAACTGCAAACGCCGCGATCATGCTGTTTCCGCGCAAGTGCCCGACAAAGGCGCTGCCCATCCCCTCTTCCCGGCCGTAGTTGGCCTTGTAGACCATGAGCGTCTGGGACCACCGGGCGAGCAGGGGAGCCGTTAACAGCGCTTCCACCTTGCTGCTTGAGAACAGATTGTTCAGCGCAAGATACTTGACGAGCAGCAGCAGCACAATGCCGATCACGCCTGCCGTGCCGATCCTGCTGTCCTTCATGATATGGAGCCGGGATTTGCTGTCATAGCCGCCCATCAGGCCGTCCAGCGTGTCAGCCAGTCCATCGACGTGCAAGGCACGGGTGATCAGCACCAGAATGACGATGAGCAGTGCGTTCACGATGGTGTGCGGGAACATCCATAAGAGCGCCTTGTCCGCGTTCACCAGGATGAACCCCAGGGCAAAACCCACGAGCGGGAAGTAGACCATGGACTTCGCAAGGTCGTTCTCCTCCACCTCATGCTTCTTGCTCAGGGTGAAGATCGTCAGGAACTGGACTGCTGTTATGAAATTTTTCAGCATTGCTTTCATGATTCACCAGGTGCGGCGCTACTGCTTTACCGCTTCCCCTTCTTTTTCAGCAACACCGGCATCAGCAAAGGTCGCCATCTCGGTCAGGATTTTCACTCCTGCCTCTACGAGCGAGATGCCCAGGGCCGCGCCCGTGCCTTCGCCGAGCCTGAGGTTCAGATCGAGCAGCGGCACCTGTTCGAGATGGTCCAGCATCTTCCGGTGGCCGATCTCGACCGATTGGTGGGCGGCGATGATATATCCCTTCACCAGCGGATTCAGTTCAGCGGCGATCAGTGCTCCGGCCGTGGAGATGAAGCCGTCGATAACGACCGGGATCTTGTAAAGCGCAGCGCCGAGCACGAGGCCGGCAATGCCGGCGATCTCGAAGCCGCCGACCTTGGCAAGCACATCAAGGGCATCCTTCGGGTTCGGCTGATTCACGGCGATCGCCTTCCTGATGACCGCGGCCTTGTGCTTCAGCGAAGCGTCATCGATGCCGGTGCCGCGGCCGGTAACTTTTTCCGGGTCCGTGTTCGTAATGACCGACACGATGGCCGATGAAGGTGTGGTGTTCGCAATGCCCATGTCGCCGGTGCCGAGGATGTCGAGCTGGTCGCGGTACTTTTCAACGAGTTCGATACCTGCCAGCACGGCGCGCTCCGCTTCGTCCCGCGTCATGGCCGGTCCCAGCGTCATGTTCTGCGTACCGTGGCCGATCTTCCTGATCTCAAGGCCTTCCATGGGTTCAAAATCGTGGTCAACGCCCATGTCCACGACGATCACCCGCGCGCCCACGTGTTTCGCAAGCACGTTCACGCCTGCGCCTCCGCGCAGAAAATTATAGACCATCTGCGGCGTTACTTCCTTCGGGAAGGCGCTCACGCCTTCAGCAACAACACCATGGTCGCCGGCAAAGGTGAAGATGATCTTGTTCTTGATGCTCGGTTTGTCCTTGCCGGTGATGAGGCAGTACTTCTTCGCCAGCTCTTCAAGGCGGCCGAGGCTGCCCTGCGGTTTGGTAAGATTATCGAGCCTGGCCTGCACCGCGTTCGAACGCGATGTGTCCACCGGCTGGATCTTTTTAATGATGTCCTGTAATTTGCTCATTCTGCGCTACCTCCGTTATTACTAATATTTACGATTTTTTTTGTAGCTGCTCGGGTCAATATATTATCCGCAGATTGCGCAGATTTCACAGATTAAATCAAACCTGAATTATGTTTTTTAAAATCTGCGTCCATCTGCGCAATCTGCGGACAAAAGGGTTTTTCTCTGGTGTTACGCCCTTCTGGGTTCAGATGTACTAAATAGTTACGCTTGGCATTCCGCATTCCGAATTCTGCATTCCGCATTTTTATCATTTAATCTTTATCGGTATCCCCGACGCCGTGAAATACACCTCGTCGGCAACCTGTGCCACTCTCTGGTTCAACAGCCCGGCATAGTCACGGAACTGGCGCGCCAGCGGGTTGTCGGGAACGATGCCGAGGCCGACCTCGTTCGAGACGATAAGCAGCGTGCCCTTGAAGCCGCGAATGGCGGCAATGAGCTCTTCGGAGCGGGCGCTGATGACATCGCCGTCGCCGGTATGGGCGATGATGTTGCTCAGCCAGAGCGTCAGGCAATCCAGAAGCGCCACTTCGTACCGGGCGCTCAGCTTCCGCAGCAGTTCGGCAATGGCAAGCGGCTCTTCATAGGTGTCCCAGGCCTTGCCCCGGTCCATGCGGTGCTTCTCGATCCGCGCAACCATCTCGGGATCGAGCGCCTGCGCCGTGGCGATGTACGCCCGCTTCCCCTCAAGCTCATGCGCCAGCCGTTCGGCAAAACCCGATTTTCCTGACCGCGCTCCGCCGGTTATGAAGGTGATCTTAGTAGCCATAGAATGCGATGACCGGCCCTCCGGCAGATAAAAAACCCCTACCTGTTGTCTCAGGCAGGGGTCAGGTTCACGCGCTGTCTTTAAAGATAAAACTGGAGCGGGCGACGGGGTTCGAACCCGCGACCCCAAGCTTGGGAAGCTTGTACTCTACCAACTGAGCTACGCCCGCTTTTTCGAAAAGGATTATATCGGCATGGGTAGCCGATGTCAATTAAAAAACTGGAGGCTACAGGAGCTGTTTGACGGTCTTCTCTATGTCATCTTCATTCCCGGACCCCAGATAGCGCTTCTGGATCTTGCCGGACTTGTCAAGAACGATCATCATCGGGATCGTGCGAGCACGGTACTGGTCAGCCACATCCTCGGTTCCTATCAGCACCGTATAGGCCATGCCATACTCTTTTTGAAAGCTCCTGATATCCTCGATTGCGCCTCCGTCGACCGATATGGCAAGAATGACCAGCCCCTTGCCGGCATAGTCCTTGTGGAGTTTTACCATGCCGGGGATGGAGTCGCGGCAGGGCTGGCACCAGGTTGCCCAGAAGTCGAGCACGACCGGCCTGCCCTTGAAATCGGAGAGCTGGACCATCTTTCCATTCAGGTCCAGAAGCTGGAAGTTCGGCGCATCCCCCGAGACAACTGCTGACCGTTCATCGGACCGGGTGCAACCCATAAGCACGGCAAGGATTATGATAGATACAGCGAAAGCTCTTCTGAACATCGTGGGCATCTCCTAAAAAAAGTCCGGCAAGACGCTCGCCTTCAGGCGATGGCCATCTTGCCGGATGTACACAATCGTTCCGTGGATGGACGGGAATAGACTACTTCAGCAGCGTGTCGACCTTCGACTTGAGCTGCGCCTTGGGCACCGCACCCACCACCTGGTCAACGGTCTGGCCCCCCTTGAAGAACATCAGGGTCGGGATCCCCATGATACGGTATTTGCCGGCCACATCCGGATTTTCGTCCGTGTTCAGCTTGAGGACCTTCAGCTTGCCTGCATATTCCTTCGATATTTCGTCAACGATGGGCGCCACCATCCGGCACGGTCCGCACCAGACAGCCCAGAAATCCACCAGCACAAGACCCTCTGCTTTCAATACTTCCTGCTCCCATGTTGCGGTCGTCACTGCTTCTGCCATTCCATCCTCCTATAACACCGTTATCGCGTATTTTGAATAATTGCAGGAAGTTCATGCCTGATCGCGCCTTCGGGACAGACGCGGGGACAGGCGCCGCAGTCAATACAGTCTATGGTGATGATGGCCTTTCCATCGACCAGCTGTATGGCATCGGTCGGGCAAATATCCTGACAAGAGCCGCATCCTGTGCATGTTTTATCATTAATACGATACGTCATATAACAACCGTTTGTAATAATAAACCATGCACCAGGCATTGTCAATAATTTTTACTTCGCCGGAAAATGTAATAATTACTAACGTCGTAAAAAGATATAATCTACCGCAGAGGCGCGGAGACGCGGAGAAATGCATATTGAAAATATAAGGATTTTTTCTGCGCCTCTGCGTCTCTGCGGTTAAATTCGACTTACTGCGCGTCAGTTATACGTTCTGCGCGTTCAAATGCACCAGTAAAAATGCGATCTGCATAAGCGTTGTCTATTTGCAGCACTTGTGGCATAATCTGCGCGTGAAACACTGTTTATTGCCATACGGCAGCCTGGGCTGGACGCGAAAACGACAGCTCTTCGAAGAGCTCGTGGCAGCCTGTCCGGGCCCGCCCTTCCGCTTCGACCGGGTGCTGGTGCTCGTCCCCTCGTCCCGCATGACCCGGACCTACCGAAAGCTGTTCCTCGATGCCGTGGAAAAGGCCCATGGCGCCACAGCGCTCGTCCCTCCCGTTATCCAGACGCTGCACCGCTTTCTGAACTCGCTCTCAACGCGCGTTCCGGGCCCTGCGCTCATCGATGAGAACACGCGGCTCGTGCTGGTCGAGGGGATCGTAAAGAACTATCTCGCCGAGCGCAAGCTGTTCAGCCAGAGTCCCGATCTGCTCGCCCCGTCGCTCTCAGCGTCGCTGGCCGCCATGATCGACCAGCTCGCCCACGCGGGCATCGGTCC
>Ga0315272_10000384_pt1 | contig 21929 bp, 19 predicted proteins | sample C3_middle_MG_FD_203918 | JGI IMG/M metagenome (GOLD analysis project Ga0315272, IMG submission 203918) | Sediment microbial communities from Yellowstone Lake, YNP, Wyoming, USA - C3_middle | ecosystem: Environmental > Aquatic > Freshwater > Lake > Sediment | place: USA: Wyoming | collected...
AACACCTTAGCTGTTGAGCACTAACACCGCGTGGCTGAGATGGTGACGCCGGCCACGCACCGCAAGTCAGCTCGCGGCGCTGCGCGTAATTGGAGGCGCGTTCGTGACGAATTACTTTGAGGAGGGCGGATTCCCTCTCAAACTGGAGCAGCAAGGTCTGCGCAAGGGCCGATCGATTAGAGACGGCTATGCGCGGGGATGGGGCTTGGAGTTCGGGGAATTGCGGCAATATGTCCTCGACGATCCCATCTATCAGGAAGCGATGGCCTTAGCGCAGGGGCGCACGATTCAGGCCGAGAACTGCCGCATGAACCTGTTCCTGGTGGCAAAGTACTTCCTGCCACGCATCCTTGACGAATCCACCGGTGGGGCCATCGTCGAGTTTGGAAGCTTTCGTGGAGGCAGCGCGATCTTCCTGGCGTCCGTATGCCGGAGGCTCGAGTTGAACGTGAAAGTCTACGGACTCGATACGTTCGAAGGAATGCCGCCGACCGACAAAGGCGTGGACGCGCATAACGCAGGCGATTTCGCGGGCGTGGATTTACAGGAGTTGCGCGCCTTTGTGGCGAGTTCCGGCCTCTCGGATCACCTTGAATTCGTCCAGGGTATATTCGAGGCGACTGCGCCTGCGCTTCTCACCCGGGTTCCACCAGTGCTGCTGGCTCACATCGACTGCGACGTTTACAACTCTGTCGCCTACGCCTGGGAAGTGGTCAAACCGTACATGGCGAGCGGCGGGTATGTCGCTTTCGACGACGCGCATGTTTCGAGTTGCCTGGGGGCGACGGAGGCGGTCGAGGACTTAGCCATCCGGCGCGATGGGTTGAACTGCGAACAAATCTGGCCACACTTTGTGTTTCGAGTATGGCAGGCCGGCCAGGCGCCGGCGGATGCGGGTGAGCCGGCATCCGGCAGTAATGCGGCAGGTCAATCCTCGATGCCACCGCGCGTGGCGACCGTCGATATCGAGGCTGCGGTGCACAGGGCACAGCTCGACGCGGCACGAGCCGAAATTGCGCAGCTGCGGCGGCGGTTTCTGGAACTTACGAACGAGCTGACCGAGGCGCAAGAAACCGTCCGCGAATCGGACGAACACCTGGCGGAGTCGCGTGCCCAGCTTGACGCCCTCAGCACGTCCTACGGTACGCTGATCGAGCAGGTCGCGATGGCGAAATGCTCGCGATGGCTGAAGTTGGGACGTCTGTTGGGCGTCGGCCCTGAGTTCGATATCTCGAGATAACTCCCGAACCCGAATTCGGCGCCACTGAATCGACACGCCATGCCAAATTACTTCGAAACCGGCGAATATCCGTTCTTCTTTCCGCCGGAAAACGAGATCAAGAACGGCCGCTCGGCGCGGGATGGCTACGCGCGGGGGTGGGGGATCGAGTTCGGCGGGTTGCGCGATGACGTTCTGTCGGATCCCGTCTATCGCGAGGCTCACTCGCTGGCGAGCGGCCGCACGATTCAAGCCGAAAATTGCCGTATCAACATTTTTCTGATCGTAAAGTATTTCCTGCCGAAGCTCCTGGAAGCGGGCCAGCGGGGCTCCATTGTTGAATTCGGCAGCTTCCGGGGCGGCAGCGCCATCTTCATTGCCGCCGTATGCGAGCGGCTCGGTCTGGATGTGAAAGTCTACGGTCTGGACACGTTCCAGGGAATGCCGGCTACCGACAAGACGATCGACGCGCACAATACGGGCGATTTTGGAGAAGTGGACCTGGACGAACTGCGCGGCTACGTCCGGCAGTGCCGTCTGGACCGGCGGCTCGAATTCGTGCAGGGAACGTTTGAAAAGACCACGCCGGGCCTGCTCGAACGCACCGGCCCGGTCCTGCTCTCGCATATCGACTGCGACATTCAGAGCTCCGTTGCGTTCGCCTGGGAGGCGGTGAAGCCGCACATGCGCCCCGGCGGCTACGTCGTCTTCGACGACGCGCACGCCTCGGGCTGCCTGGGCGCAACGGAGGTTGTGGAGGATCAGGTGATCCGCCGCGACGGATTGAATTGCGAACAGATCTGGCCGCACTTCGTCTTTCGCGTCTGGCCGTCGAGAAAGCGCGAAGGAACTCAGCCGGATTGCGCATCCGCCGCGGAGCTTGAGATCAGGCGCCTGGAAGACGAGCTCAAATCCGCAAAACAGCAGGTGGCCAGTCTCAAAGACCAGCGGGACCCGCGCCTCAACGAGATTGAAGAACTGAAGCAGCGGCTCGGACAGCTCGAGTGGTCACTGACGGATCTTGGCCGCGCGCACGAGGTATTGAAGCAGCAGGTGGGCATGGCCCGCACTTCGCGCTGGGTCCGTCTGGGCCGCCGGTTCGGCGTCGGCCCGCGCTTCGATGCCCGCTAGCGGTAGCTCCGCGGCGAGCCTTCAGCGGACTGCGCTCGGCGCCGGTTGAGGCTCGGGGCCGTACTTGTTCGCCACGACGTACTGACACCAGCCCGTGAACGACCAGTAAGCAAACAGCAGCGCAACCGCATCCCGATTGCGGCGGTAGACATTGAGCAGCGCGCCTTCAAATACCGGCAGGCGAATCGTGCCCGCGATCTCGATCTCCAGTCCCGACTCGCGGATCGACGAATGGACCATCCCGGTCGAGGGCAGGGCGAGGTGGGTGCAATCGTCAAGAAAATTCCCTGGCTGCAGATCGATCCCATGGGAGAGCAGCTCATCATGCGTCGGCGCACGCAGAGAGGCTTCCGACGGCCACTCCACAAACAGGCGGCCGCCGGGTTTCAAGTGCGACGCGGCCCAGGCCGCAAGCGAACCCGGCTGTTGGATGTGCTCGACAAAATGCGCCGAGAAGATGGCGTCGAACTGCATGCCGCCGAACTCCGGCGGTTGCCGGTCCCAATCCCCCAGCTCATAACCCTCGTAGGAGCCAAAGAACTTCCCCTTCTCCAGGGAGTAGGCGTATAGCTTGATGTCCCCGCGCGCCGGCGACGGCCAGTTGCGAAAGATGTGCAGCGAGCCTTCACCGGCGCCGAGGTCCAACACCGTGGCCCCCGGGGGCAGCGTTTTCAAGAACAACGTGCGTGGATGGCATTGGTGGTAGTCCCGAAACGCAATCTTGTCATCGAAAACGGAGGGACGCTTCTGGCGGTACCAGTCGACAATCGCATCAATGCCGGGCGTGTATTGAGGGGTCATTGGGGAACTGGCGTTTTCGTCTCCGCACGGTTGGCATCGAGGGCCCCCATCCGATTGCCTGCCGGGGATCCCGTCGATTCCGGTCGAAACCTGCGCTTGCCGGCGCTACCTCTTGTAGCCGAACTTCCGCAGCAGTCCCACGCGCCAGGCGATGTCGTCGGCTCCCTCGACGCCCTTCGGCGACGAACCGTCGATCACGCCCAGCACCCCGCGTCCCAGCTCGCTCTCGGCGAGAATCACCTGTACCGGATTCGCGGTCGCGCAAAACAGTCCCACGATCTCGGGCACTTCCTTGATCCGCGTCAGGAGGTTGATGGGAAACGCGTCGCGCACCAGGATGACGAAGGTGTGGCCTGCCGCCACGGCCTGCGCATTGCGGATGGCCGCGGCTTTCAGCGCATCGTCATTGCCTTCGGCGCGCACCAGGCACGCGCCCGACGCCTCGCAAAAGGCGATGCCGAACTTGGCCTGAGGAACCGCATTCACGATGGCCTCATAGAGATCTTCGACGGTCTTGATGAAGTGACTTTGCCCGAAGATGATGTTCGCCTCTTCGGGGATCTCCAGCGCAACGGTTTTCAGCTCCATGGCGACTCTTATGTTACCTCCCCGGGACCGCCGGTCTCCAGACCGGCTCCGGTCGTCACGCCAGCGGCATTGCCCTGGAGTCTCCTTCTGGATGTTCCCGCTTGCGCTGGGGAGAGTGCCTATCTGGAGATCGGCGTTCCCAGGGGCGTTCCCAGGAACACTCCCAGGAGGCCGCAGCTTCTATACTGAGCTGTGTGGCGCAGTCTAGCCCGCTAAACGCTTCCGCACTGGAAACCCGGATCCTCGAACGTCTGGCCGTGCTCCCGCATGGACGCGCCAACGCGAAGACACTCGCGCGCGAACTTGGGGTTCGCGGCGAGGCTCGTCACGCACTGGAAGACGCCCTGGACGCGTTGTCGGCGCGCGGAGCGTTGATTGAAATCCGGGGGAACTATGCCCTGCCCGAGCGCCAGCAGGAGTACGCCGTCGGCCGGCTGAACCTGCACCGCGACGGCTATGGCTTCCTGACGTCCGACCGTCCGCTGACGCACATCAAGGGCGACGTCTTCCTGCCGCCAGGGGCCGAAGGGCGCGGCATGCACGGCGACCGCGTGCTGGTCCGCATCGGCAGGCTGGGCCGCGAGGGCCGCGCGGAAGGCTCGGTCGTTAAAATTCTGGAGCGCGCGCACCCGAGCGTGGTCGGCGAGTTTCGCGTCGGACGCCGCGAGAACTACGTGGTGCCGCAGGAGTCGCGCATCCGCCAGTCGATTATCATTCCCGACGGCATGGAGCTGCCGCGTGGCGGTCCGGATACTTCGCCCGACCGCATCGGCGTTCGCGCACTCGAAATCAAGAGTCCGGAAGACATGAACGGGATGATCGTCAACGTCGAAATCGTCGAGTATCCCGAAGACGATGACGACAACGCGGTGGGCCGCGTGATCGAGATCCTGGGCCGCCCCGGCGACTTCGGTGTAGACGTCGAGGTCATCATCCGCAAGCACCATCTGCCCAATCGCTTCCCCGCCAACGTGCTGGAGCAGGCGCAGGCCGTTCCTGCCGTCATCACCGAAGCCGAATTGCGCGGGCGCCGCGATTTCCGCAGCCTGCCGTGCGTCACCATCGACGGCGAGACCGCGCGCGATTTTGACGATGCGGTTTATGTGGACCGCCTGCCAGACGGCCATTTCCTGCTGCACGTCCACATCGCCGATGTCAGCCATTACGTGCGCCCCGGCTCGCCCATCGATACGGAAGCGCTGCGGCGCGGCACCAGCGTCTACTTCCCGGATCGAGCCGTGCCGATGCTGCCTCTGGAGCTGAGCACGGAGATCTGTTCGCTGAAACCCGGCGTCGACCGGCTGACCCTGTCCGCTCTGCTTGAATTCGACCCCAAGGGAGAAGTGGTAGCACACGATTTCTGCCACGGAGTGATCCGCAGCGCCGAGCGGATGACCTACACCAACGTGCAACTCATCCTCGATGGCGACGTGGAACAGCGCAAGCGCTACGCGCCGCTCGTCGCCCGCTTCGAGTTGATGAAGGAACTCGCCGAGGTGCTGAACCGGCGCAGGGACAAGCGCGGCTCCATCGACTTCGACCTGCCAGAGCCCGTGATCGAGTTCGACGAGAAGGGTTCCATGACGGGCATCCGCCGCAGCGAGCGCCTGTTCGCGCATCGCCTGATCGAAGAGTTCATGCTGGCCGCCAACGAGGCCGTCGCGGGCCACCTGGAAGCGAAGCTCCCCGAATCGATTTACCGCATCCACGAGCCGCCGGACCCGTCCCGCGTAGCTGACTTCGAAGAGCTGGCGCTGCGCTTCGGCCACACACTCGGGCTGGCGGCGATTCCCGTGAAGCGCTTTAGCGTGGTGGACCGCCGGCGCGACGGCCGCAAGGTCCACAAGGACATCGTGCGCCCCGACGAGCGGCTGAAGGTGACCTCGCAGATGTACCAGCGGCTGGTCGAGAAGCTGACCGGACGGCCCGAGGAACGCATCCTGAATTACCTCATGCTGCGCTCGTTGAAACAGGCACGCTACAGCACCGTCAACGCCGGCCACTTCGCGCTCGCCGCAAAGAGCTACACGCACTTCACCTCGCCCATCCGCCGCTACCCCGACCTGATCGTGCACCGCCTGCTGGGCGGATTGCTCGACGGGCAACTCTACGACGAAGGCCCGCTCGAGCCCGTGGCGATGCAGTGTTCCGACACCGAGCGCCGCGCGGCGGAAGCGGAACGCGATCTTCTCGAATGGAAGAAGGTCCGTTTCATGATCGACCGGGTCGGCGACGACTTCCCCGCCTTGGTCATCAGCACGATGAAGTTTGGCTTCTTCGTCGAACTCGACGACCTGTTCGTCGAGGGGCTGGTGCTGATTGACACGCTGCCCAATGAGCGCTGGACGTGGCAGGAGAACACGCGCAAGATCGTCGCCGAACGCAGCCGGGCCGAGATCCGCATCGGAGACCGCGTGCAAGTGCGGCTCTATCGCGTGGACGAGATGGACAAGAAGCTGCTGTTCGCCCTGGTGGTCCCGGAGCAGCCGGGCAAATCGCAGCGGCCGGGCAAACAGGGCAAGCGGCCGAAGCGATGACCCGCGCGATGGTAACTGAAGAAGCCCTGCGGCTGGCGCGCATCGTCTGGGACTATCACCAGTTGAATCACGAGCCGGTCCCCGCGGATGTCATCGTGGCGTTGGGTACGAACGATCTGCGCGTGGCCGAATTCGCCGCGAAGCTTTATCATCGCGGTTACGGCAAGACCGTCGTGTGCACCGGCGGTATGGCGCACGCCTCAGACTTGCTGGCGACGAACTGGCCCGTCTCCGAAGCGGAGATGTACGCCGAAGTCCTGGAGCGGCGCGGCGTGCCAAAGGAAAGCATTCTGCTGGAAACGCGTGCGATGAATACGGCTGAGAATTTCGTCTTCACACGGGAACTCCTCATGCAATCCGGCATCCGGACGCGCAACATACTGATCGCCGTGAAGCCGTTCATGCAGCGCCGCGCGTGGGCAACGATGGCTGTTGAGTGGCCCGAGATGCCTGCCTCGGTGGCGTCGCCGCGCTTGAGCCTGGACGAGTACTTTACCGCTGAGCTGACGCCGGAGAAGATCGTCAACATCATCGCCGGCGACCTGCAGCGGATCTGGATCTACGCCCGCAAAGGCTACTCGGCGCCGCAGCGGCTGCCCGATGAGGTGAAGCAAGCCTACGATGGGCTCGTCGCCTTGGGCTTCACGGAGCACCTGATCCAGAACGGCGGCTAAGCCGGTTTCTCATGGGACGATGGGAGCGCCGGGACCGGAACTTCAGAACAGTGAATACCGTGTCCAGGCCTCCAGGAAATTCTGGCCGTGGTAGCGGATGGTGCGGTCGTCCACCACTTCGGCGCCGGGGCGCGCGGCCGCGCCCGCCGGCAAGGAATTCCGGGTGGTGTACTCGATCTCCACGGTCACGGGCCCTTCGATCAGGTAGGGCCGGACAGTTCCGATCTTCGCCACGGCGAGTCGCGCATGTTCGCGCGTCGCGGCCCGCGCGGCTTCGGCCGATTGCGACAGGCACGTGTAGCGGCCGAGGCCCTGCTTTACGGCAACGCCCTCCACACCTGGAATGATGGCGTGGATCTCGTCGACGGCAGCGTTGTCGCCGGACAGGAAGATGACCGGCGTACCGAACGCGCCCGCGAGCGCTGCCCGCGTTTCGATTTCACCCATCGCTTTGCCATTGACGCGCATCGTCTGGATACCCAGCGAACTGTAGCTGTGCGCCATGACTCCGCGCTGCACATTGGCCTGGCTGTGCTGCCCGACGAAGGCAATCGCGGCGTAGTGCCTTTCGAGCGTCAAGGACGGGCTCAGGCTTCCAGAGAGAAGCAGCGCCCTGGGATGGATGGTCAGAGCCGAAAGCGTCTGGCTGCCATCGTGGCCGTCCCACACCACCACCTCGTCGGCGCCGCCATCGAAAAAGCCTTGCACCGCGGCGTTGACTTCGCCGGCCAGCAATTGGCGCAGCTCCGCATCATGCGGCTCGGTGAGGTCCTGTCTGCAGACGCCCGCAATGCCTTCTGCGTCGGTGATCACGAAGATGCTCTTCTTCGCTTGCGGCCAGAGCGGCAGGACGAGGAGCAGGAACAGAGGGAGAAAGCGTGGCATGACGGTAGTATATGCCGTAACGAACCAACGCTCCGCGGGCAGAGCGGCGGTGGAAGAACGCGAGGGTGAGCGCAATCAATGGGAACGCCGCGCGATCTCGCGCAAACATCCCGGCCCTCCATCGCGCATACAATGGCCAGGGATTCACTATGGCTTCCAACTCTGACCGTCGCGACTTTCTCCGGACCCTGGCGGCTACGGCCGCGGCATCTCCTTTCCTCAATCTGAACCCGCGCGCGCTTGGCGCCAACGAACGCGTGAACGTGGCCCTGATCGGCGGACGCAACGAGGGCCGCGCGGTGGCGTTGCGGCTGATCCAGCAGGGCGCGCATATCGGCACGTTCTGCGATATCGACCAGGCGATGCTCGACAAGATCACGCCGGAGCTGGAGACCGCGCAGGGTGCGCGTCCCAAGCAGGAGCGCGACTTCCGGCGGGTCCTCGACGACAAGAGCGTCGATGCGGTTCTCATTGCGACGCCCGACCACTGGCACACGCACATCTCTCTGCTGGCCTGCCAGGCGGGCAAGGACTGCTACACCGAGAAGCCGCTCTCGCAGACGATCGAGGAAGGGCACCTGATTCGCGATGCGGCCCGCAAGTACAAGCGCGTCTTCCAGGTCGGTACGCAGCGGCGCAGCATGCACCACTTCATCGCGGCAGCCGAGTACGCCGCTTCGGGCAAACTCGGCAAGGTCTGTCACATGAAGGCCTGGATTTCGCAGCTTCGGACCTCCATCGGAACGCCCGCCGACTCCGCTCCTCCCGCGACGGCCGACTACGATATGTGGCTCGGACCGGCGCCCAAGCGGCCTTTCAACGTGAACCGCTTCCATTACAACTGGCGCTTCTTCTGGGACTACGGCAACACGGAACTCGGCAATCAGGGCGTGCACGTGCTCGACGTCGCGCTGATGGCGCTGGCGCGCATGAGGCCCGGCCAGTCGTGCCTGCCGACGCGCGTCTCCGCAACGGGCGGCATTTACTGGCTGAAGGACGCCAAGCAAGTCCCGGACACCGAGACCGTCAACTACGATTACGGCGATCTGCTGCTGAGCTTCGAGCTGCAGAGCTTTTCGAAGAGCCGCCCCACGGAAGGCGCATGGGCCGGGACGGCGTTCTACGGCACGGAGGGCACGCTGATCGCTACGGGCGAAGGCTTCACGGTGTACGGCCCGGACGGATCGGTGAGCCTGCGCGTCAAGGACAGCGGCGGATCGCACGAGGGCAATTTTCTGGACTGCGTGAAGTCACGCAAGACGCCGAACGCCGACGTCGAGATCGGGCGGCAGAGTACGACGTTGTGCCACCTCGGCAACATCTCGTACAAACTCGGGCGCGACGTGAAATTCGATCCGGCGACGGAAACGTTCCCGAACGACGCCGAGGCAAACCGGATGCGCTCCAAGACCTATCGTGACGCGTGGCCGCTACCGCGCGTGTAACGTCCATGCCCGCTCAAGTTAGTTGCGGGCCCTGGAGGGCCCGCGCGGCTCTGGAGAGCCGCCCCACTGGCTTACACGCCCCAGCAATAATTCTCGATGGCCTTCTCGATGGTCTCGTCCTTATCCGCGAGCCGCATCAACTCCAGGCGGAGCGCCGCAACCAGGGCGCTCCAACTCGCTTCGATGACATTGTCGGAAACACCAATCGTGGCCCACGACCGCCGGTGGTCCGACCACTCGACCAGCACGCGCACCTTCGCGGCCGTGCCCGTTTTGGAGTCGATGACGCGCACTTTATAGTCGGTCAGGCGCACGTTCGTGATGGCCGGGTACACTGCCGACAGGCATTGGCGCAGGCACAGATCGAGCGCGTGGATCGGGCCCGAGCCCGTGGCGGTCTCGGAATGGATGGCCTCGTTCACGCGCAGAATCACCGTTGCGTTCGTCGTCGAGTCGCGGTTACCGATGGTGCGGGTGCCGACCTCGAAGCTGACCACCTCGAAGAACTGCATGCCCGGCTGCAGCGCTTCGCGGACCAGCAGTTCGAAGGTTCCTTCGGCTGCTTCGAGTTCGTAACCCTCGTATTCCATCTGCTTGATGCGGTCGAGCAAATCGCGGCGCGCCTGGTCGTCCAGACGGTCGCCTAGCCCGTGTTGCTGCAGCTTGTAGACGATGTTGCCACGCCCCGAAAGATCGCTCAACAGTACGCGCTGGCGGTTGCCCACCGCCTCCGGAGTCATGTGTTCGTAGCTTGAGGACTCTTTCATCACCGCGCTCACATGGACTCCGCCCTTATGCGCGAACGCGCTGCGTCCGACGAAAGGCTGGTTGGTAGGAAGCGGCAGATTGGCCAGCTCCGCGATGAAATGCGCCACACCCGTCAGGCTGACCAGCTTCTCGGGGCCGATGGTCGTGTGACCCATCTTCACTTCGAGAATGGCGATCACTGAAGTAAGGTTGGCGTTGCCACAGCGTTCGCCGTAGCCGTTGATGGTGCCCTGCACGTGCGTAGCGCCACTTTCGACCGCGGCCAGGGTGTTAGCCGCCGCGAGATCGCAGTCGTTGTGGGCGTGAATTCCGATGACTCCGTCGAAGCGGCGGCGCACGATGGCCACGATCTCGGAAAGCCGCGGCGTCAGCGTGCCGCCATTGGTGTCGCACAGCACCAGCACATCGGCGCCCGCGCTCTTCGCGGCTTCCAGCGTCTGCAAGGCGTAGGCCGGGTTTGCGTTGTAGCCGTCGAAGAAATGCTCGGCGTCGTAGATCACTTCGCGCCCGTGGTCCTTGAGGAAGCGCACGGTGTCCGAAATGATCTGCAGGTTCTCTTCAAGGGTGATACCCAGGACGCGCGTGACGTGCATGTCCCAGGTCTTGCCAAAGATCGAAACGGCCGGCGTGGCAGCTTCGAGCAGCGCCAGCACGTTCGCGTCCTGCTCCACCGGGTTGCGCGCAAAACGGGTCGCGCCAAAGGCGCAAAGCCGCGCGTGCTTGAGCTTCAAGTCCTTCGCCCGTTCGAAGAATTCCTTATCCTTCGGATTGGACATTGGCCAGCCGCCCTCAATATAATCGATGCCCAGCTCGTCAAGCTTCTGTGCAATCAGCAGCTTGTCATCGACGGAAAAACTGACGGCTTCGCCTTGCGTGCCGTCGCGCAGCGTGGTGTCGAACGTCCAGATCCTCATGGTCTCGTTTCTCGAAAAATTTTTTCGGAGTTAGGGGCCGCGCCGGTGTGGCCCCGGTTCTCGCTTCTGCTACTTCTTACTGGCGGCCTCGCCCGTGGCTTCCTGCGGAATCCCCTGCTCCTTCTTCTTCTTGAGGAAGGGCATCATGGCCCGCAGTTCAGTGCCAACGGTTTCGAGCTGCGAGTCGTGGCCCGCCTTGCGCATCGCCAGGAAGTTGTGCCGGCCGCTCTTGTTCTCGGCGATCCACGCCTTGGCGAACTCGCCGCTCTGAATCTCGGAGAGAATCTTCTTCATCTCCTTGCGGGTCTCGTCGGTGATGATGCGCGGCCCGCGCGTGTAGTCGCCGTATTCCGCCGTGTCGGAGACGGAGTAGCGCATGTAGTTGAGGCCGCCCTCATAGATGAGGTCGACGATCAGCTTCAGTTCGTGCTGGCATTCGAAGTACGCCATCTCGGGAGCGTAACCGGCCTCGACCAGCGTGTCGAAACCCGCCTTGATCAGCGCGCTGACGCCGCCGCAAAGCACGGCCTGCTCGCCGAACAGATCGGTCTCGGTCTCTTCCTTGAACGACGTCTCAATGACGCCGGCGCGCAGCGTGCCGAGGGCAAGAGCATAGGCCAGCGCGTTCTCCAGAGCCTTGCCCGACGCGTCCTGATGGATGGCGACGAGAGCCGGCGTGCCGGAGCCTTCGGTGAAGACCTCGCGCACGCGATGGCCAGGGGCCTTGGGCGCAACCAGCGAAACGTCGATGCCGGCCGGCGGCTTGATGGTGCCGAAGTGGATGCTGAAGCCATGCGCGAACATCAGCGTCTTGCCAGGCTTCAGGTTCGGTTCAATGTCCTGGGCATACAGGTCGGCCTGCAGGTGATCGGGGGTCAGGATCATGATCACGTCGGCGGCCTTGGCGGCCTCCGCGCTAGTCAGCACCTTGAGCCCCGCGGCTTCCGCCTTAGCCCAGTTCTTGCTGCCGTGATAAAGTCCGACCACCACGTTCACTCCGGAATCCCGGAGGTTCAACGCATGGGCATGGCCCTGGCTGCCATAGCCGATAATGGCGACGGTCTTGCCTTCCAACGCGGCCAGCGAACCGTCTTTTTCGTAGAAACGTCTTGGCATGAAGTTACTTTTTCCTCGAATTGGTCTGACAGAGGGGACGTGGTTTTCCATTGCGGAGCGGAGCGGCCTGAACTGAGTACCGGGTCCCCGATTGCGATCTCAGCAGCGCCGCGGCGCGAAATCAAAGTCTCAACGCCCAGGGGCATTCACGGGCTCCGCCAGCCCGCCGGTCTTGAGGACCGGAGGCGACAGGCGCAGCTTCTTCTGTTCCAGCGAGACGGCCACGGCTCCTGACCGCGTGACATCGATCTCGCCATAGCTTTCCATGACGGAGACGAACTCCTCCAGCCGTTCCGATTCTCCCGTCACTTCCAGTGCGAAACCTTCGACGCTTGAGTCCACGACGCGCGCGCCGAAAATCTCCGCCTCTTTTAGAATCGCAGTCCTGTGCTCCATCGTGGAGCGCACGCGCAGCAATACCAGTTCGCGCACCACCGCCGGGGACTCCGTCAGATCGTTGGCCTGCAGGACATTGATCAGCTTGTTCATCTGCTTGATCACCTGCGCGCGCAGCTTCGAATCCACGTCAACCATGATCGTCATTCGCGACAGAGTAGGATCGAGCGTTCGCGCGACGGTCAAAGACTCGATGTTGTAGCCGCGTTGCGAAAGCAGTCCCGTCACGCGCATCAGGGCGCCCGGCTTGTTCTCCATAAGGAGCGAAATTGTCATCAGCATGTTTGTGTTCTCCTGCCGCTCCGCTTTCTCACTTCGACGCCACGGCGACAGGCTGCGGCGGCGCCAGCACCATCTCGTTAATCGCCGATCCAGCGGGCACCATCGGGTAGACGTTCTCGAACGAAGTGACGCGCACATCCAGCAGGTATGGACCGGGCTCGTTCACTGCGTCGCGCAGCGCATCCGGCAGTTCCGCGGGCGTACGCACGATGCGGCCCTTCATGCCGTATGCCGCCGCCAGCAGTTCGGCGTTCGGGAACGTGTTCAGCTCCACGCCGCTCAAGCGGTTGTTATAAAACAGCTCCTGCCATTGCCGGACCATGCCGAGATAGCCGTTATTCATCACGATCATCTTCACCGGCAGATCGTAGTTCACGAGGGTCGCCAGCTCCGGCAGCGACATCTGGAAGCCTCCGTCGCCAGCGATGGCGAACACGAGCTTGTCCGGGTTGGCCATCTGCGCGCCGATGGCCGACGGCATCCCGAAGCCCATGGAGCCCAGCCCGCCCGAGTTGATCCACTGCCGCGGCTGATCGAAGCGGATGAATTGCGCCGCCCACATCTGGTGCTGGCCCACGTCGGAACAGACGATCGCCTTGCCGTCGCTGATGCGGTTGATTTCGTACATCAGGTGTTGCGGCTTGATCTCGTCAGGACTGAACGAGGGCTCAATTGGATGCTCCGCCTGCCAGCCGTGCACTTTCTGCCACCACTCCTTCCGGGCCTCCGCACTCTGTCCTGCCATCTCCGGCTCCAGCTCCTTAAGGATCCTGGTCAGCTTCGAGATCACCCGTTTCAAGTCGCCCACGATGGGCAGATCCACCGCGCGGTTCTTGCCGATCTCAGCCGGGTCGATGTCGACATGGATGACCTTGGCGTGCGGCGCGAAACCCGACAGCCGGCCAGTCACGCGATCGTCGAAACGCACGCCGAGCGCGATGATCAGGTCGCATTCGGTCATGCCCATGTTCGCCGCGTAGCTGCCGTGCATGCCCGGCATCGAGATGAAATTGGGATGAGAACCGGGCAACCCGCCGAGTCCCATCAACGTGCAGACGGCCGGGCAATCGACGGTCTCCACGAGCTCCCGCAGTTCGCCATGCGCTCCGGCGTGAATGATGCCGCCGCCCGCGTAGACAAAGGGCCGCTTCGCTTCCCAGATCATCTGGGCCGCCCGCCGGATCTGTCCGGCGTGGCCATCGGTCACCACCTTATAACCCGGCAGATGGATCTCATTCACCGGCGCGTAATGTGCTTGCGCTTGCAGGGCGTCTTTCGTGATGTCCACCAGCACCGGACCCGGCCGGCCGGTCGAGGCGATGTAGAACGCTTCGTGAACCGTCTGGGCCAGATCCTTTACGTCCTTCACCAGGAAGTTGTGCTTCGTGGCCGGCCGCATGATGCCGAACGTGTCGGCTTCCTGGAACGCGTCGCTGCCGATGAGCTTGCTGCTGACCTGCCCCGTGATGGCGACCACCGGAATGGAATCCATCATGGCGTCCACCAGGCCGGTGGTCAGGTTCGTGGCACCGGGACCCGACGTGGCGCAGCAGACGCCGACGCGTCCCGATGCCCGTGAGTAACCGGAAGCCGCGAAGGCCGCATTCTCTTCGTGGCGAACCAGCACATGCCGGATCGGGTGGTCGTACATGGCGTCGTAAAGTGGAAGCGTTACGCCGCCCGGATAGCCGAAAATCACATCGACGTTCTCGCGCGCCAGGCACTCCAGGAGGATCCGCGCTCCGCTCATCAGATTGGACATCTTTGCCAAATCCCTTTCGCTCATCGAAATTGACATGCAGTGTGGACCGGCTATTTCTGCCCCGGTCTCACTCTCAGCAAACTCTTCGAGGCTTCCAGCTAGACAGTGGTAGCCGCCGTCGCTTTTACGCCTCGGTGAATCTTAATAGGAAAGGGCCACCCTGCGGTTTGTTCCCGCCTGGTGGCCCCGATTTCCCTTGGTTTCTGGTTTCGGCCAACTCAGGCAGGACTTTGGTAAATTCCCGCTACGATAATGCCAGGTACGGCAAGAATGGCCGAAATGAGAACACGCAACGCGTTTCGCAGTGACCGGTCGGCAGTGCTGGACGCGTCGTTCATCTTTTTCAGGTTATCCTGAAAGTTTTCCATATGCAAGTACGAACTGATATTAATTCTGTTTATATGATTAGCCAGCTTGCACCTGCTCCAAAGCCAGACGAATGGCCGGCGGAATCGGGGTTGATTTTCCGTTTTGGATGTCCATGCACACGCCGACCAGCCGTCCGCGCGCGCCCTCTTCCCGCGTCGCGATCTTGACCACCCGGAAGCCCAGTGTGAGGGAAGACTCGCCGATACCTTCCACCCGCACTTCTGTGTCAATTTCGTCGTCGTAACCGAGCGGAGCCAGATAGTCTGCCTCCACGTGAACGCGCGGCAGGGACAGACCCATGCCAAACCAGCGCGAGTATTCCAACCCCAAGGAGCGCAGGAACTCGGTCTCGGCGGCTTCGAGATGCCGGAAGAGCGCCGAATAGTGAATGCGGGTGGAGACGTCTGTATCGACGACGCGGATGCGCGAGCGCCAAGTGAAGGGCGAAGACATATCTCCTATTGTGAAGCGCCTCACCGCGCTGTGCAGTCCGGCAACCTGGCTCAATCAGGAATGCTCTGGAATATTCAGCCGGTCGACGAAAGCCAGGATCGATGCGAATGCCACATCGAACTTGATGAAGACGGTTCGAGTCGTCTCCTTTAGTCCGTCGTAGCTGTCACAAGCGCGGGACCTGATCCCTTCATCGTGAAACGCCAGTTTCGACACCGGGACCTCCCGCGCCGCCGCTTTCCGGATCAGGAATGCTGCCACAAGGTCCGTGTTCAGGGCCGGCTTTTCCCGCAACACGACTGCGATGTCGAGTACGTCCTGTGGTCTCATGCGGTTTCGAATCGGCTGCTGTAGCAAGGCCCGGAGTTTCTCTGCGACGATGTCCTCGAGTTGGCAAACCGACAGGGGGTTTGCGCTTTGGACATCTACGTTGACCGCGCCGCAGATCGGTTCGTTCAGGCTGATTTCGATTGGAACGCTGGCCTTGGAATTGAGTCCTCGCGTGAGGAGGTCGTGGTTCCGGCGGTCGCCAGGCAATGCGTAGCCGATGCTTCCGGCGAAAGTGATGAAGCTGCGGCTGGCGCCTGGAGGCTGTTGTTTCATCCTCTGCACGCGATACAGAACACCGGTCGATCTGGATGCGCCGCGCAGGCTCGCTGTCAGCAACTCCGTGATCTGTTCTCCGGTGAGCGTTGAGTCGTGAGAAGAGAAATCCAGGTCCATTGTGCTGCGATTCGGCTGCCAGACGAAATCCAGTGCATTGCCACCCTTGAAGACCAAATCCCTACTCAGAATGTGAGAGCCAGCCACTGCCTGTAGCACACCGAACTGGGCAAACCGGAATTTGGCTTCCGAGACGCTCATCCCGTTCGCCGCTGCCCACGTCTCAATCCCACGCAGCGCTACTGGATACAAAGGGATCATGCCTGTTCCTCAGACAGTGGATCGAGGGATGCGTTAATAGAAAGTTGCCACCTTTCGTCGTATTTCGAAGCGAAGGCCGCTCCGCCATTCAACTTACTGGAGCCTCCTCGACGCGCCAGCAGGGTCCACTGTGCGAGGGCTGGGTGGGCGAGATGCAATTGTTCCAGCAGGAAGCCGGCACGCTGGCGAAGGACCGCGATCCCGAATTGATCTACATATTGCACGATCGTCTCGACGTTGGCCAGATCGCGATACGCGGCCCAGGCCTTCAGCACGTTCGTAAACCCACCGCACCACTCTGGATGCACTAGTCCGTCGAGTAGCGTGCGCTCAGGCGTGGTTACCCGCACGGGGAATCCACGATCGTCGTACTCAGCCATCCCGAAAATGCGCTTGCTTACGAGCCTGTGCCAATGTACGGGGCGATCCGCAATAGTCTCTGCCATGTGGCCCCGCACAAAAGCAGAGCTAACCCAGTCGCTATCCTGCGTACCCACTGGCCGTAACCCGCTCGATCCATCGGATGGAACCGATACGTGGATCTCTTTAGGTAATTGCTCCGTCATTTGGTGGAACGCCAAAGCAGAGGCATGGCTCAGCGTCGCATAGGGTTGTAGCTCCATGAGAATCTCCACTTCATCCACCGCTTCCGACTTGGCATAGGGCGCGGTGATAAGGCAGAGAGACGGAAACTGCTCAAGAGACTTCAACTCGCCGCTCTGTCGCAACCGGGTGAGGATTGGACGAATTTCTTCGAGACTCTGCGGAGTGCGCGTCCAACGGCGCAACGATTCGGGGATTTCCCGGGAAGCTCTTCCCATCAACACAATCGCTCTCCATTCGGAGAGAATGCGCCGATTCTCAGCGGCAAGCCGTTCCTCCAGAGCGTGAGAAATTGAGATCTTACGTGGTTGCAAGTGTTATGATGTACCCTAAGCGTGTCGTCCTAAGGACGACACGCTTAGGGTACATCAAAAACTATGAGCTGTCAATAGGGGCATGAAAACTCCCGGAACAACAGCACAAAGCAACCACGCTACTCTGTTTTGGAACACGACAACGCCCACACCTGGGCTGAATAGCGCCGGGCCTGGGCGTTTGCGAACTCACTCAATAGCGGCTCGCGATTACTTGTCGGTCAGAGCCGCCACGCCCGGCAGAACCAGGCCCGACAGGTATTCGAGCGAAGCGCCGCCGCCGGTGGAGATGTGGCTGATCTTGTCGGCCACGCCGGCGCTCTTCACGGCTTTCTCGGAGTCTCCGCCGCCAACCACCGACAGCGCGCCGCTTTCGGCCACGGCCAGGCCGACCGAGATGGTGCCCTTGTCGAACGGCTTCTTCTCGAACACGCCCATGGGGCCGTTCCAGATAATGGTCTTGGCCGTGCGCAGAACCGCGCCGAAGGCCGCGGCCGTCTTCGGGCCGATGTCCATGCCCATCTTGCCTTCAGGGATCTCGTCCACGGCTTCGTTGGGAGCGTTCTCGGCAAACTCGGCGGCCACAATGTGATCCACCGGCAACATCAGCTTGTCGCCGTACTTGGCAAGCAGGTCTTTTGCCAGGTCGACCTTGTCCGCTTCGACCAGCGACTTACCGGTAGGCTTGCCCTGCGCCTTCAGAAATGTGTAGGCCATGGCGCCGCCGATCAGCAGCCGGTCGGCGAACTTCAGCAGGTTGGCGATAACTTCGATCTTGTCCGATACCTTCGCGCCGCCCAGGATGCCGACACACGGGTGGGCCGGATTCGTCGTGCACTTCTCCAGGTAAGTGAGTTCCTTCTCCATCAACAGGCCGGCCGCGGCGGGCTTCAGGAACTGGATGATGCCTTCGGTAGAGGCATGGGCGCGGTGCGCGGTGCCGAACGCGTCGTTGACGTAAACGTCGCCGAATCTGGCCAATTGCGCAGCGAAACCGGGGTCGTTCTTCTCTTCTTCGGCGTGGTAGCGCAGGTTTTCGAGCAGCAGGATCTCACCCGGCTTCGGCAGCATCGCTTCCACCGCGGCGCCCACGCAATCCGGCGCGAACGCGACCGGCTTGCCCAACAATTCGCTCAGACGCACGGCGACGGGCTTCAAACTCATTTCGGGGTTTACTTTGCCCTTGGGGCGGCCCAGGTGGCTGGCCAGAACAAGTCCGGCGCCGTGGTCGAGGGCGTACTGGATGGTCGGCAACGCGGCTTTGATGCGCTTGTCGGAGGTAATCTCCTGGCCACCGGCGGCCAGCGGCACATTGAAGTCCACGCGCATGAAGACGCGCTTCCCTTTGAGATCAAGATCGCGGATAGAGAGTTTGGGCATAGACGTTAATAGGGCCTCATTCAAGATCCTAACATCCGGTACCGACCGGTCGCCCCGCGGAGAATCACTTCTCGGCCGCGGGCAGTTCGCTCAGTTGGAGACTCAATCCGGCCATGCGGTACGCCTCCAACAGCGCTCCAGCCGCCGGTCCATGCTTGGGTGCGGCGACCGAGGCCCGCCCGTCGCGTTCGAGCAGCGAGCGGAACCGTTCCAGCAGCCGGGCGGAGCGGAACACGCCGCCGATGTAGGCCACCGGCGAGCACTCCTGCGGCGTGAACGTCCGCTTCCTCACGGCGAGCGTGATCCCGGCCAGTTGCTGGGCCGCTTCGGTCAGAATGCCGTCGGCCACAATGTCTCCCGCCAGCGCGGCCTTATCCACCAGGCGCGACAGCGCCGCCATTTGCGGACGCGTGAGCTTGCCGCCGTAAAACCGGTGCATCAGGTCATTGGCGTCCTTCGCGCCCGTCGCCTTCATCAATGCGTCGCGCAGCAGCGTCGCCGGGCCCCATCCCTCGTCGAAACGCAGAGCCGCGCGCAGAGCCTGCCGCGTCAGGTCAAAGCCGCCGCCCTCGTCACCGAAGACGTAGCCCCAGCCGCCGGCCCGCATCAGGCGGCCTTCCGCGCCGCGGCCGAAGCTGATCGATCCGGTTCCCGCGATCGTGATGATGCCTGGACCGCCGGCATGCGCGCCGCAGAGCGCGATGTAGGCGTCGTGCGTGACCAGGCGCTTGCCCGCGCGGAACATCTCCGCGACCAGGGCGTCTTTATCGGCCGGTCCGCCGGAAAATCCGCAGCACGCCGTCTGGTACTCCACTTCCGCGGGCAGACCAGCCGCCTCGCGCGCCTGCGCCACGCATCCGCCGATGGCCGAAGTGAACTTTGCGCGAGCTTCGGCCGCCGAGACATGATTGCAGGGTCCGCCCCGGCCGAAGCCAAGCACGCGGCCGGTCTCGTCGCCGATCAATGCCGTGGTACTGGATTGTCCTCCATCCACGCCGAGAAAATATTGGGGCATTCCTTTTCAGTCTGAACGAGTTCAGGCTAGACCGGCGACTTGTCTTTCGAGTAGCAGAGGTGCTCGACCGGACACTCGCCGCACTTGGGCTTGCGCGCCGCGCACAACTCGCGGCCGAAGTGGATCACCTGGTGGGAGAACTGAATCCAATGGTCGCGCGGAACCTGCTTCATCAGATCCTGCTCGATCTTGACCGGGTTGTCTTCCTTAGTCAGATCGAGACGCTGCGCTATGCGCCAGACATGGGTATCCACAACGACACCGCTGGCGATGCCGAAGGCCGTACCGAGCACGACGTTGGCCGTCTTACGCGCCGCGCCCGGCACGCTCAGCAACTGGTCGATATCGCGCGGGATCTCTCCTCCAAACCGGGAGAGAATCGTTTTCGCCGCTCCAACTATATTCTTCGCCTTATTGTTGAAGAAGCCTGTCGAGTGGATATCCGCCGCGAGTTCCTCGACGTTGACCGCGGCGAAATCCTGCATCGTAGGGTATTTCGCGAACAGGCCGGGCGTCACCTTGTTCACACGTTCATCGGTGCACTGGGCTGAGAGGATGGTGGCCACCAGAAGCTCCCAGGCGCTGCGATGGTGCAGGGCGCAGGTAACATGGGCGTAGCGCCGATCAAGTGCCTGCAAAATCGCGGCGACACGCTGCGTGCGCTCGCCGGCGGTTTTCGGTTTGGAGGGCTGGCGGCCCGCCCTCCCTGGCTGGGTCTCTTTCATAGCCGGCGGAGAATCAGTGCGCGCCCTGGATCGAGAACGACGCCTTCAGGAATTGCCAATCCGGCATCTCGTAGGCGCGGAGCTTGGTCTTCAAGGGCGCCGAAACATCCTTGGATCCGTTTGCCGGGATAGCTCCGGTCTTGACCGTCACCACGGCCAGAGGATCGTCGCCCGCTTTGGCCGTCGTGGTACTGATTGCCACCTGGAGTTCAAGATCGGGCAGGTCGGCGGTCGAGTGGTTCACTACCAGGAAGTGAGCCTCCGCGTGCTGCTTCGTGTCTTCCATGATCCGGACGCCGGTGACTTCGAGATACTTCGCGTAGGGATTGGAGCTATCGCCCTGGGCGGCCGACTGCTCCAACGCCGCCGTTGCGGAACCGGCGCCCGAACCGCTCTTGCTGCCGAGTAATCTGACGATCCCAAATATGGCACCCACAGCGACGCCCGCGACGAGAATCGTCACTAGCCAGGTGGGCAGCCCCCTGCGTTGAGGCGCCTCCGGCAGAGTGTAGGACGCCTGCGGCGGCACTGGAGCAGACTGCCACTGTTGCTGCGGAGGAGGGGCATACTGGGGCGGCGGAGGAGGAGGGGCGTATTGGGGCGGCGGCGGCTGTTGTGGATAATATGCCTGCTGCGGCGGATTGAGCGGCTGGCTGGGTGGAGGCGCAGGCTGCCATCCGGACGGCGGCGGAGCCGGCTGCCAACCGGGCGGTGGCGGCGGAGGCGCTGGCTCGGCTCCGACGGGCGGCAAGCCCTGTGCCGCTCGCTGCCGGTTCTCCGCGCAGGCCGGACATTCTGAATACGAGGGCGACACTTCTCGGCCGCATTGGGGACAGATCCAGGTAAACATTCTATAGTTTTGACTCTAGCCTAGTGATGCATCCGGGCGCAGAGCGGTTGCCGCCGTCAGGCCAGGTCCCTCTCTTTCTCCAAAACAGATGCGCAGCGCCGCCCGGTTCGCCGTTTCCGGGCTATTCCATCGACGCCGCGCGGACCGCGAGATGGGCGCCGCTCGCGGGAGCGATCCTCATCCCGCTACGATCATGGCATGGATCTCGTGCGCCGGGGAGCCCCCAATGCCAACCGTGTGGCGATTCTTCCCGCGGCCTGGAACCCGCCCACGCGGGCGCATCTGGCGTTGGCGCAAGCGGCTCTCGGCTATGCGGGAGAAGTCCTGCTGGCGCTGCCGCGCATTTTCCCGCACAAGGAATTCGAGCACGCCAGCTTCGACCTGCGCCTGGAGTGGCTGCGACGGATCGCCGCGCAGCGCCCGGGACTCGGCGTGGCAGTGACCGAGGGGGGCTTATTTCTGGAGATGGCCCGCGCTCTGCGCACCGCCGATCCACGCGTTGAGCACATCTATATCGTCTGCGGACGCGACGCCGCCACTCGCTTCCTGTCCTGGCCCTACGGCAGCGGAGCCGGCGCCATCGAACAACTGCGGGAATTCTCGCTGCTTGTCGCACCCCGGAACGAGCCGTTTGTTACTCCGGCCGTCCTGCGCGATTCCATTCACGAATTGGAGCTGAGTCCCGAGTTGCGGAATATCAGTTCGACCGAGATACGCCACCGCATTGGCCAGGGCGAACCGTGGACTGATTGGGTGCCGGAGGAAGTCGTTCCGGGGT
>Ga0315272_10000385_pt1 | contig 21812 bp, 21 predicted proteins | sample C3_middle_MG_FD_203918 | JGI IMG/M metagenome (GOLD analysis project Ga0315272, IMG submission 203918) | Sediment microbial communities from Yellowstone Lake, YNP, Wyoming, USA - C3_middle | ecosystem: Environmental > Aquatic > Freshwater > Lake > Sediment | place: USA: Wyoming | collected...
TTGGCCTTGCAGCGTCAGGGTTACGACGTGACATTTGTCAAGGTTGGACGCAGTGGTATCGTGGATCCCGACGACATTCGGCGGGCGATGCGTCCAACAACTGCACTCGTGTCGATCATGCATGGCAACAATGAGATTGGAACGATCCAGCCCATCGCCGACATCGCTCGCGTGGCCCACGAACACGGAGCCCTTATGCATACCGACGCAGTTCAGACGACAGCACACATTCCCGTTGACGTTGATGCTCTTGGCATCGATTTTTTGAGCGTTTCTGCCCACAAGTTCAATGGGCCAAAGGGAGTAGGTATCCTGTTTGTACGTGACAGGGAGACCCTCTACCCCTTTCTCGATGGAGGTGGACAGGAATGGGGCCTGCGCGGCTCTACCCACAATGTCCCGGGCATTGTTGGTCTTGGCAAGGCAGCACAGCTGGGCAGCGAACGGTTGTCCGGCGAGCTCAGTCGTTTGACCATGCTGCGCGACAGACTGCTGGCGAAGCTGTCGGCGCGGATCGACGGGATGGCTGTCAATGGGGACATGAAGCAGCGGGTGCCTCAGAACCTCAATGTCCGCATTGAGGGCATCGACAACGAGCCACTGCTCCTGGCCATGAATGAGGCGGGCATTATTGCAGCCGGCGGCTCGGCGTGCAATGCGCTCGAGACGGTTCCTTCGCATGTGTTGACGTCGATTGGCTGTGACCTGCGGGAAGCAAAGGCGTCCATACGCCTGTCACTTGGATACTTTACGACAGCGGAGGACATCGACTATGCTGCCGATGTCATCCCAGGTCTTGTGAAGTTCCTGCGTGCAATGGCCTGAGGCGCCATGGACAAGTATAGTCGGGCCACGATCCGAGAGTTCATGAGCCCCAGCAACATCGGGCACATCGACGATCCCTCGGGTACAGGACACATCGCTGACAATGCAGATGCTGTGGAATTGACCCTCTTTGTCAAGGTCAGTGAGGACCGCATCATTGATGCAAAGTACCGGATAGCGGGTTGCACAGCCCTTATTGCAACGCTCTCTGTTCTCAGCCGGGAGCTTCTTGGCAAGACCATCGAGGAGGCGCTGGCGATTGACATGCCACAGCTTTCAGCCCTTCTGGATGGACTTCCCGAGAGCAAGTGGCGTTGTGCAGGATACGCTGTGCAGGCACTGCACCTGGCGATTGAAGACTACCGGAGCAAGACATCTTGAATGATACCGTCACGAGGAGAGGTTGACGCGGAGCCCGGTTGGGGCACAATGAATTTATGACTATCGTAGCGATGTACACCTGCATCTGTGAAACGCAGCATACCGAGGGGCGTCGCTAGTCGCATATCCATACACTGAACATGCGAGGCCTCCCGTCACCGGGAGGCCTTTTTGGTTACTGGAGATCTCATGGAGAAGGAGAACGAATGATGATAACACTGGTACCCATAGATGCTCTGCGGCAACACGAGGAGATTCTGAACGAGAACCTGATGAGAGTCCAGCGCGAACTAGTACGGGATGGCATGATCAAGGACCCTATCATCGTGGATCAGCGGACCATGGTTATCCTGGACGGCCATCACCGCTACAACGCTCTCAAGCGCATGGGATACAAGTACATACCCGTTTATTTCGTCGACTACAGCAGTGATTATATTGCAGTCGCTGCCTGGAGAGCAGGAGAGCATGTCACAAAGGCGGAGGTCATGCGATCGGGCCTCACCGGGAACCTCATGCCTGCCAAAACCTCGCGTCACGTCCTTCTGGACAAGCCCCATGGCGTTAATGTACCTCTTGCGGTACTGAAGGAGAAACCATATGACGACAAGTTCGATCCTTGATCTGATTGGCAACACACCCGTCGTCGAGCTTCGGCACTTCAGCACAAATCCCAGGGTTCGGATCCTGGCGAAGCTGGAGGGTAACAACCCCGGAGGATCCATCAAGGACCGTCCTGTCCTCGCGATGTTCAGGGACGCTGAGGAACGAGGGGTGCTGAAGCCCCATGGTCAGCTGCTGGAAGCCACCAGTGGAAATACTGGGATTGCCATGGCGATGGTTGCAGCTCTGCGTGGCTACAGGTTTCGTGCCGTTATACCCGAGAGCGCGAGCATCGAACGGCGAAAGGTCATGAAGATGTTTGGCACGGATATCGTTCTCACCGACGCTGCCGGCGGCACGAACCTGGCCATCAGGACCGTGCAGCACATGCTTTTGGACAATCCATCATGGGTCAACCTCAATCAGTTCGAGAACGGCGCCAATCCGCGTTCGCACGAGGAGACGACCGGCCCCGAGATTCTGCGCGACGTTCCTGATGTGACGCATGTGGTCGCCGGAATGGGCACGGGTGGCACATTGGCTGGGCTGTCCGCCTTCATGCACAGGCAGGTGCCACGGGTGAAGGTGATCGGGGTCGAGCCGATTGCCGGCAGCAAGATCCAGGGACTGCGGAACATGGCCGCCTACACCCCCGCTATCTTCAGCTTTGCCAACCTGGACGTGACGCTGCGGATGACCGAAGATGCTCCCGCTTTTAGCATCGCGCGCGAGATCTACCGCAAGGAAGGCATCAATGCCGGCATCTCCTGCGGTGCGGCCCTCTGGGGAGCCATGGAGTTGGCCCGCACGCTGGTAAGCGGCGTGATTGTGGTGATCTTCCCTGATCGTGGCGACCGCTATGCCAGCACGGCACTATTCGACTAGGGTCGCGCTCTAAGTCGATGACACACAAAAAGAGCCTCCGGCTGCTACGGAGGCCCTTTCGTCCTGTTTGGGGAGGAGGTTGGCATGAAATCTGTTTCGCCACCTCTACTACGTGGGTGAGCGGCAGAACGTTCACCCCGTTCTTCACATTCTGGTCATTCAGGTTTTTTCCAGGTGCTGTCAACGACATCCTCAATCAGCTGCTCATCTGGAATGAACGGAATCGTGATGTGCCCCAGGCCCTTATACTCCTCGTTGAATTCAACGGCGGTCTCTATTGAGTGTTCGTTTCTTGCCCAGGAGCGCCGCGCCACCCCGCCCATCACATCCCACAGCAACGCCGACTTGATGATGGCATCCGTTTTCTGGCTTCCATCCAGCACCAGTCCAAATCCGCCATTAATGGCTTTTCCGATGCCAACGCCGCCTCCATTGTGCAGAGTCACAAGACTCATGCCTCGTGCAGCATTGCCCGCGAAGCACTGTGTGGCCATGTCGGCCATCACATTGCTTCCGTCCTTGATATTGGCAGTCTCGCGGAATGGCGAATCGGTGCCGCTTACGTCGTGATGGTCTCTTCCAAGCATGACTGGACCAATCTCGCTATTGCGCACCATCTCGTTGAACTTGAGGGCGATCTTCAGCCTTCCCTGGGCATCCTGGTAAAGGATCCTGGCTTGTGTGCCAACGACGAGGTTATTCTTCTCGGCATCGCGAATCCAGATGTAGTTGTCGCGATCCTGACCTCTCCTCGTGCTGTCGATGCATTCCATGGCGGCCTTGTCAGTTTTGATGAGATCATCCCTCTTGCCGCTGAGGCATACCCACCTGAAGGGTCCATAGCCATAGTCAAACAGCATTGGCCCCATAATGTCTTCGACATATGATGGGAAGATGAAACCGTCTTTCTCGTCTCTGCCATTCCTCGAGACTTCCTTGACACCTGCATCGAATACGGCTTTGAGGAACGAATTGCCATAGTCGAAGAAATAGGTGCCCTGGTCGACGAGCGTGCGTATCAGCTCGAAGTGGCGCCTCAGACTTTTGTCTACCAGTTTCCTGAAGCCTTCTCTGTCTTCAGCCAGCATGCTGGTCTCCTGATCAAACGTCAAGCCCTGTGGACAGTAGCCGCCATCATATGGCGCATGGCATGAAGTCTGGTCAGAGAGCAGCTCGATGTGGATGTTGTTCTTCACGGCGTACTCGAGGAGGTCCACGATGTTGCCGTGATAGGCAATGGAGATGGGCTCCTTCCTCTGAAGGTAGTCGCGGGCTGTTGCGAAAATCTCGTCCAGATCGGAGCTGACCTTGCTTACCCAGCCCTGGGTCTGACGGGTCTTGATGCGTGATTCGTCTACTTCAGCTATGATTCCCACCCCTCCGGCTATCTCGACTGCCTTCGGCTGAGCGCCGCTCATGCCGCCGAGTCCTGAGGAGACAAACAGATGACCTCGGAGATCCTGGTCGTGGGGAATGCCCAGCCTGAGCCTTCCTGCGTTCAGGAGTGTGTTGAATGTGCCGTGAACAATGCCTTGGGGCCCGATGTACATCCAGCCGCCTGCCGTCATCTGACCGTAGTTGGCGACTCCCATCTCCTCGGCAACTTCCCAGTCATTTTGATTGTCAAACATGCCCACCATGAGTGCATTGGTGACAATGACGCGCGGGGCCTCGGGTCTGGAGGGGAACAATCCGACCGGGTGACCAGACTCCATGACGAGCGTCTGATCTTCGGTCAGGTTTTCAAGATACTTCTTGATGAGGCGATACTGCATCCAGTTTTGGCAGACGCTGCCGGTCTCGCCATAGGTCACGAGCTCGTAGGGGTACAGTGCGACATCAAAGTCCAGATTGTTGTCAATCATGACCTGCAGGGCCTTGCCGGCCAGACACTTGCCTTTGTACTCATCAATGGGTTTGCCATAGATTCGACCCTGTGGCCGGAAGCGATAGCCGTAGATCCTCCCGCGCGTCATCAGTTCGTGCAGGAACTCTGGCGCCAGTGCCTTGTGATACTGCTCGGGAACGTATCGCAGAGCATTCTTGAGAGCGATCTTGGTCTGCTCCTTGCTCAACCGGAAGTCTCTTGCCGATGCCCTGCGGATGCCATCAACAAATTCTGGCATCTCGGGCAGTTCATTATCAAGCTTGATGACCATCGCTTTTGATACGTCGAGATTGTTCATCATACGATTCCTCCTGGAGGTGCCATCTGTTTCCCAACCGCATGCATCCCACTGCAGGGAGTGGTACCCTGTCCACCATAGTATAACAATTCTCTCCGCCAGAGCAGTGTCCCAGGGTCATGAAACGTTGTCGCTGAGCACGCGCTGGGATGTGGCAGTCTTGCTTATGCCCATTGCTTATGCCAGTCGCTGAAAGCAACGACTAGTGCTTTGCGATTGCCAGAACGTCTCTGAAGCAGATGCGCTCGTGCAGGAAGAGGCCGGCAAGAGCAACCATGGCCAGTGGCGTTGCACAGGTAATAATGGATCGGATGTGCGCGCTTGTCAGTGAAGTGCCCAGCCATCGTGCTTGGACACATTTGCTAAGCTCTGGATGGCGGGCTAGAACTCGATTCCTTTCTGGGCGGGAACGCCACTGTGAAAGTGATGCTTGACTTCAACAACCTCGCTCACCATGTCGGCAGCTTCCAGCAACTGCGAGGGAGCTCCTCGGCCCGTGATGCAGACCGACATGAATGGCGGCCTGTGCGTCAGCAGTTCAAGAACATCCGCTTCTGGAATCAGGCCATAATCGATCGCGCAGTTGAGCTCATCCAGGATCACCAGTTCATGACGTTCCTCAAGGAAGGCGTCGCGGGCGACATTCATGCCTCTCTGTGCCTCCGTTTTGTCCAGCAGGTCGGCTTTTCCCTTGGTGACCCACTGGTGAGAACCCGTCTGAACCACTTCGAACCCCGGAAGCAACGCCAGAGCACGCAGTTCTGAGGAGGTCGGGTCTCCTTTCATGAACTGAACAAGCAAGACGCGCTGTCCAGCCCCGACAGCCCTGAGGCCCAGGCCCAGTGCTGCCGTCGTCTTGCCTTTGCCGTTGCCCGTGTAGATCATGACCAGACCATGCTGTTCCATCGTCGCCTCCACTGCAGGAATGTCATCAATAGTATAGCGACAACAGCGCAAATGCATTCTTGTACAATCATGATCCTCACCGCTTGGCGACGGCCAGCAAGTGCCCGAAGCAAGCGCGCATTCAGCAAGGGATGACAGTTTCGTCCCTGGATAGGTATTTCTGCCGTGCCTGATGTACGTGGCAGGGACGCCGTTTCCTGCTATACTTTCTTGGAAATGGGAGGGGAACCGGCTGTGCCCGGACCCCAGGGTGGACATGTTAACAGTGAGGTGATCGTATGGATGACAAAGAGAGTCTGGAAAGGTTGAAGGCTGCGAAGTCGAAGTGGCAGCAACGAGCGGACAGGATCCCCGAAGGCAAGAGCTGCAAGGCATATTCTGACTGCGCTACAAGCTCAGGCATCGATGTCAAGCTGCTTTATACCCCTGAGGATGTCGAGGACATGGATTACATGCGCGATCTTGGGTTTCCCGGGGAATATCCGTACACCAGGGGATATCAGGCAACCATGTACCGCGGTCGTCTCTGGACGATGCGCCAGTATGCCGGGTTTGCAACGGTCGAGGAGTCCAACCGCCGCTACAAGTACCTGTTGAATCAGGGGCAGACCGGTCTCTCCATTGCCTTTGATCTGCCAACCCAGCTTGGCATGGATGCCGACCATCCACTCTCGGAGGGCGAAGTCGGCAAGGTGGGTGTTTCAGTCAGCTCGCTTGCTGACCTCGAGGTGTTGTTCGATGGCATCCCGCTTGACCAGGTCAGCACATCCATGACGATCAATGCGCCTGCGGCCGTTCTGCTGGCAATGTACATCGCACTTGCACGGCGTCAGGGAATCAGCGCAGACAAGCTGAACGGAACGATTCAGAACGACATCCTCAAAGAGTACAGTGCCCGCGGTACCTATATTTATCCGCCCGCTCCTTCGATGCGCATCATCAATGATATTTTTGCGTATTGCTCAAAGGAAGTTCCCAACTGGAATACGATCAGCATCAGTGGTTATCACATGCGTGAAGCTGGTTGCACTGCTGTCCAGGAGGTTGCTTTCACACTGGCCGATGGAATCGCGTATGTCGATGCCGCTATCAAGGCGGGGCTGGATGTGGATAGCTTTGCCTCGCGCCTATCGTTCTTTTTCAATGCTCACAACAATCTTCTGGAGGAAGTGGCCAAGTTCCGGGCTGCACGCCGCATGTGGGCGCGTATTATGAAGGACCGCTTTTACGCACAAAATCCGAAGAGTCTTATGCTGCGCTTTCATACACAGACGGCAGGCTGCACACTGACGAGCCAGCAGCCGGACAACAATGTTGTCCGCGTGACACTGCAGGCACTTGCCGCAGTACTCGGCGGCACCCAGTCACTGCACACGAACAGTCGTGATGAAGCTCTCTCATTGCCAACCGAGGATTCGGTGCGCATAGCGCTCAGGACGCAGCAGATTATCGGATACGAGTCTGGTGTGACCGATACGGTCGATCCTCTTGCAGGCAGCTACTTTGTGGAGTCGATGACCAATCGCATCGAGGAGGAGGCCTGGAAGTATATTGCCCGGATCGATGATCTTGGAGGGGCAGTGAAGGCCGTCGAGCGAGGATTCATTCAGCAGGAAATCCAGAAGAGCAGCTACCAGTATCAGCTGGAAATTGAGTCCGGCAAGAAGGTTATCGTGGGCGTGAACAAGTTCCAAGTTCAGGAAAAGCCTGCGATGAAGCTGACGCGCATCGACCCTGCTCTCTATGAGAAGCGTCATCAGGAACTGCTTGCAATGAAAGGCCGCCGCGATGCCGGGAAGGTTGTGGAAGCACTGGCCCGGGTAAAAGCTGCGGCGAGCAGCAACGAAAACCTGATGCCACCGATCATAGAAGCTGTTGATGTCTACGCAACCCTTGGTGAGGTTTGCGACGTGCTGCGCGAAGTGTTTGGCGAATACCAGCCCGATGCTTCGTTCTAGGGAGGAGACCATGGAACAGAAGATCAGAGTCCTTGTGGCAAAGCCCGGCCTGGATGGGCACGATCGTGGAGCCAAAGTGTTGGCAAGAGCATTTATGGATGCGGGTATGGAGGTCATATACACCGGTATCCGCCGCACGCCGGAGCAGATCGCGGAGGTGGCCGTCCAAGAAGACGTTGATGTCGTCGCTCTGTCGTGTCTGTCGGGGGCGCACAATACGCTGTTTCCGAAAGTTGTCGATCTGCTAAAGGCAAAAGGTGCCGATGATATACTGGTCATGGGGGGAGGCGTCATTCCCGAGGAGGACATCCCATTCCTGAAAGAACATGGGATCAGTGAGGTCTTCGGGCCCGGAACGTCGCTGGCGACTATTGTCGACTATATCAAAAGCCATGTGACAAAGGAAGCATAGCGGAGTGGATGTCAAGCTAGGCGTCCTGGAAGGCGATACAAGGGCAATCGCCCGCGCCATCACCTGGGTCGAGAACGGAGACCCACAGGGAGCGGAGGTGATCCGTGGCGTCTACGCTAGAACGGGGCGCTCCTACATCGTCGGGCTGACCGGATCGCCCGGAGCAGGCAAGAGCACGCTGGTGGCTCGGCTTGCTGCTTATCTTGCTGCTCTTGGACAGAAGGTTGGCATTCTGGCGGTGGACCCCAGCAGTCCCTTCTCAGGTGGGGCGATCCTGGGGGACAGGGTACGGATGTTCGATGTTGCGCTTGCACGAAATGTGTATATTCGGAGCATGGGAACGCGCGGGTCCACGGGCGGATTGAACCGCACCACCCGCATGGCTGCGCGCATTCTTGATGCGGCCGGATTCGACTGGATCCTTGTCGAAACTGTGGGTGCTGGACAATCCGAGGTGGATGTGCACGACTTGGCCTACACCACGGTCGTGGTCATGGCGCCAGGCATGGGCGATGATATTCAGGCCATGAAGGCTGGAATTATGGAGATTGGCGATCTCTTTGTCGTCAACAAGGCTGACCGCGAAGGAGCTGACCGCACGGCAACACAGATTGAGTCCATTCTTCAGCTGTCCATGACGACGGGATGGAACCCACCTGTTCTCAAGGTTTCAGCCGAGCAGAACACGGGAATTGACGGCGTCGTGAAGGCAATCGAACAGCATCGGTCGTTTCTTGTAGAATCTGGGCAGCTGGACGCGCTCAAGGAGCGAATGGCCAAGCTGGATGTGCTTGAAATCCTGAAGGCACGTCTTTCGGACATGATGAACCATGAGTTGGACCGCCCGGCGGTGCAGGCCGAGCTGAACAGAGTCATCAGCAGGGAAAGCGATCCATACTCACTGGCAGACTCAATTTTCCAACAAAGCTGGAGGAAGACATGAACCTGAAGAACATTGACCATATTGGCATTGCCGTTAGCAATCTACAGGAGTCTCTCACATTCTGGGAGGCCTCGCTGGGCATTGAGCTGCACGGGATTGAAGATGTTGCCGAACAGAAAGTCAGGACGGCGTTTCTTCCCATTGGCGAAGCAGAGATCGAGCTGTTGGAACCTACCAGCCCGGACAGCTCGGTTGCCAAGTTTATCGAGAAGCGCGGCGAGGGCCTGCATCATATCGCAATTCGAGTCGACGACATCGAGGCGGCTCTGGCAGAGCTGAAAGCCAAGGGCGTCCAGTTGATCGACGAGATGCCTCGCAATGGTGCGGGCGGGGCCCGGATAGCGTTTGTTCATCCCAAAGCAACGCACGGCGTTCTCCTTGAGCTGTGCGAGAGGCGAAAAGCCTAGCAGCAAGCACAAATGAACCGCGCGCCCCGATGACATGGGCGCGCGGAAGAGAATAACCTCAGTCGAGAGGGCGGTGTCTAGAAAACGAGAGGAACGTATCCGTTACGAATATACTCTGAGATGATGCCGCTTGCCTGATTGATTTCACATCCCAGCGTTTTCATGGCATTGCTGACAGCAGGATCTTCTGCAAACAAGTCGCAGGCAACTGGCCGTGCGACGATCTTGAAGACCTCAGCACCAAGCGCACGCACTTCTTCATCCTCTGCCAGAAGTCCTTCGAATGGACCAAATAGGACAACGCGCACGTCATCAAACCAGTGATTATCATGCGTAGTCTTGGCATACAGCAAGCCGGCCATTGCCTTCCCGCGTTCTGCAGTTGAAAGTATAATCAATACCTTGCGTACTGGTTCCATCAGTTACCTCCTGTTCCCCGGTAAGCACGCCGGGCCGTGAATGCATCATCTTTCTTCCATATGTATACCAAGTGTGTGTCTTTGTGTCAATGGATGGAGCGGGCGGCCTTGTGAATGGCGGCAGGCTGCTCCATCTAGTTTTCTTATGGCGTCTGCGGTTCAAGAGTGCTATGCTCTTGCAATCATTCGGGAGGTTATCATATGAGCGAAACGACAAGGATCTCCATCGTTGGTGGTGGTGTCATGGCGAATGCCTTTGTTGATTCTCTGCTAGCCAAGAAAGTTGTGGCTGAGAGCGAGATCATGGTCAGCTCTCGCGGCAAGTCGGCGCTTGAGGCCATCGGTGAGCGGCATCACGTGCGTACAACACTTTCAAACATTGAGGCCGTGCAGTTTGGAGACCTTGTGGTGCTTGCGGTGAAGCCTCAGAATCTGGAGCGTGTGTTTGCAGATCTCAAGGGACACATGCGGCCCAGGCAGGTTCTCCTCTCAATTGTTGCTGGAGCTGGCATCGACAGGCTGAGCGAAGGCACAGGTCATGACCGCATTGTGCGTTGTATGCCTAACACCCCGGCACAGGTGGGGGCCGGGGTCAGTGTCTGGATGGGCAGCCCGGTGCTAACGGAGGAGGACCGTGCGCTGGTTCGGTCAGTTCTTGGCGCGGTTGGCATCCAGATAGAGGTCGACGAGGAACGCTACGTGGACATGGCAACAGCAGTGAGTGGCACGGGGCCCGCATACGTTTTCCTGTTCATCGAAGCATTCATGGATGCAGCTGTGCATCTTGGGTTCCAGCGCGATGTCGCTCTGGACCTGGTGTTGCAGACGATGGAAGGTTCGATCAGGCTCGCCCGTTCCAGCAACAAGCACGTCGCAGAACTCAAAAACTCTGTCACATCACCGGGTGGAACAACTGCAGAGGCACTGTATGAGCTCGAGAAGGGAGGGTTCAGGACGGCACTGTCCAAGGCGGTCTGGGCGGCGTATCAGCGTACTCTGGCACTAAGGGGGTGACCGAGTCGCCGTTGCAAATTGCAAGGACGAGGGCAGGCTCAGGTTCGCAACCGGATGCAATTGGCTCCCTCGTTCCATTCGACCAGCCCGTCGCGCTCAAGCGCCTTTATGATGCCGTTCAGCCAGTGGGCATCCGCTGCGTCGCTTGTCATGAGCAGCCGGCTTTGCAGCTCTGCAAGGTCGACTGTCTGGCCCGGTGGAAGGCCGCGGAGCATCTCGATGATACGACCCCGCCAAATGCGATTGGGTTTGCCGCGGTGAGAAGGTTCCTTTATACGAGGAGGAGAAGCATCAGCAAGCCGAAATGCAGAACGGCAGGCTTTGGCTATTGGACAGAACAGGCATCGGGGAGACCGTGCCGTACAATACTGTGCGGCAATATCCATGCAGGCCTGGTGCCACTCCGAGCTGCGTCCGCGCGGATAGGCTTCTGACGCGACCTGCAGCAGCTGAGGTTCGGGCATGACCTGAAGTGTGGTGGCAAGTGGCAGGAACAGTCGGCTGTATAGTCTCCGGATGTTGACGTCCAGGACAATGACGTCCCGGTGAAAGGCGAATGACAGAATGGCGGACACGGTATAGGGCCCGATGCCGGGCAGCGACCGCAGATCGTCGGCATTGTCAGGCAGAATCCCGTCAAAGCGTTCGATGACGGCGCGAGCACAGTCGCGCAGCCGAAGTGCCCTGTTGTTGTATCCCATGCCCTGCCAGGCGCGGATGATGGTCGCATTGTCGGCGGCTGCCAGCGCAGCGAAGTCTGGGTATTGCTGAAGAAACAGCGGCAGCTTCGCCTGAACGCGGGAGGTCTGGGTTTGCTGGAGCATCGTCTCCGAAACCAGAACCACGTAGGGGTCCGGATTTGCCATTCTCCACACAAAACGACGTGCATGTCCTGCGTACCAGCCCAACACCATCGCCTGCACGCGCTCCACAGCGGTGAGGTCGACCGCAGAACGAGTGCCGAGTGCTCCTCGCACTCCTGAAGAGCCGACGGACTCCATGTGTGACGCGACTTCCGAACGTTTCATGAGACCAGTATAGCGGACAACTGGCTGTCGCAATAGGTGAGATGTTTGGAGTGTACAAAGAGGTAGTGATGCGTTGCAGCCTGAAGCCACCGAGTCAGCAGTGAGTCTGATTGACACACGGACTCCAATGGATCATACTAGGCAGAGCAAGGACACTCACGCAGACGAGTGATCAAGAGAGAGGAGGAACAAGTGGAAGAGAAGATCAGACGGATTGACATCGGCGATATGGCACCGGATTTTACGCTGGAAGACAATCGGAAGCGACCTATTCACCTGGCTGGTTATCGAGGAACGAAGGTGCTGCTGTCATGGCATCCCCTGGCATGGACAAGTGTCTGTGCACAGCAGATGAAATCATTGGAGGATCATCTGGCCGATTTTGCAGCCAGGAGCACCATAGCAATGGGTTTGAGCATCGATTCGGTGCCCTCCAAAAATCAATGGGCGAAGCAACTGCTCATCGCTGAAACCATGCTGCTCTCGGACTTCTGGCCGCATGGCGGCGTGGCACGTGCATATGGGCTTTTTCGTGAAGTGGAGGGAACGTCAGAGCGTGCCAACGTACTCATCGATGCCTCAGGCAAGGTCCAGTGGGTCAAGGTCTACGGTGCCCACGAGCTTCCTGACATTGAGGAAGTGCTGGAACACTGCGCCGGGTGATGGGAGCAGACACCCATGGATGTCATTCAGGCCATTGAGGCGCGCAGGGCATACCGTTCTTTTGATCCAGTGGCGATCACTGACGATGTAGTCTGGGACCTGGCTCGAGCAGCCAGTCTTTCGGCGTCATGCTTCAACGATCAGCCTTGGCGATATGTGTTCGTTCGCAGCCCTGACCTGTTGGCAAAAGTGTTTGCTGCGATGACCAAGGGGAACCAGTGGACTGAACGAGCCTCCATGATCATCGCCGTTTTCAGTCGCCCCGAACTGGATTGCATCATCAGGGACCGTGAATACTATGGATTTGACACGGGCATGGCAACGGCATTGCTTATCCTTCGCGCAACCGAGTTAGGGTTGGTTGCCCACCCGATTGCTGGTTTCCGTCCGGACGAGGTGAAGCCACTGCTGGGCATACCTGAAGACATGAAACTGCTCACGCTGGTGATTGTGGGAAAGCATGCGGCTGTTCCCAACGCAATCCTGTCGGAGAAGCAACTGCGCGATGAAACAGAGCGTCCCCCTCGCCTTCCGCTGGAGCGCATAGCCTTCATGGACAAAGTGCCAGAGGGGACACCAGTCGGCGAACCCATTCCCCATTGACTGCTCATCTGGTTCATCTGTTGCTTGATGTTCAGTCTCGCGTTCAAGGGCCCCAGAGAAGAGGGGCCCTTTGCAATTGAGTATGCTGAGAGGATCAGGAAGCAGGAATGTCGAAAACCTGCCATGGAGTACTGTACTGGGGCAGACCGCGATAGCCGGCACGAACGTGCAGCATAAGCTCAGTGGCCGTTGCCACGTCTGGAATGGCAATATCGATCGTCACTTGTGGTCCGTCTGTGACAGTTTTTACCGAGGTAGCTACAGACGTTTCTGACACAAGATTCACCGACGTTGCCTCCTGACCGTGTCGAAGGGTGATCAAGAGTTTGGGCTGCTGGGAAAATGGGACACCTGGTGAGATGGGAAAGACCGAGATCTCTGCCACTGAGTCGTCGGTCGGCGGCGCAGCAAAGGTAAGTACAAGCTGCAGCGTCAGCGGATCTTTTCTGCTGGCGCTGACGGCGCGCAACTCAGCATTTTTGTCGACATGTTCCAGCAGGAAATCCAGAGGGATGTGCGAAAACGGTGTGGGAAGTGATGAGAGCACGGGATGCTGGTCATCAAAAAAGACTTCATTTCGGCGCGAAAAACTGGCCAGCAGCCGATAGTCGACCTTCGTCTGACTGTGATAGAGCATTGTCGTCGTATACTTCAAAGCCACCTGGCCCGCCGTGAGCTCGAGGTTGCGCAGCTGGATCGGCAGCGAAGCCATAAATGCTGGAGGCGTCAGTGTAGCCAGAGGATTGTACAGACGAGGCACTGGAAAGTGATGTTCATGGACGAGATATGTATAACGGGATGGATTGAGGTCAAGGTCATGCAGGGCTGCAGTGACAAAGAGATATGCGGATTGATGATCAGGATTGAGGTCCAGTGGCGAAGGGAAGAGCACTATCGTCGGCCGGAAAGCCTTGAGCACTTTTTCGAAGTCCGCCGTTATCGCGCCAGCATTGTAGGGCGACCCCGGTGTGAGGGCGTCGGCATAGGGCACCGAGCGGCAATCGAGGGGGATGTGGAGTCTGCTGGTTCCAGGCTTCCACGTCGTGTCCCAGATGCGGAGCGTTCCCGAATCGGGGTAGCCAAGAAACGTGAGAGAGTCAGGAGCCAGTCCCAGCGATGCAGCGCCATTGACTGCCTCCGAGCGGCGAAGTTCCCCGAGTGCCTTGAACTGGCTTGGCGTAAGCGCGGGGATTTTCTTCTCTGCCCAGTAGGAGATCTCAAAATTGTCACCGTAGGTCAGATAGACAATATGTACCCTGGCGCCTGCCTTGAGAGCATCCAGGATTGCGCCTGCATTGGCGATGCATTCATCGTCGGGATGTGGAGCGACCACAAGCAGTGAATCCGACGAATGAAACGGGGGAAGCTGGTTTTGAGGCTGTGCAAGCAAAGTAGAAAACTGAGGCGCTGTAGCTGATGTGCCGAAGAAGCTCATCCAGACCACCCCGCCTATCGCCAGCACGGCGAGAATGCCAATTCCAACAAACAGCAGCCGCCTGTGTGTTGCCCGATGACTGGGTGACCGTCGATTGGGTTGCACAACGGGTTACCTCCCTTGGTTGACAAGTTGCCGCAGGATTTCCTGTGGCCTATTGAACAGCAGGGTATGTCCCTCGTCCGGATACCAGTGGGTCAGGGTATGCGGGAGGAGTGAGGCAAGCTCCTCGGCCATGGCCGGGGGTGTTATCGTGTCCTTGCGTCCATGCCACAGCTGAATCGGATAGGATTCGCCTTGTGGCGAAAGAGGCCATGAGCCACGGTAGAGGACCAACTCCTGCGCAGGACCAGCCACTCCCTGTCGGAAAGCCTCGGCCAGATTGGCATGCAGCATCTCTCGAATCTCAGGCCTTGAAAGCGCTTCCTTGTCAACATCGGGGCGACCTTCAGTCATGTTCTTGAGCACGCTGGGAAAATCGGCTTGAACTTGCTGCATGCTTTGAGCAAGCATCTGGCGGGCAAGCCAGGGCAGTCGAGCGGCGTGCACGAACATCCTGAGTTGTTCAGCACTCATGGCTTGCCGCACAGCAGGATTGCGCACAGGCGAGAGGCCAGAGACAATGCCTGCCCCTGTCAGCCTGTCGCTGATGCGATCGGCGCACGCCATCACGTAGGGAGATCCCCCGGAGGTTCCCAGCACGGCAAAGTCATAGATGCGGAGGTGCGAGGCAAGCTGAATAATATCTTCTGCCCAGTCTACAAATGAACGTCCAGCCTTGGGATCTGAAAGACCAAAACCGGGACGGTCGGGAGCAATGAGCCGAATCCCCGACGAACGGGCCGGGGTGTCCAATACAGAGCTCTCGAGGCGTGACGCAGGAAATCCATGAAAAAAGAAAACTGGCGTTCCAGAAGGGTCGCCAAGCTCTATGTATCCCAACGCTCGCCCGTCTGCTAGCTTTAATGTCTGGTTGGCTATAGGCATCGTTGCCTCGCTCACTTTGGCAGGAGATCAGTAGATAAATCCAATGAAAGTCTACCATGAACTTGCGCTCAATCAACCACTCGGCATCGAGCCTGAGCGGCAGAGGCTGCACAATCCGCAGACATATTCCTGTTGACAGGAAGTCGGTCAGGACGTACCCTGATAAGGATAGGTGAGGGCCGGTTCCGGGTGAAGTCCTGAGAGCGGCCATTGTCATATTTGGAGGTCCAGGTGGAGCGAATACTAAGCAGTGAACTATCGTCTCACGTCGGCGAACGCATCATGATGGCCGGATGGATGCATCGCATCCGTCGGCTGGGAAGCGGCATGGTGTTTGTGCATCTGCGCGACCGCAGTGGCATCTGCCAGATAGTTGTGGATGCTCCTGAGGCTGTCGCGTCTATCGATGGATTGCTGGTTGAGAGCGTCATCCAGGTCGAGGGCACCGTTATCGCCGAGCCGCAGGCTGCTGGTGGGTACGAGGTTCATGATCCCTCGTTCACCGTTTTGTCTCCTGTCACTGAGGCGTTGCCATTTCCGATCAACAAGCCGGTCATCAACGCGCATCTGGACACGTTCCTGGATCATGCAATGGTTGGTCTCAGAGCGCCTTCGAAGCAAGCTGTCTTCAGGCTGAGCGCCGCGGCCGCCCATGGATTCCGTGCGGTGCTCGACGGCAAGGGGTTCACCGAAGTGGCAACGCCGAAGATCATCGGCTCTGCTTCCGAGTCGGGGGCCAACGTCTTCGCCATCGAGTACTTCGGAAAGCAGGCTTTTCTGGCTCAAAGTCCTCAGTTCTACAAGCAGATAATGGTTGGCGTGTTCGAGCGCGTGTATGAGATCGCCCCTGTATTCAGGGCTGAACCGCACCAGACTGTTCGTCATCTCAACGAATATGTCAGCATGGACGCCGAAATGGGATTTATCAAGGACCATACGACAGTCATGGACGTCTTGACCGACGTCGTGCGTGGCATTCTTCGATATCTTGCGGACCACTGTGCGAAGGAACTCGAGCTTCTCAAGGTGGAGATGCCGCTTGTCCCGGAGGTGTTCCCGCGCGTTTACTTCCCTGATGCTCAGCAATGGATCTTTGAGCATCATGGGGAGGATTGCCGCGGCGAGCCGGACCTTGCTCCCCAGCACGAGAAGTGGCTGGGCGAGTGGGCAAAGGAGACCTATCAGTCCGATTTCCTGTTTGTTACGGGATATCCCATGACAAAGCGCCCGTTCTACACGGCGCCAAACCCGGACGATCCCAAGTATTCCAACTCGTTCGACCTGCTTTTCCGTGGGACAGAGCTGGTAACAGGTGGGCAACGTCTCAATCGGTTTGACGACTACGCAAAGGCACTGGAATCTCGGGGCATGACGCAAGAGGCTGTCGCCGGATACCTTGAGGCCTTCCGTTTTGGCATGCCGCCGCACGGTGGTTTCGCGATCGGACTGGAAAGGTTCATTATGCAGCTGACCGGTCTCACGAACTTGCGGGAAGCCGCCCTGTTCCCTCGCGACATGGAACGATTGCAGCCGTGATCCCTGGAATGTGAAGACCATTGTGCCAGGCACCAAAGGCATTCACAATTGGAGTGAGCGATGAGAGAATACGACTTTCACAGCATTGAACCAAAGTGGCAGAATATCTGGGAGGAGAAGCGAGCATACCGGACTGAAGACCGGTCCGACAAGCCGAAGCTCTACTGTCTGGATTATTTCCCCTACCCGTCCGGAGACGGCCTGCATGTAGGGCACTGCCGAAACTACATTCCCACAGACGTCATCAGCCGATACTACCGAATGAAGGGTTTCAACGTCCTGCACCCGATGGGCTGGGACGCATTCGGACTTCCGGCCGAAAACGAGGCTATCAGGCTGAAGAAGAGCCCGCGGGAAATTACGCTCAAGAACACATCGAATTTTAGGCGGCAGCTCAAGCTCCTTGGAACTTCCTATGACTGGGAACGTGAGATCAACTCGTCCGATCCCGAGTACTATCGTTGGACGCAGTGGTTTTTCCTTCTGCTCTACAAGCGGGGCCTTGCCTACGAGAAAGAGTCCGAACAGTGGTGGTGCCCTCATTGCAAGACGGTCCTCGCGAATGAGCAGGCAAAGGATGGCAAGTGCTGGCGCTGCGGAACTCCCGTTGAGAAGAAGAAGCTGAAGCAGTGGTTCTTCAAGATCACCGACTATGCCGATCGCCTTGCCGACGATCTGGACACAGTGGATTGGCCTGAACGCATCAAGATTATGCAACGCAACTGGATTGGCAAGTCGACAGGAGCGGACGTCATATTCGACGTCGTATCGGCCAGAGATGGAGCCAGCCATCCGGTCACTGTCTTCACGACGCGCCTAGACACTATTATGGGCGCTACATTTCTTGTGCTTGCCCCTGAACACCCGCTGGTTGCCACGATCGTCTCGGCTGCCCAGCAGCAAGAGGTGGACGCGTATGTTGCTGCCAGCAGCACCAAGACGGAAATTGACCGCATGTCGACGGAGAAGGAAAAGACGGGAGTCTTCACGGGAGCATTTGCCACGAACCCGTTTTCTGGCGACAAGATACCGGTCTGGATAGCCGACTATGTGCTGATGGGCTATGGCACAGGGGCAATCATGGCAGTTCCAGCCCACGACAGCCGCGACTTCGCCTTTGCAAGGAAATACGGTATTCCGGTTCGTCAGGTCATCACGTGGCCTGGGATTGCTTACCAAGAGTCGACCTGGGACGACGTTTACTCAGAGCATGGGACACTCATCAACTCTGGTCAGTTCGATGACTTGACTACAGATGCTGCTTTCGCAGCTATGGTCGCAGAAGGCCAGGAGAAGGGTTTTGCGAAGGCTCAAACCAACTATCACATGCGCGACTGGCTGATCAGCCGTCAGCGCTACTGGGGAGCTCCAATTCCCATGGTGCACTGCCCCAAATGTGGAACGGTTCCTGTTCCTGAGGACCAGCTGCCGGTGCTTCTGCCAGACGTCGAGAGCTACGAGCCAAGCGGTACGGGAGAATCTCCTCTCGCTGGGATCAAGGATTGGGTTGAGACGACGTGCCCCGTTTGTGGAGGGCCAGCACATCGCGAAACGGACACCATGGACGGCTTCGCCTGTTCTTCCTGGTATGAGCTTCGGTACACCAGTCCTCACAACGACAGGGCGCCGTTCGATCGGTCCAGCGTCGACTACTGGCTTCCGGTTGACCTTTATGTCGGAGGCGCTGAGCATGCTGTCATGCACCTGCTCTATTCTCGTTTCTGGACCAAGGTCATGTACGATGAAGGGCTGATTGGCTTCACGGAACCCTTTGCCCGGCTCATGAACCAGGGGATGCTTCTCTCCTATGATGGGCAGAAGATGAGCAAGAGCAGACACAACGTCATCACCCCTGACGAGGTGGTTGAGCAATACGGTGCAGATACCTTGCGCCTGTATGAGCTGTTCATGGCACCGTTTGAACAAGAGGTCGCATGGTCCAAGGAAGGCATCTCAGGCGCTCACCGATTTGTGAAGCGCTTGTGGGAACTGGCACAGCGGACGATCGACGCATCGCATGGCGAGCTTCGCAGTCAGCGTGTTCCCAGCCTGGAGCTGCAGATAAACAAGCTGACAAAAAAGATCACCGAGGACATTGAACGGTTCAAGTTCAACACCGCGGTGGCTGCATTCATGGAATACTTCAACTTCCTTTCGGATGTTGTTCGTGGCGACGAGGCAGTGCTTTCAACGATCGAATGGCAAGAGGCGATGCACCGGCTTCTGGTTGTCCTGGCTCCCTTTGCTCCTCACATGACGGAGGAGCTGTGGCAGGAGTATGGTGGTGAAGGGAGTATTCACCAACAGGTATGGCCGACATGGGACGAGAGCAAGCTTGTCGAAAGTGAGGTGGAGGTGGCGGTGCAGGTCAATGGCAAGGTAAGGGGTACCATGCTTGTTCCCTCTGACTCGACAGATGAGGAGTTGCAGAAGCAGGCACTTGGCCAGGAGTATGTTGTCAAGTACACAGCGGGACATATTGTCAAGCGTGTTGTTGCAATCAAGGGGAAAATCGTTAATATTGTAGTTCAGTGATTCTCGATCAGGAGGAAGTTGAATGGCAAATCCGAAGAAGAAGATAACCCACAGCAGGAAGGGCAACAGATACAGCAAGGTCAAGATGCGCTTTGCCAATAACCACAGTCCGCTTGTGCACTGTGGGCATTGCAACAAGCTCATTCGTGCGCATCATGTCTGCCCATATTGTGGGTACTATGATGGCAAGCTCGTGGTAAAGCAGGAAGAGAAAAAGGAAAAGCCTGCAGCCTAGCGCATGAGAGTCGCGATCGATGCCATGGGGGGCGATTATGCCCCCCATGAAATTGTCAAGGGTGCAGTCGAGGCGGCTCGCGCGTTTGGTGTCACGGTTGTTCTTGTTGGCGATCAGTCTGCCATAGATGGTGAGCTGTCTCAGTACCATCAGGGTCCTGCCTTTCCATATGAGGTTGTTGCAACGACACAGGTTATCAGTTTTCATGATCACCCGTCTGAGGCCCTGCGGACGCGCAAGGATTCATCGCTCTACCGAGCCATTCAGCTTGTCGCAGAGGGCAAGTGTGACGCCATCGTATCAGCTGGGAACACTGGCGCCCAGATGGCGATCTCCCTCTTTGTGCTCGGCCGCATTCATGGGGTGCTTCGTCCCGGATTGATCACTGCGGTTCCATCGCTCACAGGAGAGCCCTCTTACTTTATCGACATTGGAGCTGTGTCTGACTGTGTACCGGAGAATATCCTCCAGTTTTCGCGCATGGGACAGGTCTACACCAGCCTTGTGACTGGCAAGGCTGCCCCGACGGTTGGCCTTCTCAATATTGGTGAGGAGCCCGAGAAGGGCTCGCGTCAGGTGATCGAAGCACACAAGCTGTTGACGGCTGAGAACCCCCAGTTTATCGGCAACGTCGAGCCAAAGGATGTGTTTCGACATGCTGCGGATGTCGTCGTCAGTGACGGATTTACTGGCAACATCTTCACAAAGACCCTGGAGAGTACAGCAGAGGCCCTGTTCGGGATGATGAAGACCGCACTCGGCAGCTCGGTCAAGGGAAAGCTGGGCGGTGCATTGGCCCATGGCGATCTGCGACGGGTGAAGGACAAACTTGACTATAGCCAGTATGGGGGAGTTCCATTGCTTGGAGTGAAGGGTATCAGCATTGTGTGCCACGGGCGGTCAGATGCCACGGCTATATATCATGCGATTCGTGTCGCCAAAGATGTGAGCGACCAGGGTCTTGTGACGAAACTGGAGGCATTGTGGAAATGACGGATGGTGCGCCGAAGGTGCGGAAGACAGCGGTTCATCAGATCGTTGTTCCCAAACAGGACTTCACGAGCGCCTTGGTGATGGAGCGTGCAGAGGAGTTTAACAAGACGCTTCCCGTGCCGTTCAAGAACCTGCGCTATCTAGTTGTCGCGTTGACGCACAGCTCATTTGCAAGCGAACATCACAGCTATACGTCCAATGAGAAACTTGAGTTTGTCGGTGATGGCATTGTCAACTTCATTGTCGCCAAGCTGCTTTTCCTTGAATTTCCTGAGGCCAATGAGGGAGACCTCTCCAAAATGCGTGCGGCCCTCGTCAAGGAACAGGGTGTCTACGAGCGTGCTCTGGATGTGGGGCTGGACAAATACCTTCTGCTGGGAAAGGGAGAGGACAAGCTGCGCGATGAACGCAAGCCGGCTATTCTCGCAGATGGCTTTGAGGCTCTGACGGCAGCCATATATTTCGACAGTGGCATGCATGCTGCCGAGAAGTTCGTGAGTACCGTCTTCCGAAAGGCTATCTCGGACCTCCACAGTGGCGCTGTCCTTGATTACAAGACTGCATTGCAGGAAGAGACGCAGCGCAGTGTCCGTCTGCTTCCCGTCTATGCAACTGAGACAGCGCGGGGCGAGGATGGGTCCGATGTGTTCACTTCATTGGTGTACATCGGAAACGTCTTGTATGGCGAAGGTCGTGGGTCCTCCAAGAAGAAGGCTGAAGAAGATGCTGCTCGAGCCGCTCTCGATGCCTTTCTTGTTGAGCATCCACGCCGGGGTGAGTCTGGATCATGAGTTTCCTTTCACGGATCAAGCAGTTGTTTGGTGCCGACACACCTGTTGCAGCGGATGATGGGGCGCG
>Ga0315272_10000386_pt1 | contig 21750 bp, 21 predicted proteins | sample C3_middle_MG_FD_203918 | JGI IMG/M metagenome (GOLD analysis project Ga0315272, IMG submission 203918) | Sediment microbial communities from Yellowstone Lake, YNP, Wyoming, USA - C3_middle | ecosystem: Environmental > Aquatic > Freshwater > Lake > Sediment | place: USA: Wyoming | collected...
GGGAAGGGAGATGCAACGGACGAGATCAGTGAAGAAGACCAGCGCGCCCTTCAGGATGCAGATTGCGACCACGTCTTTGCCGGCATAATCTCTCGATATATCCTGCGCCAGCTCTGCTACCCGCTGTTCGATCGCCTGTTCGTTAAAGAGTATCCGGTGTGCCGCTTCCATGACCCTGGCCTCTCTCCTCGAATGACACGAGGATACATGCGGTTGTAACGGAATGTCAAAGAAAGATCATCGCCTCGTCGTGCCGGTGAGGCCAGAGACGAACTGCCACTCGCTGTATTTGGTCTTTCCCTCGAAATCCTTCAGCTCATCGGGAAACCCCGATTGTTTGACCGGGGTCTTTTCGCTTTTGCTGTACACTCCTTTAATGGTGTTCCCATGGAACATGTCGCGGACCAGTTCGAAATCTTCTCCGGTTATGGGGTCCTTGTATTGCTGGCGCAGGTGGCGTTTGCCAGTCGGCGTTCTTTCGTCCTTGAGCAGTACGTCTATGCTGTTGGGAAGCTGGTGTCTGCCCGGCAGAGCGTTATAGTAGCGTTCGATGGCCAGGCGGTACTGGTTGCCTCTGAACAGCAGTTCCTCTTCTTTTTCGCGTTGAGCAATATTCTGCCACGATTTAGCCGCCGACCCGAGGGTGATGCCGATGATCACAATGGCGGCGAGCAGGGCGATGTAGGTGAAACCATTCTGAATGCGGAATGTGGAATGCGGAATGCGGAATGTGGGGCTGGACAAACCGGGAACTACGAATGGTGAATCAATAAAAATATCCTCTCCCCAGAGGGGAGAGGGTTGGGTGAGGGGGGATCTTCTTGATGAAGTTGCAATGCTCATTCCATCTTCCCCTGGCTCACGAACTTGCCGTTGCACTCGTAGAAAACTTCCGTGGTTGTCTGGTTCTTTCCGGATCCGTTCGGCGCGAACAGGTATTGCAGGGCCTGCTGTTCCTGGTCAACGGTGAGTTCAAGGGTAAGAGCGTTGTTCTCGAACCGGCCTTTCTGGTTCTGCCAGAGCAGCTTTGCTCCTGGCGGCAGCGTTTCAACGATCTTTGCGCGCACCGGGCCGGTGGAAGAGGAAAGCACTGTTTCGCGCGAGGTCTTGTCGTTGGGATCGTTCTTCGGAAGGGCGTGCAGCACAATGTTCCTGAGCAGCAGGCCATAGAGCGGGATGGTCCCGGCATCCCGCGATGAACGTACCAGGGAGAAGGGCGCCAGCATGATCGTGCCGCCTTCGCTCCGGTCGATCAGGATCGCTGGCTGATCAGTGCTGTTCAAGGTTGCGGCCGTTTGCATGCCTTTTTTCCGCACATCCAGGACCGGGCCGGTCACCGGGATCGTGCCGGACAGGCCGAATCCTGATTGACCGGCAACGGTGAGCAGGGCGGTGCTCTCGTCCGTACTGCCCTTTTTGAAGAAGAAACCGAAGGCTTCAGCTGCTGTTCGTATCCCTTCATCGGAGCCGATCAGGACGAGCCCCTGCCCCTGATGCAGCCGTTCTTGCAGCCAGTCTGATTGCGGTAGGTTCTCATTGGTCTCGAACAGGACATATATATTGAACAGATTGCTTTTGGCCTGCGCGGCAAAGTCAGCGGCATTCGCCACGATCTTGGCGTAATAGCCCTCTTGTTCAAAGGCTTGTTTCATGACCGCCTCGGACAAAGCGCGCTCCAGGGTCGATCCTGCAGTACCCAGCCAGACGAGGACCCGCGGGATGGGGGCGCTTGATCTCAGGACCGTGAGCGGTCCCTTGACGATCAGCGGGCGCTCTGCCAACAGCAGATCCCGTGAAATTTTTTGAGGTTGGTTGGTCACTGCGGCCTTGAGCTGGATGGTATAGGTCCCCTGGGAAAATTCCATGCTGTCCATGGTCAGCGTGGCGGCTTTCTCCGTAAAAGGAAGCTGACGGGAGAAAAGCGGCTGTGCCGCGTTTGGTCCTCTGAGCTCGATCCTGAGGGTCCCGGTCGATACGGGAATGTTCCCTATGCTTGCGGCTTTGTACTGGAGCGTGAAGGGACGGCAAATGGCGGCTGTTTCCGGCGTGTTGTCGAGCGTGCCGCTCACTGCCAGCGTGGGAAGGATGCTGATGTCGATGGTCTTTGACGCCAGCGGAGCTTCACGGGAGAGCTGGACCGCGAGCTTGTAGGCTCCCATGGGCAGCGTCGCGGGCCGGAAGGAACGGTCGATGCGCTGCTCCTTGCCCGGGGAGAGTTCGTCGATCTTGATCGTGTCTGTGTGAACGGCTTTGTCGTCCGGGTTTATAAGCTGCAGGGTCATGGCAAGGTTCTTATACGAGGCATTGGTAAGGTTCACTGCCATGAAGGCGATAGCGATGTCTTCATTGGAACTGAAGGAGCTTTTGCCCGGGTAAAGCCCGAGCAACAGGTCGGGAACCAGCACTTCGGCACTGGCGCTATTATTGTTTGCATTTGATTCAATGACCGCATGATCGCTATTGGCGATTGCATAGAGCGTGTGGGCGCCGCTTTTTTTATGCAACGGCCAATTGATGAGAACGACCTGCTGATCGCCGGGTGTGAGCTGATGGACAGCTACCTGCTCGATCAGCGTCCCCCCTGCCGCGGGGTTGCCGTCATACAGCGCGAGCCGGCTCGGACCTGCCGTGCTCTTGCCCTCGTTCCTGACCCCGATGCCGACGGGGAGGACCGCTCCCGCGGGCGTCGGAGCCTGCAGGGTGACCGTAAGGTCGGGCAGATGTGCGCCATAGATGATGGTGCGTTCTTTGGAGCTTTCAAGCGGATCGCTCGCAAGGGTTGCCTTCAGCGTATGCGTACCAGCAGCGAGCTCTGGTACGGGAATTATCCGGATCGCGGCGCCTGCAAGTTCGAGCTTGTCTTTCTGAATGCGCTTATTGTCGAGGAACAGTTCGAACTTTGCTTTTCCCACGCCATAAACATAGGCCGAGATCTCGATCGGGCCCGACGGTTCATAGTAGAGCGGCTGGTCCGTGGCGAGGCCCAGGACCGCGGCATTCCCCGCGTCAAAGAGCGCGCGTCCTGAAGCAATGGACACTGGTTCGCTCGGCAGGCCCGGACCTTCCGGAAGGCTGGTCGAGAGGCTGTAGAGCAGCTCCCAGATCCCGGCCTGATCGATTCTGGTCGTGATCGGCAGCGGGATTTCCTGCATGCCGGCGGTCAGGGTGATCGGGCTTTCGATGGCCGGCCGCGTCTTTCCGTCGGGCCCCCGGAGCAGAAGTTTTGCAGTAACCGGGAGCGGCGTCGATGCATTGACCCGGAGCATGGCCATCAGGCCGGACGTGCCAGCCCGCTTTTGGACGATGGTATCCTGAATGGTCACCGTGTAACCGCTGACAGCCAGCAGCTCCTCGCCCTCACGGGAACTGCCGTCCAGTTTTTGCAGACTCCACATGACGGGATAGATGCCCGTGGGCAGGTTCTTGGGCAGGGCGACATCGAAGGCGCCTGAATCAACGACCATCTGGGTGGTTTGTACGCCGGGCCCGGTCAGCGTGAGTTCGCCCCGGCCCACATTGCTGATCAGGGCTTTCGTTTTCTGGCCCGCTCGGGCCACGGCGCGGTCAAAGGACAGGCCTTTGGCAGCCGCGCCAACGGGGAGGCTTCCCCGCGCCAGCGATCTTCCGCTGGAGTGATAGATCGTATACGCGACCCGTGCAGCGGCATCGCGCGTTGAAAGTTCAAAGGTGAGCTGCGCTTTATCCGCCGTGAGCCGAAACGGTTTTTCCCGGCCTGCCATGCGCATGAAGAAATCCTGATTTTGCGCGAGGCCCGAGGTATCTGCAGCGGTTATTGCCACGGTTGTTGAGATGCTGCCGGCGGTTTGCTCACGCACAGGTTCAACGCGAAAGGTCAGCGGGAAGGGGAGCATGGGCTGTTTCTGTTTTAGCAGAGGCGTTGCCACCGGAGGCTGGCCAAGGGAGAACCGGCCTGCGTCAGCTTCGGCTGCTGTGGTGACGGCCCTGCCCGCGGCATCGAGCAGCACATATTCCAGATGGTAGTTGCCGGGAAGGAGATCTGCCGGGATCGTGAAGGAAAAAGGCAGGGTCATGGTTTTTCCCTGCATGGCCGGGAGTTTCACGATCTGGTCCGGGGCTGTTGTTTTGTTGGGTCCAACGATGGAGATCCTGGCTGAAGAGGCCTCTCCTTGTTCGGAGCCGTGGATCATAAGAGTTGCGTCCCGTTGCTGGCCCGCGATGACCGGAAGGGTCTCTTCCGGCGCCTTGGCCCATGCCACCAGGTCCCGCAGCAGCGTTTTTTCATCCTGCTCCAGCCTGCCCTGGCCAAAAGAAAAGTCCGTAAAGAGCGTCGTGACCACGACCCAGCCTGTGCCTACAGGATAGACGATCAGGGTGGGATACCCGTCCGTCCTGGTGAGTACGATCTGCGCTTTTTCCGGCCACGAGGTCAGGTATCCGCTGGTCTCGATGTCCGGTATGCTTTTCTTTGTTCCGCTGAGCAGGGGGTGCGATGACTGGATCGACGAGGCCCGGAAAAGGGTGTTGTTGTCCTGTGCCCAACCCGCGCCGCTGACCGCGGTCTTCGAGCCGTCGGGTACGGGCAGGGCCGCAAGATCGCCGTTGTTCTGCTGTGCAAAGACGATGATGACGCTGCCTGATCGCACATAAGTCGCCAGACTTGCCTTGAAGAACTCTGAAGCGGCATGGCCGGACAGGCCGCCTGACGGGATGATCAGGAACGGTTTGGTTTTTTCAAGCCCGGCGACATCGCTGCTGTCCACCAGGACGCTCGGTTCGCGCACAGCGGAAAGCAGGGCGGGCCAGGGTTCGAAGAACCCGCTTTTGAGCACGGCGGCATCCGGTCCGGCAAAGAGCTCGGCCTCGAGCAGATTGCCGCGGATGCCTTTTTTTATGCCGGTCCTGAGAATGGCAGAAGGATCATCGGAGGCAGCCGCTGCCGGATCGGTCTGTTGTGCAAAGGCCTCGCCTGCCGGGTTGGTTCCCTGGGGGAACCAGAACCCTTCGCTGCCCCCTTCCTGCGCTGTGGCAGAGAAGGACGTAAAGAGCAGCAGTGCCGTAAGAAGGAGTGATCTTATTTTTAGAATAGATTTAGTCATAAGAGTTAATGAGAAGACAGGTAATCCTTAAAAGAACCTTTGACACGGAAGAATCGGATTAACTGCGGATAAAGGCGGATAAGGCCAGAGGCAAGGGGCTCACACGAAGGAAAAACTTTTTAGCAGTATCCGCTGTTATCCGGCTTTTATCCGTGTCAATCCGTGTCCAAGGTTTTTTAGAATTTTTCCCGTTATTCTATAAACGTCACCCGGTTGATCTCCTTCAGCGTGGTTACGCCGGCCAGGACCTTGGCAACGGCCGACTGGCGCAACGTGGTCATGCCTTCGGAGATCGCTACTTTTCTGAGTTCCGAGGACGGCCGCTTTTCGAGGATCATCTCCCTGATACGGTCGGAGAGATCAAGGAACTCGTGAATGGCTTTCCTGCCGCGGAACCCGGTAAAGTTGCACTCCTTGCATCCCGGGGCATCATAGAACACATGGTCATGGTAGAGCTCGGCGTCCATGGCGGAATCGGTGAGCTCCTGGGGCGAAAGCGCGACCGGTTTTTTGCAGTGCACGCAGAGGATCCGCACGAGCCGCTGGGCCAGGATGCAGTTGAGCGACGAAACGAAGTTGTAGGGTTCTATGCCCATGTTCAGGAAGCGGCCGAGCACGTCGAAGGCGTTGTTCGCGTGCACCGTGGTAAAGACCAGGTGGCCCGTCAGCGCGGACTGCACCGCGATCTGTCCGGTTTCCGCGTCGCGTATCTCGCCGACCATGATCTTGTCCGGGTCGTGCCGCAGGATGGAGCGGAGGCCGCGCGCGAAGGTGAGGCCCTTCTTTTCGTTCACCGGTATCTGTGTCACGCCCCTGAGCTGGTATTCAACAGGGTCCTCGATGGTGATGAACTTGTCCTCGCCGGTGTTGATCTCGGTCAGGGCCGCGTAGAGCGTCGTGGTCTTGCCGCTGCCCGTGGGGCCGGTGACCAGCACCATGCCGTAGGGCTCGCGGATGCTCTTCCTGAAACGGCGCAGATCGTTCTCGTCGAATCCGACACTGTCGAGGCTCAGGGTATTGACGCCGGCGGTGATCGATTCCTTGTCCAGGATGCGGATGACCACGTCCTCGCCGAAGGCGGAGGGCAGGATCGAAACGCGGAAGTCGATGGTCTTGCCGCCGGTCCGGATCTTGAACCTGCCGTCCTGGGGCACGCGGCGCTCGGCGATGTCGAGGTCGCTCATGACCTTGAGGCGCGACACGATGGCGCTGTGGAACTTGATGTCGATCGGCTCGGTGGCAAGGTAGAGCACGCCGTCGATGCGGTACTTGATCAGCACGTTCTTGTCGGTCGATTCGATATGGATGTCGCTGGCGCGCCGCTGGATGGCGTCGAAGATCGTGGTGTGCATGAGCTTGACGATGGGGCTTTCGTCCTTGTCGATGCTCTCCAGCGACAGGACCTCCTCGCCGTTCTCCTGCTCCTTGACGATGTTGAGCTTGAAGTCCTCCGACACCGTGTGGAGCACCCGCTCTGACGTGCCGCTTCGCTTGACCACCGCCATGATGGCCGAGGTGGTGCTGACGCAGACGTCCACCGCGCGGTCAAGGATCATCTCGAGCTCATCGATGGCCGGGATGTTGTTCGGGTCGGTCATGGCCACGACGATGCCGCCGCCCTCCGTCTCCTCAATGGGCACGAACTGGTAGCGCTGCATGAGCTCCACCGGGATCTTTTCGAAGAAGGCGGGGTTGATGCGGAACTCCGCGAGGTCCAGGTAGCGCAGGTCGCGCTGTTCGGCCAGCGCCTGGGCCAGCGTCTCCTCGGTGATGATCCCGTCGGCAGCCAACAGCTCGCCGATGCGCTTTCCCCGGCTGGCGGGCCGTGCCAGGATCTCGCTGATCTGCTCCTGCGTGGTGAGTCCCTTGGAAACGATGATCTCGCCGAACCTTTTTCTTCTGAAGGATGTCATTTGAGGCGCGCCCCCATTTCGAATATCGGAAGATACAGCGCCACCACGATCACCGCAATGACGATGCCCATGGTAAGCATGAGCACCGGCTCGATCATGGTCGTGAGCAGCGTGAGCCGGTTCTCAACTTCCTGGTCGTAGAATTCAGCCACATCCTCGAGCATCTGCGGGAGATCGCCCGAGGACTCGCCCACCTCGATCATCCGCACGGTCATGTCGGGCGCGATCCTGGTGCGTTCAAAGGCGCCTGCCAGGCTCCCCCCTTCGATCACCTGCTGCCGGGCGTCGGTGAGCCGCCCCGCAATCACGGAGTTGGAGATCACGCCCGCGGTGGTGTTGAGCGCCTCGACCAGCGGGATGCCGCCGCGGAGCACTGATGCCAGCGTGCGCGTGAGCTGCGCCAGGACATACTGGATCACCAGCGTGCGGACGAGCGGGACCCTGAGCACGAAGCCGTCGAGCGCTGCCTTGCCGCCGGGAGTCCGCTGCCAGAAGTAGATGCCGAAGCCTGCGGCGAGGATGCCGGAGAAAATGAAGGGGAAATACGTCGTGAACATATCCGTGAACGACACGAGCAGCGTGGTCAGGAAGGGAAGCTTCCCGCCGTTGTCTCCGTACATCTGCGTGAAGTTGGGAATGATGTACAGGAAAAAGAGCAGCAGCACGGCGCCGAGCGCCAATACCAGAAAGGCCGGGTAAGCGAGCGCCGTGACCAGCTTGCGCTTGATGGCCAGCATTTTTTTCTGATACGCGATAAAACGGATCATTACTTCAACGAGGGCGCCGCTCTTTTCTCCGGCACGGATCGTTGCCGTATAGAGCGGAGAAAAATACGCAGGGTGGTTCGCCATGGCGTCCGAGAGCGCGGTACCCGACCGGATATCGTGCAGAATGCTGGTGAGCGCGGTATGGAAGCCCTGTTTTTCGGTCCGCTTCAGCAGAAGCTCCAAAGACTGCACTATGGGAAGTCCTGCCTTGATGAGCGTGGCAAACTCCTGGTTAAAGATGAGGAAGTCTTTAGCACTGCCGCGGGTGCTGCCGAGTCCGATCTTCTTTTCCTGCAACGAGGTTACCAAATAGCCGCGGGACACGAGGTCCTGTCGCAGCTCCGCGGCATCAGCGGCCAGCGCCTCGTCAGTGACAGTCGTCCCATCTTCGCGCATGGCTTTATACGTATAGAGAGGCATCCGAAATAATACCAGATAGGGCTCGTATAAGTCAATTAATGTATTGAGAAAAGCAGGTTGATAGACTGAAGGCTGAAGGCGTTAAGGAGAGGAATAGAAATAGGGGCCTCATAAAAAAAATCGTAACTTTTCAGGTCAAAAGCAAGGCATCTCGCGCAAAGCCGCCCCCGCTCCGTATCTATTGGCATTTGATGCGGGACGGAGAAAGCTCGCAAAGAACAGCAATAAAGTCATAAAAAATACCTGAGCAGTTACTTAAGATCCTTCCAGTACTTTTTCTGTACCTTGATGATCCTTTCGATGACCTGTTCTGCTGCTGGCGAAGATTGAATCTCTGCAGGCAGGGGTTCTGATCTCTGCAAAGCCAGAATAACGGCCCGGACCCCGTCGCGCAGTCCCTGGGGATTGTATCCGCCTTCAAGCGTCAGCAGGATTTTGCCGTTGCAGGTTTGGTCTGCAATATCCTTGATGAGCCCTGCGAGGGCGCCGAAGCCTTCGGCCGTCACCTGCATGCCGCCGAGGGGATCTGCAAAATAGGGGTCGAATCCCGCTGATACGAGGACGAGCTCAGGCTGGTATTCAAGTGCGATGGGCTTCAGGATGCGGTTGTACACGGAGAGATACTCCACGTCTCCAAAGCCCGTGGGGAAGGGCGCGTTCACGGTGAATCCTTCGCCACGACCCGTGCCGACCTGGTCGAAATTGCCTGAGCCGGGATAGTAGGGGTACTGGTGGGAGGAAAAGTAGAGCACGGATTGGTCGTCGTAAAATGAGTGCTGGGTGCCGTTCCCGTGGTGAAGGTCCCAGTCCACGATGAGGATCCGTTTCAGGCCGTACGTTTCTTTTGCATAGGCTGCTGCGATGGCGACGTTGTTAAAAATACAGAACCCCATGGCGTGTCCGGCTTCGGCGTGGTGGCCGGGGGGGCGGAGGAAGGCAAAAACAGGGGCCAGGGGCCGGGGGCCAGGGTTCAGGAGAGCATCAACACCTTGGAGAAGGCCGCCTGCGGCGAGGCGGGCGATCTCGTAGGAGCGGGCGGACAGGCCGGTGTCGGGGTCGAGCTGGGTATGGACCTTTCCTTCGGTATTCGCCACGTGTTGGATATACAAGGGATCGTGGACCAGTGCGAGTTCTTCTTCCGTTGCGAGGCGCGGTGCGATCTTCGGCAGGTTGGCGAATTCCCTGTCAATAAGGTCGTGGATGACCCGCAGCCGGTTCGGGCTTTCAGGATGGCCGTCGCCGGGGTTGTGCTCCAGATACCGGTCGTCTCTGATGATCGCAAGGGATGACATTGATTGCTTCACCTTTCTATTGATGCGAGGGCTCTTCAACCTAAAAAAAATATTTTGGACACGGATTTACACGGATAAGAGCCGGATAACGGCGGATTTTTTTATAAGAGGTTTATCCGCGTTAATCAGATGTTTCCGATTCTTCCGTGTCCAACTGCCGTTTAGGTTCAATAATGCTCCTGCCGCACTTTAGTGCTAAAAGAAAAACCCTTCAGTGCATTCGTAGAATATGCAGAAGGGTTTTAAAGGTACGTTTGCACGTGTTCTTAAAACGGGTGAAGCGTCAGGTTCTACTTCTGGTCCCCCGGCCGCGCGATCGGCGCCGGCGCCACTTCCTTATAGTTCTTTACGCCCAGCGACTCAAGCCATTTCTGCATGGCCGGCGGGTTGGGGCATTTGGCCGGCATCTTGGCGTCGGGTGCGCAGACGGCCAGGATCGTTTTGACCAGGTCCAGGGCGCTGAATTCCAGGATGTCCTGGATGTTTTTCGGCGTTGCATTGTCGAGCATCAGGATGTTCTCGCGGTACCAGCCGTCGCCCCGGGGGGTCATGGGCCCGCAGGGGATATGCTCGACATTCTTCGGGAGCGCGCCCTTTTTCAACGCGAAAGTGGAAACATCGGCGCGCAGCTGCTGGAGGCCCTTAAAGGCCGGGTTCGAGCAGATGCCGGCCTTGCCCCAGCAAATGGGATCGAACTTGGAGATCTTGATCCCGCTGCAGTAGAGGTACGCCTGTGCGCCCAGTTCAGGCGCCTGGCGGATGACGATATAAAAATAATCGTTTTTATATTCATACGAGCGTATTGCTTTTTGATCACTCATGGAGTCTCCGTTCTCCCGGTCCGGGAAAGGTATCACCCTGGTCAATGAACGGCCGATGAACGATCGTCGCTCAAGGCGGTTGCTGCTCATGCCCGTGGTTCACTTACCTGGTTCTGCTCTTTGTCTTTGCCTTGGTCTTGGCAGCAGAGCCTTTTTTCTTCGGAGCCGGTTTTGTTTTTGCCTGCAGTTGCAGAACCTTTTTGTTCAGCGAATCGATCTGCGCGCTCTGGTCCTTCAGCATCAGCTCCAGCTTGGTGTTGTCCTGCTTTACGGCTTCGAGTTCCACGTTTTTGGCGTTCAGCTCGTTGCGTGCTTTGTTCGCATAGCCGAAGCTTACGATCAAAAGGACCACCACCAGGGCGGCCAGTGCCAGGAAAATGAGCTTTGCTTTCTGTGCATCGTCTTTTTCGTTCCGTTCAATTCTCTCCATGGGTTATTTCTATCCTCCCTATAGTTAGTTACTGATCAAGTTCTGCTTAAAACGGCAAGAATGTTTACCGCGAAGGCGCGAAGAGCGCGAAGGACGTCAAAAACATGAAATTAGATTTAATACAAGGTCTAAAGGTTTTCTTCGCGACCTTCGCGCCTTCGCGGTGAAAGGTTTTGCTTTTAGTTCCGGTTTAATGATAACGTTTGACCTCGAACCTCATCAGTTTGACCGGCGAGGCAGGTGCAATGCCCGCCTTCTGCATGGCAATGCTGAGCTGCGCTTCCGCCGTATCCACGCCTTCGAGGTCGGGCAGCAGCAGCCCGCGCCGACCCCCGGCCTGCACGATCACGCCGTAGCGCTTCGGGTCGAGCAGGCTTTTGTCCGCGATCGGTTCCGGCGGCGACAGCACATCCACGCTGTACTCAATGGCTTCCAACTCATGGTCGCGGACAGGGGCAAAGCGCGAATCGCAGGTCGCGGCACTGATCGCGTTCCGTACGACCTCGTGGGCCACATTGGGCTCCGCGGGCTGGAAGGTGCCGATGCAGCCCCTGAGCATGCCTTTTGTTTTGAGGCAGACGAACACGCCGGCCTGCTCGGTGAGTTCGGCGGGAAGGCTGTGCTCCGGGATGGCGAGGATGCTCCCGTCCCGGATGTAGAGTTCGACCGCTTCTTTTGCCAGTGCCACGAGAGGGTGCATTACATCTCCCGCTGAACCACGTAATCTGCAAGGGCCAGGAGCGCCTGGCGCGGTGACGAATCAGGGAACTGGTTCAGGTCCGCCTTGGCCCCGTCGGAAAAGGACTGCGCCATTGTGAGCGCTTCATTGACCGTATTGTATTTTTCCATGATGCCGATGGTATAGCTGAGGTCCTCGTCGGCCATGGTTTCTGCCTGCAGGATTTGGGTGAGCCGGTCTTTTTCTTCGGGAGTGGCTTTGCGGATCGCATAGATGAGCGGAAGCGTGACCTTGCCTTCGGCCAGGTCCTTGCCGAGCACCTTGCCGAGCTGTTTCTGGTCCGCTGCATAGTCGAGGGTGTCGTCGGTGATCTGGAACGCATAGCCCAGCTTTTTTCCGTAGGCCGTGAGCGCGTCCTCCTGTGAAAGGGGGGCTTTGCCGATGATGGCGCCGAGGCGGCATGACGCGGAGATGAGCACGCCCGTCTTGCATTCGACGAGGCGATAGTAATCAGCCTCGGTGATGTCGATGTTCTGGATCTGCATGAGCTGCAGGACCTCGCCTTCGGACATGGTCGTGGTGGTCTCGGAGAGAACGTCCATGACCCGCTGGTTCTGGAGGCGCACCCCGTGGTAGAGGGCTTTCGAGTACAGGTAGTCGCCCACGAGGATGCTGGCCTGGTTGCCCCAGAGCGAGTTTGCCGAGGATTTGCCGCGCCGCACCTTGGCTTCGTCGATCACGTCGTCGTGCAGGAGCGAGGCCGTGTGGATGAACTCTACCACGCCGCCCAGGGTATATTCGGCGCTGTGGTCCCGGCAGCCGCAGAGCCGCGCCGACAGCAGGTGCAGCAGGGGTCGGAACCGCTTGCCGCCCGCGCCGAGGATGTATTTGCTCACCTGCCGGATCAGCTCGACGTCGGTCCCCAGGCTCTCATGGATGCGGTGCTCCATGCGCTCCATGTCTGATTTGAATTCTTTTAAGACGTCTTGAATGGTCGTTATCATCACGTGGTCTCAGGGGGAATGCTTAAAAAGAATAATAGGGGAGAGGCCCTGTATTGTCAAGGGTTTTTGTGGCGGAGAGGGGTCGGCACGTGCGTTAGGTGCGGGAAAAAGGCGCATGCATTGGACTGGAAATGTCCGCTCAAAATCGAGAAGCGCCTGCCTCATCCTCAAAATGCGCGAGCAGCGCATAGCTGTCGAGGACGTATGCGCTATCCATGCTTCGCCTCCTCGCGCCGGTTTTTCAAGAGCGTCCTGGTCAGTGACGTTTTCCCCTTCAACATGCCCCGGGAAGCCGAGATCGGGTCATCGGGAAGCGGCTTCAAGAGAATCACCCGCCCCTGGCCTTCTTCGATCGAGATGCGTGTCCCTTTTTTTATGTTGAATTTTTTTCTGAGTTCCACGGGTATGATCACCTGTCCCTTGATGGTAGCCTTTGATATGGTCATGGCATACCTCCTCTCTACAAGTTATACTTTAATAGCATTGGCAACACCTGCTGTCCATAAGAATTCCTTCCCCGCGTACCAGGCTCAGTCAAGCACAATGAAAGGCGTTGCATTTTTCAAGGCGCGATCAAAGGACACGGTGGCATCACAACCCAGCGCCTGGTTGATCCTGCCGAGCAGGTAATCGGCGAGGTCGCCGCGTCCCTCCTTGTAATCATGAACCGCCTGTCGTGTAAGGTCCTTTCGCTCAAGCTCAAATTGTTTCGTCGCGAGGATTCTTTCCAGTACGTCCGCAATGGCCCCTTTATCATATTCGTATGCAGATTCCAGCACCCACACCAACTCACACAAAACGATATTGTTGATGAAACAGCTTTCACCGCTTGCGACCACTTTGCGTATGTACGCGCCTGCCTTTTCGGCCTGTTTTTTGTCGTCCCTTACCAGGTAACGAACGAGAACATTCGTGTCCAGTCCTTTCATCATAAGGGTTATCTCCCCTTGAACCGTTTGCCAATGGATTTATTCATGTCCTCCACGGAGACGGCCTTCATCCCCGGCCTGTGCAGTATCCCCTCAAGATCGCCTATTTCGAGGGTCGCGGGCTCTAAAACTACTTTGCCGTTTGCTTCAACGACAAAATCAATTCTATCCCCAGGTTGGAGATGCAGGTGGTCCCTGATCCTCTTGGGAATGGTTGTCTGGCCTTTTGCTGTTATAAGGGAAGCGGGCATAGTACATATCCTTTCTAAATTATAATTCCTTACTTAATAGTAAGGCGAATAGGATATTTTGTCAAGCGCAGAAAATAACCGTAAGGCAAAACCTGCGAAGAAGCGTGGAGCTGATAGCCGTAACCTCGACTGCCACCCTATGCAGGTTGTTCATTCCGGCTTTTTGGAAGCCGGCGCTCAATGTTCTGCAACAAGGCCAGGGCATCAGCCGGAGAAATGGTGTCTCCGATGCACTCGACGCCAGATAGCGGATTGAAGCTTCCTTTGAGCTTGTCGTCTATCACGAATCTGCCCCATGAGGCCCGGCGTCGGGGTTCGTCTTTTTTGAAGTAGAAGTAATTTCCGTGAGCCGCTGCATTGCGAAGGTGACGAAAGACCTCGAATTCCGGCGATTGATCGTTGTGAACGTCGGCCACGGTGTAGGCAGTGCAAAGAAGCATGCAGCAAAGCGACTTCACCACTGAATCTGCCGTAAGATCGCCGGACGGGCATTGAGCATGAATCTGCCCCATGTCTATGGCCAGGTCGGGCCTCACCTTGCCGCGATACCAGGCGATCTTGTCGGGGCCAGGAGCAAGCGGACTCTCCTTTCGAAAACTCCCAATCCCACGGTTGCTGCCAGGAATGAAGTGACCATTTCGAAGAACGGACTGTCTTGTGTAAAGATGATGGTGGTTGGGTTACTCATCGTGCTCGCTCCGGATACTGACGATTACATGAACGGAATGGTGCCATCATTGATCCCGGTATTCCGTACTTCACCTACTACTGCACAGCCGCGCATCGATTGGAATAGGTGTGATATTCTAGCTGTAAATTGCACATGAACGTAGCGCTGACTCGGACATTAAAGTTCGTCGCGTATCAACGTCCCTAAGTTGTACCTCCCTAAGTTGTACCTCCTGGTTGAAATTCTTATGTCATCGTTTATCAGACCATGTAGAGATGTGGAGATTTATGGAACGCGGTTTTTCCAGTATCCCGGCTCACGATGCAGGTGCATCACCGCGATAATGACGTATTGATTCGGCATGATCCGGAAAACGACACCGAACGGGAACGTCATTGTTAGACAGCGACGAACGCCAGCTTCGATTTCTTGATATACGAGGGGATTAACTTGGATTTTGTTGAGGGCATCCTGAACGGATGCGAGAAAGCGCTTGCCGAGATCCTTCTGTTGAGTCTCGTAATATTTCGCCGCTGACATCATCTCGGCATCGGCTTCGGGGTGGAAGCGAATCGGTATCATCCGAGTGCCGCATAGCCGCGGGCGAAAACATCCTCGGCGTCACGTAACTCCACGGTCCCTTCGTCGATCTCGCGACAGCGCTTGCGCACTTCATCCTGCCAGGCGGCAGACAGAGTAACCGCCGGTTCTGAGTCGAGGCTTTCGATCAGCTTTTCCGCTACGAATGCGCGCGCCTGCGGCGAAAGAGAAAGGACTTCCGCTATTATTGTGTCTATGGTACTTTTCATGAAAATATTATATACCAGTCGCACACAGACGTCAATATGCTGAATTAAAGATTTCGATGGGGTATTTCGATTTTGGGGTATTTTAAGGGGATACTGCTGGAGAATAGGTTTGTAACTTTATGTATTGCGATGGAAACTTCAACGAGTACAGGAAGTACTCCACTCTGCAACACTCAGCCTTGACGGACAAAGTTTCGCACTGTAGATCAGGGGTTTTTCACCGGTTTCCCGGACTTCTTCCAGGCCTCAAACCCGCCTGCGATGAACTTGACGTTGACATTCTTTTCGCGGAGTTTATCCTGCACCGATCTGCTGACCGAGCCGCCGCGCACGCAATAGACCACGACCTTGCCGTTCCCGAGCTCCTTCCCCCACTCTGCCACCTTCTCGGGGTCCTTCCATTCCGCCCCCGGAATCGCGGACGGGTCGCTTTCGCGGTCCGAGGCTCTCCGCACGTCCAGAACGCGCGGTGGGTTCTTTTCCGCCATCATCTTCTCCAGCTCTTCAGGTGTCACGATGTCGTTCATTATTGCTCTCCGCATAACTAATGTAATATGCGATCTTTTTGCGCCATGGTCGAAAACAAGTTTCCTCCCCTTCAAGGGGAGGATTAAGGTGGGGATGGGTATTAAAAGCCGCGGTACAAACCCATCCTCACCCCGGCCCTCTCCTTGAAGGAGAGGGTGGTCGGTTGCCGGCTACAAATCGGCAAGAAATTGCTCTCGTTGCATTACTTATGCGGCGTTCATTAACTTGCTCTTGCCTTTCTGAATGCTTTTAAAAATCCATGGGATAATCATGGAAGGGATCGGAGAGTTCGGAGCCGGTCATGGCGATGTATTCCTTCACGAACTCGATGATCTCCGGTTTTCTGCCTGAGTCAGAACAAACAGCGGCCATGTCGGCTATGTACTCGTGAAGCCGGGTACAGGCTTGCTTCAAATCCTGAATTTCGTGGATCGCTTGCTGTTCCGGCAGATGCCAGAAGTCGTTAATGGGCGTGAACCGGGGATTATAAAACACCGAGGCGTGCTCTTCTTCGAGCGCGGCAGCCTGTTCCTTGAGCGATGCGATGTAGAGTTTCAGCTTTTCGTCCGGCAGCGTGTCGAGCGTGCGGCTTTCCGAGGCGACCCATTCCATTTCGAGTTTGAGCAGCGCCATAAGGTCCTTGCCGGAATAGGCGGCGGTAACCTTCTTCATCAATTCTTCTTTCCGCTTCTTTTCAGCCAAGTCCATTTCAATGTCCGGGTGCAGTGCCTTGGCCAGGGAAAGATAGATGCTCCGCATGCTTTTGAGCTGATGTGCTTCCTCTTTTTTCCGCAGCTCCTCCCTCGCAAGTTGCTTCTTCGACTTATACCGACGGGAAAAAGGTTCTTCTTGTTGTGTATCGCTGTTCTTGAACTCGTCCCGCATGCGTCTGACGAAACGGGCGAATTCCTCGGGAGTATCGCCCATATCGTCAAAATCGATGTCCACGCCGAAGGCGCCCTTCGCGTGTTCCGCGAACATCAGCTTCATGGCTTTTTCCTGATTTTTAACTTCCTCGCGATAATTCGATTTTGACCACGCGTTGTAAAACAGCTCGGTTTCCCGGTCAGGCTCCACATGGACGAACGCTTCATCGCACAGGAGGAGGATCACGTTGCGCACATCAACAGCCTGACGTTTGCCGTATTTTATCTTTTTTGTCGTTTCACCCAGGGCTTTCGCAAGCGTCAGCCGGCTTCGGGAGATCACCTGCTGCAGGCGGGGTATGTGCGCGTTGTACGCTTTGAGCACGGTTTCGAGCTTTGTCGTGTCTTTACGGATGGCATGCTGAAGTTGCTCGATGCGTTTCGTCAGCCGGTTGAAGGCCTGCTGATTTTTAGTCAGCTTTTTGCTTTTTGCAGCGGAGATCTTCAGGTCTAATTTGGCTGGTTTTTTATTGCGGATAGTATTGTCGTCGAATAAGGAATAGGTTTTGTCGTCCATGGTCATTCAATGGTGCAATTTAAAGTTTGCAGCAACTCTTAGGTCCGATGAACGTCCTGAAATAGGTGGCCACAAAAAGCACATAAGTCACAAAATGAACTTCCTTGTTATCTCCCGCAGAGGCGCCGAGTCGCTGAGAAAAATGAGGTTCTGTTCTGGCTTCAAACTAAAAATTCAATCTTTTGCTCTCCCTGCGCCCCCGCGTCTCTGCGCGAGTTCAGCCCTCTATCACATCTGGTGAATATGCTGAATACTTACCAGTTTCCTTTTAATTTCTGTGCCCTCTGTGCCTTATGTGGCCATCGTGTCGTAAAATGGTTGCAGTTGAATGCCGCGCTATACCGCTACAGCTTCATCGCCTCATTCACTTCCGCCAGGGTCTGCGCAGCGATAACGCGGGCCTTGCGGGAGCCTTCCTGGATTATATCGGTAATTCTTTTCGGGTCGTCAACCAGCTCCTTCCGGCGATCCTGGATCGGTGCGAGGTATGCCAGAAGGTGCTTCAGCAATTCCTTCTTGTCATCGACGCACCCGATGCCGGCGCAACGGCATTGCACATTGACATGATCGCACCACTCCTTGGGCGCGAAGATCTTGTCGAGCGCGAAGAGCGGGCAGACGTCGGGATTGCCCGGGTCATTCCTGCGTACGCGCGCGGGGTCTGTCACCATGGCCATCACTTTCTTCGCGATGTCCTCGGGGCTGTCCGACAGGTTTATGGTATTGTTGTAGCTCTTGCTCATCTTGCGGCCGTCAGTGCCCGGCAGCTTGGGATACTCGGTCATGAGCGGCTGCGGCTCCGGAAAGATCTCGCCGTAGAGCTGGTCGAACCGCCGGCCGATCTCCCGCGTCAGTTCCAGATGGGGCAGCTGGTCAATGCCCACCGGCACGAAATGCGCTTTATAGATGAGAATGTCCGCCGCCTGAAGCACCGGGTAGCCGAGGAAACCGTAGGTGTTCATTTCCCGGTCCTGGATCTGGTCCATCTTCTCCTTGTAGGTCGGCACCCGCTCGAGCCAGGGGAGCGGCGTAGACATGGAGAGCAGCACGTGGAGGACGGCATGCTCAGGCACGTGGGACTGCTGGAAGAGCACAGCTTTCTCCGGGTCGAGACCGGCCGATAGCCAGTCAATGACCATCTCTTTGACGTACGTTCGGATCTTCGAGGTGTCGGCATAGTTCGTGGTAAGGGCATGCCAGTCCGCGATGAAGTAATAGCATTCGTACTGGTCCTGGAGCTTGCGCCAGTTCTCAAGTGCGCCGAGAAGATTGCCGAGGTGCAGGAGGCCGCTCGGCTGCATGCCGCTTAAAACCCTTTTCTTGCTCATGGATGATCCTTTGGTCCTGATGGATGTTTAAAGAATGGAGATTGACTGCTGACAGAATTCAGAAGTTCATGACCCCGGCGATATAATTACTCTTGTCCTGCTGGACCCACTTTACCATGGCCGCCTTCACGCCCCGCGTGCCTGCGATCGAAAGCACATGGCCGGGCTCCAGCGCAAAGGAGGTCCTTATGCATGCGCCGCCGCTGCTCACATTCAGGGCAAGCCCGCTGGTGTTGATATTTTTGAGCCCCTGGATATCGAGCACGGGTACGGAAAAAAGAATCACTTCCGAGGAAGGGTGCCGCAGATGTTTTCGAGCGTCTTTTCCCATGGTCTGCCTCACTGGTAATAGGGTCCCAATAAGATCGACAGCAGCGGATCGATGAGCGGGCCGATGATCTTGCCGAGGATGTTGAACGCCAACAGCATCATAAGGATGACGAAACCATACCGTTCCAGCTGGTAGTACAGGGCCGCCTGCTTGTCGGGGAGCAGCCAGTAGACCACTCTGCTCCCGTCCAGCGGCGGAATAGGGATCATGTTCAGCACGCCCAGGACCACATTGATGATCACGCCCGATTGGCACATCAGCACGAGAGGAGGACCGAACCAGTTCCATGCATCACGGGGGGAAATCTGTGCGATGGCGGGCAGGACCAGGCGCAGGATGACGGCAAAGGAGATCGCCATCACCAGGTTTATTCCCGGTCCTGCGAGCGACGACAGCGCCATGCCTTTTTTGGGGTCCTTGAAATTGTACGGGTTGATCGGGACAGGCTTCGCATATCCGAAGACCATCCGGCCGTTCGTGGCCCAGAACAGCAGGAGGGGCATCAGGATGGTTCCGAAAAGATCGATATGGGACAGCGGATTCAGGGTCAATCTGCCCATGTCACGGGCCGTGTGGTCGCCAAGCTTGTCCGCCACCCAGCCATGGGCAACTTCGTGCAGCACAATGGCGAAGATGATCGGTGGGGCCATGACCGCGATCTTTTGTACGATGTGCAGTTCTTCCATAGGGTTAGCTCAGCAAACTGTTACGACAATGAAAAATAATTCTGGCAATGTTTGATTTTGATCGTTGATAGTAAGGGAAATGAGAAGGAGTGTCAAGAAGAAATCGGCAACAGGCCCGCATTAGTCCTTTACAGGAAGGAATCCGTTGCTGTCGATCGTGATAAGAAATACCTTCTTCTGGGCTTCGCCGGTCCCGTTGAACGTGGTCGTTCCGGAGATCCCGGGGTAGGCGGTGAGCTTTGCAAGGCCGTCCCTGATGGCTTTTGGCGTGTCCCTGTGTTCCTGGATCAGCGAGAGGACCATCATCGCGGCGTCATAAGCCTGGGCTGAAAGGATATCAGGATCTTCCTGGTATGCAGAGCGGTAGGCTTCCACGAATTCCTTTACCGCAGGGGCGGTGTTCTCCGGCATGAACCCGTCGGTAAAGACCGCACCTTCAGCATGGCGGCCGGCGCGTTCGAGCAGGTCCGGCGTATGCCAGCTGCTGGACCCGATCAGTTTCATGCCCGTGATGTTATAGAACGCGAGCTGGGGGATCAGGAGGCCCACCCGGTCTGCTGTTCCGGGAAGGTAGAGGGAATCGAAGCTTGGCGTATAGTCCTGGAAAAGTTTTTTCCGTTCCGCGTCATCTTCCGGGATCGGTATCCTGCGGGAGCGCAGGTCGATCTCCATGACGCGCTTGATATAGGGGCCGAAATCGTTGGTCTCCGTGGGGTAGGGGACGGTCGCGAGCACATCGGCCTTGTGCTCCAGTTCACGGACAAAGAGGCGTGACAGGTCTTTGCCGTAGGGATCATCGGGAAACATGATCACGATCTTTTTGAGCTTCTGACCGATGACGTATTGTGCAGCAGCCCGTGCCTGGCTCGCGTTGGTGAGCGCATTTCTGAAGATCCAGGGGCTCAGTTCACCCAGTCCGGCGCCCGAGGCCGCAGGCGTGATGACCGGGACCTGCAACTGCAGGATGATCGGCGCAAGCGCCTCCACTTCGCGCGTCAGGAGCGGCCCGATGGCCGCGAGCATGCCTTTGGGTGCGAGTTCGGAAAAAGCGGCAACCGCCTTATCGGGCGATCCTTCGGTGTCTTTGATAAGGAGCTCCACGCGGTTATCAACGTTCTTGAGATTGTACCCGTGCACGGCAAGCTGGATGCCCCGGAGCACGCGGTCGCCATAGAAAGCGGCCGGTCCGGTCTGGGGAATGAGCGCGCCCAGGGAGTAGCGCGGCGCCGAGAGCTGTGCCGTGGCATCGGTCTCGATCATCTCCGCACGGGTCTTTTCCGGGTGCATCGGGAATTTTGCAAGGAAGTTTTTGGCAAGCGTGATGGCCTCACGGTACTTCTTCTGCTCGAGCATAAGGCCCGCAAGGCGCAGCAGGGCGAGGTCGGCGGGATAGGCAATTCCTTCCGACAAGGCAGTGAGGTCGCCTTCCGTAAGGTTTTTGGCCACCAGCTCGCGCACGCGCTCCCGGTATCCGGCTTTCTGTTTTATCGGCGCAGAGTCGGCAAGGGAGGCGAATTCCTTAACCGCAGGCAGGTAGGCTTCCTTTGCCACATAGGCTGCCGCCAGGACCTCGGCGGTTCGCATCAGCCTGGCCGGGTCGGTTACCCGGGTCCGGTCCTGGAGGTTCGCTATGGCGAGGTCGTATTCCTTGAGCTCAAAGTAGCAGAGGCCGAGCTTGTATTTGGCGTCGATGATGAACAGTGAAGCAGGGTACTTTTCGAGGAGATCCTTGTAGTTGCTGAGCGCCTGCCGGTAGTCCCGCATCGCAAAGCGCACCTCTCCCATGAGGAACCGCGCCCTGTCCTGATGTTTGCTTTTGGGGTACAGCGCGAAAAAATCATTGGCGGTCTTGAGCGCGCGGTCATATTGTTTTTTGGCGGAGAAGGCATCGGCCTGGTCCAGCAGCGCCCGGGCGTCCAGCTCCCATGCCGGTTCGGGCTGCAGTTTCGGTGCGCAGCTCGTGATAATGAGGGCGCCAAACAGCAGCCCGACCATAAACACTATGAAGGTGCGGCGTAGCAACATCCTTACTTCCCTTTCTTTGCAGCGGCTGCGGCAATGGCGGTCTTGCGCTTCAGCTTCAGGGTCTCTTCCTGGCGTTTCCGTTTGCGGGCGATCTCACGTTCTCTTTCTCGCATGGTTCGTATTCTCCTTTCTGGAATTATCGGTATTGTTCAGAGGTGACACTATAGCGAAGATGGGGCTGTTTGTCAATATGTTCGCTGGGCAATGGCTGAAAGCCGCCGGTCTCGCGGGCAGGACCAGCGAACGATCAACCGTGTTCTCTTGCCGACTGTTTTTGACTTTTTTAGACTTTTTCCTTGATTTATTTTATCCGATGGATTAGATTATACCCCTCATTGGTAAGCAC
>Ga0315272_10000387_pt1 | contig 21744 bp, 17 predicted proteins | sample C3_middle_MG_FD_203918 | JGI IMG/M metagenome (GOLD analysis project Ga0315272, IMG submission 203918) | Sediment microbial communities from Yellowstone Lake, YNP, Wyoming, USA - C3_middle | ecosystem: Environmental > Aquatic > Freshwater > Lake > Sediment | place: USA: Wyoming | collected...
AAAATCAGCTTTTTCGGGTGATCCCGCGAAGCTCAGAACTGAACTCACAGCCTTTCTTGGTCCAAACCTCAACACTGAACAGGCTTCAAACCTGAGTCTTTTCCTTAACAGGTGGGACAGCGGATCTTTCAGCACAGTGATTAAAGACAAAGTACTCAATATCTCCAGTCAGCTTTCTTCACGCCAGATCAGACCTGTTCCGCAATTTTATGATTTCCTGCTTGCTATGAATTCATTTATCGAGAATAAGCATGATGATTCATTTTTGGCAAGCTGGCTCGACGGTTTAAGTGAAATAGCTTTTAGTAACTCTTATACTAATGAGAGTATCGACAGGTACTTTAATAACAGCATTCTGATGGTGAAAAAGAATGTAATTTATCAATCAGGAAGTGTAAAGTGGAAGGTAAAAAATAATACTCTCAAATTTCAGCATGATACAACTGTGTATGTGAGCATATCAAATGCTACACTGACATGCTATTCACAAAAAGACAGCACCGAAATTTATAATGTTACGGGAAACTATTTCCCGTCAATCCAGCAATTCTTTGGTAAAAAAGGTACAGTCACCTGGGAAAAGGCAGGATTTTCAAAAGCTGATGTTTTTGCCGAACTGACTGACTATAAAATCAATATGACCAAGGGCAGCTTCTCAATAGATTCTGCCATGCTTACCCATAAAAGTTATTTTAAAGAACCGGTTAAAGGACTGCTCACAGATCAGACAACCTCATACTCAAACAAGGAAAAAGCAACTTTCCCGAAGTTTGAAACCTACAAAAAAGAGTTTAAAATAAACAATCTTTATAAAGGTGTTAATTATGAAGGAGGACTCACCTTCGAAGGTGCTAATGTGAAAGGCACGGGAAAGAATGCGATCCCTGCTAAAATAACACTTTTCAGAAACGATACTCTGGCTCTCAAGATCCGATCAAAAGAATTTCTGTTTTCAAAATCGGGACTTACGAGTCAGGAGACTTCAATGTCGCTTTACCTGGGGAAAGATTCAATTTATCATTCAAACCTTGGTTTTTCCTACTTCATCCAGAACCGACAGGTAAACCTTTTCAGGAACAGCAATCCCATTTCAAAGAGTCCCTACTTTGATTCTTTTCACAACATCGATATGTATTTTGAATACCTGTCGTGGAATATGAATGAATCGAAGGTTCTCCTGTCGCATGCCAGGGGAGCATCACTGGGCAAGGCTGAGTTTGAGTCTGTCTCATTCTATAATAATGACTACTTTATGAAACTGATGGGGCTGGATGAATATCACCCGCTCTATCGGCTTGTGAAATTTGCAGAATATTTCTATTCTGAGACATTTCCTGTATCGGAGTTCGCAAAATGGCTCGATAAACCCGAGGAATCAGTAACCGGATTGTGCATTGATATGGCTAACAATGGTTTTGTCTTTTATGACCGGACAAATAATGAAGTAACCATCAAGCAAAAAACGAAGGATTTTCTCGCCTCCTATGCAAAAAAGAAAGACTATGATATTCTTGATATTATAAGTGAGACAAAGGCACCACTGGATAATGCCTCGCTGGATATGAAGAAATTCGGACTGACTGTCAATGGCGTTTCAGGTGTGTTGCTTAGTGATTCCCAGAAAGTGGCTATTTATCCTTATGATAAACAACTTATAATAGGTAAAAACAGGAACCTTACATTCAATGGGGTTGTCCAGGCTGGTTTGTTCACTGTTTATGGAAAGAACTTCTCCTTCAGCTACGACACTTTCAAGATCAATCTGCACAGGATAGACTCCATAAAGATATCTGTCGAGACTGATAAGAAAGACAAGGAAGGCAATCCGCTCATTAAAAGTGTAGATAATATAATTCAGCTTGGACAGGGAGAGTTATATATTGATAAACCAGATAATAAGTCAGGACTTAAGAGTCTGAAGCAATATCCTATAATCAATGCTTCAACCTACTCTTACATTTTCTATGATAAGATCCCCGGTTTAGAAGGAGTGTACAAACAGAAAGATTATTATTTCAAAGTTGATCCCTTTACCTATGAAAACATAGATCATTATACAAACCAGGATTTGAATCTTTCGGGGGAATTTTACGGCGGAAACATCCTGAAACCGATGCGGCAATATCTTGTCATTCAGCAAAATAACTCCCTTGGGTTCAATATGAAAATTCCGCCGGAAGGAATTAAGATATATGGCGACCGCGACATTTTGTATGATTCGCTGAGCATGAGCAACAAAGGCTTGACAGGAAGCGGAACGCTGAAGCATCTGACATCGACAACAGTTTCTGATGATTATAAATTTTTCCCTGACTCGATGATCACTCAGGCTTCCTCCTTTAAAATAGATAAAGAAGGCTCCGGCATATTCCCTGAAGCTGATATCAAAGATGTAGCTGTCAAATGGCTTACAAAAAAGGATGAATGGATTGCAACACCTGCTAAAGATAAAACGTTCAACATGTTTGAGAATGGCACCACTCTTGACGGCAGATTATCACTGTTTCCTTCAAAGCTTAATGGTTCGGGTATAATTAATATGACTGATTCAAGGGTAACTTCGAATCTTTTCAGCTTTGCACCAAGTGCCATCAAAGCTGATACAGCAGATTATACATTGAAATCACTTTCGACAAACGGGTATTCATTTATTGCTGAAAATGCAAATACTGATATCAATTTTGATCAGAAGGTGGCCAGGTTCAGGCTAAATACCGATTCATCAGTTGTTAAGTTCCCCGAGATACAGTATATCTGTACCATGACTGACTTTACATATAACATGGAAAGCCGTATTCTGAATATGGAACAGAAAGGAAAGTCGAATACACCTTTATTAACTTCTGATAAGCTTCTTAAACTTGATTTTGCCAGACTCGACAAACCAACATTCTTTGCCACTAACAACAAATCGGATACGGTGGCTTTCTCCTCATGGAAGGGAAGCTATCACCTTGATCAGGAGTACATTGAGGCTGAGAATATAAATTACATACATATAGCCGACGCACTGATCCAGCCGCCCGGAGGGAAGATCATAATAAACAGGAGAGCTAAGATACAGCAGATGCAGGATGCCACCATAGCTCTTAATCACAGGCATATATTACATTCTGCCAATATTGATATCGAATCGACGAAAAGATTCACAGGCAGTGCGGTTTATGATTATACGGATGAAAACAAGGAAATCCAGAAGATCAATTTCCCGACCCTTGAAGTGGATACAGCAACGACATACGCCAGAGGTTATATTGCTGAAACCCAGAAGTTCATGTTAAGTCCTGCTTTTTCTTTCACAGGTGATGTCGCTCTGTCTGCAAGAGCAGATAACTTGCTTTTTACAGGTGCTGCCGGAATAGTTCAAAATTGTAAGGGGATTGAGAGTTTTAACATAAAGTTCAAATCAGAAATAGATCCCAAAAATGTAATTATTCCGGTTAGCGATAAGCCGAGGGATGTAAATGATAATCTGGTTTATTCAGGGTCGTTCATAAATACAGATTCAATACATATATATCCTGCATTTCTCTCTGCGCAGAAATCGTGGGCGGATGTAGGTCTGGTAAATGCCGGAGGATGGCTGTATTTTGATAAACCAAAGGGGAAATATCTGATTACATCAAGGGAAAAACTGATTGATCAGACACTACCCGGAAATATGGTCGCGTTTGATAAAAACTACTGTATTCTGTCGGGTGAAGGGAATATTGATTTCGGATCGAAGCTTGATCTTGTTAAACTTACCAGTGCCGGTAAAGTTATTCACACGCTTGATTCAGGAAAAGTAAATATAAATGCTATCCTGGCTTTGAATTTTTTCTTCTCCTCAGAGGCTTTGAAAGTAATGGCTGATGAGATAAGGATGATGCCGTCACTGAAGGCTGTTAATTTAAATACTGATCTTAATAACAAAGGAATGAAAGATCTTCTGGGCGTGAAAACAGCCACCCAGTTGAAAGAAGAAATGGATCTTTTCGGTGCGACAAAAACTCTGCCCAAGGACTTTAATTATCAGCTTCTGCTGAGTGATGTCAACCTGTTCTGGAATGAAGCCACATCTTCTTTCAGGTCAACCGGGAAGATTGGAATCGGATTTATCGGACCTCAGCCAGTGAATGTATATGTTGACGGGTTTATAGAGATCCAGCGACGCAGATCGGGTGATATGGTTGATATTTACCTCAAGGCTGACCAGTCTACCTGGTATTATTTCTCTTATTTCAGGGGGGTAATGATGACTCAGGCTGGAAATAATAACTATAACACCATAATTGCCAAGACCAAACTCAGCGACCGGAAGCATCCCGAATCGACCACGAGGATGCCGTATACATATATGATTTCTGTTGAAGACCGGCTGGCTAAATTCCTGCAAAGAATGTCGGATAATAAACCAGAAGATAATTCAATTGATCTGAATGGCCTGGTCAAATAACCTTGCCCCTCTCACCCAGTTCTATGAGTTCAAGATCGTGTATCTCTTTTCCGTCGATATGAAATCTTATTGCAGTCATAAACCTGTGAAATCCATTGTAACCGGCGGCACCCGGATTCATATAGAGAAATCCTGCTTTCTTATCAAACATCACCTTTGCGATATGTGAATGTCCGCATATAAAAAGGTCAGGTGAATTCTGTTCCATAAACGGTAATACTTTCCGGTCATAGTGTCCGGGAGTTCCTCCGATATGAGTCAGCCATACCTTAACTTCCTCGGCCATAAAGACCAGATTCTCCGTATAAATCCGTCTCACAAGAGCATCATCTATATTTCCATAGACTGCCTTCAATGGTTTGAAAGCCGCCAGCGAGTCGGCGACAGCAACACTTCCAATGTCGCCGGCATGCCATATTTCATCACATCCTGCAAAATGATCAAAAATCCTGGGATGAATCCAGCCATGGGTGTCTGAAAGGAGACCGATTTTCATGTCAGAATATCTTTTGTTCTACTTTGTGTGTATTTCGTGCCCTTTATGGTAAAAAAAATTAACCACGAAGGAACGCAAAGGTTTTCACAAAGCAACACAAAGGTTAATTCAATTTATCTACTTTTGTACAAAAGGCTTTCTATGCAGATATTTTATGCCCCTGATATTTCAGGTGACACATATTCGCTCGATGAAAATGAATCAAAGCATCTGATCAGGGTGATGAGGATGTCGAAAGGTGATGATGTTCAGCTTATAGATGGTAAAGGCAACCTGTATAATGGAGTGATCAAAGAACCAGACCAGAAAAAGTGTATAATATCAATTACAGATAAAATAGACGGTTTCGAAAAAAGAGATTACAGGCTGCACATTGCAATAAGTCCGTTAAAAAACCCTGAACGCTTTGAATGGTTTGTTGAGAAAAGCGTGGAGATAGGAATTGATGAGATCACTCCGCTTATATGCCGGAATACTGAAAAGCCCGGTATAAAGAGCGAACGGATAAATAACCTTATAATCTCAGCAATGAAACAATCGCTGAAAGCAACAAAAACAATACTGAATGAACCATGCAATTTCAGGGATTTTATAAAGCTTAAATCAGATGCAATCCGTATGATAGCACACTGCTATGATTCCGCGGATAAAAGAAAGGTCTCGGATATTTACACTAAAGGCGGGAAGGCCCTCATTCTTATAGGACCTGAGGGTGATTTCACCAAAGAAGAAATTGATTCTGCGGTTAACAATGAGTTTATACCTGTTCATCTTGGAACAAGCCGTTTGAGAACAGAAACGGCAGGCATTGCTGTCTGCCATTCCGTTTATTTTATGAATCAGTAATACGGACTTCATCTGGATATAAAATTTATTACCTCACCTATTTTCTTCCGGGGAACTTTATATAATTCAGTATACCTGCAATTAGAGCAGGTTATATTAGTAAATCTGCAGGAATGAATCTGTAACATTTTTGTCCAGAAATTACTGTAAGCCCAGAGTTCACCGATTTCGTATTGTTTGCTGCCGCATTTCGGACAGGTATATTTTGTAACCTCGCCGGAGCTGAGGTGATGGTCATGTTTGTGTTCAAAATTGTGCATCATGATTCTGATTTTTTCATATTTTCAGCATTTGATTTCCATCTGCCGGATTTCCGGAGAGCCTGATCGATAATATATTCTATCTGACCATTGGTACTGCGGAATTCATCGGCAGCCCATTTTTCCAACGCTTTCATTTTCTCCGCGTCGATCCTTAGAACAAATGGCTTCTTTTCGCTCATATTATGAATGCAAAGTACCTGTATTAACCACCGGAGTGGCATCTTTATCACCACACAGAACAACCATCAGGTTACTAACCATAGCGGCCTTTTTCTCCTCATCAAGTTCTACAATGTTTTTGACTGACAATTGCTCGAGAGCCATTTCAACCATTGAAACTGCTCCTTCGACTATTTTGAACCTTGCTGAGACTACTGCAGAAGCCTGTTGTCTCCTGAGCATTGCATTTGCAATCTCTTCAGCGTAGGCAATATAATTTATTCTGGCTTCAATAACTTCAATTCCGCAAATACTGAGTCTTTCCCTGATTTCTTTCTCAAGTTCATTATTTACCTCTTCTCCCCCGCTTCTAAGAGCTATAACAGCACCATGGTCCTCAAAATTATCATATGGGTATAAACCGGCAAGTTTCCTGAGAGCAGCATCGCTCTGAACCAGAACAAAATGCTGATAATCGTCCACATCAAATACAGCCTTATATGTTTCGGCAACCCTCCATACCAGAACAAGACCGATTTTTATCGGGTTCCCTATCTTGTCATTTACTTTAATGGGTTCACTGTTAAAGTTACGGGCTCTGAGAGAAACATGCCTTTTAATATAGAAAGGGTTTACCCAGAAGAATCCGTTTTCCCGTATTGTTCCACTGTATGCTCCGAACAAAACCATTACGCATGAGCCATTCGGATAAACAACAGTGAAGCCAATAAGAGTAAAGACGAAGAGCAGCGTAGATGCTATGCCAAGCCAGATAATTTCATAAGCAAATCCGGCGATTGCTGTACCGAGAAGTAAAACTGCTATCAGTACGGCCAGATAACCCGAAAAGGGTTTTACAGTAAATTCTTGTTTCATGGTTAATGATATTATTTTAATATCATAAAGATATTATATTAATACAATATAATCCAAATATTTTTTGATTTATTTTTAATCAGAAGGTTACTTCGTCGCTACGCTCCTCGTAATGACCGTATAATCAATAGGGTTTTGTTTGTTTAACATCCTGGATTCAGATAAAAAGAAAAAAGGGTTCACTTTTGTGACACCCTCTCTCTGTAATCATTCACACTTTTAAACTATTTTCCTGATCTTTTTAATCAGGCTCGTTGTCAAACATCTCTCCGGAACTGGATTTACCTGCCGGAGTAGGTCAATCACGTCATTGAATTCAGCGTTAATGCCCCATGCATCTTCAATCAGATCGATGCTGTTAACTTTGATATCCTTTAAAGTGATAAATTGAGTAGAAATTATTCCCATAGGCTTCATGTTTTCGATTTTATCTGAAAACGCCCAGGAATAATTTTTATTGCATAAAAAAGCAACTTATAAGCAAAGATTCTCTTAGTTCAGAGTAAGGCTGATATTTTTTTCAACCATTATTCTTCTCATATTGATCAGTGCGTATCTCATGCGTCCGAGAGCTGTATTAATACTCACATCGGTTATGTCGGCTATCTCTTTAAAACTAAGCCCGGCATAATGTCTGAGTATTACTACTTCCCTTTGATCATCAGGAAGATGACTGATCATATTCCTGATATCTTTCTGAATCTGGCGTTTAATCATATTGTCTTCCACGTTGTCTTCCGCGAAAGCCTTGGAATTGAACAGATCCGATTCGTAGTTGTCATTCGAGATTGTATTCATCTGTTTGATCCTGCGGAAATGGTCAATTATCAGGTTATGGGCAATTCTCATCACCCAGGAGATGAATTTGCCATTATCGGCATATTTGCCGCCTTTAACGGACTGAATTACCTTTAGGAAAGTATCCTGAAAGATATCTTCAGCAAGCGCCTGATCGCGTATATAAAGGCTTATATAAGCGAAAACTTTGTTCTTATGTCTGTGGATTAATTTTTCAAAACAGGCCTGCTCGCCTTTTATGAACCTCATTATCAGTTCATAATCGGAAATCATTTTATTCATAACTCTCTCTTTTAATTAACTAGAGTAGAGATGTTTTATAGGCAGTCTGTTTTTAGTTTGTATTGGATGCTATTACAAAGAAAACATTTTTTTTAATATGAAAGTATTACTTTTGGGCTTTAACAGAAAATTAACAAAAATCATAAAGCTTCAGAGATGCAGGGATATATTGAAATAAAGGGGGCCAGGGTACATAATCTGAAAAATATCTCGCTTAAAATTCCGAGGAATAAAATTGTTGTAATAACCGGTGTATCAGGCTCCGGAAAGTCGTCACTGGCTTTTGATACCATCTATGCGGAAGGTCAGAGAAGGTATGTTGAGAGTTTATCATCATATGCAAGGCAGTTCCTTGGAAGGATGAACAAACCTGAAGTGGATTTCATAAACGGAATACCTCCTGCCATAGCAATTGAGCAAAAAGTTAATTCCAGGAACCCGCGTTCAACAGTAGGAACCTCAACTGAAATATATGACTATCTGCGTCTGCTTTTTGCAAGGATAGGCAGAACCTACTCCCCGGTTTCAGGCAGAGAAGTCAAAAAACACAGTGTTGATGATATTGTGGATTATCTTGCTTCACTTCCGGAAGGAACTAAGGTAATAATAACGGCATGCTCGGAAATTCCTGAAAACATTAAGGTAAGTGAATACTTCAGATTTCTCGAAAAACAGGGGTTTAACCGCATCGAATCAGATGGCTTACTCATAAAAACAGATGACCCCGACGCACTCACTAAGTTCAGACCGGGAGAACAGATAAACATTGTGATAGACAGGCTTGTAATTGAACATGCCGCTGACAGTTTCAGCAGAGCAGCCGACTCAGCCCAGACCGCATTCCAGACGGGAAAGGGTTATTGCCAGGTTGTTGTACTAAAAGATGATGGCTACAGCCGTGAAAACTTTTCAAACAAGTTCGAGGAAGATGGCATTCTCTTCGAGGAGCCTTCGGAATATCTGTTCAGCTTTAATAACCCAATCGGGGCATGCCCGGTATGCGAAGGCTACAGCAAGATAATTGGCATTGATGAAAACCTCGTCATTCCAAATCAGAATCTCTCGGTGTATGAAGATGCTATAGTTTGCTGGAAAGGAGAAACTATGAAGAAGTGGAAAGAAAGGCTTATCGCCAATGCTTCTGCATTCGATTTCCCTATTCACAAACCGTTTTATCAGCTGACTGATGCGCAGAAGGAGCTTGTATGGAAAGGCAATAAATATTTCTATGGCATAAACAAGTTCTTTGAGCATCTGGAAGAGAAAAAATTTAAAATTCAGTACAGGGTCCTCTTAAGCAGATACAGAGGTAAAACAACATGTCCGGAGTGCAAGGGATCGCGTTTAAGGAAAGAAGCCGGATATGTGATGGTAGGAGGAAGAACTATCCAGGAGCTTGTATCAATTCCTGTAGGAAAACTATATGAAGTGATTTCAGGACTGCAGCTTACTGAATCAGATGCGAAAGTAGCCGACAGACTTATCCTTGAAGTAAAAGTAAGGCTCAGGTTCCTGATAGATGTAGGTCTACCCTATCTTACCCTCGACAGGCTATCATCATCGTTATCAGGCGGAGAATCGCAGAGAATAAATCTGTCAACATCATTGGGAAGCAACCTTGTAGGTTCAATGTATATTCTGGATGAGCCAAGCATAGGCCTGCACCCGCGTGATACCAATCTTCTGATAGAAGTGTTAAAGGCCTTGAGAGACCTTGGAAACTCGGTTCTTGTAGTTGAACATGAAGAAGAAATTATAAGAGCTGCTGACGAAATAATTGATATGGGACCAGAGGCAGGCAGGCTTGGCGGAGAAGTCGTTTATCAGGGCGGTCTTGACGTATCAACTTCTAATAAGTCGCTTACAGCCGGTTATCTTAGCGGGCGGCTTGTAGTGCCGACACCGAAGACCCGAAGAAAATGGAACAGCTTCATTGAAATTAAGGGCGCCAGGGAAAACAACCTGGCTGATATCAGCGTAAAGTTTCCACTTCATGCCATCACTGCGGTTACCGGAGTAAGCGGTTCCGGAAAATCAAGTCTGGTGTCGGATATATTATATAAGGTATTGTCAGACAGAATCAATGGAACAAACCTCAGACCGGGCCAGTACAGGGAAATAGGAGGAGATGTATCAAGTCTTACAGGCATTGAGCTTGTGGATCAGAATCCTATTGGAAGGTCAAGCAGGTCAAATCCTGTTACTTACCTGAAAGCCTATGATGAAATCAGAAAGTTATATTCTGAGCTTCAGGCTTCGGTTCAGAATAATTTCAAGGCTTCACATTTCTCATTCAATATAGAAGGAGGAAGGTGCGAGGAGTGCCAGGGAGAAGGGATCATTCGTGTTGAAATGCAGTTTATGGCTGATGTTGAACTGACCTGTGAGAGTTGTAAAGGCATGAGATTCAAAAAGGATATCCTTGATGTCAGATATTACGAGAAGAATATTTACGACATGCTAGAGATGACTATTGATGAAGCAATTGAATTTTTCAACTCCCATCCCGGAAGAACTGAAAAGAAAATTGTCGAAAAGCTCAAACCGCTTGCAGATGTGGGTCTTGGTTACATCAAGATGGGTCAATCTTCAAGTACGCTGTCGGGAGGGGAAAGTCAACGTGTTAAACTCGCATATTTTCTCAGTCAGGAAAGAGGCAGCGGTCATATACTTTTCATTTTTGATGAGCCTACCACAGGATTGCATTTTCATGACATAAACAAACTGCTAAAATCCATAAATGCTCTAGTAGAACATGGTCATTCAGTGATACTTATCGAGCACAATCAGGAAGTTATAAAGAGTTCCGACTGGATAATCGATCTTGGTCCGGAGGGCGGAGAAGATGGCGGGAAGGTTGTTTTTGAGGGCAAACCGGAAGATCTGGCAAAATGCAAAGGATCGTATACCGGAAAGTACCTGGCTCCAAAGCTTGCCAAACCCGTTTAAAAAAAGCGGGGACGCTGCGTGCAACGTCCCTGCGGGTATTATCAGTGTCTTGTGAATATTATTTTTTGACCTTAAATCCGAACATAATGGCAACGCAGCCGCTTGACGGTGTCTCTCCTGATTTATTAAATGAATTGACTTTCACAACAATCTTGAGCTGCTGACTTGATTGAAGTTTAAAATCCCATGTTTTTGCGTAATTCGCATCTTTATTTGAGTAGAGCACGTTTTTATTGGCATCGAGAATTCTGTATTCAACATCAGGAAGCTTGTCTTCTCCGCAAATTGCAACTCTGTATTCCATATCGGAATAAAATGTTTTATACAGTTCAGCCTCCTCTCCTTCTACCAGTATGGCGGCGTGATAGTTACCATCATGTGTGTAAGCTCCTAACTCGGGGATGCAAATCTTTTTCGCGAATGCTTTGCACTGACCATTTACATTAAAAGTTGCAGCAACAATAAGTAAAGCCAGAATTGGTATTGATCTAAGTATTCTCATGGGGTTAGTTATTTACAAATGACTTTCTAATCTCTGAAACTGTAGCTGATAATTCCTTAAAAACTGCGGGGGTCATATCAGTTTTAACTTCTGACTTAAGAACTGTAGTATTTGAGGTTTTATCATACTCCGGTCTTACTTTAGATGTTGTTATTGATATCTTGTCAAAGATCAATTTCAGCTTCTTCACCTGAACAATCAGATCGTCGACTGCCGGATTGCCTTTGCTGCTGTCAAGCAGGTTTAAAAGAATATCTATAGAGAGTTTCTGATCAATAATTCTTCCTACAAGTTTGTTACCATTAAAATCCTTCATATCTACCAGTTGTGTGGAGATATAAAGTCCTTCGAACCATCCGCCAACCAGCACCATGGCAGCAATAGCCGGTTGTCCGTTATCTGTAAGATACGAATTGGAATTCATGAAGGTCTCGCTCACGATCTCCATAATCACATCGCTGTTGTTGAGGTTTTCCTCAAGTCTGTCAATCTGTGACTGTTCGATTGCCTTAAGGATTCCCAAACCATCTGCCATTTTTTTGGCAGCGTTCATATAATCGATTATTAGTTGTGTTTGCTCATACAAGCTTGCAAAACTTAAATCGCAGGTATAGATACCCAGATTAAGAGCCATACTTTTGTTTGTCACATAACTATTGCCATTCTCCACAGGGTTAAGCAAAGCCTGATCAAACTTTGCACCGGCAGATTTAATAAGCATGGCTGATTCAAGCGGAGAAGGCAGGGCATTAAATATTTTCTCAGCCTGCTTAATCTCTTCAACTATCGCTGTATTATCTTTTGGAACACCAACAGCAACTTCTTCTTTGGCTGCTTTGGTACCGCCGGATTTACAACCTGTAAACAGACTAGTCAATATTAATACGACTATAAGAATTTTTGAATAAATGCCATACTTTTTATTCATGATCTAAATATTTATTTGACAAACCTAATTCTCGACTAAATTAGTATAATATTTTTATTTTTCAAAAACAGCTTTAACTAATTGCCGGTATTTATACCTTTGTCTCAAATTAGTAAGCAATGATAAAATCAGACGAAAAGGTTAATGAGCTCTCCGAATTGCTTAAGAAAGATAATAAAGCTGCTATTACAGGGGCTATCGAAACGCTCAGACTGGAGGTGCCATTTCAGGGTGCAATAGCTCAGCTCACATCCCTTTATAACAGGACTGATGACAATGAAATAAAAAAATCAGTAGCTGATTTTATGAATGATCTGAAAGACCAGGCTGCCTGTGAAGAGGTAATTAATGAAATAAGAAAAGAATGGAAAGCTGATACAATCAGTATGCTTGTTTCGTCGTGCTGGCAATCAGGACTGAACTATTCGGAATATTCACTTGATCTGGCCCGGGTATTTCTAACAGGCGATTATATTACTGCTATTGAGTGTCTTACGGTGATAGAAGATACTGTTGAAGATCTCAGTCAGGAGAAAAGAGCTGAAGTTATTAAGCTTATCAAAGAAAACCCCTTACCGAGGGTGAATGAAAAAAGCACCTTATTGGTTGAACTCATTTCAATACTTGAAAGATGACCCATTAACGTTTTGCGTTTCGCGTTTATTGTTTCTCGACAGTCTCTTAGTCTCTCAGTCACTGTCACTGAGTCCTCCTAACGTTCTCCAAAAATCAGGCTGCCGATTCTGACCATCGTACTTCCCTGTTCAACAGCGACCTCATAATCGCCTGACATACCCATGGATATCTCCCTGAAATCAGATTCAGCTTTGAAAAAATTGTTTTTCAATACATTAAAGTACTCTTTAAGAAATAAGAATTCTGATGCGACCTGATCAGAATCTGAAGTAAAAGTTGCCATTCCCATTACCCCGCAAATTTTCACGTTACGAAGAAGTGAAATATCTTGAGTGCCCAGGATTCTATCCAGTTCCTCAGGCGAAAAGCCATATTTTGTTTCTTCTCTGGCTATATGGATTTGCAGAAGGCAATTGACTACCCTTCCGATAGCTGATGCCTCTGAATTGATCACTGATAATAATTTATATGAATCAACTGACTGGATCATGCTGACAAACGGGACAATAAATTTGACTTTATTGGATTGAAGGTGCCCTATCAGATGCCATTCAATATCTCCTGGAAGCAGGTCTTTCTTTGAGAGGAGCTCCTGAACCCTGTTTTCTCCAAACATCCTCTGTCCGGTGTTATAGGCTACTTCAATATCGCTGACAGGTTTTGTTTTCGATACGGCAACCAGTTTGACCGAAGACGGAATTTTAGATTTGATGAAAGCAATATTTTCTGCTACTGATTGCATTTAACTTAAAAGGTGAATCACAAGTCCGCTGCGGAGTTTCGGCTCGAACCATGTAGATTTCGGAGGCATTATATTGCCTGAATCTGCAATAGTAATAAGCTGATCCATAGAAACCGGATATAAAGCAAATGCAACCTTCATTTCGCCACTGTCAACTCTCTTTTTAAGTTCTCCAAGGCCGCGAATACCGCCTATAAAGTCGATACGTTTCGATCTTCTGAGGTCCTGGATATCAAGTACCGGAGACAGTATCTGACTTGTAAGAATTGTCACATCGAGGACACCGATCGGATCATTATCATTAAAAGTTCCCTGTTTTGCTGTAAGACTGTACCATTTGCCATCGAGGTACATTGAAAAGTTATGAAGTTTTACCGGCCGGTAGCTTCTGGTTCCCTTTTCTTCAATGATGAAACCATTTTCGAGACGGGATAAAAACTGTGCGGCTGTTAAGCCATTCAGATCTTTAATGACTCTGTTATAATCTATTATCTGCAACTGATCTGCAGGGAAATGCACGGCAAGGAAGAAATTATATTCTTCAGTTCCATTGTGAGAAGGACTTGCATCTCTCTTTTCTTTGCCAACCAGTGCGGCAGCTGCTGTTCTGTGATGACCGTCAGCAACATATGTGCACGGAACTTTTTCAGCAAAGAGCTTTTCAATAAGCCTGTTAGTCTCAGCTTTCCTGATCACCCAGAATTGATGACCGAATCCATCTTCAGCAACAAAATCATACTCCGGCTTCTCAGTAGTCACGATAGTGTTTACAATCTCATCTATCTCCTTAACAGCTGGATACGTAAAAAACACAGGTTCAATATTGGCATTATTAATACGTACATGAACCATGCGGTCCTGCTCTTTGTCGGGACGGGTAAGTTCATGTTTTTTAATGACTCCATTAAGATAATCGTCAACAGATGCGCATCCAACAATGCCATATTGTGTACGGCCTTTCATTGTCTGAGCATAAATATAGAATTGTGCGACCTCATCCTGCACCAGCCAGCCTTTATCCTGCCATTTAGTAAAATTTTCAAACGATCTGGCATAAACCTGGTCGGAATGAGTGTCAGTATCAGGAGGAAGGTCGATTTCAGATCTTGTTATATGAAGGAGGGAACATTCTTTCCCTTTTGCCATTTTTTTGGCTTCATCGGTATTCATGACATCATAAGGCAAACAAGCAAGATCTTTTGCCAGAGCACGAGGCGGCCTGAGCCCCCTGAAAGGTTTAACAACTGCCATCTTATTATAGCATTAAAGTTATTTGTTAATACGATATTTCTCTTTACCGGTATTAAAGTAGTCAATTATCTGTCGCGATGCGGCTACAGCCGCGTTAATGTTTGACTCTTCTGTCTGGGCACCCATCTTTTTAGCTGTAAATATGAATCTTCCCTGGTATTTTTCTTCAAAAACTGCCTTGCAGTCAGGTTCTACGTCAGAAAGATAACTGATATCTGAACGCTCTTCAAATATTTTTAAAAGCCCTTCTTCATCAATTATTTCCTTTCGTGCGGTATTAACCAGAACAGCATTTGGAGGCATCTTATGAATCAGATTGTAACCTATTGATTTCTTAGTCCTCTCATTATTTGGTATATGGATTGAGATATACTGGCACTTTTTATAGAGCTCATCGACATTTATGATCTGTTTTGCTCCATTATTTTTCATGACTCTTTCACTGACAAAAGGGTCATACGCGTATACATCCATCCCAAATCCGCGGGCTATGTCGGCCACATATTTTCCAACATTACCAAAGGCATGAAGCCCAAGAGTTTTGCCTCTCAGCTCGGTGCCTGATTTACCGCTGAAGCCTCCCCTTATCTGATAAAGCATCAGTTCGAATGCCAGTTCGGCTACACCATTTGAGTTCTGCCCGGGGGTATTCATTGCCACGACATTGTGATCGGTGCAAGAGGCTATGTCGATATTATCATAGCCTGATCCGGCACGAACTACAATTTTTAATTTCTTTGCAGCATCAAGAACTTCAGGTGTAACCTTATCACTCCTTACGATCAATGCGTCAGCATCAGAAACTGCCTCAAGAAGTTGAGACTTATCCTTATAATTTTCAAGCAAAGCAAGTTTGAACCCTGCTGCTTCAGTAACTTCCCTGATTTGCCTGATGGCAAGAGGGACGAATGGCTTTTCTGTGGCGATCAGGATTTTCATAACGGCAGCTTCTTTAAAAAAAAGTTATAAACGAATATGGTACAGAATCTGGTCAGACTCTAATTAGCTGCCTCAAATTCTTTCATTGCATCCACCAGGGCTATAACACTTTCTTTTGGAAGAGCATTATAAGTACTGGCCCGGAATCCCCCAACCGAACGATGACCTTCAATACCGAGCATTCCTTTAGATTTGGCAAAATCAGCAAATGGCTTTTCAAGATCTTTATACTCAGGGTTCATCACAAAACAAATATTCATGAGTGATCTGTCCTCATGATCAGGGATTGTACCTTTGAATAATTTATTCCTGTCGATCTCATCATAAAGGATCTGTGCTTTTTCAATATTTTTTTTCTGTATAGCCTTAACGCCACCACGATTTTTAAGCCATGTGAGAGTCTGCTGAGCTGCGAATATTGCAAATACAGGAGGCGTGTTATACATGGTTTCCCCTTTTATATGTACACGGTAGTCGAGCATTGATGGAATAGGACGACTAACTTTTCCCAGAATATCCTCTTTTACGATAACAAATGCAACACCTGCAGGAGCCAGATTTTTTTGGGCGCCACCGTAGATAAGTGAATATTTAGAAACGTCGACCGGACGGCTGAAAATATCTGATGACATATCTGCTACCAGAGGTATTCTTACATCAGGATCTTTTTTAATTTCAGTCCCGTATATAGTATTATTGGTGGTTATGTGAAAATAATCAGCATCAGCAGGAACTGAATAATTTTTCGGAATATAATTGAATAGTTTTTCTTTCGATGAAGCTACTTCCACTACCTCTCCGAATAATTTTGCTTCTTTCTGCGCCTTGCTGGCCCACTCACCCGTATTCAGATAAGCAGCTTTAGTCTGAAGTAAGTTCATCGGTACCATAGCGAATTGCAAGCTTGCGCCTCCGCCGAGAAATAGCACCTGATAGCCTGCAGGTATTTCAAGCAATTCTTTGAAAAGAGCAATGGTGTCGTTTATACAGGCAACAAATTCCTTGCTACGGTGAGAAATCTCAAGTAAAGATAATCCTGAACCTGCAAAATCTCTTATTCCTTCAATTGTTTTATCAATGGTGTACTGAGGCATAATTGACGGACCGGCATAAAAATTGTGTTTTTTCATAAATGACTTTTTATAATTATTAGTTTACAATTCCATTCAATAATCTACAAAAATATATAAATAATTATGAGTATCAGAAATAAGTGGGAGATTCCTCACTTCGCTGCGCTTCGTCGGGAATGACAATATTTTTTTGAGTATATCATTTCACTTCTTAACGGTATATAATATAAATGGTCAGCTGATTCCAACGAGAACTCCTTCTTTCATAACAGGAATTATAACGGTAAAATCGGGCATAAGGCAGAATTCTATGCAATCATCAAGCTTCTTATCTCTCAGTCGTGTTCTCTGCGCTGCTTTTTCGATATAAGCAACAGCATCTGGTTTTGCAATCGACCAAAGGTCAATTGCAGCATAGGTTGAATCACATACAGTAGTGAATAAACCTGAATTTAAAAGCAGCTCAGCAATTGCACCGGCACAAATAGTATCTTCAATATTGAATCTGTTTTTCCAACCGGCGCACATCAATAATACATCCCTTTCCTGGCTCATAAGCCAGCTGGTAAGCGATGAGATATTCAGAAATGATCCGACAGCGGTTTGAAATGAGCCTGATGTCAGGTTTAGCAGTCCCGTGCCATTGGTGGTACTATAAACTATTGTTTTACCTTCAACCTTTTCCCTGGTAAAATTAAAGGGGGAATTTCCAAAGTCTGCAAAATCAAGCACATATCCATCGCGTTCAGCGGCAACCAGGAAGCCTTTTGATTTATATTCTTTTGCTTCTGATACTTCTGAAACCGGAATTATAGCTTCTGCGCCATTAGCGAAGGCTGTACAGATAGCAGAAGAGGCTCGCAGTATATCGATGATAACAACAATTGAATCGGTGTGACGCTCAGATTCAAATAATGCAGGGGAAAAGCAGGTTTCAAGTCTTCGGTTAGTCATCATGTGTCGCCGGCGCGGATTTGAAATCCGTGCCATAAAAATTAGTTGAAATACCGGCACCGATAGCAAGTCAGCGCCAGCATCACACGTGAGTACTTCTAGCCTTTCTGAGAGATAGGCAGATTAACGATTTTCGCTTTAAGATCTTTATTACGGATCCTTATAAATATTTCAGTACCAGGCTTCCAGTAGCCATTTTTCAGATAAGCCATTCCGATTCCCTGTTTAACCACAGGCGACATTGTACCTGAGGTAACTTCACCGATTATTTCACCATTTTCATTTACCACCTCATAATGTTGTCTTGGTATCCCCCTTTCGATCATTACAAATCCTTTGAGCCTTTTATCTACGCCTTCTTCTTTCTGTTTCAAGAGCTTAGCCTTATCAATGAAATCCTTTTCGCTGTTAAATTTTGTAATCCATCCAAGGCCGGCTTCAATAGGTGAAGTCTCATCATTAATATCATTCCCGTACAGGCAGAAACCCATTTCAAGCCGAAGTGTATCCCTGGCGCCGAGTCCAATAGGTCTGATATCGAATTCCTGTCCGGCTTCGAATACGGCGTTCCAGAGTTTAGGGCCGTCCTCGTTCTTAACATAGATCTCACATCCCCCTGCGCCGGTATACCCGGTTGTTGAAAATATTACATCCTTTATGCCTGCAAATTCTATCACCTTGAAAGTATAATACTCCATATCTTCAACATGTACGGAAGTCAGTTTCTGCATGGCTTTCAGAGCCAGAGGTCCCTGAACAGCTAATTGTGCTATGCCATCGGAAGCATTAATCAAACCTTCCCCAGGTTTAATTCCGAATTTTGCAGCATTATGTACGCACCAGTTCCAGTCTTTCTCGATGTTTGCAGCATTGACAACGAGCAGGTATTTTTCACGGTTATACATATAAACCAGCAGGTCATCAACAATTCCGCCTTTTCCGTTTGGAAAGCATGAATACTGAACTTTCCCTTCAAAAAGAGAGGCTACATCATTGGAGGTAATATATTGCAGAAATTCAAAAGCAGACGGACCTGTTACCCAGAACTCGCCCATGTGTGAGACATCGAATACACCAACTCTGTTTCTTACGGTAAGGTGTTCTTCGGTAATACCAACATATTCAACAGGCATATTATAACCTGCAAATGGAACCATTTTGGCACCGGCTTCGATATGGAAATTGGTAAAAGCAGTATTTTTCATTAACACAATGTTTAAGATAATTGTCAGAAAATAAATTCATTCAGATTTTTGCAAAGCAAATAAATACTTTCATAAAAAAGTCTGATGATTATCAGAATTCAAGTATTTTAAACTCAACCCTTCTGTTTTTAGTTCTACCTGCAGCTGATGTGTTATCGGAGATCGGCTGTGATGAACCATAGCCACGGAAATTCATTCGTGTACGGTCGATACCCTTCTGAACCAGATAATCAACAACAGCCTTTGCTCTTGCTTCTGAAAGTTTCGAGTTAATTGGTTCACTCCCGGTATTATCAGTATGGCCCGAAATTTCGATTTTCATCAGAGCATTTTCATTCATGATGCCAAGAAGCCTGTCAAGCTCGTTGTAGGAAGCCGCAGTAAGAACTGACTTTCCGGTCTCAAAAAGGATATTATTCAGAACGACCTTCTTGCCGATCCTGACCTTTATCAGTTCGGCATTGAGAGTATAGGTGTCTTTCGACCAGTTATCAGGAACATCAATACGTTTTGTATCAGAAAGGAATCCTGTGGCATGCAGATCTAAAGTATAAGATTTCTTTGCAGGCAGCAAAAGACGATAACTTCCATCAAGTTCTGAGCTGGCAGTTGTGCCAATAATTGCTCCTGAAGGAATCTCCTTCAGGTCAATTTTAGCCATAACCGGGGCACCTGATTCGGAATCAGTAATCTTTCCTGAAAGATATACATCCAGTTCCTTTTGTACCGGGACAGGCGGCGGAGTAATCTCTTTCACCACAACGACTGTATCTCTGATAATAACAGTATCACGTTTGGGAGGTAGCGGTGCAATTACCACAGGTTTTGGAGGCAATATCTGACCATGATATATATCTGTTCCTCCAATTCCGCCCGAACGGTTTGAAACAAAATAAAATGAACTGTCGTCAACCGGTGATGGAGTATAAAAAAGTTCATCCCATGTGGTGTTTATCGGGTAACCTGCATTTTTTACGGTATCCCATGAGCCATTTTTACTTCTGACACTGTAAAAAATGTCAAAGCCACCCATAGAATCATGTCCCTTTGAGCTGAACCAGAGTGTATCCCCTGTCCTTGAAAACCTTACTGATTCCTCATCATATATTGTATTGATTATCGTCCCGGCATTCCTGGGTTTTGACCATTTTCGGGCGCTCATCTTTTTTATGAAATAGATGTCTTTCCCTCCTATGTTTTCTTTCGATTTATCAGATACAAAATATATTTCGCTGCCTGAAGGGCTGATACAAAAAGAGGATTCTGAATTCTTGGTGTTGATATCAAAAGGAATTGCCACAGGCGTTTTCCAGACACCTTTTTTATTTACCGACATTTTTATGTCGCCTTTTCCAGAGTAGCCTGTATAGATGTAGATTACATCATTTGACGGGCTAATGTAAAGGGGAGATTCGCAGTACTTCGTGCTCAGGTTTTTCCCGGCCGTGATAGCTGGTATCCATACACCGTTATTCAGATGAGATATTAAAATGTTTTCATCGAATTTCGTATCAGAATGCCGTTTGCCTGACCCGGGCAACTGGCGCCGGGAGGCAAAGTACATTGTATGACCGTCCCTTGTTAAAATTTCCGAATAGTCATCATCTGCTGAGTTAACTGACGGACCGAGATTCTCAATTGCGACTCTTAAGGTATCTTTGGTTATATCAATTGCTGAATTGCACTCCTGGATATACTTCCTTGCAAGCAGGATATTCTTCTGGCTTTTTTTATCAGGAGAACTCAGGTATGCAGTATATTTCACAACAGCATCCTGAAATTTGAATGCATACTGAAGAGCCCGGCCTGCAAGAAGAAGAACATCACCGGCAACATCTTTCTTAAGTTCAATTGCCTTCAGGAAGAAGCCGGCTGCGTCTTCCTTTTTATCTGAAAGCAGTGAAGCGACTCCGGTTTTATAGTTCAATTCTGCGTTTGAATTATTATAAACCAATGCCTGAAGATATTCATTATAAGCATCATTATACCAAATTCCCTTCTGACTGAAATAAGTATCTCCATTCTTCACGTGTTCCCAAGCCTCAGTAAAGCCCGGCTTATTTGTCTTAAAAGCCTTCCTTCCAACAGAGACATTTGTCTGAGCCTCCATAGCCAAAGTTGTCATAAGAAACACAGATAATGAAATGTACAAATAACGTCGCATAATATCAGTTTTTTGTACCCTAAAAGTAGCACTTATTTCCTTTATCTGAAAAACCTGAGTACATATTAAGAGAAAAACAGCGGGACTTGAAAGTAAAATTTCATTATATTTGTTTGATAATTCTTAGCTGTTAGTATAATTTATATATGATTTCTGAAATGGATTACAAGTTCATAAACATGGAATATCTTGACTCTGTATCAGGCGGTGATACCGGCATTATCAATGATATAGTGGCAATAT
>Ga0315272_10000388_pt1 | contig 21730 bp, 24 predicted proteins | sample C3_middle_MG_FD_203918 | JGI IMG/M metagenome (GOLD analysis project Ga0315272, IMG submission 203918) | Sediment microbial communities from Yellowstone Lake, YNP, Wyoming, USA - C3_middle | ecosystem: Environmental > Aquatic > Freshwater > Lake > Sediment | place: USA: Wyoming | collected...
TGGCCGAAGAGCAGCCATTCGCAGCAATCGCTCTGATCGTCTCGAATGGGCACGTCAGAGACTGTTTGCTATAAAGTTGCTCCATGGACATGAGCACTCAAAAACTGCCGTTGAAATTATTGCTCCAGACTTGATTAATAATATTTCTGCCATTTTTCCGAATCCATGAAAGTATCGGGGGGAATCGATGGCAATTTCGTTAAAAAAGTACTCCTTTTGGCAACAAATATGCGTAGGTATCTTATTAGTTGACTAAATACCTCGGTTATTATTACAATCAGTCCATACTTGAACATTCTGATAGGAAATACCTTATGAGCAACGAATTATTGAATGCCGTTTTGGCTAACGATGTAGCCAAGGCTGCTGCTCTGCTGAAAAGTGGTGCCGATTGCAACACCGGCAATGAAGAAGGTGCCACTTTGCTGATGCTGGCCGCCGGGGCGGGTCATATCGAGATGGTTGAGATGCTGATCGCAGCAGGAGCCGAGGTTGACGCGACAGATGCGCGCGGCTGGACAGCGTTGATGAAAGGCCTGTTTAACTACGAGCAAAATCGCGGATTCCCTGATGTGGTGAGTGCGCTGATAGAAGCAGGCGCCGATATCGAGCACCAGGTCAGCTATGGCACGCGCCCGCTGATGATTGCTGCAGGTTATGGTGAGGCGGGTGTGGTTGAGGTGCTGCTGCTGGCCGGTGTGGATGTGGGGGCGGTGAACGAAGGCGGCCGCAACGCCAAAACAATGGCGGAAACCAAGGACTACGTTGAAGTTGTCAATCAACTTCATATGCACGAAATAAGAAAAGCAGATGGAAAAAAGGCCAGTTGCTCTACAGGCGCTGTCAGCAAAGCTGCCCCCGGCGTAAATGTTGTAAATTTTGTGCGCAAACCGCTGCACTGATAAACTCGGTGCGATAAGCACATCAGCGGATTCACCCATTCCTGGCGTTTTATAAAGCACGCAGCGTTGCTAGCCGCTGCTCTTGAAAGCAATGTGTATTTACTGCAAGATACGGGAAGTGTTATGGAGGCTTTATGTCCCAACTTCTTAGTTTGTCCAGGGCAGCACGACTCGTTGGGGTAAACCGCAGCGAGCTGCAGAAACGTGTCAAGCAAGGTGAATTGAACACGTTTGATGGCATGGTTACGGTGGACAATCTGCTTGCTTCATATCCCGGCGTCCAGCTTGAAGACAATACCGAATTTAGCCGTGTCCTGTTCATCAAGGAAAGAGCTTTTGGCAAGCGGGTATTCGAACGAGCGATGCCCGATGTGGAAACACTGGCCACACGTCTCAACGAATTAAGCAGAGAGTTGACCATTAGCCAGATCCAGGTCAAACACTTCCAAACGCTGCACGAAAGACTTCGCAGCAAATTAAACGAGTTGGAAAGTCAATGTACGGCGGAAGCCAAGGTTACCTTGAGCTCGTTAAAATACTGGTTACAGATTGAGATAAAAGCTGCGATGGAACCTGACTACCCCAATCCACTGGCCATTCGCGACAATATGCTGCGTGTTGCCGCTGCCCATGTAACTGTGCTCCCCAGCGGCCATGATTTTTTTATTGATGGTCCTGATACTATTCTGGAGGGTGCGCTGCGCGGTGGCGTGCCGCTCAGTTATGGCTGCAGTGGCGGCAACTGTGGTTTATGCAAAGCCAAGCTCATATCGGGTGAGATTAAGAAAACCCGTTTTCATGATTATGTGCGGACTGAGGCGGACAAAAGGGACGGCCTGGTTTTGATGTGCTCAAACACCGCAGTCACAGATGTAGTAATAGAGGCGGCAGTGGCGGGTGGCGTGCAGGACATTCCCTTTCAGCAAATTTCTGCCACGGTTAAATCGATCACAAATCTGACACCGGATATGGCGTTATTGCACCTGCAAACCCCGCGTACGAATCGCCTGCGCTTCCTTGCCGGGCAGTCCGTCAACCTCATACTCGGCAAGTCATTGCATGCGGTGCTGCCAGTAGCCAGTTGTCCATGCGATGATCGCAATATACTTTTTCACGTGCACAGGATGTCCGGAAATGTATTTTCAGATTACGTATTCAATCGCCTGAAAAATCATGAAGTGGTAGATATCGAAGGGCCTCAGGGCGAATTTATTTTGCAAGAAAAATCCACTCGCCCGCTTTATTTTATAGCTTTTGATGCGGGTTTTGCTCCCATCAAAAGTCTGATCGAGCATGCCATGTCGCTTGAAGCGGCAGAGGCGATACATCTGTATTGGATAGGCTCGAGTGAAAAAAGCATTTACCTGCCGAATGTCGGACGTGCCTGGGCAGATGCCCTGGATAACTTTTACTATACCCAGATGGTGGCTGATTTTGATTTGTCAAACCTGCTGGGCAAGCGTGAAGAGTCGCTTAAAGGCCTGCTGAAAGGAATACTTAATGATCATCCTGATTTAATTGAAGGTGATATTTATATTGCCGGTGCAGAGGCGGTAAACAAGGTTTCCGAACAATTTTTTCTGCATTTGGGACTGCCCAAGACCCGGGTATTCACTTCGAATTAGAGGACGTATAAAATTAAACGTTACGAGCTTCTGCTGGCCTGGAGCAGCCTCAGCCTAGTCTCAGATGAGGGATTGCCGTAACAGTAAAAAATTCCGCTACCCCATAACTTATCAGGTTTTCTTATCTGTTCTCGCTCCTTATCGTGATCAGCGTAATTTCGGGTGCAGCAAAAAGGCGTATGGGTGGGCCCCAGGTGCCGGTGCCCCGGCTTACATACAGAAGGCGACCATCGGGAAGTGCGGTGAGGCCGGTGCGCACGCCATAGGTCAGCCACGGTAAAAATCCAAATGGAAATATTTGTCCGCCATGGGTATGTCCGGACAGTTGCAGATCGAAACGCGTATTCGCATCTGCTACCGGCTGGTGTTTCAGCAGTATGACGAAATTATCCGTGGAAACTGATGCTAACGCCCGATGTGTGTCCACCTTCATTTCCTGATGAAGTGCCGCGCCTGAGGTATGATCGTCTACCCCCACCAGAACAATTCCTCCCGCTGCTGCCGACTCGCCCCGCAGTACAGTAAAGCCGGCATTGTGCAGAAAAGTGAGGGAACTTTCCAGCCCTGCATAATATTCATGATTGCCGGTGACGGCAAATGCCCCTTTGGTTGGCTGCAAGGTGAGGAAATGTTTGGCCAGTTTAACCAGGTCGTCGCCTTGTCCGTCTATAATATCTCCCGTCGCCACTATGATGTCCGGCTTGATCTCGCGCAACCTGGTGAGCACGCGCTGAAGAAATTCATCACCCAGCATCACGCCCAGGTGCAGATCTGAAATCTGCGCGATGGTCACGCGGCCGACCGCTGGAGACAGCTTGGGCGTGGTAATGTTAATTTCTTCAAGCTGTATCTGCTTTGCTGCGACAAAACCTGTAGCCAGCAGCGTAAGCGCGAGAAAAGTAAAGGTGATCAAGCCTGCAGATGCATTCAGTGGCCACCTGTACCCCAGGATCGTTGCCAGCATATGGGCGAGGTCGCCTGTCAGCGCGATGCAACAAAACAGGAACAGGAATCCCATCCACAAATAAGCCGCCCAGGCTATCACTACGCTTGCGTTGTGAAATTGTTGCCTGTTAATCTGCCACAGAATAAAAGGCGAGAGGCCCAGGAAGAGGCTCACAAGGGCTAGGGATAGTCCGAGAGTTACCGAGTGAGGAAAAACCAGCCACACCTTGCTGAACGCATAGATGTGCATGCTGCTGTAAATCAAGAACGCCACGCTTACGAAGATCAGCATAACCAGACCCCTGGTTGATATTGGCACTGATGGATATTGTAACTATTTAATCCAGGAAAGGATCAGCGGTTCTTTCCTCGATGTGGCCGGTGTTTCGCCACGTGGCGCTCCAACGACAACAGGGGCGATAGCGGAATAATCGTCGGCTATGCCGAGGTCTTTTTTTATCTTGTGTATATTCAGGGCAGCAACAGCCGAGCCTATAACGCAACTGCCAAGCTCTAGGGATTGTGCTGCCAGCATCAGGTTTTCTGCAGCAAGCCAGCAGTCGGCAACAACGAATGGACTGGATGATTTGGCGCAAATGATGATGAGCGTAGTGGCATCATGGAAAATATTAAAGTCCGTCCGTATAAAATGATCAAAGGAGTGGCTGGCTCCATGGGCATTGCGGTGGCGAACCTCTTCTACGAAAATTGGTTTGGCCAGATCGGAAATTCGCAGCAATATTGCAGGGTCCTGCACAATGACGAATGCCCAGGGTTCTTCATGCATGGCCGTAGGCGCTTGCACAGCAGCACCTAGCAGAGTTGCAATCGTATATTTATCGAGTGGTGTTTGCGCATAGGAACGAACCGAATGCCGGGAATAGATATTTTTTAGGATACTGTTATCGGCATTTTGCGGGCTTCGGCTGTCCATGAATATCTCCTTGTGAATAAATGAGCGAAAAATGTGCCTGTGTAAGAAGCCAGGGGCGTGAAGAAGCACTGTGAAATTCAGGTGATCCCCGCGCTCACATTATTTAAGGAATTTCACTATTTCGGATAATACTTCTTTCTCGTGCCCGACACACAAATGCCCCCCGCTCGCGTAGCCGATGAAACGTGCACGCGGAATGTGTTCGGCGCTGTAACGGCCACCTGCGTAAGTCCCGAACAAGTCGTCAGCCACGCTCAGGATAAGAGTAGGCGTGGCAATTCGTTCCAGATCATAGCGTGGTAGTGAAAAGGTAACGGCCGAATCATTTACAAGCCCGAGACGGCGTGGACTGATGGGCAGGATATTGTCCAGTATTTGTTCAATCCGTTCACGTTCCTCAACGCTCGCGCCCGCCATGACAGCTGGCGGTGTGGCGAAAATTGCACTCATCACAGTTTGGTGTGCAAGCCGGGGCGCGGCCCAGAACAAAAAGTCAGAGCGGAGCGCGGTGTCGAACATCAGTTCAAAGCCGGGTGGGGTGGGCATGGATGGCTCACCGGCCGGCCGGGGTGCATAGGTGGTAGGGACCAGAAGGACGAGCGCAACTATGCGTTTGGGGTATCGCAGCGCAAATTGCATAGAGGAGGGCGCACCGGCAGAAGCGCCGACCACGGCGGCGCGACGGATATTAAGCGCATCGAGCAGACAGGCGTGCGCATCTGCCTGCGCAGACGCAGACGCATCGGCAGGGAGAGGCGTGCGCAGGTAGCCAAATCGTGACATGGCAATGACGCGGAAACCTCTCTGCACCAAAGCTCTTGAAGTATCAAGTCCCTGGTCATAACCGCTGCCGGCACCATGCACGAGCAGCACAGGCGGGCCGCTTCCCGTATCCGCGTACTCAATCGGTCCGCAGGGTGTGTCAGCAATTTTGCTGCCAACCAGGATGCGGTTGCGCGCATGATTGATATCACGCTGATAATTGAAATTAACAAAAGCGGATAGCCCGACAAAAATAAATCCAATAATAATTGCGACTGTACGTCTGAACCATATGGTTTTCATTTTTAAGCTCCCAGGTAAAATGAAGCATGGCTGTTCTCGGACAGATCCACCGGCCACTTTATTTTTTTAATACGGTTACCCAGGCAGAAAAAACGTTTCAATCGTATGTCTGGATTTCCAGACCCGGCGGTCTATCAAGAGAAATAGTGGCTTATCAGCATCGTCCATTTATTTTGATTTTCACCCTGTATTGAATGCAAGTTTGACGGTTCGAAAATACTCGCAAAACTCAAATTTTCATATAGGAAAACTCCTTATTTTTAAGCTAGTTGTGCAGCACTGAATTCCGATTCCTGCATTCAAGCATCCATACTCATCGGATACATTAAATTTTGGCAGATAATTAATTGATGGAAAGCATATAACATGCTCGGATTAAATTTTTGGGAGGGGAGAATCGGGGGGCCGTGATCTGTCACAATGAGAGGCGGGGGTGCTTCAGGCTTCCTGCTGCCAGGGGAAAGTTGATACAAGGATCGCGATCAATTCGCAAATATTTGCGCAATATTTAGCCCACGCTTGCCATAAATAGTTTATTAAGCTGATTTTACTTCAGTCAGGAGGACGACATAATTCTTCCCGTATTTTTTTGCACACTTGGGGCAGGTCGTATAGTAAAAATACATTTTTTTGGGACTCTCTCCATTTTGCATGACATAAGTATTCATTTCAGCAATCCATTTTTTTATGTTTTGATAAGGTCCTTCAAAAACCTTGGACATGAATTTTCCGGATAGCGTAACCATACGGGTATTCGGAAGAGTTTTGCTAACCTCAAAATACACATCAGCCCCCCACAGTGAATTCTCATCGGTCAATATAACTCTACCCGAACTTTCTGCATTGGCGGCTCGGATTGCATCAAGGTTCCGTGTCATGACTGCGCCATAATTCAGTGGAATATGCAAAAAGCTGATCACGCGATCCCGCATGAATAACTTATTTGTCCACGTAACTATCTTCTCATTCCAAGGTTCCGGGTTGAATCGTGGGCAACACTCACCGTCATCCTGAGTGCTCATCAGTCTTCTCCTTTCATGGAGCTTTCAATAATATTGGCAACACCTTTCTAATTTTCTGTATCGATACTGAAAAATACTCTAAGTAAGTAATATTATATATAAGCAAAATCCCTATTTATATTTGTTCAGTTGTAGGCAACAATAAGCACGCACGAGATTGCCTCTTGGATCTCATGCGGAATATTGTTTTTATAATATCGAAAGTCCGTCAGCGGCTTAATTTTATTCTTGAATATTTTTTAAGACGGAACGAAATAATTTTTGGAAAAAATTCGGATTTTTGTATTTGGTAAGGTTGGCAATATTCCACTGGTATATTCAACACTTTTTTAAACCAATTTTACAAAGAGGCCTAATGATGAAAAATATATTTGTTGCTATCGCTATCCTGAGTGTGTTGTCAGTTGTGCTCAGCAAGCCGGCATTTGCTGCGACTACTGGCGATGAGCATCCGGTGATGGTAAATATTAAACGCATGTCATTCGATACTGCCCTGCGCATCGGCAAGGCGGCGATTGACAAATGCCGCAAGGAGGGTGTGCAAGTTACCGTAACAGTCGTTGACCGCGGTGGCCATGCTCAGGTTGTATTGCGCGATACCTTGTCGATGGACATTTCAATACCCATCAGCCATAAAAAGGCATATACAGCGATGGAATTCAATGCTCCAACATCTGAACTGGAGAACCGCTTCCCTGGTGTTAACAACGTGCCTAAGCTTGACGAATTGCTCATGTCGGCGGGTGGTATCCCGATCAACATTGGCGGCAATATCATAGGCGGTATTGGTGTCAGTGGCGCGACCTCAGGTTTGACTGATGAAGCCTGCGCACAAGCTGGTCTTGCAGCGGTACATGAAGATTTGGAGATGCAATAGAATGTGCGTTCACTAAATAATCAGTGAATTCATTTGGTTGATGAAATTAATCAGGTGACCGATGTCGTTTGTATCCAGGACTTTCTCCTGAGAGTAATTTTGTCCGCTGAGTCTGATTACAACCGAAGTGGATTTTTTCAGAATGGCTATTAAAGAATTGGGTAATACAAACTGATTCGTCTCCTCTACATAGCCTTTATGCAAACGGCCGAACACCTGTTTTGAGTAGGGTTCAGATGTAAATGTATACACATTGCCATCCAGCTCAAAAATAATCGTGGGATCCAGTATCAGGGTTGTTGAGAGATAAAAAGTATTGACGTGCCATAACCTGGTCTTATTGGTGATTGTGAAGTTCAGCCGAAAAAAACTGAAATCCGGTTTGCCATCCTCAGGCTGCAGTAACGTTATGCTGTCACTATAGTAGTGAGTTTCACCAGGGCTGAAATAGTTCGATGTTTCCTGGTAAACGGGTGATTTTTTAGCTGTTGTTTGGGGGGTTGTGCATCCGGCGAGGGTTGTTAGGATTAAAACTATGACAACATAACCTGCCGCTACTGGAATTTTTTTCATTTAAATTACCTTCGCTGTCAATATGTGATAATTATCAGTTGAAGTCGATAAATTATGTCGTTGCACACAATATTGATCCTTTGTTAGTGGCATCATTTTAGTGGTATTTAACGTACCTTAGCTAAGGCGGAAATCTGTACTTTTTCAAGTGCTGAAAATTGATCGACAGGCAATAGTCAAAATTAATAAATTCTTCGACTGTTGGCCATATTGCAGCCGGGCATTTTATGATGGTCGTTTGCATGCGTTGCTTAACATTTGCACGACACTATCCCGCATGACTCAGTCCTGCTCAGAGTGCTGCGTACTGTTCCCTTGGTATTGTCAAACAGAACATTGAAACGCGCCGCCTCATTCCATATGTCACAATAACGCCATTCCCAAACCAGCTCGTCGCGCTTCTCGAAATATACTGTCCAGTTTGGGTAGGATGGTCCGAGGATGTAAAGCACCTCATCCTGGGTCATGCCGGGCAGGATACGTGCGAAGTATTTTTGATCCATCACGTTCTCAATGTGGCCGAGTTTACCGTCCTTAGCAATGAACACCATATAAGTTTGGTATCCCATCGGACCATGTGGATAGGCGAGTTGTATTGTACCGTCGGCATTCTGCCAGCGCTTTGCGGGGTTCCCCATGATTTGCAATACATTTTCCAGGCTATCTTCGCCCGGTTTAAGATCGCGGCCATCGTAAGTGGCGCATGCAACAAGTACAAGCACAGATACGATGGCGGCTAAATATTTTATTTTTTGTCGCTTTATAATATTGGTGACAAGCATATTATTTTTCCTTTCTCCCAATCAAAGAGTTGACCTTTTCAGGTGAATTTTGTCTATTTGTGTAATTGCAAGTGCCATCAGAATTTTACCTGCAGATAAAAAATGGCAACGTATTTAAATTTTATCACAATGGAAAATCGCAACTGACAACTTGAATTTTTGTATCTAGCGCGTCCCCTATATGCATCACTTTCTTGCTAGAGTGGCTTTTGCAATTTTCGTCAGGCCAGCGAGTATGGCGCTTTTGTTCAGTGTCCTGGCCCCGCTGCTAAACACTAGCCACTCACGCTTACCCCTGAACACATTGAGTTCAAACACCGGAAACGCGTTGCTACCAAGATTGACCCAGTAGGCGCCGTTGCCCAATCCTGGCACATCCACAGGTACCGACTTGAGTTTGACAGCACCTGCCTTGGCGGCCTCGGGTGTGGTGCCTGTTGCATCACTCGGCGCACGTTGCACCTCCAGAGATACAGTTACCATATCCTTAGTCGCGGCACCCCGGGATGTGTACGTGCAACTTGAAACTGCAGCCCGCGTCCTTGAATTTTTCAACTCCAATCCTGGTTTTCCCGAGTCAAACTTCCGCGGGGAAAATGCCGCCTCCACGTCTGTCTTTTGCAGCATCGCGCAGGCATTTCTACCATCCGCCGCCAATGCATTGGCGATCGGCCACAGCCCAATTCCTGCAGTAGCCACTACCAACAACAACAGAACCACCCGACCATATTGATACATGAACAACCTCCAAAGTGAGTAAGCCAAAGATGCAGTTATGTTTGTCAACTGCATCGCGTTCTCCATCGTAGTAAATGACTGACAGCGTTAAATTAGCCGGTTTATTTAAGCAGTCAATTAACAGTCTCCAGCTACTGATTGCCAATGTGGCATTCAATTTTACTGGCAGGGCAGCTGGTCCAATAGCGAAATTATGCGACCGGAGTAAACCCCTGCAAAATACTGCCGCGTACAGGACGAGACAGGAATACTTTCTTCAGTAAACTTGCTGAAAATTTTTCGTGTCGATTCCACGGAAGGAGCGACACACAACGAGCCATCGTACAGTAGCCAAATATTAATTGTATCCACGTTCCTGCTAAAGGTGCCCAATAAACAGGCTGCATCGGTTGCGGAAGTGCTACCAGTAGCAAAATTAAATACCAGAATCGCACCTGAACAGGAAAAGCAGTGATGTTTTTTTCACGTATGATGAAATGCATTAACTTAAATACAGTCAGACCTATGGCCAGCGGAAATCCGGACCTGAACCCTGCAATGCCAGCGGTGAGCAGACAGGCAGTTACCAACCAGTACCACCAGCCAAGCTCCTTGTAGTCAAACATAAACATCTGATACCTCCATCGGTGTTACTTGCTGTTTTACATAATTAATCCGGATACCGTTTAACTTAAGGCGTAGCGCCCATGTATGCTGTCATTACACTCCCTGATGAAATTTATTTCCCGGATTTATCCTCGTGGTGCACAACAGAAATACTGTCCGGTAATGAACCGGGATGTAAGCGTTTTGCACAGTACTTCATCAGCTCCTCTTCTGTCGCAGCTAGATTGCGATGCAAAGTTACCTGTGCGTGTAATCGGGTAATACCCTGTGTGTCGGTCTCGCGGTTTACATGCGCATATGCAATGGCAGGATGCTCGTACAAGGCCTCCTCAATTTGTCTGGGGAAGACGCGGTGTCCGTTGCGGACCAGCATGTTTTCCTTGCGTTCTATGATGGTAAAAAAGCCATTTTCATCCATGCTGGCGATGTCCCCGGTGGCAAGCCAGCCATCGTGTAATATTCGTGCCGTTGCAACACTTGCCTTCATTTCATTCTTGCCACCGTATCCGGAAAATACTTGCGGGCCGCGCACCAGCAATTCTCCTACCCGATCCGGTGCCAGTGTTGTGCCGTTATCGAGATCAACGATTTTTGCTTCGGTATCGGGCAAAGGTAAGCCGACTATGCCACTTTGGCGTCGTCCGGCCAGTGGAATGGCCAGAACTGCAGGTGAGGCTTCTGCCAGACCGTAGGCCTCGACCAGGCGGCCACGTGTGAGTTTCTCAAACATCTCGCGAATCTCAAGGGCAAGGGGTGCGCCGCTCACAGCGCACACCCTGATTGATGCAAGCCCGAAACGGCGCACTCCTGGAGTGTGTGCCAATTGCTGGATGACAGGCGGTGTGGTTGGAAAGTAAGTAGGCTGGAGTTTCTTAATGGTTTTCAGCAGCAACGGTATATTCGCCTCTGGCACCAGTATCAACGTTGCTGCAAGATATACACCGAGATGCAACAGGCCGGTTAAACCATAAGCCAAAGAGAACGGTTGTTGTGCGAGAAAGCGCTCTGCACCAGGCCTGGCTTCGGGCAGCCAGTGGCGCAATTGCAAAGCGTTCGCAGCCAGATTCAGATGTGTTAAAGGAATAGGCAGTGGCGTGCCGCTGCGGCCATATGAATACACGATGGCGGCCAAATCGCCCACGGACAGGGTGATGTCAGGTGGGAAGTTATAGCCCAGTCCTAACACCTGCTTAAATTTGATGTAGCGGCGTTGTAGCCTGCTTTTTTGTTTGCCGTGGAAGAACCACGGCAGACTATGTCCATCCTGAATATTATGCAGTAGCGCAAACTTTATTTTTTCCCTCCAGCCCATATAGTCCATGGGTGTGGCAAAAACCAGGCGGTGCAGGCTTGCAATTCGGGGGTCAGGTTTATGATTGTTGCACAAGATTGGATAACGATCGGTCGTTGCAATCAGCATAACTGCACCTGTATCGGCAATTCTGTCGAACAATATTTCGCTATCAGTATGGTCATTGCTTAACACAGCGACGCCGCCCATTTTCAGAATACCGTAATAAGCGATAATCCAGCCAGGTGTATTGGGCAATGCCAGCATAACGCGCTCGCCCGGTTTTATACGCAATGCCAGCAGGCCGTGGGCGAAGCGATTGGCGAGTCTGTCTATCGTGCGCCAATCCATGCGGCCACCGTAATAATCCACTGCGGGTGTTCTGGCAAATCGGCGTGCGGTGGCTTCCAGCAGGCGCGGCAATGCAACAGTGGGAAATTTGATGCGATAGGGTGTGCGCGTATCGTAAAACTTAAGCCACGGGCGCTCCGCTTCAAGTGCCTTGAGCGCCACTCTTCGCTGGTTTTTCTTCTGAGTCTTAAATTCGGCCAGCATCAGGGGATCGAATTGTGCGTACAAAAAGCGCTCAATGGCACGGTTTACCGCATCGGGTCTTTCCACCATTACCTGATGCGCAGACACCGGAATCACCACCTCCTCAACATCGGGAATTAGCTTGGAGACCTCCTTGTAAGAAATCTGTGAAAACAGAATATCGCGATGGCCGAGTATTACCATGGTAGGTATGCGGATGTTGCGGAGATATTCGGTGCCGTCCCATACTGCAAGACCGTTCTTGTTTTGCAGATAGACAACGTGTGCGGGAGGATAAATTCGGGCAGCATTGAATCCGACATAGGGCAATATCTTGCGCAGCCAGTTCAAAATGCGCGGCGGTACACGCAACACGATGCGTCCAGGCCAGCGCAGCTTGAATTGCACTGCAGAGGAAATGACTATCAGTGCTGTAACACGACCAGGATTGTTTTTCAGGTAATAGGATGCAAGCGCACCGCCGAACGAATGGCTGACCAGGACAAAATGTTCAGGTACTTTCAATAAATCGAGCGCGGCTTCGATGTCTCCGACCAGCTCTGGCACATCGTAACGCGCACCCTCCGTCTCTTTAGGCGCATCAGTGTAACCATGCCCGCGCAAATCAAGCGCAATCACCCGATAATCAACCTGGAAATGCTCCAGCTGATTTTCCCAATAAGCCGCCCGACCGCCAAAACCGTGCAGAAAAATCATGGTTTGTGCAGCATCACGCGCACCGGAATCGACCACGCTCATTTCCAATGAATGGCCTCCCGAAAGTCGGTTCGGTATCCTGATAGTATAGCGATGCAAGTCGACATCAAATTTCATGGCAGTATTGTATAAAACTTAAGAGAGGAATAGTAATTAATATTAGGTGTGAAAATCGTGCAGTATGCGGTCACCAGACAAATATGGCGCAATGGGGACAGGCTGGGTAACCCGTGTCCGTTGGACAGATAAATTTCCGAAAGTTTGAAAAATTACTTATTCGAAATATTTGTATCTTGACTCCTGACTTGTTGTTTGAGGTTTCTGTTCAGCTCCTGCAGCTCGTCGCGGAATCTTTTTAATTCCAGATGTGTCTTGATTCGTGCCAGGGTAATCGATGCATTCATGGGTTTGACAAAATAATCGACTGCACCGAGGGTCAGACCCTTTATTTCATCTGCCGGTTCATTCATACCGGTTACAAAAATTACAGGTATGCCGCTGATAGCGGGAGCGCTCTTGAGTCGCTTGCAAACTTCATAACCACTCATTTCAGGCATCACGATATCCAGCAGAATTAAATCGGGCTGTTCCGTTGCAAGCTGAAGAGCTTGAACCCCGCTGCTTGCAAGCATTATGTTGTATTCGGCAAGTAGTATCGCGCTAAGCAATTCCAAGTTTATGGGATCATCATCCACCAGCAGAATGGTTTTCTTTTTGTCATTGTGCATCAATTCTCCCGCATCTCGAAAAATGATGATTCATTCGTTGTGAAAGTACTTCTTGTTGTTTCGAAAACGATAGTAACTCAACAAGTTATATGCTGAACATCATTTGTATAGTTCGATCTTTTACCACAGCTTCACACACGGCCCCTGTACTACAAATTCACCCATAGGTGCCATACTGTATCCTTTACCATCGGACTCAACAGAAATTGCAAGGATGGTTATGCCTTTAAAGGTGGAGTCAGCGGGAGCGGAAAGAGCCATGAGGCTTTTGCCACTGGCAGCAGGAATAATACCGATTCTTTTTGGCGGATTGTCTTTGGAAATTCCCCAGAGCACCAGATGTTGGCCTGCTACCAGTGCAACCGGTTCGATCATTTTTACAAAAAGTGCCGTCTGCTTCCGCATGGCACTGGCGTGGACGGTAGGTGCGGCGCCCGGAGTAATGGACAGGAACCCGACATAACTTTCGGGTACCCCTTCATCTTTGGCAATGAAATGGACAATACCTGCGCCCAGCATCACACCGAGCACAAGCTGCGCAGACATGCTCCAAAAGTTAAATTTTTCAAACCAGGCTTTAGGTTGCGTTACGCCAAGCCGTGCACTGATCGCCCTCCATACCCGTTTAGGTGGCATTACAGGTGGCACAGATGCTGCAAGGGGAGTCAAACGATTTTCCCACTCGATTACAGCGCGTTTCATATCGGGGTGAGCTTGCGCCAGGTTTTTAAAACGCAAGCGTGCAAGAGTCGACAAGGTTCCCAGGACATACGCCCCGGCGAGTTGATTTAGTAATTCTGGTTTGAGATATCGCATTAAGTCTTTCTATATACTTTTTTAACCCGTGTTTCCATCCATGCACTGTCTCAGCCTTTCCAGGCCGCGGCGTATCCACGACTTCACTGTGCCCAATGCAATTCCAAGTTCGGACGCAACCTGGTCATGTGAGAGACCCCGATAAAATGCGGCCGCAATACTCTCTTGCTGGTGTGCATCCAGCAATTTCAGACAGTTGCGCAACAATTTAGCCTCTGCCACCGAGAGCAAAACGGCGAGCGCACCCGGTGAATCGTCAGCAATGGAGAGCACCATTTCATCAGCATCATCAACGGCAATATCGCTATTTTTTTGCGAGCGCAAATAATCAAGTGCGCGATTTCGCACAATACTTGTCATCCAGGTCATCGGTTGGCTCTTCGAAGACATATACGTAGCAGATCGCTGCCAGATGCTAATAAAGCAATCTTGCAGTATTTCTTCGGCAATATCCCGTGTCGGCACCATCCGCAACAGCACACCAAATAATCGCGGGCTAACAAGAACATAGAGTCGAGAGAAGGCTTTTCTGTCATGTAGCGCAACAAGCGCCAGCAAACCTTCTAGCTCACCAACCAACATTTTCTGACTATTTGAACTAGTCGAATTGTTCATAATCAGGATTTTAAATAATATGTTTAAAAATTGAATAACATCCGTGCACGCAAATCATATTACATGAAACGGCCAGATGAAATGCCTGAATTGTATATCTGGATCAAATGTCGCAATGCGAAAATATATTTATCCTGATCTGCATCCAGGGTTCAGGCAACTACGTATATGCATACATGCCACCCTGACAGGGTGAAACTTTAGTGATGGCAGAGGTAAAAAGGAGATATGTAACTTCATCACACAAGGGACTAATGCATGAAAATCGAGTTGAATGTATACAGTGCAAGTGGTTATAAAACTTTAACCCCGTACGCCACGACCCGTACCCGTACTAAATTTTAATTCATCATGGGAGAGAAATAATGTTCATATTTGAAGCCCTGAAATACATTAAACCTACACAAGCTCAGCTCATCGGTGTTGCGCTGTTTTTGATCACCGGCTCGTTGACCTACGCTGTGGTATTTAACATGTTAACCGCAGGCTCCCCCATCAACGTCACACAAGTGGATGAAAATTTTACTGCTATAGAAGCGCGCATAAGTTCACTTGAATCCAGACTCGCGAGTATGACTGTTAGTGCTGAGCACGGCCAGACTGTCATTCATTCAAGCGTGACAAATACGAAAGTACCCAATGGCCGGGCTAACCCAATTTCTAATGGTGTTGGCGGTACCGTATTGCCTGATACAAAGAAGCAGTGAATTGATTGCAGTCAAATTTTCCCCTGCTTGTCCGGGAGCCAGAAATTAAGACAACAAATCCGTCACTCCGCCAATTTTCACACTTTTCATGTGAGCGGAGTTTTCCCGCAAATGATCGATAGTCAATTGTCTGTAATTTGAATTGCAAGCAATTTGTCTCATTTGAAAGTTGTGATTTATGCGGAAAATATTTATATTCCACGCTGGTAGTTATGTTCCTTGGCGCAACCTCACGGAATAAAAATTAATGAAGCGGAATTCACTTAATTTAGAAACGAATATGCAAAACAATTCTGCTATGAATATCAATTTAACTTTGTTACTGCTGTCAGGGTTTTTTATTATCAAACTCGGCGCGACCGGCAACTTGGTCACTGCAAAAAATGGTATGACGATTTATACCTACGACCGTGATGTGGCAAACAGTGGCAAAAGTGAGTGCACTAATTATTGCGCCATCCAATGGCCACCGGTCCCTGCAGACGAGGCTGTCCCATCCGCTGCAGGTTATTCAAGTATTGTTCGTGTTGATGGATTCTGGCAGCTAACCTATCGTGGAAAGCCTGTCTATTTTTTGCGGGAGACTTGAGGACGGGCGAAGCAAATGGCGATGGAAGAGGTGGGGCATGGCACGACATTTCTCTTGATACAAAATCATAAATAAAGGAAGCAGCTCCCTTTTTCTGTTAAATAATGCGGTCATGCTCTGAGTAAATGTTTTACTAGGGGTGAGAGATGCCTCAGGCAGCGCCCGCTTTCAAGGTGTGTCGAATTGCTTTCTCATCCACTTATCCGGTCAGCTATGATCTGCCAGCGAAGTTCGCATACTGGGCCTGATGCTCATACGAGCAAACCATGCAGCCAGATCGCCATATTGTGCATGCCAGCCTAACTCGGGCATGCGCAGATTGACATACACCAGCGCGCTGGCCAGCGCCAGATCGGCGAGCGTGATGGTCGCCCCCTCGCACCATTCATTCTTGCCCAGTTGCATGGCTGCATGCGCCAGTGCGCGGCTGACTGCTGCGCTATGAACAGCGATGTTGCCGGTTTCCTGATTCTCAGTTGGGCGTGTGCGCTCCATGCGCACCACAACGACAGAGTCCATGATGCCGTCGGCCAGTGCCTCCCAGCGTTTCACGCGCATTCTGGCCAGGATATCGTGGCGTGGAATGAGATTGGGATGATCGTTCAACGTATCGACATATTCGGCAATTACCGGCGAATCGTACACACAGGTTTCATCATCCAGGATGAGTACTGGAATACGTCCTAGCGGATTAGCGCGTGCAACCTGACTGTCCGGATCATTGGGTGCGTCGATCAGGTAGGTGTGCGGGATATTTTTCTCCAACAGTACCATTCGTACTTTGCGCACATACGGGCTGGTATTGGTGCCTAGCAGTTTCATGGTTTGCTCCTGTGAGTTTTGTCCGGCGTGATAGAGGGGGCATGGGGTCAGGGCTTTTTGATTGGCGGCTCATAAATATATTGCGAAGCTGAACCCCATGTTTGGATTCATTTGGCGGTTATTGGGTTGTATTGGCTTAGTTAATTGCCTTAGCGATTATTCTCTATCCTTGTTTCATGCATGTGCAGGTTTAGCTCTTGTTTGATTTTTCCCAGCCAGGTTTTAATTTTTGCCTCATTTTTGCTGCCTATCCGGATGAGGATACGCTGTCCAATCGGCAGCGCTTCAAGTTCAGGATCAGCAAACTGAAAATGCACTGTGGGCTGAACCAGTCTGACAGGTTCCTTGATGTCCGGGGCATCAAGCAGATCATCGAGCACTTCAATCAGGCGGTCATTGAAATATTTATCCGGATAACCAAGGTCCTGGTATGCCTGTTGCAACAGTGGATAAAGGCGAATATAGAGTTCGACGAGTTTCTGGGCGTCGACAGCTGCCACGATTCTCATATAAGGCGAGTAACGCGCCGCGTTATTTGGACTGATGCTTAAGGAATCTTCGCTCCCGCCTGCAATGAATTTTCCCGCTGCTTGCTCGATTGGCATCAGCCTCGATGGCAATTTCATGCGGGGAAGGTTGTCTATGGTGGCAACTATGTTGCGGATTATTCGTTCGGTATGAAAAAGCTTCATCAATGACTTGTCGCCAATTATTCCGGTCAGGGCATCAAGTATGAAACTGTCGCTTTCAGACAATTTCGGCAGCGCAGATTTAACCGGCGCAGACTCGATTATTTGGCGCACTTCCGGCTTGGGTGCTGCCGGTGGTGGTGCTTTTGCAACCATAACAGGCACAGGCTGGGTATCCTGAAAAAAATAATACGCGGCAATGCCACCACCTAATATGACAAGTGCAAAGACGGTGAACAATTTAATTTTATTCATGGGTCAATTCCAATCAATAAGCTGGTTAATTTTTTAATTAATCACCAAGAGCAATTTCGGGGTTAATTTCTGTTCGATAAATATTTCGGTATTTTATAACTGGTCACTCCCTGTTACAAAGTATTCTTTCGGTGTAAGCGTAAGGAGATAATACTCTCGTTTTATGAGCACTTTAATAACTACAGGGTAGAAGTGTCCTGTTTAAGCAGAAGGTTACGAGTGCCAGTTTAAAACCAGTGATGAGTCCGGATCGCATTGATTAATGCCGCCATTGAAATACTACAGTGATGGCCGAAGTCGCTAGAAAACGTAGGGCACCATTCTCTTGGTGACTAGTGCATACTCACGGTACTCCGGGTAGACTACAATAATCAGGTGTTCCTCACACAGCATTCTACCGATGGCGCCGGCCAAGAGTAGTGCGCCCAGCAGAACATTATTCACAGACCAGTGCATCAGGATACCAGTCCATCCAAAGAGGCAAACAGCAGTGTAAATTGGATGACGGATGAATCGATAAGGTCCCGTCGTGACCAAGCCGCCAGCTGTTGGATTGGCTGCTGCATGGAAGCTCCGCTGCCCGAAGGTCAGACGGGCCCATACCAACAAAGCCACAGCGATAATTTCCAACATAATCGCAAGAGGATGTAACGAGGAAAAAGCCCCGCGGATCAACAGTCCCAATAGCGCTAGCGCCATCAGTAACCATGATACAAGCGAAATTATTCTCAGCACGTCCATGTTCTCCCAGGTTTGTCGCTTTTGGACAGATTTACCGCTAGTCACAATAAAATAGTAAAGTATACTAATCGCCAACAACAGACCTATTTATTTTGTTCATAGGGCTGATTGCAGAAATGTATTTGTAGTTATTATTTTCAATAAGAAAGGGAATCATTATGAACGCAAAGCAAACTATCAAGATGTGCGTTGTAGTACTGGGAGCAGCGCTGTGTCTGCAAACAACAACCGTCATGGCTGGGCTTGTAACTGTCGATCAAATGGCGCCTCAGAGCCAGATTGAGGCAGAAAAAATCAAGATCCAGACATTTATGGACAGGACAGAAGTCAAGGATCGCCTGCAAGCGATGGGGGTTGAAGGGTCCATGGCTAAGGTTCGGGTTGCAGCGATGACTAACCAGGAAGTTCATGCTATGGCGCAGACTATCGATTCCATGCCGGCCGGGGGTTCTCTGAGTAGTACTGATTTGATACTCATCTTGTTGATTGTACTATTGATATTAATTATTTAAGCCGCGAATTGAATCAATGGTATCTGACTTTCATCGCACTCGGTAAAGTGTTTATGTCTCTCGTCCCTCTGGGGAGTGCAGGTTTCATAGTGCGAAATAAGGCTCGCATGATTATCGAGTGACAGGCGTTCACCCCTCATAGCTTTTAATAAACGACAGGATGGCTAAATGTATGTGATCAGTTCTTTTGGTGGTGCCCGTTTGCACATAGAAATATCGCCGTTGTTCTTTGCGATATTCCTGAGTTTTTCTGCGCTGGCGGCGGACAACACCGTACAGCAATATCCTGATGTTATTTCTGTCAAGGTCAGACATGATACCGGGGTTATTTTTGATTTCGATGTAACCGTTTCCTCACCCTACGACACACCGCAAAGATATGCTGATGCTTTTCGAGTGACAGACAAAAATGGCCGGATTTTTGGCGAGAAAAAATTGATACATGATCATGAGGATGAGCAACCTTTCATGCGAGACTTGTATGGAGTAATTATTCCGCAAGGAGTTCGTACAGTGGTTGTACAAGCACGTGATCAAAAATATGGGTATGGAGGGGGGATGGTTGAAGTTACGCTCCCGGGCCGATAATTATGAACTCGCAGTATCAAGTCATGTTCCTTTAACTGATATAGGGTGCAAAATCGACAGACTTTAGCACCGTTGATTGATACCATCAGGTGTTCATTACTTGCACCCAAGCGCGCTTCAATGCGTGGATGAGAGACAAGCAGGTCTTAAAGTCGTTAATATAGCCATAAAAAGTTGGCTAAAATGATAATTGCAGGATCCACTTAAAAATTTCAAGTCTGGCTTTTTGGGTTACGTCGATTGAGACGGTAGCCCGCAAGGATAAACAAGACGATAAGGCCTATGATGAGTATGGGTGCCCAGGGACCAAAGACAGCGGCGTGGGTATAGAGGCTGAATATTAGATAAGCCCAGCCTATCATGGCGACGAAGGTGCCGGCGAGCACGACCGATATGGTTAGCCAGGCGGGAAAACCAAGCAAAAACCCGATGGCACTTCCTACCAATGGACCCGTCATCCAGAAAGGGAGCCAGACGAAAATAAACAGTCCGGCGACGCCGTAGCGGCGTACCTTATCATGATGGCGTTCGGCAGCAGCTTGCGTGCGCTGAAGAAATCCACCCAGTCTTGGAAACTCTACCAGTTTGCGCATGCTAAAGACAAACACGGGATAAAACAACAACACCATCACGGTCTCCACCCATAAATTCACCGGTATCACTAGGGAGTGCCCGTAACCGGCGGCATAGCCTATGGACATGGATACGATCGTACCAAATATTATGTTGGTGAAGCACATTGCACCCATCATGCGCGAGGTATGCGGCGACCAAAAAGCAACCAGCCCCATGACGATGATTCCGGCAATTGCGATAACAATACCAAGCAATAAGATGCGTCCTTCGGTTGTCTGGAATAGCTTGGGCCATGCGGGCCTGATCGAATTTTCAACAGTTGCTGTCAATGGTGTATCTTCCATATTCATCGTTGCAGTATAAAGTAAGTGGCAGGACAGGGGCCGCAAATAAAAAAATCAAGCGCGCACAAGTGATTTATTCCGATTTATTTGAAAGTAGTTGGGGTCAGGGTTCAACTAATGGATTGCTCCATTTATTGCATTTACCAAAAATTAGTCAAGAAACTGGATATATCCCATATCAGACCCGTCCGGAGATTCGCATTTAAACGCATAGTAACTAATTGAATACAATTTATTAAATGACATATTTTTTTGTAACCGATTTCAACTTGCAGCAGACTTCTGACTTTTGTCTGGAGTCTGGATATGCATGCAGGGAAATTGGTGTTCGCTCAATTAATGGCGCATCTGCCATTGCACACTTTCCGTCAGTGCGTAGCCAAATATCCAAGCCGATATCCAACTCTAAAATTCTCACATCTCGATCAGTTCCTCTGCCTGGCCTTCGCGCAACTGACTTACCGCGAGAGCCTGCGCGACATCGAAACCTGTCTGCGCGCCCACCAAGCAAAACTCTATCACTTGGGCATCCGAGGCAATATCGCCAAGAGCACACTGGCCGATGCCAACGAATCTCGAGACTGGCGAATCTACCAAGATTTCGCGCTCAGTCTCATTCAGATCGCCAGAAATCTCTATATCAACGACAGCTTTGCCGCGGAGCTGAAGCAAACCGCGTATGCGCTCGATACCACAACCATCGACCTCTGCTTGAGCGTCTTTCCATGGGCGCATTTTCGTCAAGCCAAAGCAGCGGTCAAGATGCACGAGGTCAATGTGCTCGACATTCTGATGCCAGAAGCTGGCAGCTTTTACATCATGGACAGGGGCTTCACCGATTTCGCTCGCTGGTTCACTCTGCATCAAGCACAAGCATTCTTCGTTATTCGTGGCAAATCCAATCTGCTCTGTCGCCGCATCTACTCGCGCGCCGTGGACAAAACCACTGGTCTACGTTGCGACCAGACCATTTCATTGACCGCTCCCAAGGCCAGCCAAGATTATCCGCAGCACTTGCGACGAATCAAGTTTTACGATGCCGAACACGACAGGCATCTGGTCTTCCTAACCAACAACTTCGACTTGCCTGCGCTGACAATCGCTCAGCTTTATCGTTGCCGCTGGCAGGTCGAACTA